>Ga0208019_1000720_pt1 | contig 17919 bp, 32 predicted proteins | sample CB_VirMetaG_5_FD_184540 | JGI IMG/M metagenome (GOLD analysis project Ga0208019, IMG submission 184540) | Freshwater to marine saline gradient viral communities from Chesapeake Bay - CB_1508_1D Viral MetaG (SPAdes) (version 4) | ecosystem: Environmental > Aquatic > Marine > Coastal | place: USA...
GTCTTCGAAATCCCCGTCGGCCCTGTTCAATCGGTCGAATCCGTCAGCTACGACCCCACCACCGCCACCAACGTCACGCTCGCAGCGTCGGCATGGTACGCTGACCTTGTCCGCAAGCCCGCGCGCGTTGGCATCATCAACCCGCCATCGACCGCCGACTACAACTTCAACGGCGTGCAAGTGGCGTTCACGGTCGGCTATCCCGAGGCAAGCGTCCCGGCGCCCATCGTCCACGCCATCCGCCTCATCGTCGGCCACCTGTACGAACAACGGCAGCAGGTCGTGGTGGGTACGATTACGGCAGAGCTGCCGCTCGGCATCCACGCCCTGCTCAATCCTTACCGCATCGTTTCATTCAAATGAGAATCGGAAGAGCCGACCGCCGCGTGACCATTGAGCGCGCCACCTACACGACGAACGCCTACGGCGAGCGCGTCGCGTCGTGGGCCACGGTCACGACCGTATGGGCCGAGCTGATGAAGTCCAGCGGCATCGGCGAATCCATCACGAACAACGCGCAGGACGTTGCCCGCCAAACGCTGTACTTCAAAGTCAGGAGCAGCACCACCACGCGCGGCATTAAAGCCGACGACCGCCTGACCTACGCGACCCGCACCTACGACATCAAAGGCGTCGAGGAAATCGGACGTAACGCCGAGCTCGTCATCGTCTGCGAAACAACGACGACGTAATGGGACTGGGAAAACGCATGGCAACGGGTGGCGCTCGATCTACGGGTGGTCTCGGTTCGCTCGGCGTTCGCAACGTCGCGCAGGGCGGCTTCGCTGAAATCGGCGCAGACACGAGAGGCATCGAACGCAAGTTTGCCGCGCTGCTCAAGGCAGTCGGCGACGAGCAGAAGCAGCTTAAAATCCACCGCAAAGTCGCGAAGATTGCGCGCCAAACAATGCGCGACCAAGTGCAGGACAGCCCCGTGACAATTCGCGTGAGGCGTTCAGGTCGCGACGGTGGCAAGCGCGGCCCCTCCTACGACATCGAGCCCGGCACGCTCAAGCGTTCCATCGTCGCGTGGAAAATCCGACAAGAAACCGCCATGTGGGTAGGCCCACGCGCCACGGGCAAGCTCGACCGGAAAGACGGTTGGTTCGCGGGCATCGTGGAAAGCGGGTTGCAGAACTTTGGCCCAGGTCGCAACAAGGGCGCGATGCAACGCGGCAAGATGAAGGCGCAAGGCCCTGCGCTTCAAATGTTGGAAAGTGAATACAAGAAAGTCATCGCAAAAGCAGCGAAGAAATGAACGCAGGAAAAGCCATCTATTATCTTCTGTCCAACGCCTCAAGCGTTACGGACATCTGCGGCACGCGCATCTATCCCGAGCTTGCAGAGCAGGAAGCCCCCACGCCGTTCGTCGTCTACGAGGTCATCAGCGTCGACCCCGACGACACCAACGACGGCCCCGCGAAGCTGGACGAGGTGAGCATTGACATCACCGCAGTCGCTGACAGTTACAACACCTGCGCCGACCTTGCCAGCGCCATCCGCTCGGCAATCGATCGCGTGCGCGGAACGTACAACGGTGTCAACGTGGATTCAATCCAATACAGCACCACCGACACCGACGTCTTCGACAGCCCACGCCGCTACGCCATGACTGCGGGCTTTATCATTCGCATCAGCCGCGACGACGCCCAAATCGCCACAGGGCAGCCGATTGACCTGCTGACTATCCTGCGCCTCGCTGACACGCCAAGCACTTACGGCACGACCGGGCAGGCTCTCGTCATGAACGCGGAAGGCGACGCGCTCGAATGGGGTGACGCGGCAAGCGCGCTCGGCAGCCTGACCGACGTCAACCTCGACGACCCGCAAGACCACGAGGCACTTGTCTACGACCAAGACACCGCCACGTGGATAAACGGCGCGTCCACTAAAATCGGCATTCGCGTCATCAACACGGGGTTGCCCCTGCTGCGAGGTTGCCCTGTGCGAGCTACGGGCGTTCAGGGCGATCAAGTCATCGTTGCGCATTTCAACGCTTCGCAGCACGACCCAAAGACATTTATCGGGTTGTTGTCCGAAAACGTCAACAACGGCGCGACGGGTTACGCTCGGCAGACGGGCACCATCTACCAGCTGGACACGTCGGCGTTTGAGATTGGCGACATTCTCTACCCCAAGGGCGGCGTCTTTTTTAGCAACGGCTTCGACTCAATGACGACGGACGTGCCCTCTGCTCCAGACGCCAAAATTCCCTGCGCCATCGTCCTGCGCAAACACGAGAACACGGGTCGCGTGTACGTTCGGACGTGGACGCCTTCGCGGAAGATTGAGGACATGGACGATGTTGGGCCGCTCATCTTGCCGCAGTTTAGGGAGGGCAAGTCGCTTGTGTGGAACATAGACAAATGGATTTCTGGCTCGCCTAAATTGAACATGAGCGAGTTGTTGGATGTGCAGACCTACAACCCTGTTACTATTCCCAACAAGCAGACGTTACGCTGGAGTAGTTTGGAACTTGAGTGGCAAGTAATCCCCGAAGTTGGCGGCCTGCCCACTACACCAAACGTAATTACTTACTTCCTCGGACGCTACAACGACGAGGCAAGCACCGCCCGCCAAGCAGCCGACGCCACACTGACGATTGAGCATTACCTGTCGGTTCAAGCCGACGGGCACGGTGAGGAAATCAGTATCCAAACCGACACCCCCACGAGCGGCAACAAAATCGTCCGCAAGATTTGGCACAAGGCCGTATCGTTCGAGGACAGCGACGTGACCACGTGGACGCTCGTACACACGTTCGCCGACGATACCGCCTACGCTGACACCACCGCCACGTTCGACGCGCTGCTGACCGCTGCGACGTACGGCTCGATTCCGTTCAGCTTGGCGCAGACGTGGGAGGATGTCACGCCGGAGGCGGCCATCCTCGACGGCCACACCGACGACCTCGTGGGGGCGTTCGCGCCTGTGCTGCTTGTGCCCGACTACACGGGCGACTGTATGCGCATCCGCCGCGCCTCCGACAACGCCGAAACCGACATTGGCTTCGACGGCATCGACCTCGACACGGCAGCGATTGCGACGTTCTGCGCGGGAACAAATGGCTTTGTCAAAACGTGGTACAATCAGGACGGCAGCGGGAACGATTTGGTGCAGACGTCGACGGGCGCGCAGCCGAAAATCTACGACGCGTCTACGGGCGTGGGGTTGGACGGCACACATCCCGCGCTTTATTTTGACAGCGTTGATACGTTCCTAATTGACAGCACAGGGTTGGACATTGGCTCGCTTAGTTCATTTGTTGTGGCACATTTGAACAGCACGGCTAACGGGCAAATGATTCTCGCGCTTTCCGCAAGCTCAGGAAACAAAAGATGGTACGCTCCATTTGTTAATTCAGGAAATTTCAATTTCGGATACGCGAGCAGCACCACAGCTATAACCACATCAGCGAACGCAAATAAAAATTTGCACACGATGATAGCAGGCTCAACCCTTGGAGTTGCGCAAGCTTGGGTTAATTCCGTGAGCGCAGGAACGGCAACGCTAGACAGCGGAGTGGACCCAGCTGACACGGGTGTAATGTCGCTCGACTCGACGTTTCAGGCTGTAGGATTCGTTCAAGCGGTAATCTTTTACAACGCCGATAAATCCACCGACCGCACCGCCATCGAATCCGCCCTTAACGACTACTTCAACATTTACTGATGAACGGCTTTATCATCGTCCTCCCCCAAGGCGTCCTAACCTCAAAGGAGCGCGCCGAAGCCATCACGCGGGAGTTGTACTGCATCACCACGCCCCGCGCCGTGCAGGAGCCTTACCAAGCGGACGGCACGGTGTTTGGCCTTGTGGCGCATCCTGACGGCATCCAATACGCGATGCAGGTGGACACCGAATACATCATCCCCGTGCATCCGCTGGCGACGTTGGAGCGGCTCGTTGCGTTGTTTCCTGAACTGACGGACACGGAGCGCATGAACCTGCAGGCGTACATCTTCGCAAACAAGGCGTTTCCATTTGGGAACATTGTACCATCAACGACCACCGTGCGCACCTTCGAGGAGATGGAGGAACTTGGATGGTTTCCAAGTGAAGAGCCATGAACGCGCTTAGGTTGATCGCGCTGGTTAGCTTGGCTCTCATAAGCTACCCTGTGGGCATTGCTTACGGCTTTTTCGTGCGGGCGTTCCGTTGGGGTATTTACGTGCTCATGTTTGACCTGCCAAAGATTAGGCAAGATGTCTACGGGCTTGGCGTGAAGATGTCGAGCGTACTTAATGCGGTCGCAGCGACGTGGCTCACGGCTTGGCTCATTGTGCCTAAAAGTAAGCTCTCGTTTGGTGAATACTACCCAGCGAGCGCAGTCATAGGCAAGGCGCACAGCGTCGGGCAGTTGAGCAAGGTGGGGCAGTGGGTGCGTTATCAACTTGAAACGCTTGACCCTGGGCATTGCAAGCGGGCAGCGTGCAGGCACGGGCTAATTGAAACGACATGATTACAGACGTTACCATCGTTTACCTCCCGGAGTTTTTGTACGCCATGCTCGACTACATAGCAATGGCAAACGGGCCAGGAATGCCGCCGCCGTGGAATCCCATTTACGACCTCAACGGCGATGGGTTAATCAACGTGAGAGATGTGCTGCTGTGTTTGGCTTCGTTGTCATTCTGATCGCCCACGGTAACCATATTGCCATCAACGACTACTTAAACGCGAATTAACCAACTTGCGTAACTTGCACGGCATGAAGGTCACAATCATCAAAGCGGTAAACGCGACGGGCAAGATTTGGGCAGAAGGCTCAACGCCGTCCGTCACGCGTGAGCTGTACGAACGCCTCTTGAAGGGTGGCTACTGCCTCCCACTCGAAGGCGACGAGGCCCCAGCGCCCGACCCTGAACCCCAAGCCGAGGAAGAGGTGAAAACACCGCAGCCACGGCCCACTCGCAAATCTCGCAAACCCAAGAACTAATGGCAATTTTCAACGGCACAGAGCTCGGCGTCTACATCGACAACACGCTCATCGCAGCAGCTCAATCGGTCAGCGTATCGCTGTCCCTCGACACCATCGAAATCACAACCAACGACAGCGCGGGCTGGTCGGAATTCCTCGCAGGCAAGCGCGGCGGCACGATGCAATGCGACGGTCTCATCGACATGCTCGACGCGTCCAACAAGGACGTCGTGGATTTGTGGGGAGCCTACGAGAACCGCAGCACCTTGACCCTCAAGTGGGCAAAGGCCAACGAAGCAACGGGCGAGATTTCGCTCGGCGCGTCGGGCATCTTGACGAGCTTGGAATTGAGCGGCTCGACCGAGGACACGGCGACCTATTCCGCATCGTTCCAACTCACGGGCGTCATCGCTGATACGGTCGCGTAATGGTTGACACCATCGAAATCGCAGGTAAGGATTACCCCGTCCGCTTCACGCTCGGGGCCCTCGCCAAGTTTGAGCGCAAGACCAAGGTGAACGCCTTTGCATTGAGCGACCCCTCCAAGCTGTCAAGCGAGGCGGCGGGTTACCTCGTTTGGTTCGGAATGCAGGCGGGCGCAAAGGCCGAAGGCGTTGAACTCGACGTGGAGTTCATGGACGTACTCGATGACCTCACACTGGCGCACGTTATGCGCGCGTTCGAGCTGCTCGTCCAGGACGTGCCGGGCGAAAAAAAAGCGTAAACGGATCGAGCGAGCCGGCCACATGGTCGGACGTTATGCAGATGGGGCTGGGCCGTATGGGTCTGGCCCCGTCTTCGTTTTATAACCTCACCCTCGCCGAGCTGCGCATGGCATCAGCGGGCTACCTCGACGCCTACGAAGGGCGCGAGCGGATGGAGTGGGAGCGGGCGCGGTGGATGACCGTGCGGCTGATTATGCCGCATGTCAAGAAGGGCAGTAAATTGCAGGCACAAGACCTCGGTGTCTTCCCATGGGAGAAGCCCGAGCCCGGAATTAAACTCACAAAGGAGGAGCTACGCGCCCGCCTTGAAAATCGCGACACATGGCACGTTTAGGAGATTTGGTCGTAACCATCGGCGCAAAGACAAAGAGCTTCGACAAGGCGCTCGGCGACTCAATGCGCAAGCTCAAGAACTTTGGACGCAACACGAAGCAGTTAGGCAAGAACCTCAGCATGGGCATCACCGCCCCGCTCGCCATCATGGGCGGCACGGCGGTGCAGGCGTTTCGTGTCCAAGCCAAAGCCATCGCGCAAGTCGAGGCGGGCCTCCGCTCGACGGGTGGACAGGTTGGCTACACATCCAAGCAGCTCCAAGACATGGCGAGCAGCTTGCAAGGCAAGACGCTGTTCGGCGATGAGGACATCCTGCAAAATGCCACAGCGCAGTTGCTGACGTTCACCAACATCAGCGGCGAGCAGTTCGCACGGACGCAGGCCGCAGCCCTTGACCTTGCCACGCGTTTGGACGGTGACCTTAAGGGGGCGTCGATTCAGTTGGGCAAGGCGTTGAACGACCCGGTGGCGAACCTGAGTGCACTGTCTCGATCAGGCATTCAGTTCAGCGACGAGCAGAAGGAGGTCATCAAGTCGCTTGCAGAAAGCGGACGGTTAGCCGAGGCGCAGACGATCATCCTCGACGAGCTGAACAAGCAGTACGGCGGCAGCGCGGAAGCAGCGGCAAAGGCCGACGGCGGGCTCACCCAACTCGCCAACGCATTTGGCGACCTACAAGAGCAATTCGGGGCCATCCTCGTGGACGTCCTGCGACCGCTCGTGGATTGGGCAAGCGACATGATTGCGCAATTTCAAGGGCTTTCAAAGCAGACGAAGCAGTACATTGTCGTCGGCGCGGGCATCGCCGCAATGCTTGGCCCGTTGTTATTCTTGCTGCCTCAAATCGGCGCGGTCATCGGCGCGATAATTTCGCCCGTTGGCTTGGTCATCGCGGCCATCGCTCTGCTCGCGACGGGTATCTACATGTTCGCCGACGAGGTTAGCAAACCACTTGCAGCGGTTGCAAACTTCTTCATCTCGCTCTACAACGAAAGCAAGGCAGTCCGTGCAATCATCGGCGGCATTAAGGGCACGGTCAAAGTTGTGTTTGGGTTCTTTGCTTTTGCCGTCAGTAACATCATCGAGCAGTTCAAAGACCTTGGCTCCATTATTAAGGCGGCACTGGAAGGCAGGTTCAGCGACATCCCCGGATTGATTACCGACGCATTCGCCCGTGCGGGTGAGCGCGCTGCCGAGTTTGGACGGCAGGCCGCCGAGGATTGGAAGACCTCAGTGCAGGATGAGCTCGACAAAGAGCCCATCGAGTTCGTAAGCCCCGAAAGCATCGCCAGCGGCATCAAGCGGCTCGGCGGATTGAAGGACGCAATCGACGCGATGTTTGCAGGCGGCGGCACATCGGACACCGCGCAAGCGTCAGGGGCCACGCCGAAGCCGCAGGTGAACATCTTGCCCGAGCGCGGGCTCGTCAAGGCGGCGGGCCCCGTGGCGGCGATGGCTGCAGACATGGGCAAGATGCGCAACGAGTTTAGTATGATGATCGACCTCGGCCCGCAAATCACCTCGGCGTTCACAGGCATCGGCGAGGCCATCGGCGGGCTCGTGTCGGGTACGATGACGATGGCCGATATCATGGGCCAAGCGTTCGCAGGGCTCGGCGGCTTCCTCATGGATTTGGGCGCGCAGTTCGTGAGCGCGGGCGTGGCGGCCTCGGCTTTCTACGCCTCCCTCATCAGCAACCCGCCGCTCGCAATCGCGGCAGGCGTTGCGCTTGTGGCGGCAGGGGCTGCGATTAAGGGCTTCCAATCCCGCGCGCAGCAATCCCCGCCCGCCCTTGCCAAGGGTGGCCTCGCGTTCGGCGAGACGATGGCGCTCGTGGGGGATAACCCTAACGCAGGAACCGACCCGGAGGTTATCGCACCGCTGTCAAAGCTGCAGGGCATGATGGGCGGCAGCGGGCAGCACGTCACCGTAACGGGGCGCATCAGTGGGCGCGACTTATTACTTTCAAACGACCGCACGCAACGCGCGCGGGCAAGATATGGCGGGTACTAATGGCTACACGATTCAGGGGTCAATTCACGGACGACAGCGGGCAGGAGTGGCGCGTCGATGTCCTCGACAACACGTTCAGCGGGACGGTGGAAACTATCCCGATGCAATCGCCAGGCTTCACCATTGAATGGAACGGCGGTGAAGACAAGCACGCGCCCATCCTTGCGAGCAGCGTGCAGGCGCATTTCCTCATCAATGAGGCGGGCGATCAAAGCCTGCACACGTTGCTCGCATCGCAAGACGAGGGGCGTTTCGCGCTTGGCATTTACACGGTGAGCGGTGGCACGCCGACGCTGTGGTGGTGCGGAACCATCCTAACCGACCTCATTGAACTCGATGACGATTACTTCCCGTACCCGATGACCGTGACCGCAGGCGACGAGTTGGGACTGATGACGGAAGTAAATTACGACAACGACGGCACGGCTTACACGGACAACGTGACGACCATCGGCCACGTCCATCGCGCGCTGCTCAAGGCTCGGCACGTTGACGAGTTTTTCAGCGCGTCGGATGCTTTCCTGCGCTACGCCGACGACTTTTTCAGCGCTGACCAAACGACGGGGAGCTCGATGGCGCTGCACTACATCCAAAGCAATACGCTGTATATCCCGGAGGGCGATGGCATCACGCGCCCGCTAACCTGCCGCGAGTTGCTCGAAAGCATCTGCGTAACGTACAACGCTCGGCTGATGTTTGCGGCGGGCGTTTATCGATTCATCCCGATGGGTCGGCTCGTCGACACGCAGACCTCCATACCGTACAAGGTCGTCAAATACGACGGGACAGCGGGCACGCCCGTAACGGACATCACGCTCGACGTGCCGCTGAGTAGCTCGATGCACAAGCTCACCGGGTGGCAGTTCACTTTTGATCGCCCGTACAAGGAGGTCAGGCGCGAGCGCTACTTCTACGGCAACGCTGCCCTGGTGTACGACAACATCCACAACGTCATCACGGAGAGCACCATCAGCGACGCGGGACAGACCTACTACGAAGACGAGGTGCTCAAGTTCAGCGGAACCATTCGCCAAACCTACGCGGCTGATGGCACGAGCACGGGCAGCGCGCGGCTCGGTCGCGCACTTGTGCGGGTGACGTTCAAGGTGGGCGGTAAGTACCTCAAGCGGGGTTACACGTTCAGCGGCACGGCATACGATTTCCAAATGCAACCGGGCGACGTGATTGAATACACCCCCGGCATTGCGGGCGCGGTGTCGTGGGAATCCACTGCAAGCACTTACGACATTCTGCTGCCAAGGTTTGACCGCAACGCAGGGGCGGCGGGCTGGTCTGAAATCGTGCAGGAAATCGCCGTGGTAACCCCTGACCTGCCCGAAGATTTAGACGGGCTTGAGGTGTCCGTGACGTTGAGCGACGTAAGTGCCACAGGAGCGCTTACCAACGTCACAACGGAAACGACCTTCACCTGCAAAATCTACGATTTTGGCGCGTATAAAGTGGGCGACGACAACGGCGACGTGCTGACCTACAAAGCAGCAAACACCAAAGGCCGCGACATCCTCGACCAACCTGCAGTGTATATCGGCGACGTGACCGCAGGCGAAAGCATCGGGCGCATCCGGGTGAACGACGGCACGAACGTCATCGACTCCAACAGCTGGCGCTCTCTTGCTAACCCGTCCGCCACGCTTGCGCTCCATCGGCTCGGCGTGCAAGAGGTGGCTGGGATGTACAACGGTGTCACACAAGGCGCAATCGGCACACTTTATGGAGGCACGATGCACCCCGGCAACCTGCTCGCAAGCGGCTCGGATTATTACGCCGCCAAGCGCATCAAGTTCATCGCAAACGAACGCCGCACCGACGTCGACCTCTTCCTAATTGCTTGGGACAATAGCGGTACGACTACCGAGGTGGAGGCTGTGAAAAACATCTTCCCCAACCAAGGCGGCGGCGGCATCGGCGAAGGCACACCAACAGACCAAACCAGCGGCGACCCCGACAGCTCGCTCGCGCTTTCAATCTTCCTTAATGGCTAACTCCTACAAAACCGACGTAATCGAAGTATCCACCACTGGCTCCGACGTGGACTTCTTCACCTCGCCATCGGGCGGGTGCATCGTGCGCGACGTTATGATTTACGCAAAGACAGCAAACACCACCGTCGGCATCCTGTACGACGACCGCACGGACGACGCCCGCGTTGCTACCGAGACCTCGATGGCGGTGGGCGACACTTGGCGACCATTCACCACTCCCATCGGGATGGAGGGCGCGCACAGGTTGAGTGTGAACACGAACGAGGCGGTAAATATCCTCATCACCTACGTCGAATTCAGCTAAATTGCACCATGAATTGGGACTTAATCATCGGCGCGGGCTCTGTCGCCCTCCCCATCGCGGTCGCCCTATGGAAGTGGGGCACGACCATCACGAAATTCATGGCCTCAACGGAGCAGCGGATTAGCCAATTGGAGAAAGCTGAGGATACCGTCTGCAAACGGCTTGAGGCGATGGAGGAGCGGCAGATGGAGCGCCACGAGCGCATCACCAAGGCCATCGCGACGCTGCGCGAGGAGCTGATTGCCACCAACTCCATTAAGCCGAAATCATGAAGTTTCGGCACTTCACCCTCGACGAGTTCGACAGCCCCGACGCACCGGGCAGCGGCTCGAACATGCAGCGCGATTTTGTGGAAATGCTCGACGAGGCCCGCGAGCGCGCAGGCGTGCCGTTTATCATCAATAGCGGATACCGCACGGTAAAGCGGAACCAAGCCGTGGGCGGTGTGTCCAACAGCTCGCACCTCAGGGGCTACGCGGCAGACATCGCTTGCACTGAGAGCCGTGAGCGGTTCCATATCATTCGCGCGCTGCTGTCGGTGGGGTTTGACCGCATCGGCGTCGGCTCGACATTCATTCACGTTGACAACGACCCCAACAAGGCGGACGACGTCATCTGGCACTACTACCCATGAAGAACAAAATCAACCTCGCGGGCATCGTCTCGCAGCTCGATCTAACCCAACTATTCAAAGAGGTCGGCACAGGCAACGTGCGCAAGTGGTCAGCCAAGCGCACGTTCAGCGGTGCGGTCGTGGCGGTCGCGCTCTACGACGTGCAGGTCAACGGCCTGACGTGGATGGCGGTGGCAATGTGCGCGGTGGCTGCGCTGCCGCTCACTGCATCCGTTTGGCAACGCCCCGGAAATGGCGTAGATTCGGACACAGAACACAGCGCGTAAGTTTGGTTTAGCGTTTCGTTTGTTTCTTGCATCAAGGTAAAGGCCATCCGACGGGGTGGCCTTTTTTTGGCTCTAAATGTTAAAATTTAGGGTGAAGTGTTGCACGGGTGAAACATTCCCCTATATTTGGGACATCAAACAAACAAACAACACGCGTTATGAAAAAGCAAGCAACAGAAGTTAAGGTGGGCGAAGTGGTCAAGTTCGGGAACCAAAAATTCACCGTTCAAGAGATTAAAGAGATTCCGTTGAAGAACGGAAAAACAATGATTCAGTTTCGCGGAACGTCGGTTCACCAAATCATTCGCGACCAGTTCGGGGTAAAAGTTACACACGGCGCAGGAGCACTGAATATTCACGAAGCCCGCCCTACGACGAAAGTGAACGTTTACTAAACGATTAACACCGCCCCCGGGTTCGCTCGGGGGCTTTATTCACCGCCGCAAGGCACAAACGAAACATCATGCGACCTATTGATTACGCGCTGCACCAATTCGCGCGCCAAGGCTTCACCGCCCACGACCTGAAAGTTGAGCACACGACCGCTCAATTCACCCTCACGGGCGACCGCTGTCTGACCTCCAACGAAATCGGCGAGGTGATGCGCGAGGCGTTCCCGGAGAACATTTACGCGTTCGCTGCGAACGGCACTTCGACCACCGTCAAAATCTTGTTCTGATGGATTACTCTAACCTGACCCTCTGCTACGGGCTCGATCTGTACGACACGACCCCGCGCCAAATCACCCTACAGAACTGGCTCCGCTTGTGCGCTAACCTCGAACCGTTCCAAGAAAAGCGTGAACGCCCCGTCTTAATGCCTCACGGATGGTTCAGCTACCGCCGCGCTGATTCGCTCATCCAACACAGCGGCTGTGTCCAAATCGACATCGATGCCAAGCACCAAGACAAGCCCATTCAATGGGACGACCTCGCGCAGGTGATGGCCGAGGAGCCGGGCGTCGTGCTCGCGCAACGCAGCGCAAGCGGTGAGGGGCTGTGGCTGCTCGTAGCGGTCAAAGGCATCAGCAAGACCGACCACCGTGAACGCGCCGACCACGTGGTGGCGCACTTCGAAGACCGCTTCGATGTCGTCGTCGACCATCCTGTGAGCCGCAACTTGGCATCGGTTCGGTTCGCATCGTCTCACCTCGCGCACGTCAATTTTGGCGCGGAACCATGGCCGTACTGATGGCACAGCTAAACGACGAGCAGAAGGCCGAGCTGCGGCAACTCGCGCAGCGTTACGAGCTCAAGGGCCACCACTTCCACGCCGACCGCCGTGGGTTCATCATCGTGACCCGCGCAGGCGTGGAGCAGATTGCCGCCAAGCTGGGCATCCTCTACGACCTGGAGCCTGTCCATGAGTGGTGCGACGCCGAGAAAGCCCGCTACGTCATCCGCTGCAAGGCGTGGATGCCGCTCAAGGACGGGCAACACGCGCAGGTCATGAGCTACGGCGAGGTCAGCGCGAAGAACAACAGCAACGCGTACCCCGTAGCGATGGCCGAAAAGCGCGCGCTATCCCGATCTGTTTTGAAACTTGCCGGCATGTACAAGCTGAACGTGTACGGTGAAGATGAAATCCCGACCGAAACCACAACCAAATGAAACGCTCCTATCTCTCATACAGCGCGCTCAAGGCGTTCGCCAAGAGCCCGAACCACTACCTCCAATACGTCAGCGGTGAACGCACCGAGAGCGACGCCATGAAGCTCGGCAGCCTACTCCACTGCATGCTACTCGAACCGACCGAAGTGGAAGCGCGGTTCGTCCAAGCCCCCGACGTCAACCTGCGCACAAAGGCAGGCAAGGAGGAGGCCGCAGCGTTCGCAGAAACCAACGCAGGCAAGACCGTCATCAAGCCCGACCAGTGGCAGCTCGCGGACACCATGCGCATCGCGGTGCAAGGCCACCCGCTTGCGTTTGACCTGCTCAAGGGATTGCCCGAGCACAAGCTCGAAGGCGACATCGAGGGCGTGCCGTTCGTCGGTTACGCGGACTGCCTCGGTGAGTTTGTGGTGGACGTGAAGACGACCCGCGACGCATCGCCGCAGGGCTTTAAGCGCGAGGCTTCCAACTTCGACTATCACCTGCAGGCGGCCATCTACAAGCGGCTCAGCGGTCGGGAGTTCAAGTGGGTCGCGGTGGAGAACGTCGCACCGTTCAACGTGGCGGTGTACACGCCGAGCGAGGAGGCGATGGAGGCGGCGGACGCGTACCTGTGTAACCTTGTGGCCTCGTGGCGCGTATGGGATGGAGCGCCTGCGGGTTACACGATTGACGACCTCGGGCTCGATCTACCGCCGTGGCATCCCGCATGGAGCGCGACGAGGGGCTACGGCGCAAGCCCACGACACAATGCGCCCGGAATTGAAGACACGAATGAATTTCTTAAATCACTCTGACATGAAAGTCACAATCAAAGGCCGTATCAAGCAGCACGGCGAACCCCAAACCTTCCCCAGCGGCTTCCAAAAACAGGAGGTCGTCATCACGCCCAACCCTGAAGGCGACTACCCCGACCACTTCCCCGTCGAACTGCTTAAGGACAAAGTGGGCACGATGGACAGCGTTCAGGCCGGAACGCTCGTCGAGATGGACTGCTACCTCGGAGGACGCGAGTACAACGGGCGGTTCTACCTCTCGCTCAAGTACGCAGGCCACCGCGTGACCGACACCGTGCAAGACGCGCCCGTTCAACCTGCCGCCCCTGCACCCGCAGCGGACGGCGATAATCTGCCATTCTGATGTGGTGGGCAATTGGGACGACCATCGCCGCGCTGATGGCGTGGGTGGCATGGTACGAACGGGAGAACCGCAGGGGGTTCCAACGGATGATGGACGAATACAACGAGCAGTTACGCGCGCAATTGCATCGAGAGCTTGAACGTAATGAAATAAACAGGCGGCTTGACGTCTACTTTGACGATAAGAAGGCCCACAGAAAGCCGTCGTTCGTATCAAGATGGCCGCGTGATAAATACATCGGGTTTCACATGGCCGTGTGCAATTACTGGGCGGAATGGGCGTGGAATAAGACCCAAAAAACCACGAGAAAACGACCTGACGGCGGGCTACGGCAAATCGCAAGAAATTACGGATACAAGGGCAACGACATGAAGGGGTTCTTCACGCGTCATTTCATGAGCGTTGAGGAGTACAACCACATGATTGCCACAGGCCAAGTGCCCGAGCACTTCGCGAACGTGTGCAGTGATGACTGACCCGATGGTGATTTATAAGGTCATCTTAAAGGACAGCGGGGCGGCGGTTTCCATTGTGGACGCGCCCCGCGCCTTTTCTCAATATCTCAAACAACTCAACGAGGCGAAAGCGAGCTATGAAATCCGAATCGAAATACTACCCCCTGACGATGCTGCTGCGGCACGAATTCGGCAGCGTTACGAAGGCCGCCCAACTGCTCGAAGTGTCCAGAGTGACGCTCTGGCGATGGATGCGAGAAAGCCCTGAGCGGCTGATGGAGCTGAACCTCCACAACCCGAGCGCGACGTTCACGGTGCAGCTTGTGGCAGAGCTAAACCACCTCATCCAACTCCACAAGCGGGAGCGGGGCGGGCAATGTTGAAAACCCGTTAACATCAAACCACGACAAACCACAGCGGGAACGAACACCCGCGTTAACATTGCAGTATGAAGAAAGCAACACGCACCGAGCTTGTGGGTATTCGGTTAACAGCCGACGAATACAACCGCCTCAAGTTTGCCGCAAAGGTTAGCGGGAAAACGCCAAGCGGCATCGCCTACGACCTCATCAAAGAGAAGTTGAATCAGTGAACTTCCTCCAAGTTCCCGACCACGTTTGGCGGCATTCAGCCAAACTCAGCGGCCTCCAGTTCGCCATCCTTTGCGACGCGTGGACATGGGCGGCGCAGGGCAAGCCTGCCCGCCGCTCCAACGATCAGCTCGCCGAGATGTTCGGGGCTACGTCGCGGGCGGTCACTAAGTCGGTGAAGCGGTTGGAGGAGTTGGGGCTGGTTAGAATCAGCTACGCTCCGAACCACATTCGGCTCATTCACCCTGAACAAGTGTTCACCCTGAACGAACGTTCACCCCGAACAATCGTTCACCCTGAACAATCGTTCACCCCTCCCCTGAACGACCGTTCACCCCTGCCCCGAACGACCGTTCACCCCTCCCCTGAACAATCGTTCACCCTAGTAGAGAATATAGAAGAGAATAAAGAAGAAAAGAAAGTAGAGAAGAGGGCGAGCCAGCCCAAAATCGAAATTGTCATGCCGTGGGAGTCGGATGAGTTCGCGGATGCATGGCGTGAATGGAAAGCCTACAAGAAAGCCGAGCATAGTTTCAAGTTCAAATCACCTAACACGGAGCAGACAGCGCTCCACAAACTTTATCAAGATGCGGAAGGAAATGAGCAACTCGCGATTTACGCAATCGCCACAAGCATCAGCAACGGATGGAAGGGCACTTTCATCAACGCCAAGCTCAAACGGGAGTTCGACGGCATTAACCCACAGGCAGCAAATGGAGGTTGGTCTGAAGCAGAGCTTCGACACTGGGCTCGCACCGGGGAGATGCCAAATCCCTATAGTGGAGCGGTTTAATGGCACGAACATCCGCACCGCGCTCAAGATGGATCCCGATAAGACGCGGCTAACGATGGCCCTGATGATTAAGAACGTGAGCGACGCGGTGGATGCAAACAAGCGCATGAGCACAATGGCTGAATATGCCGACTGCGTTGAATGGTTGCTCACGGACAACTTTGGAGGCAACTACACCCTGGAGGACTTTCGCGCCATCTGCGACGAGCTTGCAACAGCCAAGACGTTCGGACGGTTGAAGCGGGGCGAGTTCATCAGCGCGTGGCAAGCCTACGACACGAAGAAAACAGCAGCAGCGCACGAGCGGAACCGCCTCGCACGGATTCAAGCCGAGAACGAAGCGGCACAGCGCACGCAGGCCATGATTGAGCACCGCAAGCAGCAGCAAACCAAACAGCGGGAACCGCAACGCCCGGATAGGGTCGCGTGGATGCAAGGTGAAAGCAGGCTGACCTATTCGGAGCGGCTTGAGTTGCAGGAGCGTGACCGCGAGCGCATGGCCGCGCAAAACCAAGCGAAAAAGCTCTTCCAATGACCACCGGCCAAAAAGTCAGCGCGCAAATCGGGCGCGAGTGGGTGGATGGCTCGATCATCCTGAGCACGACGGTGAACGGCGAACGGATGCACTACGTCGCGTACAACGGCGGGGCGTGCTGGTTCAACGAGCCGCTGCTCAGACCACGTCGAACCGAGCAGATGAGCCTATTCTGATGATGCTGCGACGCTACAGGGTGGCAGGCATGACGTTCTGCTGCCAGAGGGACGCTGAGCGGTTTGCGAATGAATCGCCGATTTATGTGGTGGAATGGCCGCGTCCGAAATGGTACAAAACACCCGCATGCCGCTGTGGCTGCAATTCAGGCCAAAATTTTGAAAGCGAGTTAAACAAGCAAATGACCCTATTCTGATGACCGAGAACCAACTCCGCGAAGAGCGGCGCGCGCTGCTGACGTGGTTTGCGCGCCATGAGGTCAGCGACGCCCCTGCGCAATGGCAGCGGAACATTGACCGCCTGAAGCAGACGAACCACGAGCTGTTCAAGTTGACGAACAACCCCATATACAAATCGCGCACGCATGATCAATAACGAGGACTTCCGCAAGGTTGACCGCACCGACAAGGTGCAGGAGCTGACCGACATTTGGCACCGTGACATCGTGGCGACGCGGCGGTGGCTCATCGCCGAGGTGTACGGCGAGCAGGTCGCCAAACGCTACACCCCGATGATGGAAGAGCGCGAGTTTTTCGTTGCGAATGGACGGCTCCCGCACCCCGAGGATTTCAGGTGGGGCGAGGAAAGCGACGAGGGCATGCGGTTCAGCCGTTGGAACGAGGCGTTTTGGGACGAGCAGCGGCGGCTGTATCCCGAGAAATGGGAGGCGTACCAACAGCGCGCCGTGGCGAACCGCAAGAAGTGGGCGAAATTGCCCGGGACAGAGCACGAGAACGAGCGACTGACCGCGCTCGAAGGCTACATCGAGAACAAACTACAAGAGCTGAAGAAATGAAAGGCCCAAACGACGACCTCATCGACATTGAGAAAGACAACGAATGAACAACGACAACAGACCACCATGGGCGCGCATGCGCCAGGACATTGAGCGAATGGGCGGGGCGTGGCCACCACCCGGGACGCGTGAAGTGGAACGAGCTGTGAGCGTGCCGTTGCCGGCAAGGGACAACGCGTACCTCGTGGGGCTGCTGCTGAAGCGGCGGAAGCTGATGAGCGCGCTGACGAACGGGCGGACGTTGTGCCGTGCTGAGGTGCGCGATCAACTGATGGAACTAAACGAGCGCATCAATGCCTACGTTGCCGAAACGTCAGACACCTGACCCACGCCGCCGCAAGCAGTCGCAGGCGCGCGACACGCCGCAGGACAAGCGGTATTGGACGAACGCTTGGCGCAAGGCGCGGGCGGCGTACATCGGCCACCATCCGGTGTGCGTGGCTTGTGGTGGGCTCGCGGAAGTGGTTGACCACATCACGCCCGTGCGACAGGGCGGTGAGTTTTGGGACAGCGCGAACTGGCAGTCGCTATGCACCAAGTGCCACAACGCCAAGAGCGGGCGCGAGGCGCATTTGTCGTAAGGGGGTAGCCCCTTTGGAAAATAAAACGCGGAACCGCCTGCAT
>Ga0208019_1000723_pt1 | contig 17886 bp, 13 predicted proteins | sample CB_VirMetaG_5_FD_184540 | JGI IMG/M metagenome (GOLD analysis project Ga0208019, IMG submission 184540) | Freshwater to marine saline gradient viral communities from Chesapeake Bay - CB_1508_1D Viral MetaG (SPAdes) (version 4) | ecosystem: Environmental > Aquatic > Marine > Coastal | place: USA...
ATCTCAGGGCATGACTCCTATTCCGATTCCATATGGGCAGCAGGGACAAGGAGGTGCTCAATCACAAGGAAGTGACGTTCCAGATCTTGGTAGTATTGATCCACATAACATGACTCTTCTTGTTATGAAGTCCATGTATAATCTGAGTGGAGCATAATGGCATTACCAGCACTGATTGGTGGAGCATTACGAGGAGCATCCACTGTAAAATCTGCAACTAAGTTACTTCCAAGTCGTGACACCAAAGAAAAAGGTGGTGCTCTGGTAAAGAGAGATCGTCCTCGTTTGACTCAGTTTACTGGTGAAGCAGAGAAGAAAAGGGAACAAGCAAGACCTTCTTTAAATAAGTCTGAATTTTTCAGAGCACCAACGATTGGTGAACCCAAGAAATCCAAGAAGGGTGCAACCAAGATCAAAACTATTGAGAATAAAATTGCTACAATATCTAAATTATTTGTAAGAGGAATTAAGAAAAAGAGAGAAAAATTTAAATTATTCCTGAGAAGTGATCAGGATAAAAAGAGAAAGGAAAAGGAAGAGAAGAGAGAAAACTTTGCCAAAGGAATAGTTAAAGGTGCTAGTCAGAAGGCATTAGCACCAGTCAAGTCTATCTTTGATAGAATTCTTGATGCAGTTGGTAAGATTATCCTAGCTAAGATTGCCATGTGGGCAATTGATAACCCAGGACCTTTCCTTGCAATTGTTAAGGTTATTGAAAGAGTTATTACCATTGCATCTGATATTTTTATCGGCACCATTGATTTCTTAGGAACAATCATCAATGAAGCATATAAGATGGTTGATGGATTTAAGGACTGGACCGAAGGGAACCTAGGTAAAGATGTCTCTAAGATGTTGGAAGACGTTGGTTCTAAAATTTTGAATTTCTTGAACGCATCATTAATTGTTGGTGCAATATTACTGTCCAGAGGTGAGCAAGAACTTGGGAAGAAACCAGATCAACCTGATAAACCAGGAACAAAACCAACAAAACCATCAACACCAACAAAAGCAGATCGGACTACAAGAACTAGAAGAGCAACACAGGAAACACGTAAAAGATATGCGCGTCGGTATGGTGGTGATGCTGCGAGGCAAAGATTTGGTGGTCAAACAAGAGGTCCAATACAGGGTTCTATCACTCGTCGTGGACCAGGCAGATCTATCACACGTCTGGGCATCAAGATGAACCCTGCCATGGTGAAGAATATGAAAGTCATTTCTAAAATGGCAAAGGGCATCAGAATTCCTATTGTTGGACCATTGATTATGGGTATCACTTCTTATCTGGGTGATGGTAACTTAGGCAAGGCAGTCTTTGTTGCTCTTGGCACTGGCATCGGTGAACTGTTGGGCACTGCTATCCCAATCCCTGTTGTCGGAACACTACTTGGTGGTATCCTTGGTTCATTCATCGGTGACTTACTGTATGATATAATTGTTAAGAAAGATCCTGGTGCTGCACTTAAAAAGGTGCAGGATGCTGCCAAGAAAATATTTGAGACAGGCAAGGCAGTCTTTGATTGGTTGAAAGGTGGATTTGCTAGGTTCATCGAGAATTTCAAGGAGAAGAATCAAATTGGTTTTGGGATGGCTAAAACCACTAACTGGCTTGCTCTTTTAGATCTGACTAAAACACTTCCTCTGTTGAAAGACTCATTCTTCCCACCACAAAAGACTCCACCAACACCAAACCTGGGCGATTTCTCAGGTGGGTCCGAAGTAGATAAAGAAACTTCTACTGGTGGATCTGGTGCCACAGTTCAACCACAGACTGCAATGATTACAAGACTTGGGTCTGGTGCTGGTTCACTTAAACTTAACGATCAAGATTATAGTGACCTTGCTTATATTGTAAGTCACGAAGCTGCAAGAGGAACTGATGATGAGTATGGTGTTGCTGCTGCTGTCCTGAATCGTGTTGCTGATCCAAGATACCCTGACACTATCATGGGCGTTGGAACTGCACCTGGACAATTTGAAGCAGTGTATAAGGGTCTGGCAAAACGTGATCCAGCACTCGCTAAGAAACTGAAACAGAATAAAGGAAAGATTATTGCTGCATTAAAGAGATTAAATGGTCGCACTGATTTTAAAGGTCAGAGCATGTTGAGGTTCAAAGGTGATGGTGATGTGATGTTTGATTCAAGAGGAAACTTCTTCCACTATGCCGAACAACAAGCAAAGAGTGATCCACCTCCTGCTAATCCACCAGAGCATTGGAAGAAATTATTGGGAGCATTAAGTGGAGAAGCATCTGCTGATGATCAGAGAATTCAAACAGTAGATAACAGTGAGCAAGTTGCCACTCTGGCAACTCCTAGTGGGCAAGGACCAACCTCTTCCGCAGCAGCTGCTGTTCCAACTCTAAGTAGCAGCAGCACGTCACAGTCATCTGCTGTTTCTCGAAGACCATCACCTGGTAGTCAGGGTATGGTTCCTTTGCCCATACCAATTGGCGGACAGCAAATGAGATCTGGTGGCGCAGCATCTGCATCTCCATCTGGTGGAAGTTCGTTAAATAGTTTTTACAGAGCTCAACTTCTTGGGTTCTTATATAAGCAAGGATAAATGGCAGCAAAAGACGCAGACATAAGATCATTTGTCATCCAAGCAGCAAAGGATGCTGGACGTGGTGTTGACATTAAAGAAGGCATGTCATCCTTTGCTTTCTATGAAAACATTTTGTCCAATCATGTCACTGCCTTAGTCAAAGTATCTGACAGTGGTAATGCCATTGAAAAAGATGGTAAGAAAGTTAGTATGTTGGAAGGTCTTCCTATTCGTGGTGGTGAGGAGATTCGGTTTGACATTGAGGACTCCAATAAGAATAAGTTGAAAGGAGAGTTGTATCTAAACAAGATTATGAATCTCGATCAAACTACCAAGATGGATAGTTTTTCGATTCAATGTGTCTCCAAAGAATCTTTCTCCAATGAGTTGACTCGTGTTGTAAAAAGATATGAGGGAAAGATCTCTGAGAGTATAACAACTATTCTCAAAGAAACTTTGAAGGCAGATTTTAAAGCAGAAAATATTGAAGAAACTTCTAACTCATATAACTTCATCGGCAACGATCGTAAACCGTTTTATATCTGCACTTGGTTAGCAACAAAATCAATCCCAACTGAGAATTATGGTAAGACTGGTGGATATTTTTTCTATCAGACTCAGGATGGAATGAACTTCAAGTCAGTTGACAATTTGTTGGGACAGGATATAAAGAAGAAGTATATCTACAATGATAGCGATGGCAAACCTGAGGGATATGATGAGAAGATTTTAAACTATGATATGAATCGTTCTGTTGATGTTGGAGAAAGTTTAACTCTTGGTGCATATAAAAATAGGACAATTTATTTTGATCCATATCAGTTTAAATATGAGATGAAAGAGTTTGATATTACAGAACAGAAAGATGTAAAACATTCTGGTTCGTCTGATGATTTTGATTTTGTTAATCCAGATTTCACTGAAACTCCTACTAGATTAATGAGTGCAGTTCTTGACTTGGGAACTCTTCCTAGTGGAAAGGATGGCAAAGAACAACTACAACGTTGGGCATCGAACAAAGAGGAATCTAACGATAAAGTTATGGATCGTATGGTTCAGTCTGTAATGCGCTATAATCAGATGTATTCTGTTGTCACCTCCATAACTATTCCTGGTGATTTCAGTTTACGTGCTGGGGATGTCATTCAATGTGACTTCCCCAGAGTGTCAGGAGATACAAAGGACATAGATAAGAAAACAAGTGGTAAATACTTAATATCAAGTTTGTGTCATTATGTTACCCCTAGTCGCTGCTTCACGCAGCTAGGTTTGATTAGAGATTCTTACGGGAGGAAAACAAGTTAATGGAAAACATCGAACAACATATTGAAAAGGATAAACAAATCCTTGACAACCCAACAATTTCTCCTCAGATGCGTCGCCACACTGAGGAAGAGTTAAAAGATTTAGAAGCATACGCTGAGCGTCATCCAGAGGATCATCATGATCCTACTTCACTTGAACTTTACTGTGACACTCATCCAGATGCTGCTGAGTGTAGGATCTACGAAGACTGATGTTAGAACAAGGACTCCTTAAAAAACAATTCGTCGGAAGAGATGGATTCTTCTGGTGGTTAGGTCAGGTAGTTGATTCCAAGAAATGGAAGGACAACTCACCTGGTCTTCCCACTGCGGATCTACCTGGCATGAAGCGCAGGGTAAAGGTTCGCATCATGGGATACCATACTGCGGACGTGGAGTCCTTAAAGGATGATGATCTACCTTGGGCATACTGCATGATGCCTGTCACTGCTGGTGGTGCTGGTGGTGGTATGTCCCAAAGTGTCAACTTCTCTGGTGGCGAGTGGGTCTTTGGTTTCTTCCTTGACGGTGAAGACGGACAACAACCTGTTGTCATGGGAGTTCTTGATAAGTCCAGTCAAACTACATTTCCCAAGGAAATTCCATCTATTGGATTCAAACCTTTTAGTGGATACACCAATGGTCTTGTAGAATCACAGCATAATATTAAAGAAGATGGAGCACCATCTGAATCTGATCCTACTCAATCAAATATTTCTTCTGGTGATAGTGGTGTTAAAGTTAAACCAACCACTGCAAAGGAAGGTGCTCATCTAGAATCTGTACGTCAGGATATTCCTGATCACGGAACGAAAGCAGCACATGAGAATGCAAAGAATACTGGTGAAGTAAAACCAGCTAATGGATGTGCTGATGATAATCCTCAGGCAGGTATTAAACTTGCACTCACAAGACTTCAAAAACAAGTAGCGTTTCTTCAAAAACAACAAGGTATTTTCTTAGATCCACTCTCACAAAAGATTGGAGATCTTCAAGGAGAGATTGACAGAGCACAGCAGAACGTCAATGCCTATGTGAAGGACATCATGGACAAAGTTCGTGGTGTTGCATTAAAACAAGTATCTGAGGAGTTAGCAAAGGTCTCAATCAAACTTCCTATCGATAAGATGGGAGAATTCAAAGACAAACTCGATGAAGCTTTGGAGGGTCTTGGATGTTTGTTTGAGAATGTAATTGGTGGTCTTGAAAATACCATTAATAGTCTTCTGCAAGACATGATGGGGAAAGTCACTGGTGTTCTTGATTGTATTGTTAACGATGTCATCGGTGGACTATTAGACTCTGCTCTTGGTGCCATCAATAGCATTATGAATTCTATCACTGGAATTTTTGATAGTCTTGGTATTGTTATCGAAGCAGTTCAGATTCCTCTGATCGAAGCACAAAATTTTCTTGCATCACTCAAAACACTGTTCACTTGCCAATCAGAAACTGGTTGCCAAGATATTGCACAGGCAAACATGCTTAGCGGTAATGCACCAGAATCTCCTCCTGATTTTATTGGTCTGATTAGTTCTGCCTTAGGTGGTGGTGGAGTTGTTCCAGAACCTGTCGGTTCAATTCTTAATTCGGCAGAGGGTATTCGTGATTCTGTCACTGGTGCTGTTGATGCTGCAACTGGTTTAGTAAATAACGTGCAATCTGCTGCTGATACTGCTATCAATGCAGTTCAAACTGTTGCTGGATTACCTGGACAAGCACTTGAAGGTCTTAAAGCATGTAATCCTTTTGCAGAACCATGTACACCACCACTTGCAGTTATTTTTGGTGGTGGAAATACTGCTGCGACTGCAAATACAATTATCAATCAGGCTGGAAGAATCATTGGCGTTGATTTAGATGGTAGTGAAGTATTGAATCGTGTTTATAACTCTGTGCCATCAATTAATTTCAGCAGCAACTGTGGTCAAGGTGGTGGAGGAGGAGGTAAGGTTATTATGAATGATGATGGAACCATTGAAAAGATTGTAATTGATGAACCAGGAATAAATTATCCACCAGCTCCTGATGGATCTATTGGTGGAAATGGTGGTGTATTTGCCAATGCTGATAATACTGTTGTCAGAACACCAGATGGTGATCATCAAAAGTTCCCACCAGGATATGATGTAACAGTTCCATCAGGTTCTCTTGTATTCTTCCCAGGAGAATTAGCAGGCGAGGGTGTAGAATATCCTGATGGTGGATCATTTAGAACACCAGAACCACCAGAAGTACAAGTCGATCAAGAACTTGTTTACCCTGTTATCATGGAACTAGATGAGATTAATGTTAGGAGGTGTGGAGTTTCTTACAATAATGGTGATACTATTACTGTAAGTGGTGATGGAAATGAACTTACGTTCGAACCTATTCTCTCTTCGAACGGTTCAATCCTTGGCATTAGAGTTCCAGAGAACCAAAGAGGAATAGGATTTACTGACATTCCAGATGTCACCATAAATACCTCCACTGGTGCTGGTGCTCAACTCACACCATATCTCCGAGTCAAATACAGAGGAAGAGATAATATTAATAAAGTGATTGATCAGGTCACACAAGACCAAATTGTTAGCGTTGTTGATTGCGTAGGAAAGTTTAATGGCTAAGGATAATCATTTTACTAGTTGGTCCGAAAATAATTACGGTCAATTAGAATTTGGTAGATTAGATCCCGATAATGTTCGTGCTGCTGTCTATCTTGGAAACAAACAAGATGTGAGGCACAGATTATACATGGACATTGATCGTCCAATGGGCAATGGTACGCATAGTGTCACCACACTTGAATCTCCTGGTGGTATTGTGATAAAATGTGGACAAGATCGTAAGAGACCTGATATTACTTTTAATATCCAAGTTGAGAACGGTAAGTTAGCACTCACATGTCAGACAGGAGATGTCCTGATTCAAGGAAAGAATGTTGTCATTGAAGCAAAGGGTGATAACAATAACGATGGAAACATCACATTGAAATCAAACTCAAAGATTGAACTTAATAGTCCAGTTGTAGAGATCAACGGCAAACAAAAAGTTGAGTGTAATAGTGAACAAAAAATTGAAGTTAAATCTAATGGAACTTTGGGAATGTATGGAACTCAGGTCACAGGACAATCTGCCTCATCCAGATATGGTAAGACAGGCACATCACAGGAAAGGAAACTCTAATTATGGCTTGGACATTTGATGACGAACAGGTGCATAAGCAATCTGTTATCGGAGGGCAAACCTCATCATGCGTTGGTAAAACTGATGATGAAAAGATTTTAGGTTCTCAGTATGTTGAGAACGGTCTTCATGTAGGATCTCCCGATGCCTTTGGGTTGATGGAAGGAACTGTGATGATCAACAAGAGTGCAGAGCAGCAAGGTTCTTTTGCTCTTGAAGTCAAAGATGATGAGCATATTCGTGACAATCTTTGGGTAGAACAAGAAACCAAAACAAAAACTTTGGTTGCCGATAAGATTGATGTAAGAAAAGCATTCATCACAACGATCAATAAAGGTTCTTGTAACTTTGTGATTGATCATGCTACAAAACCAGGACATAAACTTCGTTATACTTGTATCGAAGGACCCACAAAAGATGTCTTTGTTCGTGGTAAACTAACTAATACTGATGTCATCAGACTTCCAGATGAATGGGAGTGGTTGGTGCATCCAGAAACAATCACAGTGAATCTGACTCCTATTGGAGCTCCTCAGGTTTTATTTGTGAAAGGAAAGCAAGGATTAGAGATTAAGATTGCATCACATTCTAATCTTCCTATCAATTGCTACTATACGATCTACGGGGAGAGAGCAGATGTTCCAAGAGAACCAAATATTTTCCCTGCTGAGGATCTTTTAACTGATAAATTTGTTGGACAATAGGAGGTAAATCATGCCACATGGAGGATGTCAGGGTCTGTATCCAGATCCAGAAGCAGGTTGCGGTGGAGGTGTATGGCAACAGGACAGCACCTTTGGACGTGCCGATGATAAAGAAGATGATTGTTGTAATGAAATTTCTTGCCACTTGAAGAACGGTTTGTTTGAGGCAAATCTTGAAGTGGGAGGAAACACTGAGTGTCTTGGCACAACCACATGCCCCACATTCATTGGAGATTTGCAGGGAAATGCCACTAGTGCAAAGGGTATTGGGGGTTCATTTGATATTCCTCACCTGAAAAAACCAGGTTGGAGGGTCCGTCATGTTATTCCCGAAGGTCCAGAAGCTGGTATCTATGTAAGAGGAAAGATTCAGGGACACAATAAGATCTATCTTCCAGAATATTGGGAGGGTTTGGTTGACCCAGAAACTATTACTATCTCTCTCACTCAAATTGGGTGGTCTCAGGATCTAATTGTTGAGAGTATTGACTGGGGTAGAGTTGTGTCAATCAAATCTGGTAACGGAACTGAAATCAATTGCTTCTATGAAGCATGGGCAGCACGACACCTTGACCCATTGAACCCAGATGAAAAACTGCACGTTGAATACGAGGGTGCATCTCCTGATGATTATCCTGGTGACAAGAGCAGGTTCCTGGTTGGTGGATGGGACTATGACAGACGAGATCCTGTCACAGGGGAGCGTGTGCAATCCTGATCAACTGTGCTATAATACATAGGTAAAGCAAGGCACCCTCATGCACGAAGAAGATTTCCTCAGTCGCGTCGTTGTTGACACCTCTTGCCGCAAGTTCTATTTGTATAGCGACAACGGTGATGAGAAGATCATTGACTGTGATACCATCGATGAGTTCATGAACGTGCTAGAATTCTGTCGTGGAGTTCTTGATGAGGATGTTCTTGCATACGCAGGACCTCTTACAGTTACCTCAAACTAAAATCGACTTTTGATTCCAAAAAAGTCGGGAAAAAAATTCCGCCAAAAAATCACCCTATTACTTTTTCATGAATAGGTATTCTCCAAATTTTTACAAGGAAGTCTTGAAATTTTACCAATGGAACAATATACAGTCGAGGAATTCCAGAGTGATTTCGACAATCTTCTCGCAAGAGTCGAAAAAGGAGAATCCTTTCAAATCAACTATGAGGGGAAATCAGTGATGATCATTCCTGCCACAAAATACCAAGAAACAGTTGAAACCATCACTGAGGCAAAACCAGAAGATTGGGATGATTTTTGGTATGATGAAAGCACTCTTTGTGATATCTAATGAGACCTGAAACACGTAAATCGATGGAAATGCTGTTCGAAGCAAAATGGAATTTGCCAAAAGCAGCAAAATATGCTAATCTCACTAATAAGGAGATGAAGATCACATTTAACGAGTATTGTGCTTTTCATCCACCAACTTATGATGGGAGTGTGGTGGAATAGGTAGACACACCAGACTTAAAATCTGTTGACCATTAAGGTCGTGGGGGTTCAAGTCCCCCCACTCCTATTGCCCTCGTAGCTCAGTGGTAGAGCAGCTGTCTTGTAAACAGCAGGTCGTCCGTTCAAATCGGATCGGGGGCTTATTAGCTAAATAACATATAGAAAAAACCTGGTCGTAATACAATGGGTCTCAGCAGACTTCAAAACTTTTTAAAGAACGCCAAAGGCAATATTTTATATGTAAATCCCAATGATCTTGATGCTACTGACAGTATTGAGAACCAGGGTAACTCACTAACTAGACCCTTCAAAACGATTCAGAGGGCACTGATTGAGGCAGCAAGATTTTCATATCAATCAGGTCTTGATAATGACAGATTTGGAAAAACTACAATTCTGATCTATCCTGGTGATCATGTTATTGACAACAGACCAGGTTGGATTCCATATGATGATGGAACTGGAACAGCAAAATATAGAAATAGAAACGGTACGTCAGGTTTAATTCTTTCGCCTTTCAATTTAACTTCTAATTTCGACCTTACGGTTGCTGATAATGATCTTTACAAGTTAAATTCTGTTCATGGTGGCGTCATTATCCCCAGAGGCACCTCTCTGGTTGGTCTTGATCTGAGAAAAACTAAGATCAGACCCAAATATGTCCCAAATCCTGAAAATGATGCGATCGAAAGATCTACTATTTTTAGAGTAACTGGTGCTTCTTACTATTGGCAGTTCTCAATCTTTGATGCTGATCCAAATAGCACCTGTTATAAAGACTATACTAATAATATCTTTGTTCCAAACTTCTCTCACCATAAACTCACTTGTTTTGAGTATGCTGATGGTGTGAATAATGTTATTATTGATGACGGTTTCCTGAACATTGCTGAGACCAGGACCGACCTTGATATGTACTATCAGAAGATTTCTGATGTATATGATGATGCAACTGGCAGACCTATTTCACCAGATTATCCTGCTGGTAACGTTGATATTCAACCTAAGATTGATGAATATCGTATTGTTGGTTCTAAGGGTGCCGAAGTTGGTATTTCTTCGATTAAAGCTGGCGATGGTGTAACTGCTACCACCACCATTACGGTTCAAACTGATGCCTCTATTAGAGATGTTGGTATTGACGTAGATACTCCAATCCGAATCAGCGGAGTCACTGCTTCTGGTTATAATGGTAACTTTGTTTGTGCTGGTGTCACAAGTACAACTGAATTTACTTATACTGTTTCTAATGCTCCTACTGTGGCATTAGAAAATCCTGCCAATGCTAATGTTAACGTTGTTGTTGATACCGTAACCTCAGCATCTCCTTATATCTTCAATATTTCACTGAGATCTGTCTTTGGCATGTGCGGTATGCACGCTGACGGCAATAAAGCAACTGGATTTAAGTCCATGGTTGTTGCCCAGTTTACTGGTATTGGTCTCCAAAAGGATAATAACGCCTTTGTAAAATATAATTCAACCACTGGTTCTTATGATGATGCAACAACAATTGCAAATCTTTCCAGTGATTCACGTGCTGTTTATAAACCAGCATATGAGAACTTCCACATTAAGTGCTCTAACGACTCTGTTTTACAGTTAGTCTCTATCTTTGCGATTGGTTATGCACAGCACTTCATTGCTGAGTCTGGTGGTGATCAATCAGTTACCAACTCCAACTCTAACTTTGGTGCCAAGTCTTTAATTGCTTCTGGATTCAAGAAGACAGCCTTTGCCAAAGATGATGTCGGATACATTACTCACATCATTCCACCAAGAGAACTTGAAACAACAAATACTTCGATTGAATTTGATGCTGTTGATGTTTATCAAACTGCTGTTGGAGTTGGTTCTACTGGTAGACTTTATCTCTACAATAGAACCAATGTTGACCAAAAACCCCTCAGCGTAATTGAAGGTTATAGACTTGGTGCAAAAATCAATGATCACCTTAATGCTCAATTGAGTGTTGGTGGCACTGCTACTGAGTATAAAGCAAGAATTACGATGCCAATTAATGGTATCACGACATCTCAATATACATCAGTTAAAACTGCATATGTTGGAAGAGCTGTTGGATTTAACAGTGTAAGTTCCAACATTATGACGCTGACAAGTGATCATAACTTTATTAATGGCGAGTCAATTCGTATTATTTCTGACAGTGGAGCAATTCCTGATGGTTTAAGACCAAACAGAACATATTTTGTTATTACCAAAGAAAATGCAAATGCTGGATTTAGTGGTAATAATCAGATTCAGGTTGCAACTTCTTTAAACGCTGCTCTTGCTGCTGATGCCATCGGTATTAACAGTCTTGGTGGAAACCTGAGAGTCGAATCCAGAGTATCTGATAAGGTTTCTGGTGATCTTGGACACCCAATTCAATACGATACTTCCGTTGGACAATGGTATGTAAACGTATCAACATCATCAACTGATAATACCTTACATGCACAAATTGTCGGTCTTGGTACTGCAAATCTTGGTGATGCAACTCCAAGAACTTACATCACCAGAAGACAGGATGATAGAGCACTTCTTGATACAATCTATCGTGCAAGATATGTAATCCCTGCTGCATCTGGCATTACTTCTGCTCGCCCACCTGTTGATGGATATGTCCTTCAAGAATCAACTGCTACTAATCCAACCACTGATGCAGAAGTAGCAGTTCTTTACTCTAATTCAACACAAACTCTTAATAATGTTAATGAATTAAGAAATCCATCTTATATCTCAACATGTACATATTCCTCCCCATTTGCTTATATTGACACTGAGCAACCACATAGACTGACAGTTGGTTCAAAAGTTACTCTGGAAAACATTAAGAGTAGCAGTAATACAACTGGTGTGGCTGGAACTGGATTTAACAGAGACTACTCTGTTGTTGGAGTTACAAGTGCTAAACAGTTTGTTGTTGGTCTCAGCACATCTCCTGGTGTGTTCACTAACGCAACAAACGTTAGAACGACAGAACTTCCTAGATTCAAGAGATTTAAGAGTAATGAAACTCTGAGTCTTTATAGATCGACTGAGATTACAAGATATCAGGCAGGACAGCAAGATGGTGTTTATCATCTACTGTTAACAAAGAGTTCTGTTTCTCCAACTGCTGCTCCATTTAGATCTAATCGATTTAATCAGAACATTCAGTTCTTCTATCCACAAACAAATAGAGATAATCCAGTTTCTGATGCCAATGCAGCAAGATCTCATGCTCTTTCGTCACCAATTGGTGAAGTAACAATTAATGATCCACAGAACAGTCTCACCAAGGAAACTGAATATGCCAAAATTACAGAATTTGGTGATGCAATTGGTCTTGGTATCACAAATATTCAATCAAACGCTGCTGGAACTGCTCATACTATTTTTACTACCATTGATCACGGACTGAACAGAATTGTTTCAGTAAGTATTGCAAGTAGTGGAGCAAATTATGGTGTTGGTTCTGGTATTACCGAAACATATTATAATGCTAGATTGGTAGGATTTGCTGGATCCACTGTCGGTAAGAACGCAACTGCAAGAGTTACGGTTGAACCTGCTGGTGGTATTAGCAACATTAAGATTATTGATGGTGGTTCTGCTTATGGCATCGGTAACACACTGACTCTGAACAATCTACCAAAACTTTCTGGTGTAACTGATGCCGTTATTCAGGTTCAGAAAATTTATGATGCCACCAATGAGGTATTAGATGTTCAGGGTATTGGATCAATTGGATTTCAATCTTACAATACTCTCTACAAGATCAGTGGTATTACCATTGGACAAGAAAGAGAAATTAAAGTTATTTCTTCCACAACGGTTGGTTCTGCACAAACAATTGGTATTGGATCAGTATCATGTGAAGATGCAGTCATCAAAAATTCTGGTCTAAGTGTTCCTGTTTCTGGATTTAGTTATGATGCTGGATCTGGTATTGCTACCTTCGCAACAATTGGTCAGCATGGTCTGAGTGTAGATAATAAAATCAGAATTGCTGAGGCAGCAAGTTCTCTCTATAATGGCGATTTTGTTGTTAAGAACATCATTGGATTAACATCATTTACTGCTGCTATTGGAGTCGGAACTACAACTCCTGCAACTGGAACTGCCAGAATCTATCGTCACGCACTGTCCTCCTTTGGTGGAGTTGTGACAGGAGACGATGAGAACCTTGATGGTCGCATGATTTATAATTATGCTGGAATTACCACAACTCTCTCTGCTGCTATTGCAAACTCCACAATTGATACGATTTCAATTCAGAATGTAGATCGAACTGACTTCGAGGTTGGTGACTTTATTCAGATTGATGAAGAGTTGATGCGTATCAAGTCAACAACTGCCACAAGCAGTGTTGATGGATCTTCTGGTGCTCCTTCCAATCCAATCGCTGTATTCAGAGGTGTACTTGGAACCAGAGCATCATCTCATACAATTAATAGTCTTGTTAAGAGAGTTAAGTGCTTGCCATTTGAACTCCGTAGAAACTCAATCATTCGTGCATCTGGTCACACCTTTGAGTATGTTGGTTTTGGTCCTGGTAACTACTCAACTGCTCTGCCAGAGAGAAATGACAGAAAACTGAGTCCCCAGGAAGAACTGTTAGGACAATCCACCAAATATGACGGTGGTATCAACGTCTACACTGGCATGAACAACGATGGAGACTTCTTCATCGGTAACAAGAAGGTCAGTTCTGCAACTGGTCAGGAAGAGGTATTTGATGCTCCTATTCCTTCCGTAACTGGTGAGGATGTTGGTGATACTGGTGTTAGCGTTGGATTTGACGTTCTGACTCCTCTGGAAGTTACAATTTCGAGATCGATTAGAGTTGAGGGTGGTGCTGATGGTAATATTATCTCTGAGTTTGATGGTCCTGTTATCTTCAACAACAAGGTAACATCAACTGCTGCTGGTGGACTGGAAGCTAATTCACTGTATCTGCAAGGAACAACCACCGTTTCCAGAAACTATACTGTTGGCATTTCTCAACCAACACTTGCTGGTAATGCTGGTGATGTTGTATTCAATGCAAATCCTGCTAGGGGTGGATTTGTTGGTTGGGTTTATACCACTGATAATGGTTGGTATAGGTTTGGTAACGTCAGTGCCTCTTCCACAGAAAATGTTGGCATTTTTGATCGTATTGGTATTGGAACAACTACTGCTGGTTCTGCCGAATTGTTCATTAATACTGGTGACACAGCAGTTGTAACTCTGGGTGGTTCGTTTGGTGTAGGAACTACAAATCCACAGTATGACTTGCACGTTGAACAGAATATCTATGCCTCTGGATTCATCACTGCTGGAACATATCTCTACGGTGATGGAAGATTTATTACTAATCTTCCAACAGACTCTAAGTGGGATGCTACAAGTCAAGCATCTGGTGCCAAAGCTGGTATCTTTACTGGTGGTGAGTCAAGTGATATCTTCGTTGGTATCGGAACGACAACCCCAGATGCACTTCTGACGGTTGGTGTTGGTACAACTACCACAGATAAAGCATTCAAGGTTCAAAGTTCTAGTGGAACTGAACTTCTTGGAGTTACCACAACTGGAAGACTTGGTATTGGAACAACCAATCCACAAGGATTACTTGATGTCAATGGTCAGTTAATCTCCAATCAGTTTGCTCTGTCGGGTGTTGGTACTATCAATGCTGGTATCATCACTGCAACAACAACTCTTCGTGCTGGTGTTGGTGGAACTGTCTTCCATGCCTCTGGATCCGCAGTTGGTGTTGGTACAGTTACTCCACGTGCAACTTTGGATGTTGATGGCAGCACTAGATTTAAGACGTACTTTGAAGCAGTTCAGAGTGTATCTCCTACTGCTAATGTCGTCACAATTGATCTGTCACAAGCACAAACCTTTGACGTTGATGTAACTTCAACAATTACACAGTTTACCATCGCCAACATTCCTTCTGAATCTTCCTCCTTCACCTTGAAGGTAACACAAGATTCAACTGGTGGGTATGCTGTTGGTATAGATACATTTAAGGATAGCGGTGGTGCTGCAATTCCTGTTTACTGGTCAGGATCTGTGATCCCAATTGTTACTACAACTGCTGACAAGACTGATATTTACACCTTTATTACTTTTGATGGCGGTTCATCATTCTACGGTGTATCAGGAGGACAGAATTTCGGATGAGTCCCTTAGCGTTTTATCGAAAGATTCAAACTAATGTAAGGTTAAATCCTCCTTTCATTACGTATGTAACTCAACCAAAGTCAAGTGGAACCATTGCTCACCTTGGTTCCACTACATTAATTGGTGTTGCTACGGTAAATTATCCTGTTGCTGGAATTGGAACTCTTGGATATGAGTGGAGAGATAGCACTGGTGTAATTGGAGTTGGTACTCAATTAACATTATCCAATTTAACTGCTGTTTCTGATAATGACAGAAAAATAACTCAACGTGCTATTTTCTATCCAGATCCAACCAGAGTTGGAATTCAAACTTTCCAACCAGGAGCTTCCAACTCTCCTTTATCTTCTGATACAGTCACATTATCTGTAAGATCAGTAATTACAATTGTAGAACAACCTGATTCGGATACACCATAATGGCAATCACGAAAGAGTACGCAGCAGGAACCGTTGTTGCGATTCAAGCAAGAGCAACTATTTCTGTGGGAGATTCTGCCCTTTTAGAATATTCATGGTTTAGGGACGATGTATTGCAAACAACTGTGCAAACATCAGGCACTGCTACATTATTGACTACAACAGCTGGTGTATATAAGGTTGTTGTAAGTCACCCAAATGCAGATAGTGTGACTTCTGAAACATTTACCTTAACACTAAGAGCACCGAGATCTATTTTAAGACTCATCTACCAAACTGGTGGATTCCAAAATATTAATTCTTCAACTGGTGATTTCACATCATTTCAGGTTGTTGATTGGAATATTGCAGAGAATCAGTATGAGTTTGGTGTTGGATCGCCAGAAAGTCAAAGATTTGGAACTCCTGCAAGTGGTTGGTGGAGAATATTTGCAAAAGAACGAGATTTAAGTTTAGATATTACTCTAAGAGGATCAAATGGACAAGGAAGTTCCACAACAGAAGGAAGAGGTGGTGTTGGAACTTTAAGAAAAGTTTTCCAACAAGGTGAACTTCATAGTATTAGAATTGGTGATAGAAGAACAGGAACTGGTGATGATACCCAAAATAATGGTCCTAATGGTGGTAGAACATTTGGTGGCAGTGGTGGATTTGGTGGTGGACAAACGTATCTAAAACGAGGAGGATCTCTTCTTGCTGTCGTTGGCGGTGGTGGCGGCAATTCCTCAGGTGGAAGTAAAGGTGGCGATGGCGGTGGATTTAATGTTGCTGGCGAATCTGGTCAAGGCAATGGTAGACCTGGTGGTAGAGTTGTAAATCCAGGTAGTCAATTCTATTTCCCAGGATATCCTGGTAATTATGGTGTTCGCATAATGACAAGATGTGGTGATAATGGAAGTGGTAATTTATCGTGTGGTGTGGAAGTAAGTGCTAGTGATAACCAAAATAACGGAGGATTCGGTGATAACAATGGTGGTGGTGGGGGATCAGGAGTAGAAGGTGGATATGGTGGTCGTAGTTCTTCCGAAGCAGGATGTGGAGGATCTGGATGGGCAAACAATTCTGTAACAGTTCTTGGTTCTCAACTTGGCGGCAATTTTGCTGGACATAATGGAAGTGTAAGAATTCGCCAAACTGGATTTGTAAACTATATTGCATCCTGGTTCCATACAACTGGTGTAAGACAAGGAAGAACACCAACTTTCCAATTAACAAATACTGGTAACTTTAATCTTCAAGTGATTCCACAAAATGAAGGATTTGAAACTGGACAGGGACCAACTTCTGATAAACATTATTATGTTGTTTTCCCAGAGGCATTTTCAAGTACAAATTACACAATTGATTTTACGTATGTGAGTAGATTAATTGCTGCTCAAACAGAGTTGCTGACATCTGATCCTATTCCAAGAATCTTTGATAAACAGCTAGGATCTTTTAGAGTGAAATTCGAGAATCTTTCTGATGGTGGATATCCTCATATTAATGAGGTTGCATTTAGAGTATACCCAGGTTAAAGTATTATAAATAAAAGATAGACTGGGGGGATAGTGAACTCCGATGGCAATTAACAAAAATTTTGTTGTCAAGAACGGTTTAGAGGTTAATACTAACCAAATCTTTGCTGATTCTGCCACTGGCAAGGTTGGTATTGGAAGCACACTGCCCACTGTCGAACTTGACGTACAAGGTGCCATCGCAGCAACGGATGTTGTATCGTCTCTTTTAAGAGTTACTGGATACGCAACGTTTTCCCAAGTACAAGTTAATAACGATATTAATGTCAGTGGATTTTCCACTGTTTCTAATGAACTGAATGTTCTTGGAATGAGTTCTGTTACCAACTTTAAGGTAACAGGAGTTTCTACATTTAATGAAAATGTAACTTTTGATAAAGACGTAAGAGTCGCTGGATTCTCTACTTTTGTTGGTGTTGGTACTTTCCAAAGTGACCTTTATGTTGGTGGTGATCTTTATGTTGCTGATGACTTAGTATTTGATGAGTTTACTGCTAGAAATGGTAACATTACTGGCGTCGGTACAATTACATATCTTGATGCAACTGACACTGACATTACAAATCTTGCAGTATCTGGTTTAGCAACAGTATCTACTCTTGGTGA
>Ga0208019_1000725_pt1 | contig 17856 bp, 23 predicted proteins | sample CB_VirMetaG_5_FD_184540 | JGI IMG/M metagenome (GOLD analysis project Ga0208019, IMG submission 184540) | Freshwater to marine saline gradient viral communities from Chesapeake Bay - CB_1508_1D Viral MetaG (SPAdes) (version 4) | ecosystem: Environmental > Aquatic > Marine > Coastal | place: USA...
TTACATATTTAGAACGGTTTGGGTATTGTCCGTATTCACGATATCTCTTTTCAGTTTCGTCCCAATCCATATAGGTATCACCGATTTGTAAACCAATATAATTTGGACTTCCTGGGTCTAGGTCAACCTCGGAAAATACTTCTAAAACTTGTGGTGTTAAATCAGAATCTTTAGCATTACGAATTACAACATCAAAAGTACCATAGTTAATATTATCATTTTGTGATGCTTTAATATTTTGAATAGAAATCTTTATGTTGTTTTGTAGCCATTCCCCATGACCATTGATACCTACAAACTTGAATAGTTTCTGCATATCGTTGTAAGCATAACTTGCTGTATCTGCTGATGTATTTTGTGCGAAGAACCATCCTGTATGCGCGTCACGATAAGGAATATCTCTATCTTGTGGGCCTGATAGTGTTGAGCCAGATGCAATTGCCATAATTGCACCATAGCGTACAGCAGCGGTATCTAATGATAAAGAATTTAAGTGTCTTTCGAAAGTCTCTCCTAACCAATAAGAAGTTTGATTAGTAGAATCTTCAATAGTAGTATTTACAAGTTGAGGATTAGTATTGAATACTTTACGAATAAAATTAGAACTTCCTTCAGCCAAACTAAAGGTTACATTTTTCTCTGTTGATCCGACTGAATTATAAATAAGCGCTTTGAATTGTCCATTTGAATCAGACTTTATTACAGTCGCGGCCCCAGATAATGCAGTATCATCGACCGAGCTACCGGATAATACTACAGCGCCACCGTTATTAACATACCAAATAGCTGCTAATGAACCTGTGCTTGTAGTATCTGCTGATGCGGAAGGCCAAACAAATAAACCATAAGCACCTCCGTTATCTGCTACTGCTGCCGCTGGGTCATCTACCGTCGCCCATCCTGCATTACCACCATTGGCTTCGGTAGCATCAGGTGATTGTGTCCCTACAAGACGAATAAACGTAACCGGTCCAATACCGGCTCTTAAATAAGCTTGTGCCGCATATGCACCATAAGTAGGAGAAGAATAATTACCATCACGCCAAACATCTAAAACTGCTGCGCGACCAGAGATAGGCTGGCCAAAAATCTCTACAAATTGACTAAAAGAAGTTACACGGACAGGAATCATACCTGGTCCTTTGGACGTTCTACCAACAATAACAGGACCTACTAATTCTGCGTCTGTTGGAAGTTGTGATTGGTCTACTTCATTTAAAAAGATACCTGGTGAAACAAATCTAAACTTATTTACGTCTGACATTAATTCTTCTCCTATAGTTTAGGTAGATTCTAAACCTTTATTACAATAATAAATAGTATTCTTTAGTTTCAAAATCTTTTATTCTCTAAAGAAACCTTTTCCTTTTGTTGATTTCACAGAATCTAAGAAAGTGTTAATATCTCCTATTATTACTCTCTCTCTAGGTATTTTAACATCTACATAATTTTCTGTGACAGTGAATTTTGGTTTTGGATCATTCTTTCCTTCTCCCATTAAATAACCTAATATCTTAAATTTAACTTCCGAGATGTAAGTTCTCTCATCCTCTCCTAACTCACCAACATTATTATTATAAGATATATCACCTTCTACGAAACCTTCATATCTATGGCCTTCGTTATTTATAAAAAAAGATTTTGCTTGGCCTGTGAAAGAATAAAAAGGTTGTATTAAATCATTCATTTGTTGAATAAATTCTGTTCTTATCCTAAGAGAGTACATTGTATTAACCCAAATAGGAATTGGCATATAAATTGTTTCCATAACAACACGGGTATTATCTTTCTTTTTCATGGGAAAATTTAATTGACCATTGCCAATATTGTTATTTACTCCAGCTTGTCTGGCAGAATGAGCATTAGAAAAGTTTGATGTTTTTTCTTGATTTATTCTTCTTGCTGCTGGGACATTAATTCTTCTTACACTATGATAACCAGTGCCGTGGTCTGGCATATGAGCTTGAAATACTCCTTTAAAGTTTGGATCTTTATTCATAGAAGTTCTTTCAATTGTTATAAGAGGTAGCTTTAATATTCCTTTCTTATCTCTTATATTTTGATCTTGTGTATTTTTGATTTGATGTGAGCGTTCGGTGGCAACCCAAATAATAGGAACATTAATGTTTCCTTTATTTGTTGTTGTTTGTAAATTTAAATCGTCTTTAATAAAATTAAAGAATGCCGTATCAATATTTTCAACAGTAGAAGGCATAAAAGGTATTTCTTTTAATAAACCATCAGCTTCTTTTATTTCTGTATAATCATATTTAGGTGGCATCGAATAGGTCCTCACGGGCTCTGGTACATTTAGCAGAGATTTCTAATAAATGATCTATTTGACCATAAAGTTGTTTTGGTTCTGCAAGAGTAACAATTTCATAATATGTATCTCCGTAAAGAACAAAGTCTCCTTCTCTTACATATAAATCTTGGTCTTCTGTTAAACGTCTTTTGTGAAAATGGACTATAATAGAAACATCTTTATCTAAACCAATATTAGACTGGTATTTGGTTTTAATTCCTTCGAATTCAACAAGTGCATAAACTCTTATTGGAGGAAGAAAATTCTTGTTTATTGCCTCACCATATAAAGGATGATAATTTGTTGTTTGTTGATCGATAGGGTAATAAACAATTGTTTGCCCAATAACGCGTTCAATTAATTCATCATTTACCTGCTTTACAAGGTCTCGTTCCTTTTTACCTGTAAATAATGGTGGTGGTGGAGCATCAGGTTGTGTCCATTTATTTTGGTCAGACATTTATTTATCCCTGATAAATCATCATTGGAATATTAGAGTTTATTTTGTCTAAAGCAGCAACCAATTCTGAATCTTGTTGCGCTAATGCTTTATATGTCATTTCGTCCAATATCTTATTCAATTCTTCTTTTAAGTAAGTTTGTTCTTCTTTTGCTTGCGATAAAAGATCTCCTGAATTTAATGTTACATTATCTCCTGGTATCGGAATATTACCACCGAATTTTCCTCGAATTTGACCAAGCATTTCTTTACAAAGAGCAAGAGCATAACGACGAATCCAATGTTTACCAATCGCATTAATATTTTTATAAGGAATATTATCAAATGGTAAAGAATTAATATTATTTATACCATCTGTTCCATTTTTTCTATCCGAATCTTCCGACCATGGATCTTTATCAATTGTAAATTGAACCCACATATATGGTATAAAACCTGCTGGTATTGGGTTTATTCTTAATTTGTTATTATATAACTCGTAAGAGTAATGGGATAACCTTGTAAATAAATGATCTTCATAAGCTTGTGATTGTAATTTATTTTGCCATACAGGAACAATTTCAAATGTTGAATCATCAGAAAATTGACCATAATAATTTAAGTTCCCTACTACATTAAGTCCGCCATAATAACCATAAAATCTCCACATAGAACCTGGGGTTTTATAAAAGACTTTATGAATTTTAACTTTTTTGTTTCCTACTAAATCAGCATAGGGAACTGTTCCACCGGTAGCTGGCTCAACATTTGTAGCAGCAGAATTAGAGATAATAGTTTGTAAATCATAATCTTGTACGCCAGAAGTTAAAGCGAAAGAAGCAGAATAAAAAGTATTATTTCCTCCAATTCCCGCTTCTTCTGAAAACCCTTCTCCGACGCGTCTAGCATATTCTACTTTAAACGAAGGATAAGTTAAATTAACAGAAGAACCAGAGGCATCACCACCAATCATTTGCCCATCATGATTAAAAGTACCAGTGGCAAATCCCAATAAACTACCAAGAACATTCTTGGCTTGATGTTTATTAATATGATAAGTGTATTCTAAAACTGATTCTTCATAAGCGGCATACACATTTCCAACAGTAAGTTCAATGTCTAAAACATCTCCACCCAATTTCTTATATGTGTATGCTACTTGGTCAGCCGCACCTGAAATAAAGTTTTGATCATATAAAAATGAAGACGCATCTACATAAAGTCCAAAAGGATAATGTGTAGTTGAACCAGCACCATTACCAGTTGTTTCCGTACTTCCGGTTGATGTAAGAATAACTTTGCTTGTTTGACTTGCAGGTGTTAATATCGGTACGGCCATCTAGGAAATCTCCGTTATTTTTTAATAGTAGGTTTTCTTTGTTTGCGTGCTCTGGTGGCCGCCACAAGCTCTTCGACTTCTTCAACGACTTCTTGTTCGCTTTCTACCTCTTGTGCCTCAATAGGCGCCTCTACTACAACTGGTAGCGATTCTACTACCTCTACTACCGGCGGTAGGACTACTACAGGAGCAGCTAGCTTTTGTTTAAGCATTTTACGTTTTCGGATATTCATCTTGAATCCTCCTTTACTAATAAATAGTAATAACTTATATAAAAAACCCCACTGTCTTAAGACAGTGGGGTTTTATGGTCTAAACCAATCTTATAGATTAGCTACCAGATTCACCGAGTAGACCGCGTACGATAACAAGACCATACATATCAGGACGTACCATCTTCTTGGCGTAGCGAGTCATTACACCCTTACGTGGCACGAAGTCTTCCGTACCAAAGATGGTTGGAGTTACCTGTAGTGGTACATATGGAGCGTATACATAGCCGCTCTCTAGGAAGGAACCACCCTTGCGACCAACGAGAACAACGTTGCGTGGGAAGTAAGGATCGACGTATACATCGAACTTCTTGGAGAGTGAACCAACCTTAACGGCGCCAATGGTGCCTGAGTCAACGTCGGCAGTTACGCTAGCACGGAAACCAGCAGTAAACTCTAGGATGTTGGCAACTTCTGGTCCACAGACTACGAAGTTGGCACCACCACGAAGAGTCTTACGATGGATTTGTGCTGAAACATCATTGATGGTTTCAATGAGGGTTTCATACCATTCGGAAACAGTACCGGTGAAATCAGGAGCAGCAGCCGAAGCACCTACTTCTACACCAGTGGTACGATTTACGAAAAGACCAGGTGAACGTGACCAATAATACTTACCAGCAGTAGCACCAGCAATAAGATCGCCAAGAATTTCGCGATCAATTTCAAGAGCAATTTGCTCTGAAAGAATGCTAGTTAGCTCTACCTCGGCATCGAGGTTATGGTAGGCATTAAGGTCCTGACCTAGTTCTGGTGACCACTTGGCCTTGAGTTTACGGGTTTGAGCCGTTACAGCAACTGAATCTACCTTGATATCAATTTCTGGAATAGTGTTCTTACCAGTATTTGAGCCGTAGTTACCTGTACCTGGGCTTGGTTCTTCAAGGCCCCAAGTATCATCACCTACAACAGCACCGATAGCAGCACCAGCCTGGAAATCATCTACTATTGGTAGAGTGCAGGCTGAAACGGCATCCAAAGCAGTACTTAAAGTAGCAGCGGTTTCTGAACCAGATGCTTCTACGATAAATAATACTTTTGTGCTATCTGTTGGATCATACTGAGTTAAACGACGAACTTGACGACCATCAGATAATGATGTAAGCTTGATATCAACAAGCATATCAGCATTAAACTGGCCAGTTGTAAGATCTGATACTGGTACAGTAGCAGCAGCAAAAGCTGAACCACTAACTAAATCAGCATCAAAACGAAGCAAACGAGCGAGTTCATAAGCATCAGTTGATGTTGCCTCGAATACTGGAACACCACCAGCACCTACGGTACCGGAAGCAACCATGGTTGTATCTACAGATGTTGAAGCGGTTGGAGCGGAATAACCACTCTGTAAGCTGTAAAGACCACCACCGGTTTCAAGGATATCAGTGACACCACCGGTTAGTTGTGAACCTACAACACCACCACCATAAACTGAACCATCAGCACCAAAACCTAGTTTAGCACCTTGATAGGTAAAATCTAGGAAGAAGATGAGACCTGATGGAAGGCTCATTGGCTGGACGCTAACTACATCGTTAGCAAGTAGACCACCGAATACTCGACGGACTAGTGGGAATGCGACTGAAGCAAAACCTTCTACGTCGCCAGCGGCCATTGAAGAAGCTTCTTTTAGAAGCTGTTTGGCCTGATTTTCAAGTAGACGAGCCATGCCGGCCTTTTCATGGTCTTGAGTAAGACCTTCAAGTAGACCGGTTCTTTCCCATTTGGAAAGAAGAGCATCGCTTTCTTTGCGAAGGTCGCGGTTTACGATACCTTCTGTCAGCTTTTCTAGAATAGACATAATAATCACCTCCTTTTTTTTTGATTATTAACTAATCTTTAGTTTCTGTTTTTAATACCTGCAAGTTCCTTAAATCTATCTTTAAGAAGATTTTCTTCTCTTGAATGATTCTCAGTTCTTTTAGGCATGATAGTTGAAGATTTTCTACTTACTGCTTCGCTAAGTGAATTTGGTGTTCTATTTCTAATATCACCCACCGCGCTTTGAAGAGTTTCATAAATTATCTTCGTCTCTTCAACAGAACCAGCTTTTTGAATAGAATCGACAACTTTTTGTTTTTGTCGCTCATTCAAGGAGGTGCTATTCAAAGCTAGATTCGAGTAGAGAAGTTTAGCATTAGAAAGATTTACTTTTTCAAGTTTTTCTTTTAATGCAATTATAGTCTCTTTTAATAATTTATTATTATCAATAAGAGAAGTATTTGTTTTTGTAAGATTTATATTTTCTTTTTTAAGCTTTTTGGCTTCTGCTCTATAAGTCTCTGATTCGAGGCGAGCATTTTCCATATCAGCTTCATATTGTATTTCGGAAGAAGAACGATTCATATAACCAGAAGGTTTACCGCCCATATCAACTATTAATTTTTCAACTAATTCTCTAATATCATTTTCATCGATATCTAAATCATCAATTGATTCCTGTAAACTATCTAATTCTTCTTCAGGTTCTCCCAAAACGCTAGAAGCTAATTCTTCTTCTGGCATCTGTTCTTCTGGTGCACCTAATTCGTCATCCATTTGTATGAGATCATCTAAATTTAATGTCATTGTTACTTCTTCATCTTCTGGACAAGGACACAACTTTTCACCACCAGCAGAAGAAAAAGGTAAATCATCAGTTACTTCTGGTTCCATTGAATCCATTGAATCCATTGAATCCATTGAATCCATTGAATCCATTCCTAAATCTAATTCTTCATCCTGTTCGTCTAAAAGAGATTCTACCATATTTTTTACTTCTCTATTATATTTTTCCAATATAGTGGTTTCAGCATTTTTTAATGCTGCTGCTCTAAGTTCTTTGGCGTCTATGATAGCTTGCTCTAAAAGTGTTGTCATATATTAAACCTCAATACAAAAAATACAATTGTAGAATGACTTTCAAAAATAAATAGTATTTATAATACTAAAAATCCGTTTATTCGTTATTGTTTTCTGATCTCTGTTTTTTTCTTAGTGATTTGATTTTAGATTTTAATCTATTTTTCTTTACTGATGGCTTTTCATAAAATTCATATGTTCTGTATTTTTCGATAATCTTTTCTTTTTTACACTTTCTTAAAAATTTACGAATTGCCTTTTCTGGATGTTCATTTGGATCAACGTATACTATTGTCTGTGCTACGTTTGGTCCAACATAATCATTTGTTCTACTGTGTCTTCTATTGTTTCTATGTCTTCTCATAATTTCCTCTTTAATTAATTTTGTTTAAATCCTCTTGGAATTGCAAGACCAGAACTAGAAGCAATTTCCAATTCATTAAACCCTGTTCCTGAAATTCCAAATCTTCTTCTAACTATCCTTCTTCTTCTAGTTAATTCATCTTCTTCACTTACAGCATCTTCTGCCACAACAGATAAATATGGTATAAAAGGGTCACCACTTTCTAAAAAGTTCATACCTGCTCTAAAAGTAGAATTAGGTGGTGCTGTATTTGGATAATCATAATCCGAACTAACCAATACTATACCAAAAGAATTATTATTTTGTATATCTGTTCTTGCTGCTGCACCTAATGTTAAAGTATTAAAAGCTCCAAGAGACCAAGAATTGGCTTGGCTATAAGCAGTAACATTGCCCAACATAGTAGAGCCTGCTACAAATCCGTCGATTGCATCGTAATCAGCAACTACAAAATCATTATCTAAATCTCCAACCGAAACAGAAGAGTCTAATTTAACAGCAATAACATTAATATTGTTTGTGTTAACACCATAAACATTTAATGTTGCAGAACTTACTGCCGTAGTTATTGTAGAAGTATCAAAAATAAAAAATGCTCTGGCTATAAAAAACCTTGATGTTGAAATATTTTTATAAGAAGCAACTCCATTATTAGAAGATGCTGCTGCATTACCAACACTTGAACCATTAATAGCATTACGCACAATCGACCAGTTAGTAGATGTTGTTGGTCCTACTATAAATGCATCGCGTGTAACGTTAATACTATAATTAGCCATTTTCTATTATTCCAGTATTTACTATAATATGCGTTGGATAATCAATAATAAAAAACGGAATAAAAGAATCATTAAAATAATCTTTTAATTCTTGTGATATATTTGATAATTCAATAGATAAATTATTGTTCAATAAAGTATTAAGACTTGTTATATTATATCCACTATCTATTTCTGGGATATGAGTTATATTATAACTATATCCCACGCTTGGATTGCTAAAGTATATTTTGATTGCTTGCATTAGCCAACACCAGAGGAACCTGACCAGTTATTGAAATCTCTTGGTGGTATAGTGGTTAAACCAGCAATAACAGAAGCAGTTTGCTCAGATGCAGTATCAGAACGCAAAAATATTGAAGTTACGCGATAATCTGCTGAAAAAGATTGTGAACCGGAAATTCGTGTAAAATTATTATTGATAGTTCCTTTAACTCCATCAGCAGAAAATCCTAAGCGTATATCTCCACTGGAACCTGTTTCATTTAGAACAATAACAAACTTTGAAACTCTTGGAAATGAGATTTCTAACGGTTCAGATGAATTCGCTGGTACTGTGACTGAAGCACTCATCCAAGGTTCGCAACTTACTTGATAAGAACCTACGTGGTTAAAACCCGCTGTGTATAGAAATGTAGATGAGTCATTCGCCATATTAGTACCTCTTTTTTAATAAATAGTATTAACCCTTTAAAGCTTTCCATTTTTTGCCACCAAGAGCTAAAATACCATTTATATCTACTCCTGGATCTGCTGGATCGCGACCATCAGAGGTTAATGGGTTTTGATTACTATTAACTGATGGTTGTGACATTGATTCTCTCAAAGGTTCGGTTCCTTCAAACAAGTCTATTCCATTATAAGAACTTTTACCTATAGCATCTAAAAGTTTTTTTCTTGTTTCATTAGCTTGTTGTGTTTTATGCTTAACAATCTCTTCTTTGTCTATAAAGTTATTAGTTGGTTGTTTTGTTTCTTTTATAATGTTTCCTCCGATACCTTTTGCAACCTCAGAAACAATATTAGAAAGCAGACCTTCGTTAAGAAGAATTTCTTGAACACACTCTTTAACGATAGGTTTAATAACTTGTTTTAGTTCTGATCTTTTCATTATTTACTCAAAATATCATTTAAAATACGATTAATTTTATCTGCTTTTGTAAAGATATTTGGTTCTTTATGTTCTCTTATACCATTCTTAGAATGCATGAAAGCACCAGGAGTAGATGGCTCCGAAACAAAATCAAAGCATATAAGTTGGAAGTCATCTTCTACCATTAAACTACCCGCGCTTTCTTTTACAGTTCCTAGGCCGCGAGAAGATATGCCAAGGGTAACACCAGAATTGGCCAATTGCTTTAATATTTGTCCTGATGGTGTATCAAGTATCTCGACTTTGCCCATAAGAGCAGGACCATCCCACCACATATCTGTCACTAAATGTGAAGCGTTTTTTAAATTAATAACAGAATCATCTGGGTGATCCAGTTCTCCAAGGGCGCGCCGTTCTTTTACGAGTTTCCAATAATTTTCTACTTCTCTTTGCAAAACTCTTTTAGAATAAACACGACCGTTGCCATTTGGAGTATCATATTTTTGCATACAACCAGACATATAGAATTTTTTACCATCAGCAAAAAGTTGTTTTTCTGCTTCGGTTAAAAAGTCTTGGCATATACCTCCATCACAGAGGGCATAATATTCTCGTAAAAGTTGTTTTCCCATGATTATTCCTTAAATGTTTAGCGGGCGCAACCCGCCCGAACTAAGAGCCGCTGCAACAACGGCGAACTTCTGGAATGTTTCTACGTCGCATTGTTATACTCCTTTGTCTTAAATTTCTTCTGGCTGCATTAGTTTTCTAACTTCACCAAGGTGCCCTTCAATCTCATCTCTTAGGGCTGTATTTTCTAAGCCAGTAAGGGCTTGTGAAACCTCATTGACCTTTCCAAAGGCATAGTCTAGAACATCCATATCGCTTTCCTTTACTTCCTGTATTGCGTCAATTTCTTCCTTAATAATCTGCTTAAGTTGTGATTTTGTAATTTTCATTCTAGCTTGTCCTTTGAAATTTTAATTCCATTATCATTAACTATCATAGAAAGCAAATATGAAACACCAGATCCAATCCAGCCACATATAAAAAAGTTTGCTATGGTGTAGTCAAAAGTAAATAGTTCTGTCCAAGCATTTATTCCAAATAAAAACCAGCCTGCATGGAAGCCAAAGCATAGGGTGCAATTAAATAATTTGCCAAAACCCCAAAACCATTCTTTATTTGGTCGGATTTTATTAAAAATGCTAGCATATACAACAAGATAAGTCAAGCCGTAGCAAGCAAGAGAAAACCATAATAAATCCATGTTAATCCCTATTCATATTGATAATTTTGCCAATAAGGACCGTAAGAAATACCTGGTCGAATAGTTCCCTTTTCAGGTGCTTGTGGAACTTCTCCAAGTTCTGTTGTATCTTCGTCAGAAGGTTCAACAAAGTAATCCGTTTCCATTTCTTCAAATTTATCCATAAATTCAAAATAAGGTTTTTCTAAATCTATCCATTTTGATATATTTAATAATACCATATTTATAACTTTTATTTTTTCTGACTGATATAAATAACCTTCCATGGAACCATATACTAAGCCGCCTTGTATACTTTCTGGATCAATTAAACCCTTCTTTATCATAAAATCAAAGAATCTATCTTCTGCTCCGTAAACTAATTCTGACATTATATCTTTTGGTAATAAAAGAATTTTATTTTTCTGTATCATTATAATTATATCTATATCTGAATGATCAGAAATAAACAAGTCTCCATTTACAGATTTAGATATTTTAAGATTAATATCTGCTACTTTAGGTGGAGGAGGTTGTTTTACTTCTTTTTTCTTTTTGCCTATTGTAATTTTTATAGCCATTACTCAGCTATTTCCTTTACAAGTTTTTGTATTTGCATAATCTTATAAACCATGTTTTCATCGACTCTTTGTTCTTTGAATGATTCAAAAACATTATCTAAAATATCTAATTTTGTTGCGAGTTCTTTATCAGATAAGAAAATTTCTTTTTCTTTTGATTCTTCTATAATGTTGTGAAGTCTGCTTAATTCTTCATTTAAAAATACATTAAATTTTACTTCTTCTGAACCATGATAAACAATAAAATTATTTAATAACATTTTTTGTTCTGGTAGTAATTCATCTTTATATTTTGTATTGAAATTCTCTACAATTTTCTTATAAACCAATTTATCGATGTGTGGCATATCTTCTTTTGTTTTAGGTATATTATGGTTCTTTTTAACCATTGTTCCTATTATGTTTCTTTCAAGTAATACTCTTTGTTTTGCAGGTATGTCATCAGAAAAGATTTGTTGAATTGTAGCTAAATGACGATAATTAGGAATAAAATTACTAAAAATCTCTGGACCTACTATTTTATTCAATCTATTGATTATGGCTGTTTGTTCATTAAAAATTTCTTGTTTATCGAGTTTTAAATAATCTTTCTTTGTTTCTTGTATTAATTTATCTGCTGTATATAAATCCATTTCTTTTGATTCAGAAATATTCTTTATCAAATCTAGTTCTTGACGTAGAACTTTACCTTTTCCAAAATGTATTTTTACCACATTTACTAATTCTTCTTTAAGTAATAAATTATTAGAAATAATAGACTTTGTTATTTCTTTTACCAAAGCTTCAAACAGAAATGCAGTATTTCTTTTTTTATTGTGCTTTAGTTTCATTTTTGTTCTCCGATATAATCTGCAAATTTTCTATAAGTTTTTTAATTTCATAATCATTAGAAAAAATATTCTTTTCTTCTATTTCTAATGCCTGATTATAATTAGTTTCTTTGTTTTCAAACATCCCTTTAGATAATGAGTCTAAACCTCCATAACCTTTTTTACCTGGTACTGTATACCTAGGGTCCATATTAGTATTAGATATTGCTTTAATATGTCTTGTATACGCTCCTTCTGGTCTTTTATCTACTTTAGTAGGATAGTAGATTTTTCCTTTTGAACCTTTTGTATAGTATCCTTTGTCGCTTCTTCTTCCTGGTGCTGCTAATAGTACATCTTCTTCACCGCCGCCAAGTTCTTCACCGCCGCCAAGTTCTTCACCGCCGCCAAGTTCTTCACCGCCGCCAAGTTCTTCACCGCCGCCAAGTTCTTCACCGCCGCCAAGTCCAAGTTCAGAGGATAAATCTGTTCCAAGTCCTGCTGATATTCCTGATGCCTCCTCTTGCATTTTCTCTGCAACGGCTGCAATTTGAGCATCAAATTTTCTATCATAATAAATTTCACGTTGACAACGATTATATTCTTCGTGAGACATATTAAATAATTTTTCTGCTACCCAACGACGTGAAAAATATCCTTCAGTTGCTGATGAGGCAACATCAAATTTTTGCTTCCAGTGTTCCAATTCTTGCAATTCAGAAATTTTTGAAGGATTATTTAAAGCTAATGAAAAACACAATAAGTCATCTCCTCTATATCCTAGAGTATAAAGATGAATAATTCCAATTTTTTCTAGTTCAGAAATAATTGGTCTTTGAAGTCTTTGTATTGTTCTTGCAAAACGAATATCTTTTTGTGCTAATGTAGTTTTATCTTCCTCTGCTCCTTCTGAATTCGTCAAATATGATGCTGGTATTTTTAAAGCAGAAAATAGTTTATCCCTTAAATATTTAACATCGTCTATATCTCCTGTAAAAGTTCCTCCAGCTAAAGCAGTTATATCTGTTTTGCTTTCACCACGAACAGGAATATAATAATCCTCTTCAACAGATAAAGGATTATATCTAAGATCGACTCTACCTGAAGTTTCATCAACAATTGTATTTCTCTTCATGGAAGTAATAACTTTTTGCATATATTGTTCTACTTCATTTGGTGGAATTTGTCCAACATCAACCTTGATAACTCTTCTTTCTGGTGAACGAACAATTCTATATGCCATCATCGCATCTTCTAAAAGAATCAATTGTCTGAAAATACGTCGAGCGGGTTCAAGTACAGAAGTTCCGTATGGTGCATACTTATCATTTCCTAAAATACGAAAATGTGCAATTTGCCAATTTTCTAATGTCAATCCTGCTGAATTCCATTGATACTGGACATAATTTGGATTAGTTTCGTCTTCACCCTCTAATCTTTCTATTTGATTAGAAGGAAGTCCAATAGCAGTTTTTATACCAATTTGTTCATCTATATCTAAATATAAAAAGAAATCTCCATATTTACACATAGACCGACACCAACCAAAAAGATTATGATCTATGTTTAAAATATTGTGATATAAAGAATTTAAAACATATTTGATTTCTTCATTAGTACATTTAATTGTTAACATATCCTGTAAAGCAGAATGTGTTGTCATTTCATCTGCATAGATATCTAGTGCAGATGCTATTTCTGGGGTATATTCCATTTGCTCAAAATCAACATAACGCTCCGCGCGATTATGTTGATTCATAATGCCAAGTTGTAGATTATACGCGTTGCTCGACCTTGCGGTTTTAAATTCTAAACCGCTTGCAGAAACAAAATTCTTTTTATATGTGTCTAATTGATATCTTCTTAACTTTCTACCGGTTTGGGTTCTACGACTAACAAGAGGCCCAGAAAAAACCTTAGTTAAAGCTTTAAATAATTCTGATTGTGGATTTCTAGTATTAGAGTTTCTACTTATTCTTCTATTTCTGTTAGCCATTATTATTATCCTTTAATGATCCAAAGAAAATCTTTTTGTTGTTGCATTTCTTTTTTTGCATTATCGTTCCAAAAACCTTGTCTATGTCCTTCCATTCCTGCTATTGTTGTTTGTATTTTCTTAGAATTTAATTTCATAGCGTCTACCATTGCTCTTTTATATTGTATATCTCTTTGATTTACTGTAAGGGCTGTATCTCTTACCCAACAAGCAATTGCTAGAGATATAATTAAATCATCATGATAAGAACGCATTGCCTCGGCGCGGTTATTATTCCAAATAAAAGTTTTAAATTCATTGGCAGTTCTGCTAGAATATATAGTAATTAGTTTATTTCTGATAAACTCTTCTAATTTAGCAATTATTAATGGTCTCGTCTTAGTTGAAGTAGTAAACCCTGGAACTGAATTATTCATATATTCCGCTTTAACATTATCTATATATTCATGAGTTCCTTTAACAGAATAATATAGATTTGGGTAGTTCTTTTGTTGTAGTTTTTCAAGTACAGAAATTCCTAAACTGTTATTTTCCACCACCAGTAAGCAATTACCAAATTCTCTACCCACTGAGTCTAAAATACTAGAGAAATCTTCTAGATTTGCTTTTCCTTGATATTCTCCTATAACTTCCATCGTTTCTAATTTTAATAAATGGAATACGGAAAAATCTGCTCCGTCTCCTCTGGCAACATCTGCAACCAATAAATAACTTGCAGAAGAATCATATTTCTCCCACAACCATAAATTTCTATCAAATCCAGTTTTATAATTTGGTTCTCTTGAACATTCTAATATTCTTTCCAAATCTTCAGAAGAAATAACTGTTTCACCAGAAGCATTAAAAGAACATTCTAACTCCTGCGCTATTTGTCTACGGGACATATTCCTGGTTTCTTTTTCAAACCATTTTAAATCTCTTTCCGGATGTACATCCCATAATAATTTAATTGTATGAAAATCATTAATATTTTGTTCAGCTTCTACGTATGTTTTGTGAAACCAATTACCAACGCCATTAGGAGTTGATAATGCTATGCATCGACCGCCTGTTGATAAAGTTGGATATAGACCGGTCCACAACTCTTCAAGTCCCTCAACGTGCGCTGCTTCGTCTATAACTAATAAAGATAATGCTTCTGAGCGGCCGGCGTCTCCTGATGTAGATGCGGCCTTAACTTCAGAACCATTAGAGAGAACAAATGAAGTTCTATTATCTATTTTAATATTTGCTATTCTCAGCCAAGGAGGAACATTTTGCATTATGTTTTTTACTTTTTTGACTAAGTTGGCAGCAGTAGCAAATTTAGTTGCAATAACTAAAACATTTTTATCGCGGTGGAATAACATCAACCACACTACATATGCAGCAGTCGTGGTTGATATACCTAATTGTCTCCCTTTTAAAATAATATTAAAACGATAATCTTTGAAATCTTGTATTACATCATCTTGAAAAGGGTAGGTTTTAAATGGTATAAGACCCTTCATAGGGTGAGAGATTTTACAATAATTATTTATAAAGTATGAAGGGTCTTTACCGCATTTAACAATTTCTTTTAAAATTTCTTCTCTAGATAGCGACATTAATCCTTACGCTTATCATTAGGAGCGCGACCTGTTCCACCCATTTCTAAAAATTTCTTAAAATTAGCATCTAGTCTTTCTGTCGATGGTTGTAATATTTCTTCTGAATCTACTCCACCAATGCTAAACATTTTATTTGCGGTTATAAAATGACGAATTCTTGATGTACTTTGGGCTAAGATATTTACTTCTTTTTCTGGTGTAAGAGTAAGTGCTGTTCCTGTTACTTTTTTATATTCTTTTTTGATAAATGAAGCAATATCAGTAATCATCTGGTCTATTTCAGTCTCAAAAGCATTTGCTCCATTGCCATGGATATCTTTTAACTGGATTTCTGCTTGATATGTAATGCACAATTTATTTCCCATAAATTTAACACCAAACCCATCCATTACTCTAGAATCAATTAATGGATTTCCTTCTTCTCTTTTAAGACCAATTTTAATAGGTTCACCTTTATCATCAAGCGCACCATCATATGAATTTGATATTACTTGTGATATTCCTTTTATAATTTCTAATGTTGTGGCCATTTAAATACTCCTACGATTTTGTTGGTCTCCAACCGGAAAGCCATCTTTCTTCTCTTCCGCCTTCTATCCATTTGATATAACAATTATAACAGCAGTCAAATTTGTTCATAAAAACATCATCTTTTATTTTAAAAGAGTATACTTCACAAACAGGGCAAATCCTTTTGGTGGTTTCTTTATTAAATAGTTTTTTAGAAACTAAAAAACCATCTTGCTCTATTTTATCATTCTTTTCATCTTGTATAAGTTCTTTTTCATATACTTCTTTAATCTGATTTAAATAATCTTTTTCTTTTTCATCATTCCAGTATTTTCTTGGGTTTTCTATCGCTTCTTCGCCATACTTATTTGCTATGGCTTGTTCAAATTTTGCTATATCATTTAAATCTAATTTTCTAGACATTATTTACTCGCTATATAATAACTTCCAAACCCAATACTAAAACCTACTGCTGTACTTATTACTATTGCAACTGGGAGATTTACTTTTGTTGTTTTAGATATCTTTTCTCTTAAAAGATCATTTTCATCTTGCAAAGCATTTAATTGAATTTCAAAACGATTTTTGTTTTCTTCAAATTGAATAAATAAAATATCTTGCTCTTTGAGCAAAGAAATTTGTAATTCACTTTTCTCAAATTCACACTTTTTTTTATATTCTAATTCAACAAACTCTTTAAATGTCAAAAGTTTTGCTGTTGCAATATCATCAAAACATATAGCATCATATGAAATTGTCCCGCCTTTGGGAATAAGAGAAAATCTTCCCTCGTCTCCAAAGGCGGGTTTTGTTAAGAATAAAGCTGCACTCAACAAAAATAATATTTTATTCATCCACATATTCAAAGCCAAATTCAGTTTGAATTTTTATAATAAGTTGTTGCGGATCATCTCTTCTCATTTTAACGATTTCTTTTTCATTAACAACTTTTTTCTTTTCTAATTCAATTATAAAATCATTCTTTTCTTTTTGAAGAATAGCCATATCCTTCTCATATTTTTTAATAACTTCGCTTATTCTTGATGCTTCGTTTTTGTAGCTTTCTATTAATGCTGTTTTTTCTTCTTGGTGAATTCTTTCTGTTTCATTTATGATTTTTAATAGATTTTTATGATCTTTTTGCCAAAAAAAACAATTTACAAGAAGTAAAGTAATAAGCGAAAGTTCCTTCCAGTGTTTTTTTAAAAAATTTAAAATATATATCATTATTCCTACTATTAATAACTTAAGTGGCGCGATGTTTACTGTCTTTAATCTCCACCCAACACCATATTTATTTCTTTATATTCACGCAGTCTGTCTTCAAGATCACCACGTCCACGTCCGCTGAGTAAAGTTTTAATTTGTTGTTTAATTTCTTCTGTTGTATTTGTGTCTTGTTCCATTATACTTCTTAATTCTTCTTTGATAATATTTCTTAACTGTTATTTTGTAATTTTGATTTTTTTCCTTTTTGATATAAAAAATTAAGAGGATTTCATCTTTGCGATAGAATCTACTACGGTTTGCCCTCCAATATAGAGAGCAGAAATCATGACCCAATCAGAACTCGTTAAAAACCCAAAAATTGCCAATCCTGTTGCTACTGACCAAACAAGCAATTTGCGTGAAACTATTTTTTCTAAACCTTTATCTAACATATTTTTAACAGACATATTTATTTCCCTAT
>Ga0208019_1000726_pt1 | contig 17850 bp, 21 predicted proteins | sample CB_VirMetaG_5_FD_184540 | JGI IMG/M metagenome (GOLD analysis project Ga0208019, IMG submission 184540) | Freshwater to marine saline gradient viral communities from Chesapeake Bay - CB_1508_1D Viral MetaG (SPAdes) (version 4) | ecosystem: Environmental > Aquatic > Marine > Coastal | place: USA...
GAAACAGAGTGTGAATCAGAAACCTTGGCCTGGTGCAATTCCAAGTGAAAAAGAATTGGCCGAAAAGTTCGTTCAAGGATTTGAGAGACACTTGAGAAGCAAACAAATTCTAAAATGATCAGCTTTGCAAAAATAACAGCACGCAGTGCCAATGAGATCGTTTTCAGCGGTGAACCACCTGCTGACATCCAGTGGATGCCTGCTGGAGAGCATAAGATCACTGCTTCCAAAAACGGAGAACCTGCCGAGCTTACTGTTCAGGTCACAGAAGAAATCGTCAATGCTCTGAACAAGTCACTGGAGGAAATCAAAGCCCAAGGATTTGAGGCATACTTCGATTTCAACCATGATGACAAGGAAGCATCTGGATGGGTTCAATCATTTTTCTGGGGTGGAGAAGATCCAAAGACTGGCGGCATTCGTGCAAAAGTCGTCTGGACTGAAGACGGTGCCAAGGCAATCAAGGGTGGATCTTACAAACGTTTTTCTCCGTCTTTTCTGACGGATGCAAAGGGCAGGGTGATCGGGACAACTCCCAATGCTGGGGGATTGGTCAACCGTCCTGCCTTCCGAGAAATTGCAGCGGTAATGGCTGCAAAAGAAATCACAAATTCTGATTTGCGCTTCGTTTCGGCCTCAGAAATGCCCGAAGAAGCACGATGCAAACCCAACAAAAACAAAATCATGTCTGAAGACGAAAAGAAAAAAATGGATCAGCTTGAGGCCGAAAACAAGGAACTCAAGGACACCGTTGAATCTCTTAAAGCCAAATATAAGGCGATGGAGGAGGACAACGAAAAAATGAAGTCGGATGCCAAGGATCGTGAAATCAATGATCTTGTGGCTTCTGCTGTTAATGCCAAGAAGATTACGGCAAAGGATGACAAGGCAATCAATGCCCTGAAAGCCATTGCAAGTGTTGATCTGGTCAATGCCAAGGCATTCATCGAGTCAATGCCTGTTCATGCTGCTGATGGCCTCACTGCTTCGATCACACCGAAGAATCAAGGTGATACCAAGCAGGTCAAAGCATCCGATCAGATGTATGCGTTCGTTGCTGAAATCAAAGCCAAAAACCCAGGCATGTCTGGGCAAGATGCTTTTGAAGCAGCCAGATCCGCACGTCCTGAACTTTTCAAGTGAACTGAAAAAACAATTTTAGAAAGATCCGAAAATGCAATACGGAATAGTTAAAGAAACCCTGTTGACCACGTTGGAAGCCAACGAGGATCACACGAACAAAGAAGGTTATGCAGTCAAGTTTTCCAGCGGGAAAGCTGCGTTGCAAACCTCTGACACTGCTGTCGATACGATCGGCGTGATCACCGATGGTGCTGAATCTGGAAGCAGATCAAGCATTGCTATGGCTGGCATTGATGCCATTGTTTACGTCAAGCTGCACAGCTCTGCTGGAACGGTGAATCCTGGGACTTTCCTTGGAACTCACACCGATGGAACCTTCAAGGCCACTGCATCCGCTAAAAACTCGGTTGCACAAGCCCTTGAAACAGGAGCAAACAGTGGGTTGATCAAGGCACGATTGCTGAATGTGTCCAGCGTCACTGCATAATCACAATCCGTTAATTTTACTGAAAGGATACAAATACAATGAGCGCAATTTCTAGTGCATCAAGCAATCCAATGCTGACAACCTTCGCTCAGGCAATCATGCCTGATCTGGAGAACGAAGCAGCAAACTTCATCTGCCCGCAGGTCACTGTGCCTTCGGCCCGCAGTCGATACAAAATCTACAATCAAGTCAACAGTTGGAAAACATTTGAAACCCAACGTGCAATCGGTGGCCCTGCCAATCGAATTCCTTGGCTGGCTTCTGATGGACAACTGAACCTCGTTCCTCATGCCTTGGAAAATCCGATTGATGATTTCGAGCGTGAAGATGCTGGAGACCTTGTCGGTCTGCAACAGTCCAAGGTTCGATCATTGGTTTCCTCCGCAGTTCTGAGCCATGAAAAGGATCTGTTTACCTATATCAAGGCAAACGTATCCGCTGAAGGTGGCAAAGGAACTTGGAACAGCTCCACTGATCCGATCGAACAGCTCGATGAGCAGTTGGTTGCTTTGGAAACTGCCTTGGGTCGTCGTCCAAACCGTGTGCTGATGGGAACATTGGCTTGGCAGATCCTGCGTGATAACGCCAAAACCCAAGCACGATTCAAAAGCGGATTCGCTTCAATCAACCGTGACATGATTTCCAATGTTCTGATCTTCCCCGTGGAGATTCAGATCGGTGGATTGATTTATGATTCTGCCCTGCCTGGTGCCACTGCCAGCAAGACACGAAACGTCGGTTCTGATGTTTTCCTGTTTTATGCTGACCAGAACCCAAGCATGGAAGATCCGAGCTTTGCCAAGTGCTTCACCACTGGGCGTGGTGGTGTAACTTCTGTTCGCACCTACCGTGATGAGCGTTCACGATCCGACATCATTGCCGTTGATTGGACTCGTCAATTCGCAATAACCAACACCGAAGCTGTCAAGCGTCTCACCGTTACCTCCAGCTAGTAGTCGATAGCATCCACACCCACCTCAACAGCCTAGGATCGGTTTTTCTGGTTTCCGGTCCTAGGCTGATTGGGGATAACACATAAAAAAAACACATGTCAGAACGAGATTTTAGCAACCCACTGGTCCAAACCACGGACGATGATTTTGATTTACAGAGCAAGCAAGCTCTAACTAACGGCCCTTATAGGCCAAAGGTTCTCGTTTCTGGGACTAATTACACTGGCGTGAATTTAATGTGCCTGCAGTTTTCTGCGGAAGCGACAATTAACAGCGCAACTGTTACAGATGCCGAAGGTGATGTAGCTGGGACATATCCCGCAGGAACGTTGTTGCCTTTTCATTTTACACAGGTTCAGGTTACATCAACTGGGCCAATCCTCGGTTATAAAGCCGGAGATTCCGCATGAATCTAACTAGATTTTCTTTAAAATTAAGCAGCATTCTTGCCCGTGCTGCTAGTTATGATCTGATTGAGAAATTAGTGACGACTTATTATCTTGAGACGGACACTAATGATGTGATCACAACAGATACCGGAGCCATCATACAATTAGACAGCATTGATTAATTATGCCCACTTACATACGAGTCAAAGATTTGCCCAATGCGGCCACATCACCTGCGGCTGATGATTTTATTTTATTGAGCGGAACCGCTAACGGTGCCCGCAAGATTAGTCGGTCTGATTTCATTGCTGCTATCGCTTCGCAGATCGTCGCTGCTCCTAGCACATACAAGATCGCTACTTTGGATGGAGCAGACAAGCTGACATCCAGCCAAGATCCAAGCCAATCCGTGAGCTATCTGGGTGGGCATGATATGGTGGCCAACTCACCAGCCTTGGCAGATGGATCAGGCACGGCAGGTGATACCTATTATGTGACCAATCCTGGGACAAGGAATTACGGCAGCGGAAACATCACAGCACAAGAGGGTGATGCCCTCGTTTACTCCGGATCAGTTTGGCAGTTGGTTGAAGGGATCGCAAACATCCTTGATGGGATTTCCACTGCTTCGACTGCAAGAACCACTTTGAGCGTCAACTCCAAAGACGAGGACGCACAGGCGAATGCATTGAAGGTCACGGCCCCTGCTCTGTATTTCAATGGGAGTTCTTCGTACGTGACGGTAGCAGATGATGACAGGTTCTCGTTCACGGATGGTGTTGATGATTTGCCATTTTCAGTTTCGGGCTGGGTAAATATCAGCGACACAGGTGGCGAGCAAAGGCTGGTATCAAAGTATGGGGTTTCTGGTGCGTTGAGGGAATATTATGTGACAATCGGTGGGGCGTCACATAATGCATTGATGCGAATATACTCAACATCGGCAAGTGGTTACATATCCGTTTATTCCCCTGCGTCATCGCTGCCGACCGACCAATGGTGTCATGTTGCTATTGTTTACAAGGGCAGCGGACCTAATTCCAGCGTGAGTTATGCATCAGCCTTTTCTGACGCAACGCAGGTAATTGAGATATATATCAATGGTGTTGCTCAGTCTGGCACGCAGTCAAATTTAACTGACTTTGGCGGTATGACTAATACCAGCCAACCTGTCTATATTGGTAAAGACACCGCTGGAAATTACTTAAAAGGCTCCATCCGTGACGTCAAAATTTTCAATAGAACTCTCACAGCCACAGAAATCGCCCAACTCGCCCGTGGCAATGATTTGGGATTTGTTGATGAATGGGGTGGGGCGTTTGGGGGTGAATACACCTCTGATTTTACTAGTGATTCAACGGATAGTTGGACGGCAGCAAACACAACATTTGACGCTGCGTCAACGGTTGGCGGGGACTCGGACAATTTAAAAATAGTCGCCAATTCCGCAACAGCGACACACACCTCATATCGTTCTACTGGAATGGTTTTCGGCAAAAGGTACCGATTGTCGTTCGACTACTACCTACCATCAGGCCAGTCCAATGTTGACGGACTTCAAGCTAGGGCTGGTAGTGGAGGACAGGTTACCGTAATCAGTCTGCCAGCCGCCACCCAAGACGCATGGACAAGGGTTTCTGGCGAGTTCGTGAACACAGCTACCACCAACCCTCAGTTATTGTATATGTATATAACTGACGCCGGGAATCCGTTTTTCACGGATGCTGGCGCAGATGATTATGTAGCTATACGCAACGTAACTATCACAGAGATAGGGACTTTGGCAGACTTCCGAGCAGAACGCTATGACACCAGCACTAGTAAACTGTATGACATCAGCGACAATGCCTTTGTCGGAACCGGAACCAGTGTCAGCCTTACTGGGCGGGAACAACCAGTGTATGAAACCGGAACGTGGACTCCTTCCATTACACTTAATAATGGCTCTACTGGAATTACTTACGGCACAACTTACGGGACATACACCAGAATTGGTGACACGGTTTTTGTGAGCGGCAAAGTCACGTTGACCAGCAAAGGGTCGGAAACTGGCATCATGCGTCTTTTGGGTTTGCCGTTTACGGCTTATAACGGCGGCGGTACGCTGGATGCGCTTTTGATTGGCGAGGCTTCCAGCTTTACTGGACTGACAGGTTCTCTTTCTGTTCCGATTTCAAAAGGCACGACTGAAGGCAATATCAGGCAAATGAGCAGCACGGGCATGTCTTATGTCCTCGACACAAACCTCACTAACACATCCGTGTTCCAGTTTTCTGGCACCTACAAAATACAATAAAAACTATGGACCCAAAAATCAATTACTTAAGAAGCCAGATAGCTGGCCTTGACGCACAGCTCGCAGCCGACAACGGCAAATCCACCATCCTTCAACTGCTCGGCAAAGCTAAGGCACTGCTGGCAGCACGGGAGGAATTAAACGAACCAGTGAACCGTGCCAACACCGAAGTTGTGCTTATGCAGGTGTCCGGTGCAGTGGCTGCATACAATGCTGCCAACCAAATCACGATGGACTCGGTCGATGATATTCTGGCGGGCTTTGACGCTGCTGTTGCACCTGCCGATGAGCCAGCACCTGCACCTGTCGAATAATGCAAAACAGCTGGGCTGAAAACTTGAAAGTTTCGCTTGTCGGGGCGGTGGGATTCACGGTCACCGGAAGCACACTTGACGAATGGTTGAGGCTTGGCATCGCATTTGCAACTCTGGTTTATATGGGCTTCAAGGCAGCAGGTGCAGCAAGAAATTATTTCAAAAATGACGATGAAAAAATGGATTGAATTGGCATTTTTATCAACGGCGATTTTCGCATTGAGTGGATGCAGCACGCTTGAAAAAGCCACTGGCTGGGCATTCGAGCAGGACGTGCAAACTCAAATTGTGGACGGAAAAGAAATAACGTCAACAAACTGGGTTGTCAGACCATCAGTTGAAAATGGATTGAGGATCACTGGAAGCATTGTTCCAGGTGCTGGCGGTCTAGTCAGCGAAGGGATCATTTTAGCACTTGGTGCGTTTGCTGCGTATCGTGGCAGGAAGTGGAAGAAAGCTGCGATTGATGCTGTTGATGCTGGGCAGAAGTTCCGGAAGGCTTTGGACAAATCAAATGCCAAGGGCAAAATTCCGGAGATCGTTGACAGTCTAAAGATCCAGCAAAAGACAAACAAAACCTTCGATCTGATCAAAACGATTTTAAACAAGATTTAAAACATGGCATGGATCACACCAACATGGACGAGCCTTTATCAGGTGCTTTCTGCATCTGAGGTGGAATCACTGGGATCGTTGCAAAAATATCCTGGGGATCTGCTTCAGACAGATCAGGCCGAATTGCTGGTCACAGATCAGGGAGTTGGACTTGTCGATGCTGCCCCATATGAGAATCTGCTATCACCAGTGATCAATAGAATGGTGAACATGATCAGAGGATACATTGATGCATCAGGTAGATATATCCTTGGTGAGTCTGGCACCATTCCAGAAAGCCTTGAATCAACATTGCTGGATCTTTCAGTGGTAGAAGCGTGGAAACGTCTTGGTGGTGATCTGATGGATCTGAACGACAGGAGATCCAGAGCATACGATGATGCCATGGATCGACTGAGAGCAGTTGCAAGAGGTGAATTTGGCATTGCTGAACCTGAAACAGCATCCACTGAAGAACGACAAGGGTTCCGGTTTTCTGGTGGGTATGATGATGACAGTTTCGATTTATGAGCAATCCGTTTTTCCAGATCCAAGATGCAATGGCTGATATGATCAGAAAAATTCCCATCATAAAAAATGCCATCGGTGAGTCTGGAGCGATTCCTGTCCACGTTTGGAGAGGGTCAGATTTAACCAATGAGCTAGAAGCTGGCTTGAAGCAGATTGGGTTTGGATTGATCGTTAAGCTGGACACGTTAACGCAGATTGATCGTGACACTTGGAACTTGAATCTTGTGGTGGAGATGCAACTCAACAATCATTTCAATCAGCAGGAATATGGGAAGGGTGTCAGTGGTTGGAGTGTCGCATGGGATGTGGCAAACGTCCTGCACCGATTTAATCCATCCGGAGGCACAAGCCCTTTTTACAACATTGCCGTGATTCCACAGCCGAGCGAAAAGAGGTTTGTGGAGCGGCACCAGATCGTCGCACAAATACAATTAAAAACACCGAGAGACTAAGGATATACAATGGCTAAAATTTACGGATCACAGGCAAGAGTTTATGGCATCAACGGCAATGTGGCGGCTGATGATAATACAGCAAGCACTCCAACTGATTGGCCTGATTTGATTGCTGCTGCAAACACTGACTGCATCATCACTGGATATACATACACACCATCGATGCAGGGCAATGTTCAAGGATTTGATCAGTATGGAAGATTGACATCAGAGGCTTTCGCTTATGCTCAGTTTGAAATTACGGTTAACTTTGAGTTTGGTGGTGATTCTATCGCAGAATCAAAGACTCTAAAAATGCCTGATTTGATGGCGAAGATCACGTTGGAGAATATGGACAACTCTGATTTGAACGGAGCTTACAACTTCATTTCTGGATCGGTCACTGGATCAAATCAGGGATGGAAAACTGGCACGATGACACTAAGAGCAGTTGATAATGGTTCTGACACTCTTTCTGCCAACAAACAAGCCCTTGCTGTAATAGCTTCTTAATGACGGGCAATTCGACATATGCAAAAATGATGATGCCATTCCCTGTTCGGGTTTGGCGTTGTCGTTTGCATCCGTTGAGTGTTCAGCATTACACATTGCTCTGCCGCATTGATCATCCATTGATCGAAGGGGAGAAGGTCTTGGAGCCAGGTGAACTTGCAATGGCTTTGTGGATCTTGTCCAGATCGGGTGATCAGGCAGAGGCAAAAATGGGAGGATGGTCTTGCCTTCGGTTCGTTCGCAAACTAGGGAGAAAGTTTCTCAAAAACACTGACCTTCATCTTCGTGTTTTGAATGATTTCTACAAATACTGGGCATGGAACAATGAATCATACGAGATTTGGAAGACGGAGGATTCAGGTGGGTCACCTAAAAGCATGTCATGGCTTCAGACGATCAAATGGGTTTTGATGCATGACTGGGGGTTCTCACATTCAGAGATCATGAAGATGCCATACAAACTGGCAGTCAATGATGCCCTTGGTGGTATGGTAGCGCATGGCAAAATCGACTTTGTTTCAGATGCTCACAGAGCAAGACGTGAGTATGTGCGGAAGGCGAAAAAAGAGGAGGCATTGAATGGCTGAAAGCGTCGATATTAAATTTACGGCAGATCCAAGTGATGCCGTGAACGCTGCCAAGAGGGTCCAGCAGGAGACGAACAAGATTGCTGATTCCGGTGATCAGGTTGCACAAAGCACCAGCAAGGCAAGTGTCAACATGGTTGGGTTTGCCAAGAATGCTTTGAAAGCCCTTGGTGCTATCAATCTGCTTCAGAAGGCAATGGCTGCTGTTGGTTATATCTCAAAGCATGTCGATGAGGCTGAGAAGCTATCCCGTGCTTTGGAGATCAGTTATGAGAAGGCACAGGAACTTTCCATTGCCGAACGTGAGGCTGGACTTGCTGCTGGAACTGTCAGGAGGGCGATCGAAGGAATTGCAAAGGCTCAGGCTCAAGGCTTTCTTTCAAAGGATCTTCTCAACCTTGGCGTGAGTCTTGATGATATTCGCAGCAAAAAACCTGATGAGATATTTGATTCCATCGCCAAGAAATTCAAGGAGGGCGGTTTGTCTGCTCGCCAATACGATGCAGCAATCAAGATATTTGGGGAGAACGGATCCGCTTTGGCTTTGAAGATGGCAGCGAATTTTGAGTATTTCAGAGAAGTTGCAAGGGATTCCGGAGAGGTGATCAGCGAAGAAACCTTTGGGAAAATAATTTCTGAGACTGACCGATTCTCCGGACAGATTAAGGTAATTACGGAAGATATTATAAAAGCATCCTTTGGATTTGAAGACTTCGGTGATGTTGCATCCAAGGCACTAGGCAAGGTGAACGATACCATTGAAAAGCTGGCTGGTGGAATTCGGTATGTTGTGAACTTTTATGGAGGATTGCTTGGTGGACTTACCACCGAAGAAGCTGCTGCGTTCGGTGCAGAGCAAGCTGTTTCCGGATCACAGAGGGCAACCGAAAGAGCGACTCAAGGAAACGTTTCACGGGCTGCAACTGAGAATTTAACAGAAGAGCAAGCAGCAGGGGCAACCGATTTCCTCGATTATCTGACAGGCAGGATGAACAACACAGGGCAAAACATTTCATCACTTCAAAGAGTTGGTCTTGCTGCTACAGGTGGAGAGGCAGAAGGCATCAAATTGCAGAGGAGGCAACTCAGTGTTGCTGATAACATCTTCAGCCAATTAAAGAGCCAGACAAAAATTATCCAAGATAACCTATGAGCCTTCCACGTTATTTCTCAAATCATGCTTCAGCGTTCAAGCCACTTGGCAGTGGTGGCACTCTGCTGCTGGTTGATAAAAAGACTTTTCGGAGCGGAGATCCAAACAATCCGACTTGGGAGATCACAGACGTTTGGCAGGGGCATCCTACTGTTATTGTTCATGCAAGGGATAATCCTAGCATATATTTTGATGATGCATCATGGATCAAGGATCTTTCGACCAAGGAAAAAGGACCGATTTGGGAAGCCGAGGTCAAATATGGGAACATTGAGCTGCTTTCAACTTGGACTCTGGATTCCAACATGATCGAGCCAAGGATTTCGACACATCCGAATGCCATTGAACTTGAGAAAGCAAGGCCAGGTTGGGTGAACATGATCGAGCATTTTGTTGACTACCACAAAAACAACCTGAACGATCGGATCTTCAACTTTCGCCAAGTCCAAATGATAGCCGAAACAATGGTGCTTCCTAGCACTAATCAAGGGAGCAAGGATGAAATGGATGTTGGTGAAGCTGGGTTGATCAGGTGGCACAAGCCATTGCCGAACGGGGCTTATGTCTACACCACCGGATATTCCATTGATGAACTGAATTATTTTGCTTCAGAATATGCAAAGGCATGGCTTTTGGGGCAAGACGCATACCAAGAGCCACAATGGGTGATCCGCAACGAAGTCACTGTCACTGCTGCTTTCAACTTTTCGCTTTGGCCGAAAATGTTTTCAAACGTCAACAGGATGTTCACACCAAAGCAAATGTTTTTCGAGCCATTGCTTTCCGGAGAATATATTCCTGCTGGAATCGTTGTTCCTGGGGTTCCTTTTTGGCACAAGCAGCCGATTCAGAAAACGCAAACTACTTTGAATCAATTCGTGATCAATCGAGAATGGTATGGACGTTATTGGTTCAATGAGTTCACCTATAAATATGCAGAATAAAACAAAGGAATAATCATGGCAGATACATTGGAAGTCACAGATCCAAAACTAACAAATCACGCAGGTATTAACATCACAACTGCTGGCAATTATACGGCGATCAGTTCTGGAACTGGATTGCAATACACATGGGAGGGGTGTGCTGGCATTTTGCTTAAAAATGGACATGTCTCAGCTTCCCGCAATTTCACATTCGTGGTTCCTGTTCCTGCTGGAAGCAGCCTTGGTGACATCGGGTCCACCCCTTCAAGCAAGGTTTACTCCGTGGCAGCGGGTGAAACCCAATATGTGCGAAATGCTGATTCATTCCGAGATCCTGCGACCGGATTAGGTGAGTTTGATGTGAATGGAGCAGATTGTTCGGCCCTTGCAATTTCTTATTAAGATCATGCCAAACATCGTCCAGAAACCAACGGGGCAAGGAAAAATTGCCAACAACATTCGTTATTTGCTTGATCAGTCGCAGCGGCAGAATCAGCTTGTTTCTAATGGTGTGATGACATCGAGGACGACCAGAGGAACCACTCGATCAACACAGATCCGAAGGCCAAGACCTCAATCTTCTGCTGCCCCAGTTGTTAATGAAAATTTGGTCGCACGGTGGTCTTGATTTGTGATATGAAAGAGCAATGTCGTTCTCGTACAAATCAGTTCCGCTTGTAAAGAGTGGAGATCCGATCACATCCAGCCAATACAATGCGTTGGCTGATGCAATCAATGATCGTCTGAAAAATGGAGTCGCTGACTGTAGTTGGCGGCTCTTTTGGTATGCAGATGCCTTGTTCCAATACATCCGATTGGGTGATGGGTTGCAGCAACCAGCACGGGACGAATGGTGGTCACACTGGTGCCACATAAAGCCAGAAAACGGCAAGGATTGGCCTCTGACAGACGTTGGAACCAATGGAGGGATCAATGCTTCAAATCCGATTGCTGCCTTTGTCTATGGGAATGAATCCCTTGATATTTACAACGAAGCGGACCGCCTGAATTATGATCCAGTGGAGCAGACAGGGATCAAGCTGCACGAATTCTTGTCAGGTGCCCCAACAAGTGATCTTGATCATTGGGAACTTGGCAAGGTCCAACGTGGTGCGATTCCTTCGACTCTGGATGATCTTTCAGCTTCAAATGCTCTGCTTGCTGCGGATGAGTATTACAAGATCAACTATGGTGCCACATGGTCTTATCTTAAGGGGTATGGAGGATTCCATGCAGGGCCAAGGGTTTCAGGTGTCTGTGCTGATGATCCAACTTATGACGAATATGAGATCAAGTTTCGGCACATAGATACGGGTTGTAACTGCACTTACACAACTTGCCGAGGTCAATCTGGAACGGAACCATCAAGCCCAACATGCACAGGATTGTGTGTAGGTCACACCAAACCAGTTCAGGGATGGTTTGCTGGTGTCTATGGGTATGTGCTTTATCATTACGATGGAACGATCACAACGCTTCCATACACCGATTATCTTGAGGGACCATATACAGAAAATGCTTTCTTGAGGCATGAGCGGGGAGGACAGCTCGATTTTGCTCTCTATTCATATGCTTCAGAATTCAGAGGGGCAGATTATTCCGGAGTCAGTCAAAGAAATGAATCAACTTGGAATCCTCAGAAACATGCTTTTAGGTTTGAAGATTTCTTCGTTCAACAATACTACCTTGCCCCTGCTTATGGATCTGGTCCCTATGGTTTAACCGGATCTTATCCAACATTTGACTTTGCAAATGGAACAACAAGCGGATCCTTCGGGATCGTTAATGCAACGACATCATACACGATTCATTCAGGATTTTGCTTTGCTGGGTTGATTGCCGTTGGATCTGACATTGACACGCCAAAAACCTTTGGGGTTTATGTCGATGATGAGCTTGTTTATACGCACAGCCTTGAAGCTGGTGCAGATGTGGACAAGAGCCATTGGTTCAAGAGTGTTTTCCCTGCTGGATCAGTGGTGAAGATTAAATGCAATGATGCATATGCTGGATCAGAGGAAGCATATATCGAGATTGCAGAGATCATGGAGATGAGTCCGAGGGTGCAAGATGCTTATGTTGTCACCCGCATGGCTTCCAGCGTGACGCAAACGATGGATGGGTGGGGACATCAGGAACCGGATGCAAAGGATGTTTGGGACCGATACCAGAGGCACGGAATGACTGTGAATTACAGCAGGGATTCCATCCAGTCAGCAGGGGAGCAATCACTCTGGAAGAACCCAGTCTATGAAGAAACCAGAAGGATAGTGCGGGACAATCTTCGCCTTGTAAAAAGAAACCACCTGCAGGGATATGAGATCAATGGATCAGGGAATTCTGTTTTGTATTTCACAAGATTGCCAGGGTTCCTTGGTGGTGGAAATGATGGAGACATTGACTTGTTTGAAGGAATCGCTCCAAGCCCTGATGCTATATCCACGGGATTTATCAAGGCAGGGGTTCGGTATAAGGTGAAGGGATCAGGTGCTTCGATCAGTTATGATGGTGTGGTTTATACCGAAGGGAACATTTTCCTTGGGAAATACAAGGTGAAAAACTGGACGACCATTTCAGGAACTCCGGTTATTTACGAAAATGACATCATCATAACCAAAGCACCGAAGCAGGGAGAGACAAACCAATGGCAGGTTTTCCTTCAGACTTTGCCTTACAAAGACTCAGACTCATCTCTTTACAAGCCAGAGGTGTTTGCAGATCGGGATGGCATGTTTGTCGATCGTTGCACACTCCTGAGCAGTGGTTGGGGTGCTGCAACCGATCAGGCCAAAGAGATCCGCTCGCACGTTTACGCAAGGCAGACTAGACCAATAAACAGGCAGGAGAATCCGAGCGGATACCGATATGTGCTTGGAACTAATTTGCCTGAGGAAGGGAACAGCACAAACCTAGTAGGAAATCAAAACACGAATCTTTGCAGTGATCCATTGGCTGCTGATGAAATCGAATGTGCAGGACAGGTGGCGCATTACAAATCCTGCCAGGTTTATGTTCCAGACTATCAGGTTCAGTCTGTCACGTATGATTCTGGAACTGGTTTGGTAGCCGTGGAGTTGGATGGAAGGCTTCGGCACAATGACAACGTGACAGGTCAGGCAGTGGCGAACAACAGCACTTCGTGGGAAAATTACATGCTCGCTGATGACAATGATCCAACAGGTCCAGCAGCAGCGAGATCCGATGAAAATGCAGTCATTGAATACCTGAACTACAAGGCAGGCAATGGAGAATGCACAATCAGGATTGGAGATCAATCAGGTGATGCAGACTCAACGAGTTATTGGGATGCTGGTGTTTATAATGGGGCATGTTTCCCAAGGTTCCATTTCAACAAACTGATGCCGAAGGTTTATGCAGACGGGAACAATAATCTGGATGATCACGATACCAGAATGACCATCGACAACATACGATGGGCTGGGTTTGTTCTCAGGGCTATTTGCGAAGGGTATCTTGATCTGAACAGTGATGCTGCATTGACTCCAACCATTGATCCACCTTGTGATAAAGAGCATTGCGGGCAGAATAGGATGTATGATTACAGATACTCGACGCTAATGCTTCAGGCGATGGGAAATCGCTGGTTCACAATGCATCCAGCAACAGCAGAAGGTGATAATTGGGAAGGGTATGGACCTTTCCCTCAAATGGAGTGCTATGCAGCACACTTCAACCAGCTTGGGAAATCCTTGAACCTATTGACTAGGGCAAGGCTTGATCTGCCTGTTTATGGTGTCAGGTGGCGCACAAAAAGTTATTCTGGCTTTGTTCCGCTTTCCCCAGATACGTCTTGTGATTATTTGTTGAGTCAGGGGATACCTGATCAAGTTTCTTGGGTGAATACTGCAACAGGATCTTGGAATTATGATGTTCCTGGTGGGCCATGTTTGCCGCCAGGTGGCCAAGCTGTTGGGATTCAGGCTAGCAAATCTGCTGTGCTTGATACGGTTGGCGGGATCTGCGGCATATCGATCACAAGAACAGATGTTGAGTTTGAGGTTGGTTTTGGTGAGTCAGGAGTGGAATCAATGGCATATTATGCATTGCCCGATGACCTTGCTAAAATGATTACTGTTTTGAACGGTGCTTATGGAATGATGGCAGCAGAATACATTGAGACGACTCACACGGTTGCCTCAGTTTGGACAGATCCAGGATCTCCAGATTGTGGGGGAGATGTTGGTGGGACGACTTATGAATTTGAGCAGATCACAACGATTGAAACATCGTGCAAGACGGTTACAGGAGGAACTTTAGAAGCAAGCAAGCCGATCACATCAGCATATACAAACAGCGTTGATTGCACATTTGGATCACAGGTTGTTCGGACACTTGTTTTTGATTCAATCAGAGCAATGATCAATGTCCCGTTAAGATGAGTTTACCAGCACCAACAACATTAAATCTGACGCAGGATGGGCCAACCGTTGACATTGCTTGGTCTGCGGTCTCTGGGGCTGATTATTATATCGTGTGGAGATATATCAGCGGTGGTGCAAACCTAAGCGAGATCGTGCAAACAACAGATACCTCATGGACTGATTATGCTGTGCCGATCGTGGTCGAATCTGGCGGGACTTATGTTGCTGCCACATGGCGTTATCGTGTCGCTGCCGTCGATGGCACCGGAGTTGGATATTCCATTGATAGCCCGATAACCATGACCCAGGTCACGGTTGCAGATATTCAGGGAGCTGATTTATCGAAGCCGATCCTTGCAGACGGCACACAATATGACTACGATCAGATCAGTTTCGGAAGCACTGCATCGAGGACGCAGGAGGAGAATGACTCAGTTTTAATTGCATATCTCAAAACCATTGAAACGTAGAACACGCATCATCGAATTTGTCCCGAAGAATGGCTACAAGCAGAAGCCTGTTAAAATGCCAAGCATCGGGAAACAGATCACAGGGTTTGCCAAAAGTGCAAGCAAGGTGATCATGAGCAAGTTTGAAAAAGTAAGTGATGAGCTTTATCAGATCAGGTTGGGATTGTGTCGGACGTGTGATTATGCGAGGAAAAGATCGAACGAAACAAAGTGCAGTCTTTGTGGCTGCAACATGGAATTGAAGTCAAAGTTTGCAGTAGTCAAATGTGATGCTGGTAAGTGGTAGAAAACATGAAATCATTAAATCAAATTATTCAGGAATCAGCAAAAGCTGATAATTGGCAAGCAGAAGAACGGTTCACCGTGTTTGCCCAGCCAGACAAGGGTTTTTATTTGCCGCAAAAATTGTTTTACATCCACAAATATCAAGTGCTTCGTGCATTGGTGAAACACCTTAAGCCTGAATCCATTGTTGAACTTGGAGTTTGTGCGGGTTCTGGGGCGAATGCAATGCTTTCTGCTCTGGATTTCAAATGTGAGTATCATGGATATGATCAATGGGACCATTTGCCTCCGGATGAGATTGATGGTGAGCTTGTCTACTGGGATCGGTTTGGAATAGTAAATGAGATATTCAAAGAAAACAATTTTGAAACATACACTTTGACCAGAACCAACACAAGAGACATTGAAGACTTGCCGCAGGTTGACTTTGTCCTGGTTGATGCTGCACATGATTACCGAAATCAATACAGGGATTGTGTGCTTGCATTAAAGGCAAATCCTAAATGGATCTATGTTGATGATATTATTGGGCCAGAAGCTGCGCTTGCCGTTAAGGATTTCCAAAAAGATTTCAACCATTTGATTCATTCGGTCGACAAGATCGAACAAATCAACGGTGGGTGTTTGATCACGATAAAACAATCTGATGTTTCTTCAGAATCCTGAGAACACGTTTTGAAAACATTTTCCAAGTCATGAGGCGCACCGTTTGGTGAGCCTTTTTGCCGATAGCCCTGCACTTGCTTGGGTTCTCAAATGCCCACCGCATAGCTTCGATTGCATCTGATCTGTCAGGCATTGCCCAATGACCAAGCCCCACATATTGATCAGAAGCGGGAGTTACACGGTAGCCGATCGGAATGTGATTTCCGAATTTGAAATACTCACACCTCGCTGAATAATTTGATCCGATCACTGGACGACCTGTTGCCATCGCATGATGATTCCACATGCCCCATCCTTCAAATGTGCTGCCGTCGATGTAGCAGTGGATTGACCGGAGCCAATCACGGCAATCCTCATCGCTCAAATCCTGCTCAATGACGGTTATCCTTGGATCATCTGGTATAATGCCGTTTTCAGGATATGCATTGAGTTTAAGGGAAAGCATCACATCCTTTTGATCAGGGAATGCAGAGCAGAACCAATCAATGATTCGCTCGATGCCTTTCCTTGTCCGACCGTGTCCGACATGGGCAGCAGCTCCGAAAATGAACGGACCCTTGCGTGGATACGGATGCAGGGTGAACAGATTGTGATCATGACCCATATTCGCCACCTCGACTGGAACCGTTAATTGCTCAGAGAAATCGGCAGCATTAAAATGGGATGGAGTGATGACGATCTTGTAAGTGTTCATTGCTCTGATCCATTCTGGCCGCAGCTTGGATGTTTCAAACATCGTGAACATTGCCCCTGCTTTGGCATTATTGTGCTGCATCAGCGAGAATGTCGGTTGAATGGACAGAAGCGAGTTGATGTTATGGATTCGATGCTCCACTCGATCCATGAGTCCCACACGTTGGAGAACTCTGGTGTCTCCACCATGAGGTATGATCCCCAAGTCAATCATCCTGGATGCCTCAACGCAAAAATGCTTTGCCAGATCCCCATAACCATTCGCTGGATTGAACATGGCATTGACATAGAGCTGCCTTTGCTCTTGATCAGCTTGCCTCTGGATTTCATGGAAATAGTTGACTGGTTTACGTTTAGGACGCATCCGAAGATGATGCCAAAAACAGAATGGAAGAAAAGATGAAAATAGTTTTACTTTTGTCTTTACAAATGAGGTGAGATATGGGATATTGTTTCCAGATCAAGGGAATGATCCCAAGAGAAACCAGAAAGAAACGAAATGACAGCAACAGAAACCTTAAGATTCGACGTAATCATCACAGACATCGCAGGTCAGTACAAAATTCAATCAACCAGTGCCGCAGGAGTTGAATATTTAGAAAGTAATTATGGAAATGCTTGTTGCGGGATCACGATTGAACCACATGCTTTTGGGTATCATTTTAAAAAAATGAAAGCAGCAAATCTACTCATTGGAATGAACTAAAAACCAACTGGGCGGGAAACCGCCCCATAAATTAGAAAGAAACTATGAAATACTTATACAAAATCAAATACCTTAAATTTATCCCAGGTTACAATGCCGACGAGGAGCAATCTGTATCCATTATCGACCGCAAGGGTGAGCTGGGCGAACGTGCCGTCTGCAACCGAGTGGAGAGAGAGCATGGCTTCCGACCTGATCGGATCACCCGCATAGAGTGTATGTGCTACGCAAATTAGAAAGGAACGATATGAAACTTACCTACAAAAAAATCAAAGAAATTTGCCTCGAAGACGCAGAAGCGTTGAATGTTCACCACGGACCGTCTGGTTCCATTAAAGACAAAGTGGATTCCGTAATACGATGTGCTATGGAATGCAACGATGTTGAG
>Ga0208019_1000729_pt1 | contig 17832 bp, 33 predicted proteins | sample CB_VirMetaG_5_FD_184540 | JGI IMG/M metagenome (GOLD analysis project Ga0208019, IMG submission 184540) | Freshwater to marine saline gradient viral communities from Chesapeake Bay - CB_1508_1D Viral MetaG (SPAdes) (version 4) | ecosystem: Environmental > Aquatic > Marine > Coastal | place: USA...
CTGGATCTAGCTAACAAGACAATCAAGAACACTGGCTCAGGTCGCAGGGCCAACCAAAGGGTAGGTCTTGAGATCATCCTTGTTGATGATTCAATCTGGAGTGGGGACTCCATGAAGGAAGCGGAATCAATTGTCAAAGACACATTCCCTGAGTCCAAGATTCACAAAGTAGCAATCATCGCAAGACCTGCGAGTGCAAAGAAGGTGGATTATTTCTCGATCCTACAGAACTTTCACTTTTTTGAATGGAACTATCCAAACACAGAGTTTATCGAGAAATACGCATTCGACATGGACGGTACGCTGTGCGACGACTTCACCGAGCCTGATGACGATGACGGCAAGCGATATCTAAAGGCAATGAAGACCATGCCTGCGACGGCAATCAAGCCGCACAAGTACCCAATCAACATCATCACCGCAAGGCTTGAGAAGTACCGTGAACCCACAATCAAATGGCTGAAGGATCAAGGCTTTGTGATTGGCAATCTGCACATGGCACCATGGAAAGACAAGCAGGAACGAGAGCAGAACGACATCATCGCCTGGAAGTCCCAGGTCATAAAAGACAATGGCTACGATGGCATGGTTGAGTCTAACCCATTCATTGCTGAAGGGATCTTCGTCAAGACTCAGAAGCCTGTCATCTGCAATACAAACAAACAACTGCTGCTTCCGCAGGGCATGCGATAACTACCGAAGCTTCTCTTCCACAACTCGACCACATCTCTCATACCAGTCAATCTCATTGATCGGCATGAACCTGAGATCTCTTGGTGGGTGATAACCCTGCTCGTGAACGAATAGAGCGTATGCTTGATTGAACGTCCTGTTGGATTTACTGCAACGGTAGTAGCACCTGATCCACTGAGTCTCGCTGTCAGACTTACGCTTGACCTTAACCTTACTGATAGGTGGACCATCCAACGAGATGAGTTGACCATTACGCTGGATCACCATCCTTCGACTGTCTGAGTGGGTATAACCGCAACCTGGACATTTAAATCCAGACTTTCTGACCAGCATACACCGTGGGCATATGATTGGATTCTCAACCTCGCCCTTCTCGATTTCTTTCTTCCTGACCTCACTGGCCTGATTACTGGTCATGTGAAAATAATCAGACCAATCTCGATCCTGGTTGGGACTACCATGCCTCCAAAAATTTCCTGCATGATCTTGGACTACTACCTTGTCGATACTTGGGTGATTCCTAAGCACTCGACCAACAACCTGAACGTAACTAGCCAGGGATCCAATCGGAGTAGCAAGGATGATGTGATAAAGCTCTGGGATATCGATTCCTTCTCGCATGACAAATCGATTGCAGATTACTTTAATCTCTCCACTCTTGAGCCTTGCAATGACCTCTTCCCGCTTCTCTGGATCACTCTTGTGTTCCTGCCCGTCAATGTAGACATCGCTTCCATCGATGTGAGCGGCTGGGATATCATGGCGATTGAGCATGTCGCACAACCACTTGGATTCCTTTACGCCTGGAGCAAAGAGTAGAGCAGGCTTCTGTTTCGGATTGAGCTTCTTGTAATGCTCGACGATATGACCAAAGATCTGTGGAGTCCAGACTTCCTTGATCACCTGCTGATTCGAGAATTCACCTGTCTTGAGTGGCTTAAGCTTTCTTGTGTCCATTTCAGGACAACCGAACGTCAACGCTGGAACATGGGCTGGATACTCTAGCTCTTTGCTTCGCATCTCAGAGTTGACGCAAACCGCCTCCAGATTGTCGTAGATGTGAGATAAGTCCACTGGAGTAGCAGTAAATCCAATTAGGCTTGCCCCTCGCTCAACGTGCTTCTCGAAGACCTGACAGGCTTTCGTCTGACGCTGCTGGTGAGCCTCGTCAACGATGACAATGTCAGCCCTTGGTAGATCATGCAACTCCCTTTTGAAGCTTGCATAAACAGTGTCGAGAGAGCAGAGTTGGACTAAGGCGTTCCCCTTCTTAAGCTTCCGAAACTGGGCAGCTCTTACACCAAAGTCCAACTTGCCCTTCTTCATACCTGCAATCAACTGCTGGATGAGTAGATTCCTACAGCAGTAGATAGCAACCCTCTTGTTATTCTCGATAGCCCATCGACATAGACCTAAGAAAATAATCGACTTACCTGCACCTGTCGGAGCAGTGATGACAGTCTTGCTACCGTAATCATTGGCGAGATCGATTGCCATTTCTAAGGCTCGACTCTGCCAAGGCCAAGGTTTCTCTACACCCAGGTAGTGCTTTAGAGTCTCTTCTGTGACTCCAGCACATCCATCGAAGATTGAAGGTATGTACGACACTTGATTAACAACTCCTTTTCATCATCCTCAAGTTCAAGTTTGTCTAAGAGATCACCAAGCAAGCGGTAGACTTCGCCTACCGACCTGCCTGAACGATACAGTAACTGCTTAACCTGTCGATCTAGTAGTTCTACCAACTTGCTCCCTCCACTGGATCCTGAGTCCCTACGTACTTTTCCAGCATGGCAACATCTGCTTCCGCTAAGTATGCGAGTGTCATCTGATACGCTGCGGCTGATGCCTTGCCTCGTGGTGGATCATTGGTCCACCCTTTCATTAGATACTCAATGTATCCACGATTCTTATCGTGGATCTCTGCGATGCTCATACCCTTGTGTTTGCCGAAATCAATGACATATCCGCCTGGGTCATTTGCCTCGACCGCTTTGAGCTGCTCATCAATCCAGCTCTCTGGCTTTGGCTCTGCTTTTGCGGCTGGCTTTGACGCTGATCTGGCTGGAGCTGATCGTGAACTACTGGAAGCAGGCTGGCTGTTCTGGTATTTGTCCCCATCATGCTTGCCCAGGTAAACCGATGCGGCAACTCCCAGGTAGGATAAGGTCTTGCCGATAGCATCAGTCTCCGCTGACTTAACAGCATCGTCGTCACCCCGACCATTAATCTCAGTACCTCCCGTATGCCAAGCTGTATAGCCAATGTCACCTGACTCTGGATCTTTGAACCATGCCTTGGCTCGAACGAAGATGATGGTCTTGCCACCGAAGTCTTCACGGCGATAAGGATCTACTTCTAATCCCCAGCCAATACCTATGGGGCCAAAGACATGGGTCATTACTTCAGCTCGATGCATTGGGTCAATGCTGCTAAGCTTTGCTCCACCTGGAATACGCTTCACAAACTCAGGATCAGGATCCTTCAGAGCATTCCACCACCGCATGTTAGTTTGCATCTCGTCCTCTTGAATTCCACGATACATATCATTCCCTCTCAAATATTAGGTAACAGTTTGCTGGCAAGCTCACGCAATGCTTGCACATCTTCTAGTAAGTAATCTCTAGCTAGGGATTCATCCTCCCTGGCTACTTGGTGAAAACGATCACCCCTAAACCCACATGTCTTTGCAGGTATCCCGAAGGCTGCGCACAGCTCATCGAACTTTGGCATATCAAAGCTGCGGTTGTAACCGCTTCCATGCCTAAGCCAAACCTTAGCCAGATCCACGAATGTACTTGGAGTCTTCCCAAATTCATTGAACACTTCTGTCCCAATGATTCGGTTTATATCGATGCCTAGAACAGCACATCGGTTAGCTAGAAATGGAAGGTCAAAGGTATCTCCATTATACGTTATGACCATGCCGCCTCGACGAAACACATCACCGATCTGTTTGACAAGATCCTCTATGATCGTTGCTTCGTCTTTGAGATCTATTTCTATTACTGCGTCTCCATAACTCTCGCGGAAGTACCCGACGCCTACCACCTGACCAATCAATGGATTCAGAGCAGCTTGCGAATATGCCTTTCCATAGTGCTGCTTTTTTCTCTGCTCTTTGTTTTCCTCCCATTCCTTCCTCTTTTTAGCTATAGTCTCTGGCTTCTTAGCATTGCCAAGCCTCGGAGTCGCATCATCCTCGTAGACAATTATGTTCTCGATAGCTCGATATGCTTGCGGTCCTGTTTCAATGTCGAAGTATAATCTGTCAATCATTCTTCGTCCTCAATGTCATCAATACATTCATTCATCAAGCAACCCTCTAATTCACTAAAGACCTTCCACTGAGGCCACTCGCTGAGACGACGAACCAAAAATTCAATGTGCAAATCAAATTCCACGTTCGTTTCTGCTTGTGTTGCAACTATCTGTGATGCGATTTCAAACACATCCGACATGACTGATGCATGCCTTCTGGCTAAATTGCCAAGCTTCCCTTTCAAGTCATCGCTTACTTCCAGGTTGGGCAGTGAATTCTCAATAATGTACTCAGCCCAATAAATCTCCTTTTCCTCATCGCTTCGGTTCGCAACATCTCCTTCAACTGCTTTGAAGTCAACGTGATCCTGAAGCAATACCGAAGTGATCAATGAAGACCATACCAAAGGAAGGTTTTTCCCTTCGACTGTTGTTAGCTCTTCCAGCTTGATAGTCATCTTTGTTGTTTACTCCACCCAAGACTTCGATGTCGCCTTGGTCTATTGTTTTCCTCTGATAAATCTGCATGAGTGTCATAAGCATGTTGAATCTTCGCTGCTCTTGTTTTAATCCAGACATCTATAATCCCCTCCTGGGACTTACTGATCGTTCCGACTGGTTGCTTGAGCAACTGGTCAACGTAGTATTCGACTAATGGCTGAAACAAAGGCAAGCCAAACTCATCGAAACCAATAACAAACATGTCGCTCTCAGTAATATCACCATCCTTGATTACTCTCACTTAATCGCCCTCCCGCTGAGCGTTTGAAACATATCTCTCTGTGATCTTTTGAGCTTTGAGGTAGAAGTCCTCTTCTATCCCTTTGCTCACCGCTCGATACCGTTTAATGTACTCCTTCCCATAACTAACGATATCCTTCCGCATTTCATACAACAGCTTGTCTAATGTCTTTGGGAACTTCCTGCTTGGATAATGACTGAGTCGCATGCGAACGTAATGAACAATATCTTCCTGCTTTATCCTGACTTCAGCCCGTCCGAGAATGTACTCCCCTCTTAAGTTTTGCTTAATCTTTACCATGTCCTTTCCCCTAAGATGTTAATCCTTGCTTGTGACTAGTCTGGTCAGCCTTGAGTCGAATTAATTCAATAGTTTCATATGGTCTGCTGAATGCAAACGCCGGAACCATGACCTTCCTCCCATACAAGTGCTTGTGGTATTCTGGCTTAAAGTGTTCGAGGATATGCTCGCTGGTGATATGCCCGAACATTTCAATCTCATCGCACCGATTAGCAATTCGGAACAAGACAAACAAGTCTGCTCTCTTAGGTTCGTCTGGAAATAAATGCATCTCCAAATTTCCTCCAGACCATTCGCGAGTCTTCACTGCCACTCGCATATCTCCTGCAAGGAAGTCGTACCTATCCCCCCTTTCGTAGACTGCTTCGTCCACTGGAAGACCAGTCAATCGACTGAACACAATCTCGCCCAGCGAACCAATGATTGAGATGTGAAGTAAACCTGCTTTGCTGGATTGAATCTTCTCTTGCCATGGCTCTTTGTTTGCTGCTCTGTCATAAGCAATGGCTGCTGCCTTCGCCCAATCAGCCCTGCTCAGTTTTATTTTCTTTGTCTGCATCTGCTTCCTCCTTTTGTAATAGTTCTTTCCTGCGAATATGAAAATCCAATGGACCATTGAAGCAAAGTCTTACGCTATCCTTCTTCGAGACCTTGCTGATAGTCAGCTCTAATACTTTGCCGCCAATTTCAATCACTGCACTTTCGTCATACTTCCTTGTAATCACAAGCATTTCATTACCCCACTACCCATTTCGCGATCAACCAAGACAAACCTGTAAACACTGGCGAACAGTACATCAAACCGATTGCAATCCTGTCGTGCTTATCCATCTCAAAATCCCTCCCGTATCTTCAGTTGTTCAGCCATCACCAAGGCCAAGACCTAAACCTGTGCTTGGACCTAGACCTAGACATAGACATAGGCCCAGACCTAGACCAAGACCTCGAACTAGCCCCAGACCCAGACCTGTATCCGGACCCAGACATATCACGAGACCAAGACCCAACCCAAGACGAAGACCTATTTCTTAGCATCATTGCATCACCCCGTAGCTTTCGATGGCTGAGGTGCGGACATACCAATCACTCGGCAGTTTCTCTGCGTTTTCAAATCCAGAATCTGTGAGCGGTCCAGTCTCATAGACGACATAAGCATCGGTGAGCTTGATATCATGGTCCCCGACGCCCTCCAACATACCTGCGTAGATGTAGTTGCAGCACCATACTGTGATGCGTTCTCCCAGCAAGCCCAACAAGCCCTTAGCACTATCCGTTTCAACAATCATTTTCATTTCAATCCCTCCAGTCTAATAACCCATGTCCGAATCCTGAGCCTGCTCGGTCAGGTCGTCCAATGCCTGCTGGCGTGATTCAATGTCGAGGTCTGCACTGGCTACGCGATAGAACACTTTATGATGAGTGTTCCAGTGCATTTCGTAGTCTCTGACAGTTGCAGACTCCCAGCCTGGGCGACGTTTTAATGTGTCAAACTCCATCTGTCGTTCTGTCGTCCACGAGTGCTGCCATCCCCAGTTTGTGTAGTTGTCATCGAGTAGTGTCGTAAATAGCTCCACCTGCCGTCGCACAACGTAAAGTTCCTCCTGCTGTAAGCAGTATTTCGTTTGGTACTCGTCGAGTTCTCCAGCGTCGATGTTGCTCGCCGGAACAAACCAAAACTGGTCGTCCTCCCAATCAATCCAACCTTCACACTCGTCCCCTGTGTACCATTCAAGAGTTCCTCCAGCGAACTGGCTAATAGTACCGTCACTAGATTGACAATCCAGGGTTTCGAGTATCGCAGCGATATCTCGTAGCTCGCCCCAGGCAAATCGTACTTGTGTCATTCCAGCACCTCCTTTGCGGTATTCGCCGCTGGCACAAAGCGAGCATGATCTCCGTCTAGTTTGTATGTCCCGATGAAGACATCGTCATAAAAGTGAAGCAAGGAACCAACTTGAGTTTGCTTAGCTTCTATTCCCGCTTCTCTCCTTTTTTTTCGTTCCTCAACTATCCTTTCTAACTCTTTAAGCGTGTCTGCCATTTCCTGTAAGTCTTCGTAACTGAGACAAAACTCCTCTTTATTTTTTCTTGCCATTACATCGAATCTCCGAATTCACGGTACAACTGATCTACTGCGGCAGCATCTTCTTTCAGCATCTGCTCGTCGTAATCAATGCCCTGGTCATCGTAGACTCGTCGCATCATATCCTCGGTGGATTCTCCGCTGCCACTTGGAGCATAGGTTGGTGCCGATCCACCACCACCTGCACAACCGAAGAAGATGATCCCCGCAACCAGAAAGATTGCGATCAACATATAAGCTTTGATTTGATCTTGTCTTGTCATCGTTAGTTCCCTTTCGTATTAAAACTGCGTTCCAAGTAATCCATTGCATTGAATTCAACCAGATCTTTGCGAGAGAGAGTGCTTAAGATTTGTATTAACTCGCTCTCTGTCTTTTGTAAGTGATTCACCTCCCTTTCCCAATGGTGATGCCGCATCAATAAGTCTCGGTATTTCATCGCGAGAACTTCAACCTGTGCGTCATCAAACTTAAACTTTCCGTATGTTCTTACTCGGTTGTCATTTCCTCGTTTTCCTGATTCGACTCTCGCAACCTTTGTCCTCTCACCACTCATAAACTTGTACCTCTGTGTCAATATGAAAGACAACGTAGCTTCCGCATTTAGGATCCGATGTTGGACGGCAACCTCTTTGGTCACCATTAATAAACTCATCCACTCTCCACATGACGCCTCCGTGAAAGAATGTGTCGCCTCCTGCTAACTCATAAATCGGCTTCATGTAAAACCCCCTACCACCAACTGGTGTAAATTATTTCGTACCCGTTATGTATCTGATTCCTGGCAGTGTCGATGAACTCTAAATCGTGATCGAAGTAATGCTCGTCTGCATTAGTTCCGAAGAAAAACCCTTGGGTCTCTGGCATTGCCCCATCCTTGACGGCAACCTCCAGGTCTTGCAGGTCTTCGTCGCTGAGTTCAACGACGACGCAATTGAAGTCTCCTTCATTTCCTCGATCTCGCCATAGGCGTTCCATGTAACCCTGAAGGTTTGGGTGCTTCCTCCAGTAACCGATCTCCGTCTTGTCTTCCCAATCCACGTTTCCGTTTTCATCGATGTACCTGCCCGTCACGGCATATGCGTATTGATCTAATCCCATTACTCTTCCCTTCCTTTTTTCTCGCCGTCAGCGAATCCATCATCATAAGCGACTTCGATCTGAGCCTGGACCATGTTGCATAGCATGTCAACGTAAACAGGGTCAATGTCATTTAGTGCTTTGACGATAATGTTCCATTCCAGAATTGGATTCGTCATAGAAACCCTCCCAAGGTTTATGGTGAATGATCATCAGTTGCCCCCGTCCAACCACCACAGTGGACGAGGGCGAAGTGGCAACCACTCAGATTAAACTGGACATAACCCGATCAGCTTTGTGGAGTCATAAAACCTGCATGAATATGGAAAATGCAGGAGAGGATCAACTCCAGCCAATAGCTGCCACTACATTGAAAGTATCAGCTCTTCAGCTCGTTGTACCGTAGAGTCCTCTAAGACACTCACTGAGCGATTGAACTCTTTCTGTTCCCTGGTCATACCCTTCTCGCTGGTACGGATGGCGTCATGTTGTCGATAACCCTGGATCGCATTGAAAGCCATCCAACCAGTAGTGATAGGGTTAGCTAGGCTTAGCGTTTCAAGATTAAGCTTGTGCGACTCACGCATCACTCGCGACCAGATAGCGTTCAACTTATCGTTGTGCTTAGTGGCAGCTTGCTTGGAGTCATTTTTTGGTGCTGGATAAATCTCAGCCAGCAGGTGCTTGAGGTTGATACGCTTCGCATGCATGTTGCGACAATGGTCAACCACCTCGTCCCATTTGGCAACGATGTTCCAGAACTGGTCCTGGATCGTAGCGATCCTAGCCTCCAAGCTTTTGGTGTGCTTGATCGAGAAATTGATCTCGCTACTGTTGCGAACCATCATCAGGTTGCTGCATGCGTCACGCTGCAATGGCAGTCGACCTCTTGCAGGCAAGCCACCAAGACCAAACCACAAGTCAAGTTGAGGCCAGATTGAATCGCCTTTGCCGATCTCTCTTCGATATGAATCGCTTGGTCGAATGCGAATGTAATGACCAGACTTCCACTCTGCCTTGACTTGTGGGTTATCGAATCCTGGCAACCCCAGAACGGATTCAATGATTGGTCGAACGTGTTCCAGTTGATGAGGAACATAGCGATCCGTCACAGATCCGCGACCAACGAAACGATTGTGTTCGTCGAACAAACCGTAAACTCCAGTCTCCTCGCCTGAAGGGCCAAAGAGCTGACGCTTGGTGATGTGCTTGGGGAACTTTTCCAATTGTGCTTCGATTGCGATTGGTAGAACTGTCATGGTGGTACTTCCTTTTGGTGAATGAGAATGAGAATGATGGGCAGTTTGACAACATGCCCAGGTTGCGGAATGGATATCCCTAGTTTGCTGCCAGTGCTTTTTCTAGGCACTTGCTGCACTTAGCCCCTGATTGGGCTCCGCTGTGATGGTACTGCTTGAATACCTGATTGCGGCAACCGTCTTGGCGGCACTCCGCTTTCCTGATGATAACCATCGGGTTTGTGTTTGGTCGATGACTCCCGAAATTTCCGTAGTAGCATTCAGTCGTCGATGACAAACAAACCTGATCAGTCAAGTCACCTTGCAGGCACATGCAAGCCCATTTGTAAGCTTGCGTCCAGGTCTCAAACATCTTTCGACCTTCGATGACTTCAAGCTTGAAGCCATCCATCTGAATGCCATTGGGAAAATTCTCGTCGTACTCTGCTTGGCTGCTGAATGAGTAGCAGATCAAAGGAGTGTTTGCTTGAGTGTCAATGACATTCCAAGTCTTATTCGTCTTCATGTTGTTGCCCTCCCGAGGCATGTAGAAAGTGGTGGTTGTCGCTCAATCAGAGATGAGCGACTGGTAAAACTTAACGACTCTGGTTTTCAGGATCAATACCGATTGAATTAAAATTTGCAGAACCGTACCGGCGAAGCACTTCCTGAGCGTAACCGATGTGATCGAAACCCTCTTGGCTTAAATACTTAAGGCTTGTCGGCTCCTCTGCTACTGGCTCTTGAATTTTTCTTTCATCCTCCTCTTGAGTTTTGTTTGCGTGGATCAGAACCGACGCCTGGATCAGGTCGTTTTGAATCTGTTCTGGGATTCCTGGCATGCTGCTGTAGCCATGGATCCTTTCAGCTAACTGCTTACGCTGACTCTCGTCCATGTTATCAATCCTTATCAACTTGGTGATCTTTTTGTACAACAATATGAGTAATTCAATCCTTTGTAATTGAATTGCGAGCGATCAACGGTCCAGCAGATCGTTGAAATCTTCCTCAATCGCTTCTCTCCAACTCTCACCATACTTTTTGACCAGACTCTCCACGATGTCATCGAGCGCTTCATCCAGATCGAATGGACAATCGAATTGTGGAACCGCATCGATCAATTCAATCATCTCCTCCATGGTCCACTCTCGCTGAGGCTCTTCTCCGGCTCTCCATGCTGCCTCTTCGCCTGGACAGTGTCCTTCCCATTGAATCATGCTACCAACTCCCAATTGATGGTTTCGATATCGAAAAATGCCCACCTACTTGTGACCTTCTCATTCACCTCTTGTCTGATTGTTTCGTGCAATCCATGGTGGGTGGTGTATATCATCTCTATCGGGTGGGTCTTCTGTTTAAGTTTAACGAAAATTCTGACCTTCTGCCCTAGTCTTTGTGTCTGGTTATTCTCAAGAAGTAAGTTTTTGATCTGCCTGCGCAGATTGCGCTTGTACTCCTGGATACAAAAATGACAGATCGCCATATCAAACAGTCTGAACGTAGTACGGTCGCCGCATTGCGTGCATGGTTTCGTTGTCGTCATTGCGTGGAATCTCCATAAGTGAAAGCAAAGAAACAACCAGCAAGGTTTCCCCTGCCGGTTGTCCTGGCGTCGTCCTATTCGCCTCGGCAAACGGGTCCAATCCCCAATCTAATCGATTCGGGGTCGGTTAGCTTGCGATTGCATACGATGCACCTCCCCTCAACCTGAAACTCAATCCCCCTGGCGTGGAATCTGCTAGGGTCTTCGATCATCCTCGCGATTTTCTCTAATGCTGTGCCTCTGTGCCTGCTCCATACTGCTACCCTGCCGCCATCCTTGACAAACCCGAAACCTCGAAAATCAGTTTCGTTGCATGGTCCAGATAGGATTGAAATAATCCGCTCACCTGGGGCGAATTTTGCATCGTCTTTTTGCGTTTTGATCTTCACGGTGCGGTGCTGACCAGTCTCTGGGTTGGTCATGGTCACGCATCCGTTGTGCGTGGACAAATCAAAGTCGTCGATGGTGGTTTCCATTTCTGCGGTTGCCATGTCCTGGCTCCTCTCGTGGTGGTGAAAAGTGAAAACAAGGAGAGCAGGCGCTACCCTGCCCTGGCTCGGTGTCACTCATCGCGATAATTGCAAACGGCATCGGATCCAGTCAGCGAGAACAGCATTCTGTTTTTCCACTCTGCTGTTTGCTCGAAAAATTCTTCCTCTGCGAGATACTCCACAATCTCTCGGCATTTTTCGACGGTGCAATCCTCCCAACCATTTCCGCTATGCATGGCGAATCGTAGCATGATACTGGCTGTTTTGATTTGATCTTTTGTTGGTTTCATTGTCCTGGCTCCTCTCGTGGTGGTGGTGGTGGTTAAAAACGATAAACAATTTCACTGATGAGATTGTCGTAAATGATAACCTCTCCGCTCCAGACCATGCTCCGCAAATCGCGTGCGTCAGCAATGGCCTCGTCGATTGTTGCGACAGACGAATAGGCTGACTGTCCTAGAATTCTCACAGTGTATCGTGGCGAGTCCATAACTAAGCCCTCCCAAGGCTATGTGGTGGTGGTGAATACTGGCAACACTGCCAATCCTGTGGGGCTCCTGGCGTGGACCTGGAGCCCTCAAGGGCGAGCAGTGGTAACTAGTGCAAAGCGAAATAAACGTTGCAGAGTCCATCGATGCAGGCGTTGCAGGCGATCGATTTCTTGCTGCCGGAGCAGGTCACCTCGTCGATGCCTCTGCGGAGTTTGGGACAGAATAAAAACTCCTCCCCCTCAATGCTCAATTTCTTGGGGGCGTTGCTCATCTTCTTCTGGCCTCGTTTCTTGCGTGGGTGGTACTGCTCGGCGTTGTCCACCCATGCGAATAACTTAAACCCTGCCTTCCTGGCCTGCTCCATGTCATCGGCGTTGTGGATACTGGCATACAATTGGACGAACTCACCAATGGCCTCGACAATGCGAGAATCATAGGCGTGGGTGTATGCCCATATCCTGGGAAGCTTGAAGTCCATCGCAACTAGGCTCTGCATCGCCCAACGCAGGTTTTCCAGGTATTCCAGATCTAGCTCACCGTCTTTGAAGAAGCCTCCGCGCTCGTGCAAGCGTACCGATTTACCCTTGGCCTCGGCGGTGATTAGCATTGCCCTGATTACGTTTCGTTGGGTCACAATGCCAGCGAGCCCATTTTTACGGGATGCGGGGAATCGTTGCTCTGTTGCGTGGGCATAACATTTTTCGTCGGGTTTGGCGTCGTCCCTGTCTGGGTGGAATTCACAATTCGGTGGGCAAGTGTCGCCTACTGCGCGGGAAGTCACGAATGCTTCGGTACCGATTGCAGCGTTGCCGTTTTCTACGTAGTACATGATTCTGATCCTCTAGAATGTGGTGGTGGTGTGCCGAATTCGTCCCGGCATCCCGTTAGGCTCCCGCTGGGGAGCCCTCAGGGGCAACGGGGGTCGATATCAGTCCCGATTACCGTATCGTTCTAGCCGCTCCTGAAAAGCTATTTTCTCGCCTCGCTTTGCTAGGTGGGCATCGATCCAGTCGCGACATTCAAATACGTCAGATTTCCGACCTACTAACACTGGCCTGCTGTCGATAATGTCGAGTTTTCCCATTCTGCGAATTAGGCTGAATCCTCGATAACGCCAATGGTTAGGGGCTACTCTCTCGGGTTTGATTCGTTTGGTGGTCATGGTTTTGTTCCTCTAAAAATGGTGATGCGATACAGATAAAACAAGCCAGATCCAAGCCCCCCCTCGGGGGCTCGGTAATGGGGTGTCCTACTCTGATTCTGCGAGTGCGATAATCTCGGTAAATGCGTGCCCTACCCTGGCGTTCTCGCCCCATTCTGAGCTGTTCTCGTCGTCGCTCAGCCATTCCGCCATTTCGTGGGTATATTCCCGAGCATTGCCAGAATTCAGAACTGCCTCGATCCATGCGTTGGCATCGATGCTGCAATCACTCAGCCAACCGTCGCCATCCCTGGGGATATCGATCACATCGTGACCAGCGTCGCCAGAATGATACTGTGGCATGCAGCGGTAAACGTGCCCCGACTCCGGCTCGCGTACGTAGGCGGCATCACCCAGCCAATAGCAATCCTCGGTGTCCAGGATGTCAGCGAGGCGGCAGGTGGGATTGCTCGAATATCCCTGGCAAGCCTCCAGGTTGATCATATCTGCGATCTCGTCGAGAGATGGCACCATTTCGAGAGACTCCGATTTTGGACCAACCCTGTCCCATTCATCCTCGGAAATGGGTGACCTGGATACCTCGTCGCAACACCAGCCAATCGTCCAATTAAAGAACTCAGTATCAGCCAGTAAATTCCAGCAGATGAAAAAACGCTCGTGATTGATGGAAACACCGACAGCGTTGCGATTGTGGATCCAATCGGATTCGTCGCAAGCGTAAATCGTCCAAGAGAAATCGCGATCAAAATCGCTTTCATGATTGCCGGTGTAGTCGCTGCAAGATTCGGCGTAGGTGGTGGTCGTGTCGTTCATGTCGTCCTCATGTGTGTGAGAGAATGTGCGTCACCCCGACCCACTCGGGGAGTGCTGGCAAAACTGATTCCAGCTCTGGCAGTATCGTCAAGAAGAGAAAGAAACGAACAAGCTATTCAGGATTTTCTGGCAAATAATCCATAAACCCTTGCAACGTAACGGTTTAGAGTGACCTAGGGTCAACCCTGGGTTTTTTGGTGAATTGTCCCGAAAACTAAGTGTCCACCTAGCTAATCGGTGGCGTTTGGGTGGCTCCTGGTGTCATCCTGGCATCGATGGCGTAAAAAAACCTGGCACCCTCTCCATGGCGGCTCCAGGTGCGTCCAGGTGCGTCGATGTGGTGGCGATGGCTTCGGAGCCGTCCAGGTGATCCGGTGGCTTCCTGGCCTGTCCTGGCGTACTTCCTGGCGTCCTGGCTTCAGCGGGTCTCGATGGCGGATTGCTTCACCGCTTCGATCAATCGGCTGCCATGCATGGCGGCAGCGATGATCGTCGAGCAGGTGATCAGCCAGAGCAGTCGAGGTAGACGACGAAGGAGGAGGACGCCGCAGGCGAGGAGCAGGGACCAGAGGGAAAAGCCGGAGGGGATCGCAGGTGGCGAGATGGGGTGACCCTTTACAGACACAAATCCATCTCTATCCATCTGTCCGTTTTCATATTTCACGGGGGGTACTCCTTCCTTGGGTTCCCATGCCTGAGTTATGAATTATTTGTAAAGTGTTGCATGGCTTAACTTTATGGGTTAAGGTGGTGTCATGCAAAACAGCACCTTGGGCAAGTGCGTGCTGTCTCAAAACTGATTCAACATGGATCATAAAACTTCGAGATAGTTATTAATTGGCATGCTGGCAGTGCATCAACTGAAAGCGATACTGTTCAGCTACAATGCCGTTGATGCATTTGGGGAGGGGGCGAGAGCCTCTTCCCCTTTTTATTGCGCTAAACATAGCAAGGATCTGGGAGATTGCTTGGAAACCCAGGGAAAGAGCGTGTAAGGAGGGATTTGGTAATTGCGCTGAGTGTCGCAAGGAATGCAAATCGAACGCAAATCGACAAAGAGCTAAAGGGCAGCAAACCTTTGTTTTTACCGTTCTTCCTCGGTTTGCAAAAGAGAATCGAGAGCAAATCGACAGAGCTTCCTCGCAAGCAACAATACATAGGAGCAAGAGGCAGGGAGAAGAACAAGTATATATGATGTGCGCTTTACGAATGTCCTACGAATGTCCGGCGAGGAATGTCAGGTTGCATGAAACCCTTGTTTTTATGGGCTTTCTCGTCGGACAAATGTCAGACGAATGTCAGGAAGGAAAGCTTTCTCGGAAGCAAGGGAGCAGGGGAGGGACAAAGGGAAAGGCAATTATGATGTCAAAATACCTATCGCTCGGATGGGTGGAAGATACAGTGTTGGTCATTAGCATTTGGTCAACACTGACGAGACTGTAGTTGCTTTGGGTCTGAGTTGGTATATAATGACTAGCATCAAGTGGACCTCAGAGTATCTATCAATGCCCTCCCAGCTTTATGGACCTGGGGACACTGCAAGAGGGGGGTGGCTTGTCCAGGAAGCAAGGCAAGCTGCCCAACTCCTCTTTATGGGGAGCTTCCTCGCAGGTCAGGACGCATCGAAGACCTGCCGGTACTGTTAATCGCTCGCATTAGATTACAACACATTGAGCTACATTTAAGAATATATATTATATTGTTGTACAACGAAGATTACCTAGACTCTCATTAGTACCCTGACTGGGGGTTAAAAGTGTCTGTAGAGCATGTAATCGAGGGATTGAAAGAGCGTATTGGACGCCAAGCAGCGTTCATTGCACAGTTGAGGGGGAGGATAGCCTCACTGGAGCAGGAGCTTCGTGAGTGCCGTTCTGAGGAGGAGGAAGATGGCAACGAAGATATTCGCACCGAAGCGGGAGGAGAGTCCTAGTCGTTATCAGAAGGTAGGCAACTATCAAGTGCCTGAGCGGCTGGTTGAGCTAGAGTCTAAGGAGAGCATTACCGTTGACGAGTACAGGGAGATCTTGCTCGCTCGGCAAGGCATGGTCTTGGATTACTCAGACACTCTTGACGGATGGAACACGGGAGTCTATGATCTTCCGTTCGCTGAGCTGATCCCCCTGGGGAAGATTCGGTATCAGCACACTAAACATGGTGGTCGTCAGTCTAAGTTTGATGACATTGTTTGGTGCTACTACACGGCAATGACGATGGAGTTGCCGTCATGGAGGGTGGAGCAGTTGCTTCATCGAAGGAGTGGGTCTTTTAGGCCATGTGAGGCAATGAGAGTTTACGATGCTGCTCAGGGTCTCATGGAGGATTGTGGTCTCTATTAGTCGCTTGGGAGGGGACTAATGCTTGGATTGACGATGGGATGCTACGCAAGGATCCCAGGAGGTTTTCGTCTTGAAAACATCTTTGACACAAAGACTAAGGCAGATAGGGCAGCTTGGCTAATTGGGGCAATATTGGAGAGGCAGATATGCTTTTCTGATTACAGTGGGGCACCGATGTCCTCGTCTGAGATCAGAAAGATCTGTGGCAACCCAATCACGACGAAGCAAATTGTCGAGAAGCTTAAGGAATGCCAGATACTGTTTGTGTCGGATAGTTACGAGGTTGGGGCTAAGTTTAAGAACTACTTGGTGAATCCTAAGTGGCTCAAAGTAGATAAGATTTCCACCGACAATGTGGTTCATCATCACATCACATCGCCATCTGTCATAGAAACGATTCGCAAGTCGTTGATCAAAGGTAAGGATTACGAGCATTACCGCTGGGACGAGTTTCACTTTCAGATTTACGAGAACTTGCAGTATCCCCAGATAGATCAACATGAGGTGGATAGGTGTTTTCGAGACCTTCATGACCCTAGTGATAACGACTTTGGCAGCAGTGCTGCTGTGATAGGATTCCAGCTTGATCAGATACTGTCTGATACCAACAGGCGAATGTCTGTCAGCAAGACAGGGAGGGTTTACACTCCTCTTTGCAGGCTCAAGTCCTGGGTTCGTGGGTGTTTCAAGTACAATAACCACTGGTGTGTTGGTCATGATGTAAAGGCTTGCCAGCCTACGCTGCTCGCCGCATTAATGCTAAGTATCGCCAATAAAGACAGTAGCTTTTTTGAGCGTACAGGGGTTTCCAGGCATATGAAGTCCCTCGGAATTAGGATGAAACTGCTGGAAGCCTGCGACATCACCCAGAAAGATGCTAGGGAGTTCGCTGGGTTTATTGAAGAGAATGATATCTACGACGTAATTGTCGATAAACTTAAGAGTCGGGGGCATTATCGCAGCAGGGATGACATCAAGATTGCCTTTATGCGTGACATATTTGCCAAGAAGAGCGAGTATGCCAGCGTTGAAGAGCATGAGTTCAGGGAGTTGTTCCCTGTGATATGGAGGCAGATCAAAGCGATTAATCGCAATGATTACAGAACTCTTATCAATTTCATGCAATTCATGGAGTCAGAAGTCGTCATTCATCATGCATTACAGAAAGCTTATCAGCTTGGCTGTCGAGGCTTTTTTACTGTTCATGACTCAATATATGCTGCTGACATTTACACGGATGTTATCCTAAAAGGCTTCGAGTATGCATCTAACGCAGTGGGTATCAAACTCAGAATAGACATTAGTCAAGACATCGTTGAGAGACGCAGGCAAGAGATTGAGGATCGTCTCTCCGTTGAGGACTTTAGCAGGAATGTATTGAAGGCGTAATCTATGGACATTTATGTGCCATGCGAGCCCTGTGCTAAATGCGGTGCATACCTCATTTATACTGACGATAAAGCTGAGATACGTTGCGAAGTTTGTGACCACCCAAGACATATAGAGTTACATGGCAAAAAAGAAAAAGCAAAACTTCAGCAAGCTAACAAGAGATTACCTTGCACATCACGGTGCGGCTTATGTCGAAAAGACGGA
>Ga0208019_1000730_pt1 | contig 17830 bp, 13 predicted proteins | sample CB_VirMetaG_5_FD_184540 | JGI IMG/M metagenome (GOLD analysis project Ga0208019, IMG submission 184540) | Freshwater to marine saline gradient viral communities from Chesapeake Bay - CB_1508_1D Viral MetaG (SPAdes) (version 4) | ecosystem: Environmental > Aquatic > Marine > Coastal | place: USA...
GACCATCAATTGTTACCACAGGAATTAAAAACGGAAATTTAGCGGAGTATTTATTAACCCATTTATTTTTTCCTTTTGGGTGATGATAAACCTGACCAACCATTGTCTGATTCATTTTTTCCCAATACACACCTGACTCAGGAAAATAACAAGAACCCGCCTTTCCAATTACCCCGAATTCGGGTGAATTGGAAAAATCTTTTAAAAGTTTTTTACCCCAATTTTTTTCTAATTTAATATCGTTATGACAACATACAACAATGTCAAATTTAGACTCTTTAATCCCTTTGTTATATACTTCTGATAGACTATATTGGTTGTGATTAATATATTCTAATATTTGAACATTTTTTAAACCAACACTTTGTAACAAATGTTGTTTAAATTTGTTATTATAATTTTCATCTTTATGTGTTGAATAAATTATTGTTATCATTAGAAAATCCCCGTTGAGCCAAACCCGTTATCATTTCTATCTTTTTTTTCGACAGAATCTTTCTCATCTAAATCAACCCAATCACCATTAACAACTGGACACAAAACTGCTTGTGCAATTTTCATTCCTTTTGATATATTAACTTCATGGTTATTTGTGTTAAAAATTATAACTTTAACTTCACCTGTATATCCGTTATCAACAGTTCCTGGTGAATTTAAGACCATTAATCCTTGGTTAATGGCTAAACCACTTTTAGACCTAACCTGAATTTCATAACCATCTTTAATATCAAAAGACAACCCTGTTGGTACCAATGCTCGACCAAAAGGACCAATTAAAACATCTTCAACAGAATACAAGTCAAAACCTGAATCTGACCCATAGTTATATTTTGGTGTAATAGCATCACTATGTAATTTTATAAAACCTAAATAAAGTTTAGGTTTGTAATTTTTCATATCCGAATCCAATTGTTTTATGTCAATACCAAACTCACTATAAATTTCTTCATAGTCAATATCATCAACACCTCCTTCAGATAACATTTTTTGTAATTCCTCAGCCTTATTTTTGAGAAAATTTAAATCTTCGTTATTGTAATTCATTATTTTAATTCTTTTAATTGTTTAATAAATTGAATTAATACGTCTACATCCCGTTCACAATATTCTGATATTTTATCCAACATTTGTTTTTCCCAGTATGATTCATGAACAGTCGCTCCCGTAACCTCACCGTCTTTAGGTGTGGGGATACCCATAGTTGAACATACCAAATCTAATGAGCCGATAGATGTGTATGCCCCATACTGCCAAATTTCTTTAGTATCAATGGCTTTAACCTCCCAAGGTTTAGTATCATAAGAAGGTAATATTTTAGACGGCATAATACCATTAATAATCATTCGTTTAGCCAACATTGGGATATCAAAATTCTTTAGGTTATGACCACATAGAAAAAAATCTAATTTATGACATCTATCTAAAAGATTACGAACATCTATCAATAATTTTTTCTCATCATCACCAGAAAATGTTTGTTTTTTAATGTCCCCATTATCCAAAACAAACGCCATAGATACACAAATTATTTTCGCAAATTCAGGAACTAATGCCGCTCTTTTTCTAAAGACTTCATCCATTCTTTCGTCACGTTCTTTTTTCGTGTTTGGTGTGGAAATATGGTCTTCAGGAAACCTTTTTTGGAACCAATCATAATACTTATTAAATTGTTCAGCAATTTCAGGACTAAATTTTTCACAAGACTCGTAATTTGGGCATCCACCCACAGTTTCGATGTCAATAAATAAAATTTTTGTAATGGGAATATTAATCATATTTTAGTTTGTTTAATAATTTCAGGATTTTGTTTTAATGTTTGTATAGTAATTAAATCTTTAATTTTCGTAGTGGACCACCCATGTGAACGGGTTGTGTATATAACCTCAATAGGGAGATGGTCACCAGTAAAACGTTTACCAATATAATCATCTCCCAATATTCTAATATCAGGTTTATAAAATTCCATTAATTTTAATAAATCATCTTCGTCATCATAACAAACAACCTCATCAATATATTTTATTGACATTAATGTTTTATACCTTTCATATAATGGAACCACAGGTTTATATTTAGTAAACCTAGTTTCTGATGGGTCTCTTTGTAAGAATACCATAAAATAATCACAATGTTGTTTTGCGGTCTCAAATGTATATATATAACCAGGGTGTAACAAATCAAAGTTACCCGCAGTAAATCCTATTTTTCCTTTTTTACTATCCATATTAAATAATTGATTTATAAAATTCAGCCCTTTGTTTAGTCACTATATTTAAATCGTATTTGTCTTTTACTGACTCATAAAGTCGTTCTCCCATGTCAGTAATAAGATTAGGGTTTTTAACTAATTTTTTAATATATTTTGACCAATCACTATGATTTCTATTTTCTGAAACTAACATAGCATTTCCGTCAACAAACTCACCATTTTTTAAACAATGTTTTAAGTCTATAGTGTAAGGTCCAATATCTGACGCAATTAATGCTTTTTTGTAGAAACCAGCTTCAATAACTTTTAATTGAGATTTCATTCTATTGAAGATGTGATTTTTAATTGGTGCTAATGAGATATCAAATTTGGAATAATTCATTGCGTATGAAGTAACAGGTTTTGTCCAAACTCTAATATATGGTAATTCTTCCGTTGATTTAAACTCATACTCTTTATATTCCATTAAATATTTTTTGTAATTCTCATCAACAATTTTATAGTTGTCTGTAAAAATTTCTTCATATCTTGCCCATACGGTTTCGTGAGGCAAAATATCTCTCCTTTTTTGTTCACCAGTTTTTGGGTTAATTTCAGTGACTGTACCTCTAGTATCAAAACCACAAATAACATACTGAATATCGTTACCAAATTCAGAATTATTTTTACTAACAAATCCCTCAAGTAATTTTAAATCATAAAGGTGAGACGAACCTCCTAACCAACCAATTCTAACTCTATCAGATTTTATTGTAGGTTGATTGAATTGTGGTTCTTTAGGATTAATTGCGTTAGGGAAAATAAAAACATTTTTATTTATTTTTTTAATTTCGTCGGCAAAAATACTTGTGGTTGTTGTCACATATGATGCTTCGCGTAAATTAGCGACAATTTTTTTATTAATTTCTTCTTTAACAATTATTTGATGTATTGGGTGTTCTTTGGTTGGTAACCAATAATCATCAATATCAACAATAACGACAATACCCATGTCTTTAAGACCTTTAATTATGTTTGGAGTATTTGTGTAGTTATTACCTATATTTCTATGTACGTGGACTATCTGATACTTTTTCCAATAGTTGATATCATTAATCTTTGGTTCATAGTCTATATCAATGTGAAAATCATCAGGGTATAAGTTTTGTAGAAAAGTGTGAGGGTCTACTGACCTAAATTTACCAACACCTGTTCTATCTGATGGTAATACTAGTACATTAATTTTTTCGCTCATAATAATAAAATATATCAAGAAGTATAAACTTAATCTCGTATAATATCAACCCATTATAAAACAAAAAAACCTCCATAAAGGAGGTCTTACTTAGTATTATAAATTAAATTACCTTATTTTTTTAACTTTATTGACCTTACCTTCAAAAATATGTTTACCCACTTTAAATGTAAAATCTTCATTTGTTTTTTGGGTTGATTCTGTTAAAATACCATTTTCCGATAAAACCTCTTTAACAACTTCTTTTAACATATTTCTTAAAGAACTATTATCAAGGACACTTTCAGAGACATTTTGTCTTTGAGACTGTCTTTGGGTAGGATTACCAATTTGTTTACCGCTAGCATCAGTATTCATTAATCTAGCCGCCTTATCAATAAGGTCATTTGATAGTGTTGGACCTGACATACCATTTGGTTGTGAAATAGGGTGCTCAATCATTAATTGTTTAATTTCATCGGGTAATTTTGAAGACAAAATTCTGTCTTGTGTCATAGGACCGTTATTTTGGATTTTAGGTGTTGATTCTTGTAGAAATTCTTGAGGCAAATTATATTTTGCGTTAGGTACATCATATTCCTCAACATTAGGTGTATTAATAACCCTTGAACCTTCACCTGTTCTGGCCATACCGTTATGTTTATCCATAATTGCTTTGGATACCATTAATTTTTGGATTAATTCGTTTTCAGATGTCATATTTAATTTTATTCTTCAGCGTTGTCAAACACTGCGTTTATTATTACTCTATTCATACTTTTATCACCTGATGGGTTATAATTTGGTCTCATAGTGTTAAATTTTTCCCCTGTTTGTTTAAATGATAATATTTTATCTGCTCTAAACAATCTCCAACCTGGTAATGGTTGTTCACCTTTGTATGCGGTATGAGAAGCACCTTCGGTATCCCAAGCTCTTAAAACTGGGTTGTTAGCTTTACTATACCCAAAACACACAGGTTCAATCTCTCTTAACCCTCTACCACCTGGCTCATCACCATCATAGTAAATAATTATTTTATCTTTCTTTTTTATAGCATCAACAATTGAGTCTATTGATGCTACTTCTAAGATAAGGGATTTAACTGTGTTGTAAAGTTTCATTACGCGCTTGGAGTTGTATAAGGTTTGTCGGGTTGATATTCGTTAATTACTACTTCAGCTTTTCTTTCAATAATGTCTTGAATAGCACCAGCTGATTGATTATAAACATCTAAGAAATTACCAGTACCTTTACCATAAGTATCACCGTCCGCAATAGCGTCTTTATTAACTGATGAATATTGGTTTGTTGGTTTATAATCATTTTTAGGGATTAACTTTTGTCTTTCCATTTCTGCGATAGCCGATAAATCATTACTCGGCTGGTCAAAATTTAAAGGTTCTGTAGTTGCCATATTAAATTATTTTTTTTATAAGTTCGTTTATTCTTTTTAAATTTTCGGTTATTGCTGTGTCATACTTATCGATTGAAGATTTGTGACTTTTACTTGGTCTATGCATATTTCTTAAATCACCCTTTTCGTGATTTGAAATATATTGATTTGGTAAAACCTCTGATTTTATTTTTTTACTGATATCAATACCATTTCTCATAGACCCTAAAGTGTTGTTGACCCAATTTTTAACATAATGACCACCATTTAATATGTATGGTAAATCATTTTCATTACCATCAAAATTATCAAACCAATTTTTCATTCGTTTTAATTGTTGATAAGTAACTTCTTTTGAATCCCTTAATTCTTTATTTCTTTTATAACCTTCAGTAGTTTCATCCGCGTCTGACGCAGCATCATAACATTGCCCTAAATAATTTACGACATCTTCAGGTAATGGTACTTTATGTCCGTATAAATCTTTATTCACTTTTTTTAAGTATGTTAATTAATTTAGATAAACTAACGCCTTCTTTCTCAGCAATTTTTTTTATTGACTGTAAATTTTTAACTAAAATTTTACTAATTGTATCATTTTTTGATATTACATCAGAATTATTTTTAGATTTTTTAGTTAAAATATCCTCAACCATTTTTATCATTTGTTGTCTTTGTTGTTCCTCAATAGAATCTTTTTCGGACAAACGTTGTTTTAGTTTCCCATTTTTTCTTTTAACACCCTTTATTTTACCAAAATCTAAAGTTCTCTCAACAGGATTATCAACACCCATATCTTTTAATGTTTCAACAGAATCTTTGAAATCCATGTCTTCGGTCTCTTCATATCCAAAAGCGTCTGAAAAATCAACTTCAGATAATACATCATCCGACTCATCTTCGCTTTCACCCCAATACACACGATAACCTCTAGTGACAGGGTCATTAGTCGTCCTTGTGGCAACAACCGTTTGGTCCATAGTTTTTCTTGGGGTTAAAGTTAAATTTAAAAATGGTATTCTCGAACTTAGTAATGTACCGTCAAAGTCAACTAATTCATCAATCTCACCTGATTTTTTGACAGATTTTAATTTATCCTCAATTTTTTTAAGTGAGGGCTTTTCTTTTGATTTTAAAATACTATCGACAAATTTTTTAATTTTTTCAGAGTCTTTTTTTGGGAAATCCATCTTTTTATCTTTTTTTCTTGATTCAGTTAAAGTTTCTGCAACAGTATAGTATAAAGATATTCTATCTTCAGATTCTTTCAAGAAGAAATAATAATTATCACTAAAGTATTCTTTGTTAAAACTTATCATAACACTTTTATCAATAAATACTTCGTTTTAGAGTATTTATCAATAAAAACAATGGCTGGTCAAAATATTAATCAATATCCTCGTCCTAATTGGTCTTTGAACTTTGCTTTAGAGGCTAATGATATGTCTTTGACGACTGATGAAAGAGACTATAATGAAGAAGTAGTTTTCTCACCATACCTTATTGCTGAAACATACGGAAATAGATTACCTTTTTATTTTGACACTAATAATCCGCTCACAAGCCAAAAACTAACGTTAAATTATAAACAATATAGAGATAACAATATATTTGTTTCACAGAACTATTATAATCCTGAAAATAAAGACTTAACTTGTTTTACCGCACAAACCTCATGTGATATTGGTTTAGTTGGTGCGGATAATGGATTAGTCACTAAATTAACTGGTGAAACTATAACATTTACCGAAGGTTTATTCAGTGATTACCTTAAATTTGAAAGATTATACTTTGATAGGAGATTAAAGTTATTCCAAGTAACAGGGTATACAAATTCGCCTAATATTAGATTTTCAGGTTTTAACAAAACAATTTTATATGAGATTGTATCTAAAAATAGTCCATATGAAGGAATGTATCATGAATTATACGGTGGTTTCTATCAGGGATTTTATAAGTTATTTGGGTATGACTATGATATTTTTCCTGAAAGAATGAATAAAGGTTGGGCAATAGAAATGTTGTTAAAACCTAGATTGGTTAATGAATATACTCCAGGACCTAATGAAACAACCTTAAATCAAATTTATCCTAATAATAAAAACACATTCTTTTATATTGGTACAAGGGCTGAAAATAAATTTTGGCACCACGCTGACGGAAGTCCAAAATGTTTTCCTAACTATAACAGAGTAACATCAGGTCTAACTAAATTAGAAACTTGTTCTTGTTGTAATAGAACCATAACTAATAGTAGGTGTATATACGTATACCCACCAAGGTCTGTAAATGGTGTTCACGACCCACATGTCAATTATGGTTGTGATTTTTGTCAGGGAGACCCTCAAAAAACAATAACTTGTGGCTGTGATTGTAATCAATACCCATGTGACACATGTGGATGGGAATGTCAAAAACATGATTGTGCAAATATCATAATACCAACACCTACACCCACACCAACGCCAAGCCCAACACCAGATTGTTGGAAACCTGAACCAACTTGTACACCAACATGCACATCTTGTGATACTTGTGATGATTGTGTAGATTGTTATACAGGATACACATCAATTGAAGATACTTGTGAAAAAGACCCATTATTTGACTCTATGTCAAATGCGATGTCATTTAGATTATGTGGTGACCCAAAAAACCCATCAATAGGTATTAGGGTTTTAAGATTTACTGGTGATTGTCAAACCACAGGTTCTTGTGAAACAACAGGCGTTACTTATACAACAGGTTGGACTATATTTGATTACTGTACTGAACCAATTTACCCATATTGTGCCGAAGTTTGTCCATCTTGGTTAGACAGAGAAAGATGGTTCCAAATAAACGCTGTTTGGGAAAGATATACTTGGTTAGATACTTGTGATTTATGGTATCGTGGTGGTTTAGGTGATATAACTGAAAAAGTTTATTTGGAAAGTTTAGCGAATAACGCACCATCGCTAATAACAATTCCATATACTAATGTTAACGGTAAAACCGCCGAAACAGTAGATATTATCAAGTTAAATGAAAAATGGTTAATTGATAAAAAAATGAGAAGTGGAAGATTAAAAATTTACATTAATGGTAAATTATTCCACACAATAGAAAATTTTGAAGAATTAATTCCGAGAGCTCTTAATACCGACAAAGAAAAACAAGTTGGGGTACCATTCAACGTATCTTGGGGTGGAGGAACTCAGGGGTTAAGAGAAAATTTAATTTTTTCATCAACAACTTTACCTAATGGACCTTATATACAAGACCCTGAATGTTTCCCTGTAAATGACTTAACAGGTACAACATTTAACGGTATGGATAATCACATAATGATTGAACAAAATTTTGCGGGTACTTTTGAAGGTGGTATATCACAATTTAGAATGTATATCACACCTTTAACGGCACCCGAAGTTAAACACAATTTTAACATTTTAAAAAATACATTTAGAATGTTTAATCCTGATTGTCCTGATTGTACCACAGATTGTTTAGATGATGATTTTACATACCAAATTACAAATACTGAATTAGGTAATGAAATTACAATATCTAGTCTTAATTATGAAGGTAAAACTTTGAATGTGGTATTTAAACCTGATAATGAAAATATTGTTATAAATTTGGGTGAAAGAGTTATACCATTTATATTTAAACCTTACCTATTAAATCCTGTTAGAGATGTATATGGTTCTTATACAATAACGACAATACCAGGAAGTTGTGAACCAACATGTAATTATGTTTTACAAGTTGCAAAACCAACCCCAACGCCAACACCAAGTGTTACTGCAACTAAAACACCAACACCAACTGTTACACCTACGGTAACACCAACACCGTCATTTGACCCTTGTAAAGTACCAAGTCCTACACCAACACCAACGTCAACGACAACTCCAACACCGACAAATACACCAACACCATCTGTTACGTGTACAAATCCGTGCGGATGTCCTGACCCAAGTAAGACCCCAAGACCGTCAAAAACTCCTACACCAACACCAACAATAAGTGGTTGTTAAACAAAACCTAAAGTATTTATTGTTGTATGACACAAATTGATATATTATCAGTAACGGGGGTATCTTTACCATTTAATTTATTCGCATGTGATGTGTATGGAAACCAGTGTGTTTTAATAGCAACAGTTAATACAACATTACCCCCAACCATTAGTATTGTGTTACCAACACAATTTAATACCGCACCCGCTATAGGGTTAAAATTAATCGATTCAATAGGATGTGAAAAATTCGGAATTATATATTGTGATGAAAAAGCTAAGATTTATCAGGACGGTGAAATCTTTATTTTCATGGATGCGAATATTTATATATTTGAGAACCAATAAATATTAAAAAGAAGAAATTTATACTTATTATAAAAGAAGATGCCGAATTACCAAAGACTTACAGATAGAGTACTAGCGACAGGGGTTTCAGAAAATGATGTTATCCATATAGTTATCACAGGTGATACCTCACAAAACCCTGCGGGTTCTTCATATAAAGCAACGATTAGACAAGTTGCAGACGCGTTAGCGTTAGGAGGTACTTCAGGTACTAGTGGTATTGATGGTAGCTCAGGTTCAAGCGGAACCAGCGGAACAGGTTCACCTGGCTCTTCAGGAACTAGCGGAACATCGGGTTCAAGTGGCTCATCAGGAACATCGGGTTCAAGTGGTTCATCAGGAACTTCAGGAACAAGTGGTTCATCAGGAACTTCAGGAACAAGTGGTTCTTCGGGTACAAATGGTAGTAGCGGAACCGATGGTAGTAGCGGAACCGATGGTAGTAGTGGTACTTCAGGTCTAAACGGTACTAGTGGAACTTCAGGTACTAATGGAACTTCAGGTACTAGCGGTTCTTCAGGAACTAGTGGTAGTAGCGGAACTAGTGGAACTTCAGGTACAAATGGTTCATCGGGTACAAATGGTTCATCGGGTACAAATGGTAGTAGCGGTACTGACGGGTCAAGTGGTACTTCTGGTACTAGTGGTTCATCAGGTTCATCAGGTACTAGCGGTTCATCAGGTACTAGCGGTTCATCAGGAACTTCTGGTACTAGCGGAACAGATGGTTCGTCAGGAACAAGTGGTTCTTCAGGGACTAGTGGTACTTCAGGTACTAGTGGTTCTTCGGGTACTAATGGTAGTAGCGGAACTTCAGGTACTGATGGTAGTTCAGGAACTAGCGGAACTTCAGGAACTAGCGGAACTTCAGGAACTAGCGGAAGTTCAGGTACTAGCGGTAGTAGCGGAACTTCAGGAACTGATGGTTCATCAGGAACAAGCGGAACATCGGGAACTGATGGTAGTAGTGGAACTTCAGGGACTAGCGGAACTTCAGGAACTGATGGTTCATCAGGAACTTCAGGAACTAGCGGTTCATCAGGAACAAGCGGAACATCAGGAACTAGTGGTAGTAGTGGGACTTCAGGAACAAGCGGAACAGATGGTTCGTCAGGAACAAGCGGAACATCAGGTACAAGTGGAACTTCAGGAATAGATGGTTCTTCAGGAACTAGTGGAACTTCAGGGACTAGCGGAACATCGGGGTCATCAGGAACTAGCGGTAGTAGTGGAACTTCAGGAACTAGTGGAACAAATGGTTCATCAGGTACAAGCGGTACTTCAGGAACTAATGGTAGTAGCGGAACTTCAGGTACAAGCGGTACTGATGGTAGTTCAGGGACTTCAGGGACAAGTGGAACTTCAGGGACAAGTGGTAGTAGTGGAACTTCTGGTACTAGCGGTACATCAGGAACAGATGGTTCTTCGGGAACAAGCGGAACATCAGGGAGTTCTGGAACTAGTGGTACTTCAGGTACTGATGGTAGTTCAGGAACAAGTGGTACTAGCGGTTCATCAGGAACAAGCGGAACATCAGGTTCAAGTGGTACGTCAGGTACGGATGGTAGTAATGGAACTAGTGGAACTTCAGGAACTGATGGTAGTAGTGGAACTAGTGGAACTTCAGGGACTGATGGTTCATCAGGAACTAGTGGAACTTCAGGAACAAGTGGTAGTAGTGGAACTTCAGGGACTAATGGTTCATCAGGTACTAGCGGTACTTCAGGTACTAGCGGTACTTCAGGCTCAAGCGGTACTTCAGGTACTGATGGTTCATCAGGGACTAGCGGAACATCAGGTTCTTCAGGTATAAGTGGTGTTGATGGTTCAAATGGTACATCAGGAACTAGCGGTACTGACGGTAGTTCAGGAACATCAGGAACTAGTGGTACGTCAGGAAGTTCAGGAACAAGTGGTACTTCAGGGACTGATGGTTCTTCAGGAACTAGTGGAACTTCAGGAACAAGTGGTACTTCGGGTTCTTCAGGAACAAGCGGTACATCAGGTTCTTCAGGAACAAGCGGTACATCAGGAACAGACGGTTCGTCAGGAACAAGTGGAACATCAGGAACAAGTGGAACTTCAGGGACTGATGGTTCATCAGGAACAAGCGGCACAAGCGGAACTGACGGTTCAAGTGGGACTTCAGGAACAAGCGGTACTTCAGGTACGGATGGTTCGTCAGGAACAAGTGGTACTTCAGGAACATCAGGTTCAAGTGGGACTTCAGGAACAAGTGGTACTTCAGGTACGGATGGTAGTAGTGGAACATCGGGTACTAATGGCTCATCAGGAACAAGTGGAACTTCTGGAACAAATGGTACATCAGGCTCCTCAGGTACTAGTGGAACTTCGGGAACTGATGGTAGTTCGGGTACAAGCGGTACGTCAGGAACCAACGGCTCAAGCGGTACGAGCGGAACTGACGGTTCATCTGGAACAAGTGGTACTTCAGGTACAGATGGTTCTTCAGGGACTAGTGGTACTTCAGGTACAGATGGTTCTTCAGGTACTAGCGGAACTGACGGTTCAAGTGGGACATCAGGTACGAGCGGAACTTCAGGTACTAGTGGTACAGACGGTTCAAGTGGAACATCGGGAACTAGCGGTACGGACGGTTCAAGTGGTACTTCAGGAACTTCTGGTACTGATGGCTCAAGCGGAACAAGTGGAACATCGGGTTCATCAGGAACTAGTGGTACTTCAGGTACTGATGGTTCTTCAGGAACAAGCGGTTCATCAGGAACTTCAGGTACTGACGGTTCTTCAGGAACATCAGGAACTAGTGGAACAGACGGTTCTTCAGGTACTAGCGGGACATCAGGGTCTTCAGGTACAAGTGGTACTTCGGGTACAGATGGTTCTAGCGGAACTTCAGGTACAAGTGGAACTTCAGGTACAAGTGGAACTTCAGGTACAGATGGGTCAAGCGGAACTTCTGGAACTAGCGGAACTGATGGTTCTTCAGGAACTAGCGGAACAAGTGGGACATCGGGTACTGATGGTTCAAGTGGAACTTCTGGAACTAGCGGAACTGATGGTTCAAGTGGAACTTCTGGAACTAGCGGAACTGATGGTTCAAGCGGAACTAGTGGTACGGACGGTTCTTCAGGAACTTCAGGTACAGATGGTTCGTCAGGAACAAGCGGAACAAGTGGTTCGTCAGGAACTAGTGGTTCGTCAGGAACTAGTGGTACAGATGGTTCATCAGGAACAAGCGGTTCTTCAGGCACTAGCGGAACTTCAGGTACAGATGGTAGTTCAGGGACTAGTGGAACAAGCGGTTCTTCAGGCACTAGCGGAACTTCAGGTACAGATGGTAGTTCAGGGACTAGTGGAACAAGTGGTTCTTCAGGAACTAGTGGTACAGATGGTTCATCAGGGACAAGCGGAACCTCAGGAACTAGTGGTACGGATGGTTCATCAGGAACAAGCGGAACTTCAGGAACTAGTGGTACAGATGGTAGTTCAGGGACTAGTGGAACAAGTGGTTCTTCAGGAACATCAGGAACTTCAGGTACAAGTGGTAGTAGTGGAACTTCTGGAACAGATGGTTCTTCAGGAACATCAGGAACTAGTGGAACAGATGGTTCTTCAGGAACTAGTGGTACAGATGGTAGTTCAGGGACTAGTGGAACATCGGGTACAGATGGTAGTTCAGGGACTAGTGGAACATCGGGTACAGATGGTAGTTCAGGGACTAGTGGAACATCGGGTACTGATGGTAGTTCGGGGACAAGTGGTACTAGCGGAACTTCAGGTACTGATGGTAGTTCAGGGACTAGCGGAACAAGTGGTTCATCAGGAACTAGTGGTACGGACGGTTCTTCAGGAACAAGTGGTTCATCAGGAACTAGTGGTTCATCAGGTACTAGCGGAACTTCAGGTACGGATGGTTCTTCAGGGACTAGTGGAACATCTGGTTCATCAGGTACTAGCGGTACTGACGGTAGTTCAGGGACTAGTGGAACAAGTGGTACAGATGGTTCATCAGGTACTAGCGGAACAAGTGGAACTTCAGGAACAAGTGGTACTGACGGTAGTTCGGGTACAGATGGTTCATCAGGAACTAGTGGAACTAGCGGTTCATCAGGAACAGACGGCTCAAGCGGAACTTCAGGAACAAGTGGTTCATCAGGTACTAGCGGTTCTTCGGGTACAGATGGTTCTAGCGGAACGTCAGGAACATCAGGAACTAGCGGTACTTCGGGTACAGATGGTTCTAGCGGAACGTCAGGAACATCAGGAACAGACGGCTCAAGCGGAACGTCAGGAACAAGTGGTTCATCAGGTACTAGCGGAACGTCAGGAACTTCAGGAACAGACGGCTCATCAGGTACTAGCGGAACATCAGGTTTATCAGGTACTAGTGGTACAAGTGGAACTGATGGTTCTTCAGGAACATCAGGAACAAGTGGTACTGACGGCAGTTCAGGTACTAGTGGCACAAGCGGAACCGATGGTTCATCAGGGACAAGCGGAACTTCAGGTACAGACGGTAGTTCAGGTACTAGCGGTACAAGTGGAACTGATGGTTCATCAGGTACTAGTGGTACAAGTGGTACTGATGGCTCTTCAGGAACAAGTGGAACTAGCGGAACAGACGGTTCTTCAGGAACAAGTGGTTCATCTGGTACTTCAGGGACTAGCGGAACAAGTGGTACAAGTGGAACATCAGGGTCTTCAGGTACTTCGGGTACAGATGGTTCTTCAGGGACTAGCGGAACATCAGGGTCTTCAGGTACTTCGGGTACAGATGGTTCTTCAGGGACTAGCGGAACTTCTGGTACAGATGGTTCTTCAGGGACTAGCGGAACTTCTGGTACAGATGGTTCATCAGGTACTAGTGGTACGAGTGGTTCTTCAGGTACATCAGGAACAGACGGTTCGAGTGGAACTTCAGGAACTAGTGGAACTGACGGTAGTTCAGGTACAAGTGGAACGGATGGTTCAAGTGGGACTTCAGGTACTAGCGGAACTGATGGTTCTTCGGGTACAAGTGGAACTTCAGGTACAGATGGTTCATCAGGAACTAGTGGAACTTCGGGAACTAGTGGAACTTCGGGAACTAGTGGAACTGACGGTAGTTCAGGTACTAGCGGAACTGATGGTTCTTCGGGTACAAGTGGAACTTCAGGTACAGATGGCTCATCAGGTACTAGCGGAACAAGTGGTTCTTCAGGAACTAGTGGAACTGACGGTTCATCTGGAACAAGTGGGACATCGGGAACAGACGGTTCATCAGGTACTAGCGGTACGAGTGGGACAGATGGTTCTTCAGGTACTAGTGGTACAAGTGGGACAGATGGTTCTTCGGGTACAAGTGGTACTTCAGGTACAAGTGGTAGTAGTGGAACTTCTGGAACAGACGGCTCAAGTGGTACTTCAGGTACTAGCGGTACATCAGGTAGTTCAGGAACTAGTGGAACATCAGGAACTAGTGGAACATCAGGTACAAGTGGAACATCAGGTTCTTCAGGCACTAGTGGTGTATCAGCATATTGTTTACCATACACATTAACTATTGATGGTACTCCTGACTCTAATGGTGAATTTACGTTTATTACAGGTTCATCAGCAACAACATTAACTGTATCTGCGGCAACATACTTACATTTTTATGATTTAGATAATAATGGTGTAAATCAATACGAAGTTTTCAATAAATGCGTATGTGGTGGTAATTTAACGATATATAATCAAAACGACCCAACAAAATTTGTACATTATTCTGACTGGAGCGGTGTAGGAAGATTAAATTCAACTTCATTCTTTATTGAAGGTCCAATATTTGCGTCAGCTAGTTCGGCAAACCCATTCAATTATGAGGACACTTTATGTTTTAAAGTTTGTTGTAATGGTTGTGATGGTTCTTCAGGTACTAGTGGCACTTCGGGTTCTTCAGGAACTTCAGGCTCATCGGGTACTAGCGGAACAAGTGGTTCTTCAGGAACTTCAGGAACATCAGGTACTAGCGGAACAAGTGGTTCTTCAGGTACTAGCGGAACTAATGGTTCATCTGGAACAAGTGGGACATCAGGGTCTTCAGGTACAAGTGGTACTTCAGGTACAGACGGCTCAAGTGGTACTTCAGGTACAGACGGCTCAAGTGGTACTTCAGGAACTAGCGGAACTTCAGGCTCATCAGGAACTAGCGGAACTTCAGGAACTAGCGGAACAAATGGTTCAAGTGGGACATCAGGAACAAGCGGAACAAATGGTTCTTCAGGAACTAGCGGAACTTCGGGTAGAAATGGTTCTAGCGGAAGTTCAGGAACTAGTGGAACTTCAGGAACTAGTGGAACTTCAGGCTCATCAGGAACAAGCGGAACAAATGGTTCAAGTGGGACATCAGGAACAAGCGGAACTTCGGGAACTAGTGGAACATCAGGTTCAAGTGGAACTAGCGGAACAAGCGGTTCTTCAGGAACTAGTGGTACTTCAGGTTTAGACGGTAATTGTTTCCCTTATTATCATGTATTAGGAACACCAACATCTCAAGGAGATGCTCAAATGAATAATAATTCAGATTGGACTTTAGTTACTCAAATTAGGACATTATTCCAAGACAATAATGGGGTTGATAGAAGTGGTTTTTGGGGTAGTGTTGGTTCAGGGACACAAATTATAATTAATACCTCATCAGGTACTTATATTTATCAATTAACAGCAACCCCTAGTCTTGGTGCAGGTACTATAACATTTTTTGTTAATTATATTGGCGGAACTGGGTCAGGGGTACCTCTATTACCTTCAGAGTATTATTGGTGTGTTACAACAACAGGTATTAGTGGAACAAGCGGAACTTCAGGTACTAGCGGTGTTAGTGGGACAAGCGGAACTTCAGGCACTAGCGGTGTTAGTGGGACAAGCGGAACTTCGGGGACATCAGGAACAGGGTTTAATACAATTTCAAATCCTGCGGACTATAGAATACTAACCGCGTCAGGTAGTTCTACAAATAACGCTATTGCTCAAACTAACTTAACTTTTGACGGTACAACTTTAAAAACAACGGGTGACCATAGTCAAGAAGGTAATCAAAGATTAAGTTCATGTACTTATGGCGGAGCAAGTCCAGGTGTAAACTTAATTTGTAACTTCCCAGTAACATCAGGAGGTACAGCAATCATTGATTATTACGTGATTGGTAGCGGCGGAGAAATGAGAGGTGGAATTCTAATGACAGTTTGGGATTCATCGTCATCAACTTTTACAGAATACTCAACACCTGATTTAAATGGACCAACATCAGACATTAGACTCGCGACTCAAGTATCGGGTACTGACCTTGAAATTCTTGCGGTTGTTGCATCAAATACGTGGGATATATATATTGCAACAAGAATAGTATTTAAACCTTAATTTTTCTTATAAAATCCTACATTTAAAAATAATGTAGGATTTATTTTTTTACCCAATAACAAAACACTTTGTGATTATATTTATAAATTAAGAATAATAAATTTTCTTTTGGATAGGGAAAAAAGAAAAAAGTATGGCAAATGAATTCATAGCAAGGAGAGGTATAATCTCACTAGGTGGCGTCACATTACCTTATGTTGAGGTAAATAGTGGTTATAATATATTAACTACCGATTATTTTATTGAGGGTAATGCACCCGCAAACCCATTTAATATAACATTACCTACTGCAATAGGTTTTGCGGGTAAAATATATGTCGTTAAAAATACTGGTAACGCAACTATCACAGTAAACACAACCTCAAGCCAAACCATAGACGGCTCACTCACTAAAACATTAGGTACTAATGGTTCGTTATATATCCAAAGTAATGGTAGTGATTGGTTAGTTGTTGGTATAAATGGTACCGCAGGAACTAGTGGTACATCAGGAACATCGGGTAGCTCTGGTTCATCTGGCACTAGTGGTTCTTCAGGAAGTTCAGGAAGTTCAGGTTCAAGCGGTACTTCAGGAACATCAGGTTCTAGCGGTACAAGTGGAACGAGTGGTTCTTCAGGAAGTTCAGGTTCGTCAGGAACAAGTGGTTCTTCAGGAACATCTGGTACTTCAGGGTCAAGCGGTAGTAGTGGTTCATCAGGGACTAGCGGAACATCAGGTACTGATGGTAGTTCAGGAACGAGTGGTTCATCAGGTAGTTCAGGCTCATCAGGAACTAGCGGAACATCAGGTTCTTCAGGAACGAGTGGTTCATCGGGAAGTTCTGGTACAAGTGGTTCATCGGGTACTAGCGGAACTGACGGAAGTTCAGGAACTAGCGGAACATCAGGTTCAAGTGGTACAAGTGGAACTTCAGGTTCAAGCGGTAGTTCAGGCTCATCAGGAACTAGCGGAACATCGGGTTCTTCAGGTAGTTCTGGCTCAAGTGGAACAAGTGGTTCATCAGGAACTAGCGGAACATCGGGTTCTTCAGGTAGTTCTGGCTCAAGCGGAACATCTGGCACTAGCGGTTCTTCAGGAACAAGCGGAACGAGTGGTTCTTCAGGAAGTTCAGGTTCAAGTGGCACTTCAGGAACATCAGGTTCTAGCGGTACAAGTGGAACATCAGGTTCTTCAGGAAGTTCAGGTTCGTCAGGAACAAGTGGTAGTTCAGGGTCTAGTGGCACTTCAGGAACATCAGGTTCAAGTGGTACTAGCGGAACAAGTGGTTCATCAGGAACGTCTGGTACTTCAGGGTC
>Ga0208019_1000731_pt1 | contig 17796 bp, 17 predicted proteins | sample CB_VirMetaG_5_FD_184540 | JGI IMG/M metagenome (GOLD analysis project Ga0208019, IMG submission 184540) | Freshwater to marine saline gradient viral communities from Chesapeake Bay - CB_1508_1D Viral MetaG (SPAdes) (version 4) | ecosystem: Environmental > Aquatic > Marine > Coastal | place: USA...
ATCTGTGAAAACAATATTAGAATTGTCAGTAGTGCTGTGAAATGTTGCAGCGGTGTTTCCAGATGTGACAATGTGTAGTGGCGTAGCTGGCGAACTCGTCCCAATGCCAACATTTCCGCTGCTGTCGATGCGCATACGTTCGCCACCAGAACTATAAAAAACAAGCGGGTCTAAGCCAGCTACACCACTCATTGTGGAGTAAATCTGCCATTGAACTGTCCCTGCACTATCTAAAAAAGATAAGTTAGGGCTTCCGTTGGCATCTTGAATGTATAAACCTGTGTTTCCTGAGGTTGCTTTTAGGTGCATGGTTGCACTAGGCGAACTCGTCCCAATGCCAACATTACCATCGCCTCTGACTGCAAGATGCGTTTTAGATGCGTCAGTTATTTTAAGGGAATATACAGCAGAGTTTGTTGTACCTGTGTAATCTAAGTACAAACCATCTCTTGCACTCCCTGAGTTTTCAGAAAGCTGAACTAAAGGCGTTCCAGCCGAGGGCATTGCACCAGTGACATTCAGTTTATTTGTAAAGGATGTATCACCAATGCCAAGCCCTTCTACACTCGCATCCCAGAAGAACGATTGGCTTGACCCCGCCGAATCGTAGAAGCTGATGTCGCCGTTGGAGGCAATACGCAGACGATTTTCTCCGTCATGACTAGCAAAATTAAAATCAGCGAATACAGGGTCAGAACCACCATTGTCATTTGCTATAAAGTACATACCCCAATTAGCGTCTGTAGAAATAGTCCCAATGCCAAATCCAGATGTACTGTTTAACGAAAGAACATCGCTGGTCAAAGTACCCGTGATGTCTACGCCTGTGCTGGTGGTGGTGAGTTTTGGGCTGTTGTTGTGGAATAACTGAACAGACCCTCCATTAGTGGCAAAAAGATAATTTGCATTTCCTGCTGAGTTTTGAAGTGCAAGAAATGTGTCACTGCGTAAATACAAGTTGCCTGTGCCAGCATCTTGGACATAACTATGCGACCCATCATGGTAAATCTGTAGGTCAGACCCAGCGCCGAAGATGGCTTTGTCGTTATCGCCGAAAGTCAGATCACCCGTCATGGTATCGCCAGTAATCCTGACAAAGCCTGTGGCAGTATCTAGCGCATTCTTAAACTCATCTATCGTGATATTCTTGGTTAGCCCAGCAGACGTATCAACGATCACAAGCTGGTCATCCGTGGCAACTGTGGCCCCCGTTAGCGCGTCTAATTCAGATATTTTCTTATCAGCCATGATATATTCTCCTTAGACCCACGCTCTCACGATCAGCTTAAAGTTAGCAGTTTGCGCCGATGTTGTTCTCGCCAATGATCCAGCAGCATTATAATATGCAATGGAATTATCGCTGTTTTGCCTACAATAAATATTTGTCGCATCAGCCCAAACAACGACCCCACCCTCATCGCTGCCATTAATATATACGAAATTTTGCAACTCATCACCCACAGAAAAAATGTCATGGGCAGTTTTACAAATCATTCTCGCATCAATTAATTTAGGAACAGCGCCCAAGCTATGAGCCAACGTATATAAGTTACTCGCCGTTAATGTTTGCTCTGCACTGGTAAATGATCTACTTGATCCAGCAATGGGTGCATAAGCATCAACACCAGCCTTGACATTTGCAGGAGATACCAGTGCTTCTGTGGTAACCGTGCCACCCGTCCAGCTTGATGATGGCAAAACACCCAGAGTGCCAACATCTGTTCCATTTATTGTAACAACTTTACTATCCGCAACATAACCCACAACATTGCTTGAATTATTTAAGCGCAGCAACTTAATCCAAGCTGTATCGCCTTCATTTCGCATATAAAGCCAATCAGTATCCGTCTCATACCAGAACATATTGGCATAAGTCGTGCTTGGCGCAGATGTGCCTGAATTATTAGTTACAATAGCTTGTAACGCATTGTTTATATCCGCCCGAACCGCTGGCGCAGTAGCATTGTCTATCACGTAATCATGAGTTGCCATTAGTTATACTCCATTGAGATCACTGCTTTTTGCAATACTGGCGTAACATTATCTGCCGTAGATTTTAACACATATTTAAATAAAAAACGACCGCCGTAAAGTTCACAGGGCAATTTGACGTAATCTGTTAATATTGAACCACCGCCAGCAGCATAGGCTCTTGCATACACCTCAACAGATACATCCTTAAAGTTTACAGTTTGCCGAGCAAAATTATCCCAATTATAATCCTTAGGCCAACTATCTATATTGCCTTGCAACGCATCAAAGTTAATATCATATGGCCCACTGTGATCCGAAAAGGCCGTAACATAAGTCGTGCTTGGAGGTGCATAACGCTCAACAAACAATTCACTCACAAATAAACGCACATTCTGGTCGCTACCTAAATCATCATACCCATAACTAAAGTATGTGCCTGTTGATGGTGCCACTGTGTAATCAGTAATATGGATTTCTCTGCCATAATAACCAGACCAAATCGTCGTATTATCGCGGGTGCCTACAGTTGAGCTAAAGTCAGCAGTTGTCCCGCTTATTGTATAGGTTTCTGAATTGGTACGTTGATCTAAATCATTTGCATTAATTACGATTGATGAAACTGTTCCAGCATTACCAGATTTATCATAAGGCTCGATAAAGAATGTGCCTGACTGCGCAATCATTGTCGCACTTGAGGCTGGACGCGCAACACGATTAACAACAGGTACTGTATGGAAATCATTAAATCCTGCGCCGGATGTTTCATAGTTTCTGTGGATTTTATAATGGCTTAAATCGCCGCTCGCTGATGGTTCCCAATCAAGATGTAATGCGCTTCCCGCAATACGCTGTTCAATACTAGAAACAGCAGTTGGGCCAGTTGTATCATGCTGTGTAACACGACCAACTTCCGTATAAGCACCCCTTACTCCTAAAGAGTTACTTGCTCTTGCTCTAATTGAATATCTTGTATATTGAGGATTATCTACATCCTCTATAAACGCATCAATAATTTCATATCTGCCAAGGTCGCCGCGCCCTAGAAGCGTGTACCCCTTATCTGTACCTGTTCTCAAAAATTCCCAAGCAAAAAATACATTGACGCCTTCTGATGTGCTTAAACCCGTTAAATCGCCAATTAAAACAACTGGGGCTGCTGTTTGCACCAAATACCAACCACCACCAGCCGCAGTTTGTTGTTTTTGAATAACTAGCACATCAAACTTTGCTGATCCGCTTTTACCTGATTGACTTGTGAAGAAGGTAAATTCGTCATAATCGCCTTGCTCATTCGAAAGAAACGAAACAACACCATTTGCAGATGTTCCTCGGATTTGGTCAAAGAAAGCCTCTGTTGGACCGCCAGAAGTCCATCCAAAGTAAAACCTACGTGTAAGGCTAGTAACCTCTGTAAGTAATCCACCGCCTGATCTTGCAACACCCCAAGCACCATCCACAACAGAAATAGAGCCATTGGCTAGGCTTTGATCTAAATCATTATATTTGACGGTCTGATTGTTGTATTTTAGATATTCAACCTCAACATCTTCAATTTGTGCAGCATTGTCTGACGATACGTCAACGGCGATAACACTTGTGAGATGCTGGTTAATAACACGAACCTCGTTTGTCAGAGTAATACTTACATCAGGCACATAGAATGGGCTTGCAAGCTGAGTATTATTGCTTTCAAACGTACTTTCCTCTGCATCCCAATCAAAAATCGCAGAGCTTATTTCTTGCAGCGTCATCACAACTTCAAGCGCCATGTCACCATTCAAACCAAAGGTCCATTCAATGACCTCAAATTCTTTATTCACAAAGCCCAATCTGGTGTTGTTGATTTTAATAATATCACCAACTGAAAGCTGCAAAGCTCTCAGGCCAAATGATCCGCTTACTTTTAGCTGCTCCCGATTTCGATACAGCGCAATCTTTGCTATGCGTTGTGCTTGCGATGAACTGCTGACAAATGGCAAATCCAATTCAAGTACGCTTTCTTCGCCGCCATCTATTCTAACAAATTCATCTGATTTAATCTCTGGATAGTTGGTCGGTTGCCAACTTGTTTCCTCACCGCGAAATAAGCCAATGACTTTATTAAAACCATCGCGGCGACTATTGCGGGTGCTTATTTCTAAGCCAGATCGCAAATCATCTTCATCTAAAGTTAGCACAGATGATGTATAAGCTGCTGCCTTGCATGACCATTTTCCATTGCTGTACCAAATCATGCCGCCCATCGTGGCAATGATTGATTTAATGATGTCTTGAGGATTTTCTTGAGTTAAATATGCTCCATCACAGCGATACCGTTTCTCAGTGCTGCCCCCAGATAATGTTACATTCTCATCGCAGATATTTGCAGCAGTGCTAAATGCGTCCTCATCAATCTCTGCCGTAGTCGCAATGCCCGAATAAATTAAATAGTCGCGTAAAATAAGTGCTGGATTGCGCCCGATTTCAACGCCGCTAGTATCAGTAAAGGCTGTTTCACCTGTACGTGGATCATAGACCTTCTTTCCGCTGATTAAGGCTGAAATGGCGGGAACGCCATTTGGGAAATCTTTCCTATTGGCATCATAATAATGAAGCACAGTCAGATAAGCAACGCCAGCAGCTTTATGCTCTTCTGTCCATTGCGTATTGCTTGGCATATTTGCGAAACTCTGATCTAGCGTACCAAGGCGCTCTTGATATGATGTTGCGCCAAAAATATTTCTGGATGTTCCATCAGGTGATATTAATAAAAATGCGGTATTAAAGTTTGTAATAATACCAGTATCTATAGTATTGGGGTCAATCTTTTCTTCGTTAAGATAGATTTCATCATAACTTGTAATTTCATGGTCAGCGAAGGCAATACATTGATAAAGAGTTACATTGTCGGGTAGCACGTTTTGATAAAATACTGCCCCTCCAACTCTAGGACGACCATAAATTACTTGACGCGGTGCATTTGGTAAAACCGCATTTACGCCCACGCCATAACCGCCAGATGCGTTTCCAGCTTGTTTTTGTTGCGGATTTAGTGCGTTGAGAGCATAACTTGCAGCCGTAGCCAAGGCGACTTTCGTAAATGTAACCCCAGCAAGCGCTGCGCTAAATCCAGCGCCTAAGCCAGCAGTGAAAATGGTAATAGCTGCACCTGCGACTGTAGCAAAAAATCTTTGTCTTTCCCTCTTACTACCCATCGCTCAAGCTCCAATATAGCATATTTTCTGATGGATATTCTAACACAAGTCCATTATCCCCAACAAATGCAATATGCTTACCTATTGATATTCCAAAGCAAAAGGGTAAAACATTATTTTCATTTTTTGCCACTTGCGCAGAGATTGATCCACGCGGTGCATGATTAGTATTTAATCTGGTTAGACGATCATCTAATCCGTCAATCAAATCAGCATAATTACTTTTACGCAAGAAGCGTTGATATTTAATCATTGCTCCATGCTGTGTTGAATATCCATCAAGAAATTCATCCGCAAAGCCATATCCGCGCATTTGTATTGCGGCATTATTGGCAAAAGTGATGCAATCATGCGGCCCCCATTGAAAAGGCTTATTACGAATTGCATCTATCCATTTTGCAAGACGAATATCCCAATCAGAAAACATTAGGTTCTGCCCCAACTCAAAGGCTTATTTTGCAGTTCATTAATAAAATCAAATGCACGATCCTCATCTGATGCACTTGGAAAAGCATCCCGATATTTCTTCTTCTGATATTCAGATGTATATCGCGTTACTTTTGCTCGCTGCAAATCAACCAGCTTATTCTCAACAGACAGTGAAATAGATGCCTCGTCTGGATTTTCGCTGATGTTCATCTGATCCATGTAGCCCACGAATAGGTCAATCATCACAACTGGATCACCTTCTGAACTATCCACATCTCCAGTATCTTCTAGCGTGATTGCAATTCCATCTTCAGTAATCGTTCTATTTCGGTTTGCGTTGACCATACCAAACTTAATGCGGCATATGCGGCCCTGATAGGGTTGCTGGAGAGCCAAAGCCACAACTTCTTGCGGCAATCCCGATAAAGTTATTGTCGCACCAGCAGCGCGTAAATCAGCCGTTTCCGTTATATTTGAAACTGTCAGAAATTGACCCGCACCTGTGTAAGTATTTCCACCATGTGAGATTTCGCCAAGACCCGTCCAGAAATATAGATTGCCGGATTGTATGATCTCACCGCCATAATTCAGCGCCTCAGTGCCAAACTCAAGATCAACCGCGAAAAATGGGAATACTTCATCAAGCGTAATGATGTTTTGAATTTGCAGCAAATCACGGGTCATGGAACTACCTGAACTGCTGCAAATGTAATGCCATAAATTGCCGCATTATTAATTGACCAATCTTGCTCTCCTGAGTTTAGCCGCCAACGCCCCACCGCACTATCAACAATAACAGTTGAGTTGTCTGATGGTGCAGTCAAAATATTAGGCCAAAGATCAAGTGTGGCCTCTCCTGATGCGTTTGTATCAACATCTGTTAGAACTTTATAAAGTGACGCTGTTGAAGCTGATCCTAGCTGGATATAATCGCCAGCCTTTAAATAACCCGTTGCACTTGCTGGCAAGCCATCAATGGACAAAGATGCGCCCGTCTGGTCTGATCCATTGACAACAGGCGTTCCCGCTGTTGTAGATGCTGAACCACGCGCTGTTGCGCGGTTAGGATCGCCCATAAGGAAAGTACCTGCGCGTCCGTTTAAACTTAGAAGCCATGCAATCCATTCCTCCGCACTTGCATAGTTCATAGCTGGCAATTGCACCTCTGCTTCCCAGCGCTTACCAGCATGGTTATGGATTTGCTGCTTGTAAGTAAATGGAGACATGGTCATTGCAGTTTGATTGACTGCACGAAGAGTGATATTCGCTATGCCTGTGACAGTTGGGAATGGTCTGGGATAAGTAATAGCCATTAGAATGCCCCCGCGAATGATCCACCGCGCCTCTTAGCGTCCAATACAGCCGCTTTAGATGCTTCTTGTATTTGAGGCAATAATCCCAAAATCTCTGCTCTTACGGTTTGTTGTATGCCTGTTGTGACGTTAATTGTTTGATTGACTACTACCGCCCCACCGCCAAGCTTGTCATTCGGAATAATTGTACCATTATTTCTAGGTATCATAAGCTCTGGACCGGCTTCCCCAACGAGATATGGTCTTCCAGCAGAAACAGGACCGCCCATTGCCCGTTTCGGAATATCTGGCGCTGGTCTGCCATCACCAACACCGCCAAAACCAATTAAAGCGCCACCAAATTGCAAATCTATGGCTCGACTGATAAATCCCGTAATCTGCTTAACAAAGAAGATGCGATATAATTCTTTGATAATATCTCGCGCCATAGCTCTAAACGCATCTTTTGCTGATGTTGTGCCATCTATCATTGACATCATGGCATTCTCAAAAGAACTCTCAACAGACTGAGAAATTGATTGCAGCCTTAATTGCGCATCAGAAAGTCTTTTGGTCGCAGAAGTGATTTTATCTATTCTGCTTGCCGTTTTGTCATCCGGCCCAAGGGCTGGAAGTCTTGAACTCATGGCATCTTGTATTGCTTCATAACTTTTTTTAAGCAAATTAAGTGTAGCTCCACCCGCATCTTCTACAGCATCAAAAAATTCTGGGAACTTTGCCTTTAATTCATCCATAGCCTTGGTGATTAGTCCCATTCTATCAGCAGTAATGCCAAGCATAATCGCTAAAAGCGGAAGTGGCGATCTTCTTACCGTCATATTAAATAATCTCATTAAAATCTGAGACGCTGAAACCGCTTTTGCAAATTTAACAAAATCACTTGCTACGCCGAATACAAAATTTCCTAATTTTATAGCCATGAATACGCCAGCAGCAGTTCCTAAAATAGCCAAATTATCAGAAACAAAATCAATTACATTCCCAACTAAAGTAAAAGCCCCCGCAAGGATACCATTGAAAAAACTTACAACAGGAGAAAACGCATTTATTAACGCTCCACCTTTTTCAAGGAAATTATCAAGGGCTGGACGTATAGCATCAAAAACACCCTTAAACCGATCAAGACCACCACTCGCCATGAGAACGCCAGCACCCACACCCGCAAGCGCACCTGCAATCATACCAAGAGGGCCAAATATAGATAATATCTGTGGACCCTGCATAGAGAATATGCGCAAAGCGTCAGTTCCCATACTAGCTTGCACCGCAACGTCTTGTACCTGCAAGCCAAGCATACCCATATTTCGGGTCATCTTCTGAATGCCACCAGTTTGCTTTCTCATAGCAACTGTATGCGCGTTCATTTGACGGGAACTCACAGTCATGGCTTTATTAACTCTGCCAAGCTGCTGTTGAACTTTTTGCATCTCAGGAACAGCATTCCCAACAGCGTTCATCTCAAATGTGAGCTTTTCAACTGCCATTTTTTTCTTGCTCCTGTTTTATTCTAAAATAGGCGACCCATTCATTGTATTCCGACATACTGATTAGATCAATCTCATCAATCGTCTTGCCAAGATGCTCCGCAAGTGAAATCAGATTATATCTGAATGGGTCGCTCCTTAGTTTTTTTCATGTTCCTCTACAGATACAGTTTCGAAAATAGCACCAAAAATCTTTGCAATGACACCTAAAGGCTCACCCATAAGAATAAACTTATCCCCAACCTCAAATGCTTTATCGCCATTTTTGTCCAAACATTTTAGAATGATTAGATCAACCATCGCATCCATACTTGGACTTGTGATAAAATTGGGATGCTTTTTCTGTATCTTGGAAATATCTCTTGCAGCCACATCAGAAAAGAATAGGGTAAGAGGCTCATTGCCCTCACCCCATTCTTCGACATCAAAAGAACTAAGCTCCTTTTCAGCCCTTTTAGCCGCAATTTGCTTTGCTAGTGACATCAGACAGTCCCGATTGTGAGCGCCCCATCAAGTTGCAATTCTGCGCTTAATGTTGCTATCCCGTCCATAGTTGCACCGCGCTCAACAGAAGTCACCAAATAAGTTCCAGTATATTTGGTATCACCAGAAGAAGCACCTTCAGCATAAAACTCACAATCCACCTTGTCACCTTGCACAAGGTCTTGCTGCACTGCGTCATCAGGATCAAGATACAAGCTCATGCTTCCTGTTCCCGTCATCAATCCTTTGGTAAAGGTGCGTGACGTATCGCCCATAGTAGTCGTCTCAACCGCATCTGCTGTATTTGTGATAGTCCAGCTTAACAGTTCGCCAATTTGTGCAACGGAGCCGCCAGTAGTCACCAGCTTCACGCTTCCGTCTGATCCGAAATAAGTAGCCATGAAAAACTCCTTTACTTGGCTGTTTCTACATCTGCCATAGATGTAACATATCTAACATTGAATGTCAGCTTTGCGATACCCACAGGTTGCTCCGCATCACCAGAAAAATTTATTTCTGTGCCAATCAATGTCGCTCCTTTTGCAAGGCTGTTGATCGTGAAATCCCCAGCAATTGCCTCTTCGACTTGGACGCATATTGCATCCACATCATCATCGAAAGTATCAGTTGCCTTCACATAGCAGTCAACCTCTACACTTAATTCTCTAGTAATATCAGTGACACCCATATTATAACGGCTAGACGCCTCTGATCCTGTGTAAACCGTAATCGCAGGGAGGCTTGCATCAGTTATCGGATAAACCCGTGTGCCATAAACCCGACTACTTACAAGCGTTACATTTGATGTAAGCGTAGAAATAAACCTGTCTCTGATAGACTTTCTAACGTGCGCCACTATTGTTTCTCCAATTGCACAACTGTCACGCCAGTGCCGTCATGTATCCAAGCTCTGACTTTATAATTTACTGAATTTATAACCATCGCATCACCGTATGCGATAGATGGAATATCTGCACTTCTACACGTTAATCTGGGCTGTTCTTCATGCACTGGCACAATACCACCAGCATCCACAGGCACAGTCTCATTATCAAATATACCCTTTATTGTCCCACCGTCATACGTAACATCACTGGCAAATTCATCTGTTACCAGCATATTAGCTAAGTCAGTGGCGAAGGATATAGCCATTATTCGTCCTCTGGCGTTGCCACCGTTTTAACGGCGCGATTGGTTTTCTTGGGTGCTGCCTTTGGCTTCTCAGCCTTAACTGCCTCAACATAGCCACGATTTATCAGCTTTTCAGCAATACGATCTTCAATATCATGCACTTCATTGGGCATGAGATTACCGCCCGTCCCAGCGAAACATTTCTGTAAGATTTTAACTTTCATCACCATCTCCTAAAAGAAGGGTGGGCCAGTTAGCCCACCCCATTGCTTATTAAGCTATAGATACCTCATCTGTGATACCGAAGCTAACTGCGTTGCGAACACCAACATCAAGCTCTGCATGGAGTACCATGCGAACTGTGCCAGCTTTCGATCCGCTGTATGGATCAACCAAGATAGATGGTGCGCCAAACTGTGCAATCATCAACTGTGAGAAGTCACCGAAGATCAATGCAGACGCATCATTTCCACCATCGCCCGGATCAAGGTTAGTTGGTACGTTTGATGTAAATGCCATTGGGTAGCCATAGAGGTTATTCCAAGGATCATTCAAGATCATTACGCTATCGGTAGACGCCACTTTAGCAGTAGAAGCAAGTTTTGCTTTCACGGCTGGATGTGACAAGAAGCCAGCAGCATTACCATTGACAATGCCGTTGTCCTCTTCAACCAACTTAACAAGGCTGATGATGTCTGACCATGTAAGCGCATCAACATCAGTACCTGCTGAAATATCAAGGTTGTTTACACCTGATGTATTCAAGATACCTGTTGGTTGACCTGATGATCCAGAACCTTGGATCGCATAGAACTCTATGCGGTCTGCTGCTGAAGCAAGCAAGTCATTTCTGACTATTTGCTCAATTGATGGCACGCTTTCCATTGCAAGCAAGCGTGAAACCTCAACAAACGCACCCATCGTGCGCGGCTGAAGTGTTACGCCACCATCTGTGCCAGCACCATCTGTGACATCTGCCAATTCCTCAACAAATGCAGCATTTGCACCTGTTGCGAGTTTTGGCATTTTGATGCGGTTTGTCAGACCTGACAAGTAGGTTGCACCCAATCCACCAAGCACTTGACGTGCGCGAAGTGCTTCAATGAACATGTCTCCACGATGTACTGTAGGAACAAAATCATCAAAGACAACTTCTGAGCCAGAGCCGCCTGTTGCTGCTGTTGAGAGTGGACCACGCTGACCCCATACGAAATCAGGAACATAAACGCCTTCGGCTTCACGTCCTATACGCATGGTAATTTCGTCATTCATCTCACGCTCAAAACCAGCTTTACGCCAATCGCCAGTGACTTGCGCTTGGATCATGCGACCCAATGAATATTCACGCTTTTGCTTTACTGGCACATCAACTGCTGCTGGAGCAATATCCAGAGGCTTGTCTGTGATTGCATTGAGAAGCTGACCACGGAACTCATCAACTGATGTTCCTCTGGCGATTGCTTCGTTTGCAAGATCACGCTTGTTGTGCTTGGCTCCAAGTGCCAAGATTTCAGCATCATTCTTACGTGCGGCACGAACTGCTTCAGCTTTTACCGCATCAAGATTGATGTCTGTTTTGACTTCTTCAGTCATTGTAACATCTCCTTTTGATGTTGAGGGTTTAGGTTCTGCTGGAACTGATCGCCCAACACCAACAAGATTTGACCGATCTGCTGGCACTGAAACTATCGAAACTTCCATAGGAGTAGTTTTGATCCTGTAATAGTTATCAGGATCGTCCTTCCTTGTAATTCGGCCATCAATACGATAGCCTACACTGATGTTTGATCTGATGCCATCAGTAACATCATTGAACACTTCAGAGGCAAGCGCACCTTTTCCAAAGCGCACTTTTGCACGTAGACGCCGCGCATTCTCATCAAGTTCAACCCCTTCGACAACGCCAATTTGCTTGGTCATATCGTGATCCAAAAGCAATGGCGCTCTGCCACTATTCAAAAAGCGTAAATCCATATTTTCCGCTGAATGATCCATAACCTCAAGGCCAAAATCTCGCTCAACAGGCTCCTCAGAAGATACACCGACCATGACGCTTCTGCTGTCCATATCAATGGATTTATCTTCGTCCATGTAATGCCCACGCATGGACATGTCTTCACGGCTAAAGCGCTCCTCTTGCTGCTCCTCTTCCTCATGGATTTTTGCGTAAGTAATCACATAAGTGTCATCTGTCTCTTGGATGTCCACTATGTGACGCTCATCCATTTCTTCAAATAGATCGTCTGTCATATCTTCACCTCTCTTAGATGACATTGGATGACCTTCTGGTAAAAGGTCTGTATCATGCTTCCCGCTGCGAAATTTTCCATTGCGAAGAACATATAAAAATGAATTGACCCTTGCATATGCCCATTGCTCTGGGCTGCTAACATTTGGCCTAACACTTTGAGGATTGGTCTTATATGCACCAATGCCACGATTAAACACAGTTGATAAGGTTCTTAGATTAGTGCGCTTGCTGGCTACATTGCCAACCGCTTCATTATGGTCATCAGCTTTCTTCTGCAAACCCTTACGAACAGCACCAGTGATAGCCCTTAAACCACGATCTTCTTTTTCTAGCCGATCACGAATACGTTTAGACCAAGCATAACCAGCATCATCACCCCATAAAGCCCATGCAATGCGTCCATTTGACGGATAACCATCTTCACCTTGGCTAAAACCTTCAGCTTGCTTGTCAATCTCATGGCGACTGAAAAACGAATACATACGTTTTACCGTATCTTCAGAAAGCTCTTTATCATTCACAATGTCTCTAGCTCTAGCAATGCCCACAGCAGTGCCGCCACGCCCGAACTCACGCCGCCACTCAAGACCGCGCTCCGCTTCCACCTTCATAGCTGCTGTGGGCTTATAAGTCGCCATCAGACACCTCTGGTTCTGCTGGTGATTTCATCCCAAATGGTTCAAATGCTAGAGAAAGACCATATCTTTCAGCCATTTGTTTATCGGATTGAATTTGACTGAATAATTCCTCAACATCGCGCCCATAATTTGCTGCAATATCATTCATGCTAACTATGCCGTTTGAAAGTGCAGTAACATGAGCGTTTATTTCTCTTTGAGGATCAACCCAAGCAAATCCACGACCTCTGAAATGGATATTGTCAGAGAATTTATCCAGTTTAGTAATTGGAATGGGTATATTTCCAAACGAGAGAGCCGCTTTTAACCAAGTTCTAAAGACAGGCTCGCAAAAATGTTGTATAATGAAGGATTGCAGCGTTTTATAATGATCGCGCTCCTCAATCGTTCCTTGGCGAATAGAAGAATAAGAAACGCCCTTCAAATCATTAGATAGGCTTGTGTAACTCACATTCAGACCTGATGCGATGCCCCGCAAAACAGCTTCCTCGAAGTCAGCAAAGGCTGATGTTGGATGGGCTGGGTCTATCATCTTAAAGTCATGCCCAGAAGGTAGCTGATAGACAGATGCTGGAGCCATATCAATCACTGGCACATCATCTTCAGTCATACTATCGCCAGCAAATTCATCACCGTCTGGCGTTGTGATAATGCCAAACTTGGCAGCAGCCGCTCTAGCCGCAATCAATTCAGCTTCACGGTATCCATGCAACATTTTGAGAGATGCAATCGCTGGAGCCATAAAAGGCTCTCCACGGGTCTGAAATGTGCGCTGCGGAATGAATAGATGCAATATTTCACTTGCTGGAATACGTTGATGCTTCCTTGAGCTTCTATTTGAGAAATTAAAGCTATCATTTGGATGGCTAGTCAGAACATAATAAGCAATAGGCTTCTGATATTTATCAACCTCAACGCCCATACGGATTTCATTGCCATTGTCTGCACGTCCGTTTTTATCATGGTCGATCAAATCAGCTTCAAGAAATTGAATATTAAATCCATCTCTGAAGTTGCCGCTCATATATTTGACAAACACTTCGCCATCTCTGGCGAGAGTTTCAGCCACAAACCTCTGACAATCCAACCAAGACATACGCCCTGTAACTTCGCAATTCCCAGCGCGACCCCATACCTTAAAGGCATTTTCAAGGATTGCATTGCCAGCCGCATCTAACGCACCATCAGAATTGGTGGCTCGCACTTGAACAGTAAAACCTTTTTCACCCACAACATTGGTGCGAATAAGGTTAAGAAATCGCTTTGCGTATTCGTTATCTCTGGCGAGTTCCCTACTTCTGTTTCTCAAAATGGGTAAATCTAGCTTTAATTCGCTATCTGCTGAGAAGCTAGAGCCAACAAAATCAGCAAATAACCTACCTTGATTTGCTCCCGCGTAACTTCTGCGCCTTCTACGCCTTATGGGTGTTACTGTAGTTGTCACCTGATTGCGCTTAAAAATATCGAATAAACCCATCAGATAAACCTCATCAATATGCTAGAAGATGTCTTGCGTCCATGCTTCAAGTCAATCTTACGCTTTTCCGCTTTAACTGCACGTCTATAATAATCCCGCCAAGTCAGCAACTCATCAGGCGTCATCTTCGTTAATGATCGTCCAGCAATTGAATAGCTAGATATATCTCCATCAGCCCTGTTTTCTAATACCGCCTCAATCTTCTGAAGCATCTTCTCTTCATGCGTTCTTGGATCAACAGAATTGACATCAAGATCAACTAAAATATCAATTTCGCCTTGATCTAGCACGATCCTATTGCTGGAAGCTGTCTCTAAGACTTCTATCTGGTAATGATAATGACCAGCCGTGTATGCTGCTGTGGTGACGCTGGTTGCAGTAAATAAATAATCATCACCCGTATTCGTAGCGGTGATTGTGAACTCTAAGTTAGCGCCCGTTGCCGACCTAGCTATAAAAGTCAATGTATGCGCGGTGTTTGGATAATCAGTTGAATATTTTGTAATTTTCCATTGAACAAAATCACCAAGAACGATCTCCGTTGGAACTTCTGTCGGAGCATTCGCGGCTTGAAACAAGTTAGCCATTATTTATATCCCAGAACAAAATTGTTAGGACGCGCTAAATTGCCACGCCGCTTTGGTATGTTTCGCTGTGACTGTACCACATTTTGCGCCTGTTTAGCAAGATTATCAAGGTTTAGTCCCATCAACTGAAGCGCAGCAAGCGCATATACCCTGCAATCAAGCGCCTCATTGCGTTGCCTAACCTTAACCCATTCCCTTCTTGGGCGACCCTTAAAGTAACGTGTAACCTTTTTCTCAGAGGTAAGCATTCTAAAATATTCCTCGCTTCGCTCTATCGGAAAGTGGCAATATCCCGCACCTTCCTCTGTGATTTTTAGCCTAGCAAATATAAGCTCTTTGGCTGTATCTGTTCCGACAGGAAAAAGATTTATCTTTCCTATATTATTCTTTGATGGCTTGCCAATGATGGGCTTTCCCTCACCACCAATACCCTTGATAGCAAAAACTCGTTTACCTGTGCGCTTTTTAACGTAATTATAAACTTGCTGGGTGTAATGACCCCCACTATCAATACAGCTTGCCCTAATTGTCATCTCACCACGTTTAGGATGCACAAAAGTTTGGCCTAAGACCTCATCAAGCAAAGACCAAAGCTCTGCACTAGATGGATCGCCATATATCTCATCATACGCAATTGACCAAGTTTCCTCACCCTTGCCGACCCCAAGTATCTCATAAGCAAGGCGATCATCTTGCACGTCAACGCCAGCGCATAATACTAAAACACCCTCTGGCACATTATCTTCATAATATTCCTTGCGCTGAAATAGATCATATTCATCTATGCGCTCGCCCTGTTCTTCATAGCATTCGCCAAGAGTAGTATTAACCCAAGCTTTCAACCTCATTGGATCACGCTTCGATTGAAGAAAATCAGTCACAATATCTTCCAGAGGCGTCCAAGGCGAATATAACGCTGAAAGATGAAACCCTGCTGTTTTTCCATCACCTTCAGCCGTGGCTCTCCATTCACCATATCTAATCGCTTGAAACCGCTTTGCATCGCCCCACAAACTACCGCAATGCTCACAGCAATATTCTGCTGTTGAGGCTTTGCCATCTGCCCATTGAACATTTGACCATTTTAAATCTTGATGCTCACCACAATCAGGACAAGGCACAAAATACTTGCGCTGATCGCTATACTCATATGCACGTTCTATTCTGGATGCGCCTTTTTCAGTTGGTGTGCTTACCATGATAATCTTACGGTTCCAGAAAGTAGCTGATCGCTTTCTAGCCAATGCCACAGGATCACCTTCTGACCCTGCGCTGATTGGATAACGATCCACCTCATCACACAGAATAATCCGACATGGCCTAGATGCTAAAGAAGATGGACTATTAGCACCGCAAGCAGTAACGTGACCACCCGAAAATACTTTGTGCAATGTAGTATTCCCGCTATCTCTACTTCTGGGATTGGCTATCTTAGCCGACAAAACAGGCGTGTCTCTAATAGCAGGGGCAAGTCTATCTTTACTCCAAGTCTGCGCCATTTCTAAGGTGGGCTGGACAACCAGCATAGGCGCAGGGTCTTGATGGATGTGAAACCCAACAACATTGTTAATCAATTCGGTCTTGCCAATTTGCGCAGCAGTCATAAGAACAACAGTTTCAACATTAGGATCACTCACAGCATCCATCATACCACGCTGATATTCCGCCCTTCGGGTTGACCACTTACCAGCTTCAGCAGAACTCTCAGAGGATAACTGCCTATAATTATCAGCCCACTCAGAAATAGTAAGCTTGGGAGGTGGAGCCATCACCATCCGCAACGTAGCTTCAAGCCGCCGCTTCAACTTCTCCGCTTGCCGCTTCTTTATCGTATCCGACCAGTTCACTAAGAGCCTCTAATACTGCGCTTTCTATTATCTCTTGCACCTCTTTTACAGATGCAGCCGCATGTGCTTCAGCAGCAACCTTAGTAGGAACTGCCAATAGTTTCGTCTTACACTTACCAAGCTGACTTTCAAACTGTTTTACAATATGCTCAATGTAAACCAAATCGCCACGCTCCACAGCATTCTCCATTTCTTTAGCATCAGCTTGCTCCTTTGCTAATCTTGCTCTTTCTGCGCCTAAATCAAGATCGCCATCTTTTAATCTATTAGATGCAATGTCTCTCAAATGACCAAGATAAGACAAACGACACTTTTCTAAATCATATCCCCTTTTGCCATTCTTCTCTAAAATCCCACGACTTGTTAAATCACTTATAACAGTTGTTGAAATTCCCAAATGATCGGAAAGTTGAACTTGTGTGACCATCATCTTGCCCCATGATTAATATGGAACCCATATTTATTTTCTGCGGCAAGTCTCGCGTTGATCGCTTCTTCTCTTGTTTTAAACGAACCTAACTTAATCGCTTTGCCATTAACACTAATCTGCGCTCTCCAACTATTCGTGTCTGACCTTTTAGCAACACCAACAATCCCTGATTGATTGGAACTATACTTTTTCTTATTCATCATATTTTGGTTCATAGTTACCAACCGTAAATTTGATATTCTATTGTCAGATTTATCGCCATTTATATGATCAATCTCCATGTCACACGGAACATCTTTTTTATAGTATAATTTCCAAATAATTCTGTGAGCAGCATACTTTTTATAATTAAAGCCAACCCAATAATAACCAGTCTTTCTATTTTTGGTGGTGGTAGTTTCTATATTCTTGTATTTTCTATAGAGAACACCGGACATTTTATCATACCTGAAATTATTTTCTAAGGTTTCTAATGATGGTAATTTATTATAAGCCATAACAACAACAACCCTTTATATATTTTCTGTCGCTAGAAACAAAACTTGGTCCGAATTACCA
>Ga0208019_1000736_pt1 | contig 17733 bp, 22 predicted proteins | sample CB_VirMetaG_5_FD_184540 | JGI IMG/M metagenome (GOLD analysis project Ga0208019, IMG submission 184540) | Freshwater to marine saline gradient viral communities from Chesapeake Bay - CB_1508_1D Viral MetaG (SPAdes) (version 4) | ecosystem: Environmental > Aquatic > Marine > Coastal | place: USA...
CTGGTGACATGTCTATGTTTGATGCTTACTTAGCTAACAATCCTGATAAACAACAGATGATGAATACATATCAACAACAAGCTGTAAAAATGATGCAGGGTGGTTTTGTTAAAATGCAAGAGGGTGGTGTAGTTAATGAACCACCTGTAGGTGTACCACCACAACAACCTACATATCAAGGTGAATCTATTACAGAGTTACAAGCTAGACGTGCTCTTGATCCTTCATTGCCTTACGGTACAACTGTACAGCCTGTAGGTACACAAATTACACCAGAACAAATGATAAGTCCTACAAGTGGTCAGGTAGTAGGCGATATACAAGTAGGTTCTTTACAAGCACCTACAACAATTGCGGATCAACAAGTAGCAAAAGATGCTACAACGTATGATGCAGAAAAATCACAAGAACAAGTTGGTGCTGCTATAGCACAAACAACTGCAGCACAGGGTGATGTAGACCCACGTGCCATAGTAGATGCACAAACTGCAACAACTACAAGTGTAAGTGATCTTGAGGCTGCACAAGGTAAAGCTATTTTAATAGACAATCCTGTACAACGTAAGTTAGAAGAAGGTGAAATTGTAGACTCTGTAGCAAATGCAGAGACTGCCTCTAAGTTTACAGAAGAAATACAGGCAGCTTCTGCTACACCCTCACAAAAGGCTACAGTACAGGGGCAGCTAGAAGGATTGATGCAACAGTTTGAAGGTGGTAAGACACCACCGTGGGCTGCAGGTGCAATGAGACAGGTATCTGCAACAATGGCTGCTCGTGGTTTAGGTGCATCATCATTAGCTGGTCAGGCATTAATACAAGCAGCAATGGAAAGTGCAATACCAATTGCACAAGCAGATGCAGCAACACTTGCAAGTTTTGAAGCACAGAACTTGTCTAACCGTCAGCAACGTGCTATACTTGCTGCAGAACAAAGGGCAGCATTTATTGGTCAAGAGTTTGATCAGGCATTCCAAGCTCGTGTAATTAATGCAAGTAAGATTAGTGACATTGCAAATATAAACTTTACTGCAGAGCAACAAGTTCAGTTAGAAAACTCTCGTGCAGCTAACACTATGGAGCTAACTAACTTAGGAAATAAACAGGCACTTGTATTGTCAGAGGCTGCTGCACTAGCAAACCTAGACATGGCTAATCTAAACAATAGACAACAAGCTGCAGTAATGAAAGCACAAGCATTCTTGCAGATGGACATGGCTAACCTTAGTAACCGTCAGCAAACTACAATGTTTAATGCACAACAACGTATTCAGTCAATCTTTACAGATCAAGCTGCAGAGAATGCCTCAAGGCAGTTTAATGCAACAAGTCAAAACCAAACAGATCAGTTCTTTGCAAACTTAGCAACACAAACATCACAGTTTAATGCTGCACAAACTAATGCTATGTCACAGTTTAATGCAGGTGAAGCTAATGTGATGGAACGTTTTGCTGCAGAGATGATGAATCAACGTGATCAGTTTAATGCACAGAATAGATTGGTAATTGATCAGAACAATGCACAGTGGCGTAGACAGGTAGCAACTGCAGATACAGCAGCTATCAATCGTGCTAATGAACTTAATGCAACTAATCTTTTAAATATGTCTAATACTGCGTATAATGATTTGTGGTCATACTATCAAGACAGTATGGAGTATGCATGGAACAGTGCTGAGAATGAACGTGAACGTATTGTAGAATTAGCTAGAACAAAACTAACGATTGATGCTCAAGCAGACATTGCTGCAGATAGACGTGACTATGAAAGTGCATCTGCATGGGGTAGTTTGGTAGCTACGATGTTTACAACACCATTAGGTGGTGATACACTTCTTGGTAAAGGTTTAGACTTTTTAGGAGGGTTAATATAATGAATCTTAATCCAGCAATTACAGCATACACAAATTTAGGTATCACAGACAATGATATGCCAAAACAAGAAACAAGGGGTTTTGGATTACTGTCTCGTAACTCTAGTATGAAACCTAAACAAACATCTAATGAACCACGTGATCGTGTACGTGATTATGTAAAGTCTATACGGCAAGCAAGAAAGCAACTAAAACATGGCTGAACGAGATCCATTTGACTATCCTATTCCGGGTGAAGGTATGACTGCTGAACTTGGTAGTAGACCTTGGCAAAACCCACCACAATATGCAACTGTAGAACAGGCATTAGAGTTTTACATTCCTAAACTTGTGTCTGAAGAAATATATGATGGGTTACTAGACTCAATGGAGTTAGGTATACCACTTACAACTATGGCTGACTCAATGCAATCTGCTGCAGTAATGCAAGGCTTACATACTGTAGATGTAGGTATTCTTGCGATGCCAGTAATAATTGAAATGCTTGCTTACATTGGTGATGAGGCTGGCATTGAATATAATCTTGGCATGGATAAACCAATTGACGAAGATAAGATTAGCTCTACTAAGATTGCATTGGCTATGAAAAGAATGCGTGAGAAAATGCCAGAGGCACTTGAAGAACGTGAAGAACAACCTGAGATGGAAGAGCCTATGCCAGAGCCAGCACCTACTGGCCTTATGGCTAGACCTGCACCTGCAGTAGAGGAGACGATGTAATGGCATTTAGTTTACAAGGTTTCGGTGCAGGGTTTGCTAGTAAGATGTCACAACGACTTGATGAAGATCGTATTCGTCAGGAGAAGTTGCAAGATGAAGCACGTAGGGAAGCTACTCGTGTGCGGTTAGCTAAACAGGCACAGAGAGAAAAAGACAAACGTATTGCTGAAGAAACTGTGGGTATGCTTACAATGCTTGGGTATAGTCAGGAGTCTGCACAAGCAATTGCAGGTAAAGGAGTAGCTGCATCTGAATTTGCTATTGAGGCAGGTCAAAAGGCACTCACAAAAGGTGTAGACCCAAATACCATATTTAACTTTCCATCTGTAGGTGGAGAAATAACAGAAGCAAGTAAAACAACAATTAATGAGACTATTGATGCAGCAAAGCCGAAAGAAATAGGTGGATTTGCTACAACAAAAGATGAAACAAGTACACTTGTTAGTGGTACTGGTCTTAATCTTTCGGTATATAAAGATTTATTTGCAGAACCAGCTAAAATTGAAAGCTCTTTTAGTGCTAGGTTAGCTGTAATATCGCAGGAACTTGCAAGAGATCCCAATAGAAAAAATGCAGAGGCTTTAAAACAAGAGCAAGCTGCATTGCTTAAAGATTTAGAAACAATGAAAGAAGCAGAACGTGAGAAAAAAGGTGAGGTAACTGAGTCGTATACATTGGGTAGTGTATCGTCTACAATTCGTGAAGTACGTGCATCAACTTTAAACAGGTTTGGTTTTAAGTTAGGTATCAACGATGAAATTGAAGGCATGGAAACAGGACAAGAATACCTTTCTGACATTGCCAACATTGCTGCAGTAGGACAATTAACAACACGTAATAGTAAAATACAATCTGAGTCTATGAACTTTGCAATTAGAGGTCTTTATGATTCTGCAAGGGTAGGTCTTGCTGATCATGCCTTTCAAGTAAACGAACAAGGTAAAGCTGGGCAAGTTTCAACAGAAGATTTTGTAAATAATGCAGCAGCTAATCAATACAGAATAGGACAAGTATTTAATGATGGCTCAAACTTGTACGTATATACAGGCTATCTTGATCCTATTACGGGTATGCCGTTTATGACATATGCATTGGGTGGTTAATGGCAGGTCCAACAGCAGAAGAAATGTTACAATTTATACAGGGTAGTAGTGGCAATGTTCCTGCTGCCCCTTCTATTACTATACCCCAAGAAGATAGTGGTATGCCTTCATCAGAAGACATGTTGAAGTTTATACAAAAGACATCTCCTACTGTAAAGATAAAACAAGAAACAGATGTATTACCAGAAGACGATGAAAAGTATGTAGAATACTATACTAAACGTATGTTGCCTGTACCTGACACTGCAGTACCTTACTACGATTACAGTAAAGACACACTGCCACAACAATCTGAAGTGGAGAAAGTTCGTAGAGAATATGAAGAAACAGAAAAGTATTTTGATGAGCTATCAGAAGAAGAATTAGCAGAAGTATCTGATCAAATCAGAAGAGATATGTTAAACTTAGATGAGCAAGGCAATGAAAAAGATTTGTCTGGTATGCAAAGACGTGCAGGTTTAATTGAAAATTTATTGTCAAGGGCAGATCCTAAAACTCTTGTGGCTATTGGTAAAGCTGTAGATTTAATTGGTGCATACACAGATGATAAAGTAACTGCAGGGCTTACATTGCTACAAGACAATGTGCCTGTTCTTTATGATGCAATTAACTCTGGTGTGGCAGGTGGTAGGTATGCTAAGTCAGATGATCCAAGGGAATTAAGTGGAGAGATACTTAGTTCATTTGGTACAGCTACAGAGTTTGGTGAAACTATACCTGCAATAGGTGGATTGTTTTCCCCTCTTGCTGCATCTCGTAGTATTAAGAAGGTTGGGAAAGAAGTAGAAAGAAATAATCGTAGACTTAAAATAGCACAAAGGTATAATCCTGAAGGTGCTAAACTTGCCACTATGGAGACTGCAGAGGAAGCTCGTATAGCTGCTAAAAAAGTTGCTGATAGTGAGGTAGAACTATCTAATCAAATGATTGTAGAGTTTGAAACTAAGATAGGTGGTAGGGATGTAGACGGTACAATCATTGATGATAGTAAGATTATATCTACAGAAACAAATGGTGTACTGAAAGTTGATGCTGATAAATCTCGTGAGGTAGGAAGACAGACTACACAGGAAATCACAGAACGTGATGGTGCGTTGTTTGACTTGGCACTGGGTGAAGACGTAATTACCTCACCAATCCTAAACCCTGACAAATTCAATGGGCTTGTAGCTGCAGCAAAAGAATTGAAAGAATTAAAACCAGATGCATTTAATAATAAAAAAACTGTCATTGATAATCTTTTAGATCTTAGTATCAGCAAAGACTTTGAAGCTGACATAGGTGGACAAAACCTAGTAGACATACTAACCAAATATGGTTTATCTTTTGAAGACTATGTACTTACTGTTGTAGGATCAGGATCAGATGCTGGTAAAGTATTGAATGCACTGTCACAGATAAAACGTAAGAAACCTCAGAACATAATAGATGCTGATGACGCAAAGAAGAAAGCTCGTGAGGCTGGAGATTTGCGTAAAGGTGTAATGCGTATTGAAAACATACGCCGTGGTGGTCTTGTTTCTCAGATAGCAACAGCCGCCCGTAACCTTACCTCTGGTGCAATACGTGCTCCACTTGAGAGCCTTGGCAATGTAATGGATACTGCTATCTATACGGCACAGAATAAAGGAATAGTGGCTGGTGTACAGTCTTTAATGTCACGTGACAATTGGAGTGGCAGCTTCAGTAATATGAAGTACATGTTCTCTCGTCCTGATGTGGCAAAAGGATATGCCGACCTTATACTTGAACGTCCTGAGATGGCTAAACAGTTTGATGCTATGTACAATAACATCAATGAAATACAAAAGCTAACAGGCCGTGGGTCTGGTACTAAGGTAGACAAAGTATTGTCTGGCATGGAAGATGTAGTTGATGTATTGAATACACCCAACCGTTGGCAAGAGTTTTTAATAAGACGTGGGCAGTTCTTTGGTGAGCTTGAACGTCTTACAAAACGTCACTATGGAATAGATTTAATAGATGCATTGAATGATGGCAAGCTAAAAGATTTAATGAATGATGCTTCATCTATTAGACCTGAAGGATCACCTAGCTTTATTAAACTAGTAGATGATGCAGCAACAAAAGCACTTGATGTTACCTATGCGAAGCAACCTGAAATACCTTTGTTTAGAGAAATGTCTGCTTTTATTACTCGTAACGGTTTGACTGTAGCTGTACCTTTTCCAAGATTTATGTTTAATAGTATGGAGCTTATGGGTCAGTATGCTGCAGGAGCATCTATACCAATGACACGTAAGGTAAAAGACCTTGTTACACTATCAAACAGTGGACCACTAACATCAAAGGACAGACAACGCATTACCCGTAACCTCATGGGCATGGCTGCTGTAGGTTCTGCCTACTGGTATCGTAGCTCTGATCAAGCTCCTGCTGAATATAATCAGATAGCTGTAGGTAGTGATGCACAAATGGACAGTACACCAACATATCCTATGGCACATTTCCTGTACCTTGGTGAAGCCACTAAGAGACTTAAAGATGGTACATTTGATGATTGGTTTGACAGTCAAGAGTTTGTAGAATTATTTACAGGTAGCAACTTTAGAACAGGTGTTGGTAACTCTATACTTGAAGAGGTAGCATTAATTGCTGATGGCACAGACTTAACAGCCAAAGAAGCTGCAGGACGTGCAGCAGGTAGAACATTAGGAAACTATCTAACAACATGGGCAGTTCCTTTTGCTCAAATAATTGATGTTGAACGTGCTCTTGGTGTTAGAGGAGATGAATACAAGGATGTATCTAAAGATCCAAACCTTAATATGGTAGACACATTTGGTAATGAGATAAAAAGATCTTTCCAACAACGTGGTTTCGGTTTATCTGCAGCAGAAGAAGCTGAATTACCTATGCAAGAGTATCCATTCTACCCTGATGGCAAACAACGTATATCACCTGCATTTAAGTTTGCGGGTGTGTCACTTACGTCTCGTCCATCAGAAACAGGTGAATACTTAATGAGTCTTGGGTTTGACTATAGGGACTTTGGTAGTAAATCAAAAGTACCAACAATCAAACGGTTCGAACAACAAATGATTAATGGTCACATGGATACTCTCGTAGACATGGCTCAAGCACAAGAGGGTAAGTTAAGAAAACAGTATGAAGCTGCACCCCAAGTGCTACGTGATGAATTTACTGAAGAGGAATACGTAGCAAATAAAATACGTCCCTTAATATCTGAACAGTTGAGATCCTTTAAACAAAAGATTAGAGATGGCGCAATTGCACAGGGTGATTCATATGCAAGAGCTATGTTAGCCTATCGTAAGATACAACCACAGTTCCGTAAACTCGCAACGACAGATTTCATAGAACGATATGGTAAAGCACCAGACCCATCCAGTGCAGACGATCTAAAACGATTGACTAAGATTGCAGAAGTTTACAAAGAAGCATACTAAACAGGGGGCCGTTAAGCCCCCTTCTTTTTTAGCTGCTCAAGAAACCACTCTAGCATTTTAATTAGTTCTTCTCGTAATTGATCTGGTTCATTACCTTGGTTACGTTGCTGCAGAAACTTCTTTGCTTCTTCTTCCAGACTCATATTGTAGTATCCGTTTTAACTGCTCATAGTAGGCTTTCGTAAAGCCTCTCTCCCACTCTCTCCACTGCATTGTGGCGGTATGATATGGGTTCCACACCTTACCACGATTAAAGGCTGTATAACCCTGATCAAATTGAAACCTCAATGGGGCATCATACTTGCCAAGGTTGCGTTCTTTACGAGAGAGTTTTTTATTGTTCATGCTGCTTCTCCTATGTTGATTAAAGTTGCTTCGGTGTAGGGGATATGATAGAACTGTTCTCCTTTCACAATGTTTCTACCATATGCTTCTCGCAGTCGATCCTTTGTAAGGCTGGTATCTTTAATACGCCATGCCTGTTTAAGATCTTTGCGGAAGATGTAAAAGTTTAGTACGCCATCTGCGTCCTCATACTTTTCTAATAGTCTGGTCTTGCGTTCAAGTATACGTATCTCCTTCCAATCTGTAGGCCAATCTCCTGTCCATGCCAGTTTGATTTCAGCCTCGTTATAATAAGTGCAATCTTTCTTTGTAGAGATTACATCTGCTGCGGTGTAATTCTCTGACTCATCTTCTATTGTATGTCCTGCACTTTTTAAATACTCAACAAGAGCATTCTTTGCTGGTGCATCATATGCATTATATAGTGCGGTACTAAACTGTTTTCTTACTGGCATGATATTCTCCTAGTATACGTTAGCTGCTTCTTTGATTATTTCCCATGTACCTTCTATCATGGGTATACCGACATCTGCTAGTAATCCTATTGTTACTAGTGCTGTTGCAAACATTTGAATCAATTCCATTGTATTTCTCCTTTATGTTAAGTCTACGATTTCACATACATCACCAGAGCAAGCCATAGTTTGCATAGCAACTGTGTTATCTTCTTGCTCGTACTCTGATAGTGCATTCCAATTAATGCGTTCAGGCATCTTAGCCAGTAAAGCATTATACTCTTCTGCTGTACAGTCCTGATAAGGTGCTTGTTGATAAGTATGATCAGAGTGTGGCAAGAATGACACACCTGACATCTCGTCAAAGTGTTTGAACACAAATGCACCTACCTCTAACCATTCACTGTCACGTACAGAGATAGTCACACTAGGCTTATGCTCACACCAGTGTCGTTGATATGTAAGCCACATCTCCAATTGTTCAATGGCGGTCATATCATTACGTGTAACTGCACCTGCTGGTGACTTCTGAGGGAAACTAAAGACTGTAGTTGTGTCTCCCTTAAACACGCATGGTTCGTTTGGTATTCCCTGATCTTTCATAAACTGTGTTAAGGGATCTTTGTTGTCTCCTCTAACGGTTCTGATGTAATAGGGGGAATGACGGGCATGTATTCCACTGGCTGAGTCAACGAGTTGTGATACTGTTCCAGATGGCTTAACGCAACTGATGCTAACAGAAGCATTAATACCAAGATAAGCCGACCATTCAGCATTAGTTTCAACAGCAACTTCACGTAAATGATCAAGGGTTTTCTCCAATCCTTTATTTTCCGTAGTCATTAATGGGTTATCCATTATCCCTGTGAGAGACACACCAAGCAGTCGTTCCTCTTCTGTATTGCGCTGCCACACCTTTCGCAGGTATGGGAACTTGGTGTAGGTTGATTGAATAGTTCCCAGAATGGTTGCAAGACGGACCTTTCTACTAAGACTGTCGATAGTATCTGTAGCCCTGACCACAACTTCCGTAAGATTACAGAACTGATATGGACGCAAGATGATTTCACTGCACGGATTAGTGCCAAACTCGTAGTTAGGATCACGTCTACCATATTTAGCAGCCTGTTTCTTAGATGCTTCACGATTAAATACTCCTCTCTCTCCAGACTTAGACTCTACAAGTGCAGTCCACTCTCGCATGAATGTTTCTACATCAGGCTTCTCTGTATATGCAACACTATTATTTGCCAAGGCACGGTGTGCGGCAGTCTCCCACCACTGTCCTGACTTAGCATGACGCATACGGTCATCACTCAGATTGGATAGGCTGATCATTGCTGATCTGCGTACACCACCTACCACTACGATCTGACCAATGAAACACATCAGGTCATGGCACTCTATACTGGATAGTCTACGACCCTGTGCATTCTTGAATGTGGTTACAGTAAAGTTAAACAACTCAACAAGAGGTGCAGGTCCACTGGCTCTGCCACCAAACGTCTTTAGTCTTGCACCTGCAGGACGTACAAGAGAGACATCCCACTTGGGAATCTCGCCAGCCCAGAGGAGTGCCAACAATTGTCTGAATGCTTTAGCCCAACCTTCCTTACTATCCTTGACCACAATGGTGGTGTCAGACTCAAAGAGAGTGGGGATCTCAGGGAGCTTGCTGATGAACTGCCTCTCGACACTGAAGCCAACACCAGTACCACAGAGAAGGATGAACATAGCCTCGTCGAAGGACTTAGGATCATCTACGGGTAAGTAACTACAGTTATAACCTGCAGTGTTGTCACGTTCTAATGCAGGGCCAGCGGTCATCATGGCTCTCATGGATGGCATTACCTCTAGCCCAAGTATAGCTTGTTCAATGTCGTGTGCAATGTTTAAGTTTTCTTCACTCTCACCACTGTTTATTACAGGTTCAACTACATTATCCATGTAACGTGCTACTGTCTCGTCCCAATTCTCACGACCATACCCATCAAAGTATTTTGCATACCGTGATTTATGTATGAAGGATTGATAGTCTGTGGGTAGATAGTTGCTCATCTTGTGTCTCCCGATCCAGACAGTGTGCCTTTCTCCTGTCGTTGACGTAGCTTATCAAGGTTAGCTTGTGCTACGTCTTCCATCTTTAGACCCAAGTCTTTGCAGATAGCTGCAATGTACCACAAGCAATCTCCTATCTCAGATCCGATAGCCTCTTTGTCAAGTTTACCATCACGTACAATCTTCTTTACTTTGTTTGCTACCTCACCAGCTTCACCTGCAAGTCCTAGTGTAGGGTACAGCACCTGTACAGATGCAGGATAGATTGCTGTTGTGGCAGCTTGTCTTTGATAATCATTCATATTCATGCGTCAATCCTCTACTATTATTTTCATTGCTTTTACATCCATACCATCTACATCATGGATTAGGTTACGTAATGTTTCGTCTACTTCCTCTACAACCATACCATCTACTGGCATGGGGTATTCCTCTTCATCAAGATCAATCGTCAAAAGTATCTTTACTCTCATTAGTACGATCCTCTATTAATGCATCCAGATACCATCTGGCTTTTTTCAAATCCTCTAGGCCATTCTTATAACGATACCGCCAGAGATACTTCATAATATTACCTTGTAAATAATACTGGAAACCATCACCAGTAGCTGCACGAATGGCATCTATGCATTCAATACCAGCTTGGTTGTAGTGTGGTGGGTTGTTTACAACATCTACCATTCGTTTGCTCCTTTCAAAAATTTACCTTGATCACATTGTCTTCTTGTCTTGTGACCTTTGGTTTCTTTTTCTTATCTTCTTCTAACATACTTTGTGTATGCTTGTAAAGTAACTCCCTAAACTTTTCGTCTTCTTCCATTAAAGGGACTGCTGCACATAGCATAGAGCCAAGCTGCATTATACTTAGGTAATCATCATCAGATAACTCATTATCTTCTGAGGCTACAATGCCAACTAGCAACTCCCCTGTCCATTCTCCTTTGGGATCTAAGAAAGGTGATAGCCTTACCATTACGTCATTATCATCGAACTCTTTAAATATCGTAGCCATGCTAACTCCTTTTTATTTTCTTCAAAGGGAACTGAATAAAATCTGGGTGCATGTTTTTACCTTTCTCTTTCAGCCACTCCTGTGGGATCACACGATCACTGTACATAAACTTATTCTTTTCACACCACGATGCGTATGTAGACTTAGCACCCTTACTTAGCTTTCGTCTGCTACTCTCAAACACGAAACGTATATCCAGCTTTGGATGTTGTTTCTTGATACAGATATGTTTACGTCGATCTGCGGCAGTGAACCTACCCTTAACCTCAACGATTATACCGTTAGGTAGTATGAAGTCAGGAGTATAGGTACGGTACATGAGGTCTTCCCATTCTATCTTTAGGTACTCATACTTTATAGGTATGTTGTTTTCTCGTAGAAATTCTTTGACCTTTATCTCAAGACCACTCCTATACCCCTGCTTTAATGCAGCTTTAAATTGCTTATGATGCACTAGAACTTCCAGTAGAAATCTAGTGGGAAGTTAAGGGAAGACGTTTTAATGCCTAACTCCTTTAACTCTTGCTTAACGGCTTCATCTGCTTCTTTACGAGCTTGCATAGCTGCATGTAACCCTGCGTACTTTGCATCACGTAGGGCTTTTTTCTTTGCTGCAATCTCACGTTCCATTTCTGCAATGTGTTCTTGCATTTCTTTTATCTCAGCATCTCCAATCATACATCACTCCTTTCTACATATTGCATAATTGGCGGCTCCTTTGCTTGTGATACCTTGGATGGTATCTCTTGCAATGAAGGCCAACACTCCTGACGGAAGTCGCAGAACTTGCAACCTTCATCAAGTATATAATTTCCCGTTGCTTTCCCCCGAAACAATTCGGGTACAGGGGAAAAGCACCGTTGGAAACTATTGTCATTCACAGTCTCCACGGTATCTCTTATCTTACGCAGTTGATCCTGCATGTCAATCTCAGATTTAACATACTTGAACTGCCCATTGGCTTTGTTTATAACCCACCAACCACCAGCATTATACCCAGATGCTTGGGCATAGCCAGCAAGTTGACTCACATAACCAAACGAATCTTTATTTGCCAAGGACTCGTATGATTTAAACTTGTTTCTGTAACTCCAATCAGATGCAGACTTTATGTCATCGACAGAATCTTCAATAACAAGATCATAGCTACCATTGATAGAACTATTATCTCTATCTCCAACCTGCAAAGTAACGTGGTCAGTGTCTTGAAACTGTACTCCTGCTTCCGTGAGAATGCCTTTAAAAACCGCCTCAACTATATCTCCTATCATCATGTTCATTACAAACGTTGTGGGTCTTGGTAATGCCTTCTCAGGCTTGTTCTTTTCAAACCAAAGCTGACAAGTAGGACGCCCAATGTTGGACATCCTTAACTTAAACTCGTCACGTTTATTACCAGAGCCAAACTGTCTCTTCAATGCATCAGCAACTTCAGTGGAGACACGTTCAATAGTTTCGTCAGACATTTGCGACTTACCATTGGCAGCATCCTGAAGGTACTGATGTATTGCTAGTTCAGCGGGGTGATCCATTATGCAAACTCATCCATGTCTGCATCAATGATTTCATCCACATCAGCGAATGGAATGTCATCGTGCTTGTGAACGTTTTCATCCCAAGCATTTACGATGTACTCATTGTAGTTTGCAATCCAAGCAAGGAAGTTTGTAAGAGTTTCCTGTGCCTCTGCATCAAGATCCAATGAGGTTGTTACATCCAACTCCAAGTCTGGAAGGAAGAAGCTGTTACCGTTTGGTAAGCTGCGTTCTTGTGTAGTAGACTTGATCGTGTGCATTGGTGGTAGCCTACGCATCTTTCCAAGTTTGGTGAAGATACCACCAGCCATTTTAAATGCATCACGGTTTTCAATCTCCCAGATGAATGGGGTATCTGCCAAGTCTTGCGTGACAGGATTACCGTTGGCATCTACAGGATTGACCAGTGATACTGTGCCAAACATTACACGTACACGTTTTATCTGGCGAATCAGATCTTGTGTCTTCTGCGGCAATGCCTTGAAGTCTTCGATCCAACCTGCAGGTTTACCACAGTTGAACCCACCGTCATTGTCCTTGAGATCAATGTTCAAATTGTCAGCCATGACAGTCTTAACGTAACGATTGGGTGTGGAATTGTTACCCATGATAAATCGTTTGTACATAAACCGTTGCATGTACGGACGAATGATTGCTGACTCAGCATAGTACGTTGGGCCATCAGGAATCTCCAATTTGTATGTACCACCAGAGACTACCTCTAGCTTTACCTTCTTGCCATTTACTTCTTGCTCACCCATGATAGCTGAGTGATTAATACGTAAACGTGCCAGCGTTGAGCTATCACGGGAAGGTTTATTGTCAGCAGCCATACCCATTGTTGCTGCCATTTGGCTGTAGTCTGAAGTGTTAAATGTTTCTACTAGTGTCATATGTTTCTCCTTTTCGTTTTAACAGAGCTATAGTTATATCAGGCTACGTCCTTTGTGTCAAGCCAATTCGGACCAATCTTTGCTTCTAATAGCAATGGGACATTGAAGTCCAAGTTCCATCGTTTGTTGACCAGTGACGTAAGTACTTCATTAGTACGGCTAATGATCCGTAATACTTTCTCCTTCTCATTGGGGTGTACGTCGATCACAATACTGTCGTGCACTGTGTTAACGATACAACTGTTAAGTTTGTTTACCTCTAACATCTTGTCAATGTATATCAGAGATATAGGTACAATGTCAGCAGTAGCAAACGATTGTACAGGATAATTTTTTATCTGTGTGAAATATGTCACACTCCCATTACGCCTACGTTGTACATCAGGGAATGCAAACTCACGACCAGACGGTGTAGTGATCTTGCCTGTGTTCAGTGCCTCACTTGCTAATGAGGTGTGCCACTTAGCAATGCCACTGTATTTCTTTGTGAACTGTTGATAGTACTCAGCCTCTGCCTGTGTCCTACCGAATCCACTTGCCCCATATAAAGGGGCGAATGTGTGTGCCTTGGCTTCCTGTCTGGACATGTGTTGACCAGCATCACTGATAACCTTGGCAGTGTATGAGTGTACGTCAAAGCCTGTAGTCACTTCGTCAATGGCAGTCCTGTCCTGTGATAGGAATGCAGCCACACGAAACTCAAGCTGGGCAAAGTCAGCTTCCATCACGTGACCGCCATCCCATCGTGATTTGAATACACGTTTAACAGGGAACGTACCACCACGTGGCATGTTCTGCATGTTAGGGTCTGCCCCTGACAGTCTGCCAGTACCTGTGCGATGTTGCAACAGTCTGACATGAAGTTTACCATCCTGCTTGACGTGGGTTGAAATGCCCTCTACAAAACTGGACAGGTAGGTTTCCACGGCAGATAGCCTACGGACATTAGACAGAAACTGTTCTGCCTCTGTGTTACCTTTGCTACGAGCCACACCCTCAAGGTATACGAGGTTATCCTTGCTAGTGCTAAAGCCATTTGCACTTACCCACTTACTGTTGGGTGCAGTAAACTTTAGCCCCGCCTTGTCGGTGGTATCCAGAAATAAAAAGCCAGTAGCATCACAATCATTACATCTATTAGTTCTTGCATACGGTGTTCCATCTTTCCTTACTTTTCGTATATACCCATTACCTTTACAGGTATTGCATTGCTTTGCCTTCTGCTTGTACAAGACATCACTACTGTTACGTACCTGATACTTGTAGTCCTGATCATCCATGTAGTCATCAAACAGATCTGCCCAAAACTTTTTGTCCTTGGGTTTGCGGCTGTAGATAACCCAAGACAATTGCTCTGGACTATTGAGGTTGATAGGTGTATCACCCATTAGTGTATGTACCTGTGCAGCAAGGCTGGCTATGAGAGTGTCACGTTCTTGTGTAAACTCTTGCCTAACTTCCTCAAGCACAGACATGTCAACGGAAAAACCACGTTGATAGATACGTGCAAGATGTACAGCAAGCTGATTGGTTAGTCGTACTGTTCCTTCCAGTGTACTACACTTCTCGTACTTCGTCGCCAAACGAACATACAATTGCTGCGTTGCGGCAAGGTCAGCAGACAAGTAATCCGATAACTCTGAGTGTGGCATGTCACGGACTTGTTTACCAGCCTTCAACCACTCCTTCATGGTGTCTTGTTTCTTGGTGTCAAGTTCGTATCGTTCTGCACATGCCTGAAGGGACAGTGGTTCTTTCTGTCCACGTTGTAGTATGTATTCGCCTAGCATGGTGTCAAAGATAGGGCCATTGTACGTGAACCCAGACTCCCATAACCACACAAGATCATGTGCGGCATTATGCATGATAAGAAGAGGAGCACAGTCAAGAAGGTCTTGTACTATCTGTGCTCCCCTGTCGGTGGGTGGATGCTCTGTGTGATCAAATGTCACTATAGCTTCGTTGCCAAGATCATCTAGCATACCCACCATGACTAACGTATTCTCAGGTTCGAATGGATCAAGGTGTAGCTTGCCATTTCGTTTGGTCACAGTGTTTTCTACGTCGAGTGTTAAGTGTTTCATTCGTCTAGTATTACCTCATTTGCATACAACCTGTCAAGGTGTTCGTAAAACTCTTTGTCATTAGCATACATTTCCATTGCGGTTACTGCTTCTTTCAATGTTAGATTGGTACGTTTCATTGCTGAGTGTAGCACAATCTCCTCTGTCATAGTTGCTGTATTCATATTGTCACTCCTCATTCAAACAAAACTCACAGAAATCACCTGTCGATATATTTCCGCAAGACACACATTTACTTTCACCATACATATTCTGTTTGGCTCGTTCTTTTGCCCTCTGTCTTTCTTCCTCAGTCATAGGACGTATCTCTTTTAGAGGGATGCCAAATGTATACTTACCTGTCATGCAAGGTTCTCCGTTTTGTCTTGGCTATCCTGCGACCATTCAGAAGATACTGGTGGATTATTCTCCCCATAGTTTCCGTATTCATCAAACCTCTCATCCTTATTGTACCTGATGTGATCTTCTATGAAGTCATATACTACACCCATATCTAGCTTGGCTGCTGCACAGTACATCACTAGCTTTAAGCCTTCCTCTGTGAGTAATCCACGGGCATGTGCATCCATGTGAAACTTAAATGTTGCACCACCATCCTCATGTTCTTCTACGGTTTCGACACCAATGATACCTGCATCCTTACTCATCTGTCTTCTCCTCATATCCAAACTTATACTCTGTCAAGCCATCTGTCAATGCTGCCCACGATACAGGGAATAACTTACGCATCCTGTCACTGATCTGTGTAGCAACTAAACGTGTCTCTACCTGTGTGTCAGAAGCACAACGCAGGTTACACATATCAGCAAAGGCATCAAGGCTACCTGACCAGTACCACTCAGTCATCATAGACTGTGGTAAGACTATACGTGCTTGCTCTGGGCAGACGCCCTGATCCAATAGGTGTTCATAGAAGTAATAAGCATCTTCATAGTGGTCTTCTACGGTAGTCCACCACTCACCAAATTGTGAAAACTCATCACCTTGATACGTATTGTGTTGTGGTTTTACTTCGACTACACCCTCACTACCCTGCTTCTTATCAGCACTACGTCCACGCCATTCCGTTGGCTCATAGAACTCAGGTGTTTCATCTACATACCTACGACTAATCTCGTTCCAACGTAGGAACTTATGCTTCACAAGTTGACGTGCCACAAATATGGGAGCCTTGACATGAAAGGTTGCGAAGCAATGCCCAAAGGGTGACATGTGTTTGTGCTTTGCAAGGTAACGTATGAGCTTCTCATCCTTCTTCTCAAGCTCCCATTTACCTAGAACATTATCGACGCAGATCATGCCTGATCGTTTGCCAAATGACACACGGGCAGCATTTACTACTGTAATATCACTACCCATATGACCAATGTACGTTGCTTCAATCATGCTATGTACCTCGCTATTTTGTATTCAAGTTCAGTGTGTACAATACCATGCCATCCTGTGAGTTTGTTTTTCACAATGTTAATGTGACGCTGGTTGTCTTCTTCATCCTGTCCTTCAACAGTAGCATTCTTAGAGATCATAATCATCAGATCAGCTTCTGCTGCCTTACCTGTACGACTACCTTCCATCATGGATTGGTTCAATACAACTTTGCCCTCTGCTTCTGCAGACAGTTGGGACATGTAGAATACTGCACAGTTGTACATCTTTGCAATCTGTCTGGCATGTATTGCATTAGCCTTGAGTGCTTCATCAGGACGTGCAAACCCACCTGTCTTGGCGAACTTGTCACCCATGTCAAGGATTACAATGTCAGGTTTGTATGACTTGCATACAGACTCAACCCAATTCATGTCACGGCCTGTCGCATCCTTAAACATTACGTTACCACGTATACGATCAAAGATGTCGGCTGCCGTAATCTTGTTCTTACTGATCTGGAACTTGTCCATACCAGTAGCGGCAGTGATGTATCTATGTGCGACACGGTGATACCCTTCCTCATTACACAACACTATGCACCTTGCACCTTGCCATGCAAATCCATTAGGACCAGCCACAAGAGAGGCATGGAATGATGTCTTACCTGTATTTGGTCTTGCGCCGACCTCAATCAGGTGTCCTGCATTGACGCCCTCTATCTTTCGTACAAGGGTAGGTATGTTGAATACCCACTGAGACTCAAGGTCAGTCATTGCAAGTATCGTATCAAGACTAGTGTCTTCCCATGTAACTCTTAGGTTGGGAGTGAAGTCATCGCCATACTGTTCAAGCAGCATA
>Ga0208019_1000738_pt1 | contig 17672 bp, 7 predicted proteins | sample CB_VirMetaG_5_FD_184540 | JGI IMG/M metagenome (GOLD analysis project Ga0208019, IMG submission 184540) | Freshwater to marine saline gradient viral communities from Chesapeake Bay - CB_1508_1D Viral MetaG (SPAdes) (version 4) | ecosystem: Environmental > Aquatic > Marine > Coastal | place: USA...
TGTAATGTAACTATTTAATGTTATTGATGAAGCATCTGAAACTGTAACTGTACCGCCGTCCAATTCAAGATCTTCTGAAATTGTTGTAACTGTATTATCAGTATAACTCTTCGATGCAATTGGTTCAGCACTATAAGTAAGATCTCTTGTTGTAGATCTGGTATCCCCAGATGTGAATCCAAGAGAAACCTTTTTGATGATATCGTCCGAAGCAGAAGAAATAGGTCCAAACAGGTAATTCTTTGCAGTAAACCTGAGCGTATAGATTAAAGCTCTTCTATTAGTAAAGTCACCTTCATAATCATCGGACATTGAAATGCTATTCAAAGTCACTGGAACATCTCTCTTTTCGCCAATTAAGTTCAGTAGATTAATACTTATGGTATATGATGGTCCAAAATAAGGCAATATTTGCTCTACAATCTGCAACATATCATCATCCAATTTAGTCATTATACTTAATTCAAAATCCATATTATAAGGAACCGGCATATATGCCTTCCTGATATCTGTTTTGTCTGATGTAGTTGGACTTAAAAATGTTTGAGTTGAGGTAACCTTTCTACCTGGATCATAACTTAATCCTACCAGTTCAAAAGACATTCTTGGTAGAGTAATTTGAACTGGTTTGTTTAAATTTGGTTGCTGTTCGACACGAGCAAGAAACTTTTGAGTTGGACCGTATGCTATAGGAACCTTAATTAGAGATATTACTTCCCCACTATCCTTCTTATGTTTTACTGTTATACCATTAAAAAGAGTTCCAAAACCAATAATAGTTTTTCTCAGGATCTCGTGATAAAAATAGTCAAACATAGTTCTAGTTGATACATAGTACTATTTAACTATTTAATAATTTAGGGAATTCCGAATGGGTTCTCTTCGCTGAAATCTAAAATAGCATCTCCTTCAATTTCTATTTGCCTATTATCAGCAAAACGATCTTGAGTATCTCCATCAGAGTATGCATCATCAAGATTACCTTTTGGACCTAAGTTATCGGTATATGCTTTTCTTATCGAATATTGTGCAGATGATGTTTGTCCAATTAAAGTTTCTCCTGGACTGAATATACCACTGATATTCGATACCTCTAATACCTTAGTGATAGCATTCCAACTCTTAACTCTCGCCGTTGAACTGCTTGCACTTCCTACTACTATCTCATTGTATACATAAGTACCAAATCCAACATAGATACTCGGTGCTCCAATTGTAATAGTTGGTGCGACAGTGTATCCAACACCAGAATTTGTAATTCTGATTTGAGTTACTTGTCCGGAATCATTGATGATTGCAGTTGCCGCTGCAGATACTGTAGAAATACCAACGAAAGATACTGATGGTGCAATTACATATCCACTTCCACCGTCAGTAACTGTAATGATACCAACTATACCATCACCAATAGATGTTATTCCAGTAGCGCCTGAACCTCCACCACCAGTGAAAGAAATTTTTGGAGCAACTGTATATCCTGCACCGGGATTTATAAGTTCAACTCCCTGAACCCTAAGTCTAGTATCATCAGGTTCGCAGATATCTACAATTCCACCTAACATTGTAGCAATTCCAGTTGCGGTAATGCCTCCATATGGTGCAGAAGAGAATGCAACGGTTGGAGCAGAAGTGTAGTTATTTCCGCGATTAGTTATTGTTACTGATCTAACTCCTCCGTTTATAATTCCAGTTACTGCTGTTGCAGTGGTTCCAATTCCTACCAGTTGGAGAGTTTGTATGATTGAATCCTGTGCTGTGTTATCGTCAATTTCATCAACGCCAGTATCAATAACTTCATCTTCATATCTAAAGAGTTCACATCTTAGTTCGTAAGTATATAATCCTTGCAGTTGATAGAATGGTTTTTCGTGCTCTACATATTTTATTTCAAATAAACGATCACCTAAAGGAAAATAAATTAAGTCTCCTTCCTTTGGTCTTTTTGATAGTTTTATATTTGATTGATCTTTAATAAGAGGTTGAATATAGTTTTCCCATCTTTCTCTTGAGATGATTATAGTTAAATCATCAAGTTCTTGTATACCAAACTTTGATAATATTGTTCCTTGGCCACCATAACCCTCATAGGTATCTACATATGCTTCTATTGGGTAAGCATTGTTGAATTCAGATTCAATAACCTCTCTTATAACTGTCCTCTCAGTAACATATTGGCGAGGAAGATAATAAACTTCCACACCATACATTCTTAGTTGCTCATTTATGAGGTCTTGGATAAGACCTTGTTCTCCTTTTGAACCTTGTAGAAAGAATGGATTAAGCATAATTTACCTTAGCCAATCATATCTAGGGGTGGAAGTTCATAAGTATTAGACATTCTCTCCATCAACATATCAATTTCCCTTTGTGCATCATCAAACATCTGCCTACCATTCAATTCCACACCACCTGGAAGTTTTACTCCAGTAAATTTCATCATATTCTGTCCCCACTGCCTCTTAATCAACGAAGTTAAGTAAGGTTTAATAAATGAGTCATTCCATACCCTAGAGTAATCATTAGGATCAAGTGTTGAATAACAATCAATAACAATATATTGACCAGGAGAAACAGAACCCCAGTCGATGTCCAAGTATAACCTATCCTGTCTCTTATTAAATCTTATTTGTTTTTGTGTGTTGAGTAAAAAGTCTAAATCCTCTAAGTACGTCTTTACCATTGCATAACTTAAAAGTTCGGTTGTTCCCCAGTAATAAACATCATTCAGGAATAACTGATACTTCACACTAAACATATTATTTGTAATAGTATTAGCACCATCAAATCTAAAAATCTTATTGATTCCTATAATATTTGGTGGAACCTGAAGATAATTACTATTTTCAGTGTAAGTAAATGTAGTTGCAGTACCTACAATATTCGTAGTTACTGATGTGGATGCTAGTCCAATATTACTTCTACCTGAACCTGCTCTTCCTCTATCAATATCATCTTGGGTGATTTGATACTTGTAGAATGTAGGATAGACGCCATCAAAGTGACGCTCTTGGAAAAACTGAATAGCATCATCTACCAGATCTTCAATTTGCTCATCAGCAACGTTGATTTCCAAAACTGGAGCACCCAGTTTTCTCTTACAGTAATCAATTAATTCTTGTCTGGTAGATGGTTGAGCCATTAGAAATTAAGATTCGAAATTGCTTCTTGTTGACTGAGATATAATTTTACGTAACTCTTTGATAAATCTCTAAGAGTTTCAATATCATCTATACTATCTATATCTCTAGCAAGTTTTTCATATTCAAATAGTTTATTCAAACTTTCTAGTTTAACTTTATCAGGATCCATTCACCAAACTCCTTAGCATAGTTTTAATTTCATCAATATCACCCTTAAGAGAATTAAGGTCATCTTCAATATTAGTAATTCTTTTAGTTTCTTCCTCCTTAATTCTCTTAGATTCCATATAATTTTGGTATGCGTTCATATCCGTATTTAATATAGCATTGCTGGACTTATCCCTAAAAAGACTTGAATGTCCTTTAACTTGTACCTTTTCCATAATTAAGCAAGAGCAATAATTCTTAGATCTCTGAGTCTTGGTGGATATGTCTGCGAAGTAGAAGCACCAATCAATTTAATACTAAAGTACTTAAATGATTCTAGGTTATTAATAGTAAACTCATAATCAATGAAAGTAAGTTCTTCACTTTGGAATCCAAGTTTAGATGTTAACTTCAATGGAAGATCAGGTCTTCCATTGTTATTTGATATGTTAAGAGTTCTACCATCACCACTAATGTTACCATTTCCTGGGAATGGATAGTAAATTGGTTTCTCATTAACGTCCTTGAGAATAGCAAACATTGCTCTTAGATCACTATAGATGTTTAGGTGAGCAGAAACAATAATCTTAATGGATGTTGCAGGAACTTCCAGTTCAATTGGAGTTGAAGCATACACGAAAGCATTTGGATCAGTTTCTAGTTGAGATACTCTCCCATCACCAACATAATCTGTTATTGGATAATTGACTCTATTTGAAGTTAGAATCATACCAACTCTATCCAAATCAATCACTGGAGACAGGTATTGGTTCGTAGTAGAAAGATTCAAAGTCATCTGCAAGGACTTATTTCCTTGCATAATATTGTTCAGGAATGTTCTCTCGTTCACTCTCGAAGCAATGATTCTTGGATTTTCAAAGAAGTTATCCTCATTCAATTTGATTGTTTGAGTTCCTCTATCTAAGAATGACTCTTCAGCACCATCAATACTAGTTCCACTTATTGTTCTTAGTGAAGCAGTAATGGTAGTCTGTGGTGGAGTAAAGGTCTGAACGATTGGTTGTGCAATCTCATATTGAATATTCTGAGTTGCTTCAATGATAGAACCACCCGTAGACTTAGTGGAATTGAGGTAAAGTTTTGGTAGACTTGTTCCCACACTTCTATCAACGCCATTTGAAGACGTATCAATTTTGATGTAATAAGAATCTAATGTATTTTCCTTTGTACTATCAGTTACATCCTGTAAGGTGTGTTGAGTATTAATTCTTCTTAGAGATACTCCACCAAGTTCATACTTATAAACGAATGAATTTGCTGGATGTCTAATTTGAAGAGTTGAATCAACACCTCTAGTAATTCCAGTTAGTGCTCCACCACTGACTCCAGTGTATGAAATAATCTCAGAGTTAACTGAAATATAACCTGGATTTGTTGATGAGATACCAACATTTTCGAAGGTATTGAAATCAGTGGTTAATCCAGTGACTACAAGATCTCCAGTGAAATCTCTTTCAGTAACATTGGTTAATTTAATAGGAGCAATATCTGATGTTACATTGGAGATACTAACAATATTAGTTAATGCGTGTAGTGCGTGGTTTCTGTGCTTCACATTGATATGAAGTCCATCCCTATCAACATTAATATTATCAGCAAATACGGAACCACCATTTAGATCAGTATATCCAACTCCAGAAATTACACTATAGTATTGAATTGATTTAGCAACTCCAACTTCAAATTCACCTTGAACATTATCAATGACCAGTTCATTAAATGCCGATAGTTCTTGGACAGAAAGTCTTAGATTTCTACCGATTGAAGTAATACCAATGTTTTCAGCAGTTAGAATATCACCAACTTGGTATCCAGTACCACCAGAAGAGATACCAGCAGAGGTAATACTACCATTGGTTACTGTGATAGATGCTGTTGCTCCTCTACCACCTCCAGTAATTGCTGTTAGAGCAACATTAGAATATGTTTGAATGCCTAATGATGGAGTATAACCAATACCAGAGTTTGGAATGCTTAAGGAACCCGTAGCAATACCAGAAATAAAAGCAAATTCACCAATCGCATTTGTATCTTGCTGTACTACGAAACTTCCTGCAGTAAGATCTGAAATAGTAGATGCTGATAGGGTAGTTCCTAAACCAACCCTTACTCTTCTAGATTCAATGTCTAAAGCATTATTACGAAGAATAGCAACTTGGTCATTACTTCTGTTCAATTGAGGATTGAAGAAACTTACTGATCCAGTGGGTTCAAAAACGGCAGTGAATAGATTAAACTTAAGGTCTTCATACTGTGAAGGAGACCAAGTGGAAGCATTCTGCGACTTGAAAAGTGATCCGAGAATAGGTTGAGTTGAAACCAATCTCTGCTGAGACTCTGGAAGTGCTGCTGTTGTAATATCAACTTCGCCCAGTCTAGAAACGAACACACTATAATCATTAGAGTCTGAAAGAAGAACTAATGCGTGCTCTTTATTTCCTTCTAAGAACACTGGTGCGTGGAAGGTAACTCTTGTTGCTACAGTTCCAGTTTCAGAAACATTAATGTTCTGTGGGAGTATTTCAACTTTACTAAATGGATAGATCTTTTGACTTGGTGTTCCCAGTTCAACTGAACGAAGTTCAACATAAACAGGAAGTTCGGGTGCCTTTGAGTAGAAAAATAGATCCACTGAAGTAATAAATCTTCCAGTCTGATCCTCATCAGATCCAATCTTAAATGTTTGGGCAAGTGGATCTCTTCCAGTACATCCAGCAGTAACTCTGGAATTTACTGCTGGAGAAACAGATCTTGATTGGAGACTTGAAGATGATGTTGAGGTCTGTGCCCCTGCGGAAGAAACTGATGTTGCGATAATCTGAGCAGTTCTAGATGCTGTAATTGCAGTAACTGGACTTGGTGCGGGAGCAGGAACAGTTACTCTCTGTTGAGGTGCTAATGGTGGTATTGCTACTGGTATTGGTGTGTTTGGTGATAGTCCCAGTGATGAAGGTCCTTTGAGAAAAGGTCCATCTAATGGATTTGGTGAAGGAACACCTGTAGGTTTTGTAATAGTAAATATTGTAGGTACTGCTGCAGGTGGTTGTGACGCGGGGGAGCGACCGGGTAAAGATCGAGAAGTTGAGAATATATCCTCAATATCAAGTCCTGCAATATCAGTAAGAAGTGTTGTGAGATCACCTTCTACTGGAGTAGCCAATGCGAAAGTAATACTATCTTCCAGTCTTTTTTTCTCAGCAAACAATTGTTTCAGTATATCACTATCCCGCGGCCCTGTAAATTGGGCAATCTGTCGTTCAATTTCTTCTATCGCAGGCAGTACTGCACCAAAAAGAGGATTTCCTTGAGACCCTCCAAGAAGAAGTGGCCCTCGGCCTCCGGCGAAGGTACCAAAAAAAGTAACTTCATCAGGGTTCTCTGGGTTACCTCTTTGTCCAGCAGCTAATTCTCTTATATTCTGAACATATTCGGTAACTGATTGCTGCAATTCCGGCAGTATTGAAAATTCTCTTATCCTGTCGGGCAGTCCCGAATCTTGTATTAGTGATTGTACAGTATCAAATAAACCATCACCATCTGTATCTAGATATACCTGAACACTCGCTAGTGCTTGCCCTGGGCGGCGGGTCCCGGGAGTTCGGAACTCGGTGCCAAAAAGAGTAAATGGATTTAACCCAGTAGGTGTAGGACCAGGAGGTGTTCCTGTTCCACCACCGCCTCCGCCGCCGCCTCCGCCGCCTCCGCCGCCAGGATCGGGAACGAATACCGGATCACCGGATACAGTAGTTACGGTAGTATTGGTAATTGTCTGAGTCTCATTCGTAAATGCTGATTGGATTTCAACATTACGTAAGGCAAGAATACTTTCTTGTGCTTGAGTAATTAGACCATCAGCAAAGAAATTAGCATTTGCATAGGTATATAAAGTACCTGCAATAGTACCATTAGTGGGATTATCAGTCAGTCTAAAAGTCTTATTTCCTGTTGAGAATCTTGGATTTCCGCTGATGTTTGGATTGGGGATGAAGAATGAACCAATAACGGTACCAATATTATCAGTTACTAGTCTTCTTTCAATAACTCTTGCAGTTGCTCCACTCTGATTACCAATCAAAGTCATTCCAATGAAAACATTACCTCCATAAGTTCCAAGAGATAAGTCAGAGAGACTTGTTATATCTATGTTTAATGTTGTAGATGATGGAGAATATGGTTGAAGTTGATCTGCTATGTTGTAAGGACTTGATGAAAATGTATCGGTAGGAGCATTAAAAGGACCGTACTTATGATTATAAGCAGCAAGGCGGAACTGAATGGAAGTTTCTGTTGATGTGGAATTAACATTCACATTTTCAGATTCCATCAACATTCCAGAAACTGTTTCTCCGGTAATAAAAGTACCAGAGGTCATTTCAATTTCAAGAATTTTAGGTACTATATAACGATAAACATTCTGCCCATCAAAGAAAGGATAGACAAGAGTATTTGGTTTGAGTTTCTTTGCTATAAATTCAACGTTTCTGGATCTCATATAAGGAAGAACATCCAGACTTACAAGTCTATCTCCTAAACTTCTATTAGTGATAGATGTGTTTATTCTTGTAGATAATCCGTTTCTCGTTTGAGTTGTTGATGTGGTAGTTGTTGTTTGTGTTACTGGACCGGGAACGAAAGTTCCGGTAGGAATTGGATCAAATCCAGGGTCTGGTGTTGGACTAGGTGTTAGTGGTTGTGGTAGTGGAGTCGGATTGGGCGTGGGTTCTGGAGTTGGTCCCCTTGGTGGTTGTGTTGGTTCTTGTGGTCTAGTTCCACTTCTTCTTATTTGTCCAGCTCTTACCTCACCTCCAGAGTCGGAGGGGACAGATAATACGGTATATTGTCCAAGTAATCCGGCATTAATTACAGTACCTTTTCCCGAAGTTCCAGAATTAAATCCTTCAAAGAGTTCAAAGAGACTATCTACAGTATTATCAAAAACGACTGGTCCTACCGAATTACTATTTGATGTTTGTCTATCTAATCTTGCCATTTTATTTCCTCCCCCTTACGCGAAACTACCAGTCCACTGGTCGGACCAAGAACCCCATACAATGGGACTCCATCCTGCCTGCGTGTCTATTTGCTCTTTCGAAAGTTGTAGTGTTGTTGCGGTCACTTCTCCAGTAATCCCCTCTATGGTAAGTGGTTCTAATTGAGTTCTATCAACCCAGATATCTGATGATGGATTTAACTCCATAATTCCTTCATAGATTGTTACGAAATAAGGAGTTACGTTTTCAATCCTTGTCGCATATGGTTGCGATATTTCAACAACCTGATTATAATTCAAGGTAATTACACCTTTTCCTAAACTCTCAGGAATAAGACCACTGCGTGTTACTCCAATTCCAACAATATCACTGGAGTTTTTAGCATCATATGATGTAAAAAATGTATCTTCATTATTTAGGAGAGTATTATCACCTAAGAGTAGATCAATCTCAGTTGTGTAGTGTGTAGGTCTTAACTCACCTCGCTTAATATCAATACTATTCTTAACTTCAGTTTGCTTGATTTGGAATGTTGTTGTCTTAAAATTATCTACGAATAAACCACTCTTAAATCTATCAATACCATTTGCATCTTTAATAGTTAATGTAGAGGTATCTTTTTCAAGTAAAGATAAAGTAGTGTAGTATTCCAGATTCTTAATCCTATCTTCAAGTCTTGCAATGTCTCTCATCTGATATCTCTTATGATCAGTGAGAGTTAGTGCTACACTATCGGCGTTACATAGATATGGGGGAATAAATGCAGTAGCAACTTCTAAAGCATTTTCAATTGGTTCTGGTGGTACTGGATTTTCTGATGGTTCTCCTTGTCTTACTTGAATTGTATTATCTTTAGACAGATAAATCTTATCAATTCTTCCTAGGTAATAAGAATAATGAGAAATCAGTGAATTATCAGAAGCAAGTATGTTTCTTGCAGAATTTCCTGTGGCACTGAATGATCTTCCTAGAAATTCGAGTGGTGATCTAGATCCCTCAGTTACTGTATAAGTATCAACTCTTGGTCTTATATCAATTGTATCTCCATCATTGATTCCATAAGTATAAGGAATTTCACACCAGTTATATTGTCCATAAGAATCAATGGTAGTTAAATCTCCAGTATCAGAATCAGAATATTCACCCCTTTCAAAAATAACTGTTATTTTTTTGGTTGGTGGTAATTTATCAGAATTTAATAAAAGTTTTGAGTAGTCATAAATGTAATTCTGTTGTCCCTGGACGAATGTATAATTTTTTGAAATATTCTTATCACCATAATTTATAGTATTGATGTTTGCTCTTACACCAGAGTCTAAAGATACAATCAATTCATCAGTAAGAAATGCTTTTCCAGTAACTAAAACATAATTAATTGTTGTAGAATCCACTTTACCTACATATTTTGCTACTGCTCCACTATTAGCACCATAAATTTCTTCACCAATGATAAAATCATCTGCAGTTCCATTCGCACTATTAATGTTTATTAGTGAGAGTGAAGGTAAAACTGGATCTGATGTATTACTTGATTCAAAAATTGCATAGACTCTAGAAACATCGGGATAATTCAAACATATTTGAGAATCCTCCACTCTTGTACTGAATGGATAGTTTCCATAAGTTAATCCATCATTTAGTGTACTAGCACCAATTCCCGAACCAGGTTTGGATGACTTATCAATGGTAAGTGTAGAAATCTTAATTTTATTTTTCTGCTTTGCCTTAACTTGAATTCTTCGGATAGTAACAATAAGCCTTGCACTAGTATCTGAACCAAGTCCAAATATAGTTAAACCTCTATTGTTATCGGTAAATGCGAACTTATCTGCGGAAAGTGGTTCAAATTCACCATCTTCTCTAATCAACACATAATTTTCTTCATCAAATTCAACATACGATTCATTTGTTTCTAATTCAGTTGGAGAAACAGTAACTGCATTTGCTGAAATTTGAACATCAAACTCCTTTCTAATTATTAGAACAGAATCAGTTAAATCTACAGATTCAATATTTGATTTTGGTAAGGGTGTAAATAAACTATTACTTGATGATGATTGGAATAGTGATTTTAGTAAGTAAATATTATTTAAATTAACTGATTCTGAGGGTAATGCTCCTTCGCAGATTCCAGTAACCGTAGTAATACCAGTGATAGCAAATGACTTATCCGAAATTGATACTACTCGCGAATAAGTGAATGTGGAAATTCCAGGAACACTATACGTTACTAAGTCATTATTCTTCAGTACAGTGTTGAAAAATAAATCTGGATTAATTGTAGTTACGGTGCAAATTCCACCAGAAACTGTACTAATAGAGACTGGCCCAAAATCTGCAACATAAGATGGTTTAATGTCTCCAGTGAAAGTATATCCAGCACCTATGATTCCATATAAAGAACTTGCATCAGACACCCCATACTCTGTTACTGCAATAGAAACCCTTGAGTTGGTTTCACTATCATCAAATATAAGTCTCTCGCCTACTTGGAAGTTTCCTGAAATATTATATGCAGTTATGATTCCAGAATTGGTGGTATTATGTCTTAAGAATGCAGTTGCTCCACTTGACTTACCAACAATGTGTGTTGGAACTGTGAGTGTGACTGGTTCATTAACAGTAAATTCATTGTACATCTGAATATCATACAATGAAATGTCCCACTCATTAAGGTCCATTACATTTTCATTGTAGATTCCATTCTCTAGAGCAAAATCATAAACTCTTGCTAGTCCAATTTCCTTTCCTGGGGCAGTAGTTTGAGAAACACCAACTCTAGAATCTCTAAGACTTACAATATAAGAACCATCAACCTCCAATGCAGGGGCTCCATATACACGGTTCAAAGTGAATGAAGAACCATTAGCAAAATTAATGTATTGATTTCTTAATTCTTTTGTAGTTCTTGGTTTTACGAAATCTAGAAGTTGAGTTCCTATATTCTCTACTTCGAAACCCTGGACATATGCTTTACCTGGGGATATTTTATAAACGCCTAGAGCCTCACTTGCTTCTAATCCTTGTGTCGTAAATTCACCAGGAAAATATACTCCATCACTTCCCTTTAGATTATTCAGAGACTCTTTTACTTCAATAGTAAATGGTTTTACGTAATAGTTCCCAGATTCATCATAAGTTCTTCTTGCAAATTCCTTTGCAATTTCATCATATTGACTATTTCTGTTAAGTTTCTTAAGTTCACCACCAAGAATTCTAAAAATTTCTATATAATTCTTATCGGTTACTGCAGTAGTATCATTACGAGTAATACGTCTCTTTGTTAGATTAGTAGTAATCCTAAATCTATCTGCTCCGGGGGCTGCAAAGTTTGAAAATCCTCTTGCATTATCATATAACGTGGAATCTTCATCAGATGTAATAATTTCTTCAAATACTTCAAATCCAACACTATAAGACGGAGTGGTGCTACCCCACTCCAGAATAATTTCTTGAGTTGGGACAGTTACGAAATATCCACGAATAAAATATACACCCTCATTTACTGTTAATGCGGAACCAAGTACAGTAGGAGCACCAGTAATAGCTGAGCAAAAAGATTGTCCTGCATTTATTTGTGTTAAACGGGAAAATCCAGGTGATACTGTAAACTCAGTAAGTAAATTTTCTCCACCTAAAAATCCATTAGCGTTGGATTTAAAAGTACAATATAAAATTGTAAATGGATTGGTATCTTGATTTGCTTTTAGTATATAAACAACTCTTGCTCTAGCACCCGATGTTTCTCCTACAATATCCGAATATAAGAGATTATCAATATAACTATCTACCAATAATCCATTAAAAGTAGGATTAATTTGAACACCCACTAACTGGTTATTGTAATTAATACCTCCAGGAATTACTAACGATCCTTCTTTGAAGATATGATTTCCAAATGTTTCAATTTGATTCTGAAGTATTGACTGTAGAGAAGTTAGTTCTCTTGCCTGTACTGGTTGTCCAGGTTTAAAAAGAACCTTATAAAAGTTCTTATTCGCATCAAAATCATCAAAATAAGGAGATACGTTAAGATTAGTTTCTTGGGGCATAATTTTTTAGAATTGCAAAATAACTTTTATATCTTCTTTTTGGTTTTGAGACCTGGTTATTGAAGGTCTGTTATCCACGTAAATAATGTTTCCAGAGTACTTTTTGACTTCTGGATTAGACACTCCACTTACGAAGGATTGTCCCAGATAATAATTTCTATTATTTATGGTAGTAGTAACACCAGTAAAGGAAGTATCAATACCAAGATTTGATGATCCACCAACAATCGTTACGGTGCCTCCAGTAGAAGGAGTAGCAGTGAAGCGGTTTAGATTAAATCCATACTGTGGAGAATTATTTTGAGTTCCATCAGTATTAAATCCAACGAATGTTCTATCCTGCCAGTACTTAAGAACTCCAGTATTTTGATTATATGATATAACTCTACCAACAGCGGTAACTCCAGTACCAATGGTTTGGAAAATTCTAGAGTCTGCATCAAATGTAGTAGTACTGTAAGCAACTCCAGTTAGTTTCAATGCATAAACAGAACTTGCTTTTTCCAAATCGAGAACTGCCGTTGAATTAAATGCCTGAGGATTTTCAACAAGTCCGACTCTTGCAATTTGGTTACCAGTTATGAAATCTGGATTTTGGTCATCATTTTCAATTCTAGAATAAACTAAAACATTAAATGCTCCAAGTTCCTTGTAAATATCGGCACCGTGGCCACCTTTGGGTGGAATGATTACATCAAATGTTGGTCTAGTGGTTCCTGTGGGCACTCCACCAGATTCTAAATCAACGGAACCATAAGTATAACCAGAACCACCATTGGAAATGGTAATAGACTCTACTTTAGATTCGTTATTCACTACAATTGTTGCTTCTGCACCAGTTCCATCACCTCTGATAGGAACTCTACTATAAGTTCTATTCGCAGTTCCTATTCCCACTCCACGGTTAGTGATAGTAATAACTTTTAATTGTCCGCCAATTGCTGCATTAAGTCTCACTGAAGCATCTCTGGTGCTTGTTTCCCAGTCGATAGGAACAGGCATATAATCAGTAGAATCAAATTTTACAATTTCACTTGGTCTGATTGTGTATAAGTATTTCCAAATATATCCATCACCACTGTTACCTGCAGTTCTTGGTTCCAGATCAGTGAAGGTTGGTTCATCAAGTGAGGGTCTACCGTTTGGAGTTTCAGGTCCAACTCCATTGTTTAAGCAGATATAAACACGATAGTCACTATTTACAACATAATAGTTTGCATAATAAAGACTTGTTGCACCAGATGGTTTTGAAGTATTATCACGACTGATATCGTGGCGATACATATCATAAGTAGTTCCAGATGACCAGGTAACTTTCCTGACCATCTGTCTTACATCATCTGCCTTGATTTTTTTCAATGCAATCATAGTATCCCAGTAACCATTCTCTTCATCAAAGTTATCCTTTGGTGCAAGAGGTGTAGTGTCCCAGGTGCTACTGTAATCTGTAGCATTAGGAAGACCAATGAAGGAATAATAAGCGTTGCTGGTAGTAGTTAAACCAGCAACGAATGATTTAGCATTTAGTATTCTTAATTGATCAGTTATAATTGCGGACATTTTATATGAGTTTTTTATCTATTTATTAGTTGTAATTTGAATACTTCAACTTATTCAATCTTCTAACTACAGGTGATGTTGAAATTCCAGAAACTCCATTATTATAAATTTCGAAACTATTTGGATTCTCCCTAGTTAGATTTGATATTCTACCCCAGGAGTAGTTTCCGAAGTATGAACTATATCCAATTCCACTTAGACCATTATAATCTTGAACACTAACAGTTACTTGAGTCACGTAAGTAATTCCAATTCCTGGAACTGCGGTCTGTGCAATGGATACTGCAACTGCTTGGTAGATATTATCCAAATATGTTGAACCAACACCAACAACATTACTACTTTGATCAAGTGAATTTACACTGTTTCCAACATTAGAATTATCAACAATAAAGTAATAACCTGTTTGGATACCACTAATACCAGTTGTAGCAATACCAACTTGATTAATATCCAAATCTCTTAGATAAGAATCTAGAGGAATGAATAGGTCGAATGTAATACCAGTAGAAGCAACACCAGAAGTAACTGTTGAAATTCCAGTTATAATTCCAAAGTCACCACTATAATCAACATCTCTAATTTGCTCATATTTTATAATTGGCGACTCTATTAGAATCTGAGGAGGATTAGTAGAGGTATAACCATAACCAGCATAGGAAACAGAAATACTTGTAACAATTCCAGCAGTAATTGATGCTGTTGCAGTTGCAAATGTAGTTCCAATTCCAACAGGAGATGAAATAGTAACTGTAGGAGCAGTAGTATATCCAACACCACCATCAGTAATACTAATTGAGGTAATACTTCCTCCAACAGATACAATAGCAGTCGCAGCTGCACCAATGGTTTCATCCTGAGAGAATATTACAATTCTCTTCTGTGGTTCCTCAGTTGTACCATCTTGAACGTATTCATCAGCACTATCAAAGAAAGTTTTAACACTTTCTACGAATATTTCTGCAGATGATGTAGTAACATCTTGGATTATGTGAGTAACTGGATAAATGTAAGGTTCATATTGAATTCTATCTTTAGTTACACTAACTTCATCTATTACCATATCAGTCATTTGCTTACACCAAGTGACTGGTCTTAAGAGATTAGGGTCGTTTGAAATACCAGGGCCAGGATAGACGTTTGTTCTTACAATATCAGAAGATACAATTTCATTTACACTTCTCTTCGACTGCTGATATAGTGCATCATCAGAGTTAATTTGAAGTGTATCGCCAGGTTTTACGGTTTCTAAAACATCAACTGAAATCGTATCAACGTCTCCAGTACCTCTATAGAATAATAGTTTTGAGGTATCTCCTTCAACTGGTGGTTCGGTAAATGTGATTACACTACCACTCTTAAATACATATCCTTCACCTGGAACTTGAAGAACATCATTGATAAAGATAAGTAAAGTTTGTTCAACATCAATATTTGAACCAGTTCTAGATCTAATCGTTGTTTGATTTCCATTGATTAAAATTGGGAATTCAGTTCTCTCACCATCAAAGAGAGAGTCGATAGGATCAAGAACTTGTAAGTCACCAATAGACCATGCTGAAAATTCATCGTTAAAGGTTCTTTCAATAAGAATCTGGAATTCTTCAAATGGTAGTGATGAATTAGTAGGAATTCCAATAGTTCCTGTAGTAGGAATCGTCAGTATTTCCCATTGCTCATATCCATATCCATAGTTTTTAATTTCAAAACTAATTACACTTGATCCCTGACCAACAACAACATCAACAACTGCTTCAGTTCCAACACCAATCTTAGATTCTGAACTATAAACTAGTGGAATATTGCTATAAGAAAGTGGAGCATCAAAGAACACGTAAGGTAGATTTGTACTAGTGTATCCTGTTCCTGGATTTGTAATAGCAACACTTACAACATGTCCATTGCTTACAGTTGCAGTTCCAATAAATTCAATGTTAGGTCCATAAAGACTTGATGTTCCAACACCAACATTTACTACCTGCAAGTCATTTCTATAACCAGAACCACTATTACCAATGCTAATAGACTGAATAGTACCAGCAATAGAAACTATTGCAGTTCCGCCAGCAGAAACTAGAGGTTGATATCCAAATCCCTTAGAAGATCCAACAGAAACAATAATACCACCGCGAGGAAGATTTGATGCATTAATATCTGATGTTACTGAAGTTGCCGTTCCAACGAAAGCAATACTACTAATTCCACTATTTTCTGATAAATCATATCCACCGACGATGCTTACTGCACCGGGTCTAGATGGTAACTGGAATACACTATTAACTAGAACAACAGCATTGCTTGTAGAGAATCCTGTTGTATTACTCTTTTCAGAGGTAAGTGTAAATTCACTAGAGAATCCATCAAATCTATCAGAAATATCATCAAACACATAGTTTTTACTATAAGTCTCACTCTCAGTATTTTCAACACCAGATCTTAGGAATACTCTACCACTAAATGTAGAACTTGTAGTAATTCCGGTGTAATCAGTTTCATCAAACCTATTTGGATTTTCGATAGGAACATTTCCATATGGAGCATCAGCAAAACTGATAATATTATCTACAATATTATAATTACCTTGTACTTTAGTAATCAATGCTCCAACATCGTGTGTTGAAATTCCCGTTCCCATCCAAGGACGAATAACTGAGACGATATTGGTACTTCCTATACCAACACCAGTAATTTTCATAATCTCATTACCAATCTTAATCAAGTCTCCACCAAAGAATGAAGTAATACCGGAGAAAGCAATGGAATCATCAAAAACATTTACATAGTTTGCAACGGTTGTTGTAATTGCAGCAGAAACTATGGGAGATTGAATTACATTATCAATTGCAACTACCACTTTTGCATTCTGATTCTTAGCAGTAAAGATGTGAGTGCTTCCAATTCCAACACTTTCAATATCTAAAATGTTAGGGACTGCAAGAAGAGCATCAGATGCAGATGCGCTTACTCTTACGTTAAGTTCATCAACCTTTACGATATAAACAGAACTTGGTAGTTTATCGGTAGTTCCAACACCAGTGATGGTAGTTGTTGCAATACCAATTGGACCACCTTCGTAAGAATATTCAACTTCTTCACCAGTTACGAAATAATGTCCAGGGATGTAAATTGTATCTTCTGTAGTATCAACAATATCTACCTCAGAAGCATTAAATTCTCTTTCAAAAATAGGAAGTAGGTTATGAGTGAGATTAAACTCTCTCTTAATATCAATATCAGTACCCACATACATTCCATAGGAAGAATCAATGGTAGCATTAGTGAAATCAATAGATCCTTCAAGGTCATCCAGTCCAACATGAGCCTTGAATACTCTAACTTCACAGTCTATATTTGGATTTGGAGTGAAATTCAGATATACATTACTTCCAGATACAGTAGAATCAAAATCACCTAAAATTCCATTAGATTCTACAATTCCATACTCAGTAATGTATGAGTCTGTTTCAGTGTTTGTAACTACAATCTCAGATATTTGATAGTTACTGTTTGTAGTATCTGTTACACATACCACATAGTATGAAGAGTTATACGTTGTTTCGTGCTGTGCAATGTTATTTGCTATTGGTGATGTTGAAGATGCAATAGAAACATAACTAGAATCATATAAATTACCGCCAACCGAAGTAGAACCAATACCAGTAGATGAAGTATTTGCAATAGAAACAATCACCGAGTTGATATTATAATCAACTGATGAAGTACTATTCAGTATAAAATCAACGTTTAGATTAGAACCACTT
>Ga0208019_1000739_pt1 | contig 17642 bp, 10 predicted proteins | sample CB_VirMetaG_5_FD_184540 | JGI IMG/M metagenome (GOLD analysis project Ga0208019, IMG submission 184540) | Freshwater to marine saline gradient viral communities from Chesapeake Bay - CB_1508_1D Viral MetaG (SPAdes) (version 4) | ecosystem: Environmental > Aquatic > Marine > Coastal | place: USA...
CATCAATGGCTTCCTGACCCTTTTCGATCAACGAATACAACTGACCTCTTGTGTATTCGTAGTCTCTTTTTAGATCTGGTTTTTCTTCTCGCTGTCTTGGGACTTGTACATCGCCGCTAACAGAGGCAATCTCACTGCCTCCGTCATCTTTAAGAATGTCAAGTGCTTTCCCGATATCATCAAACGCCATTGTTGTTCCTCAGAATTAAACATCAGTTCCTTGTGATGGTGAATAGGTCTTGAAGTCTTCATAGAATGAAGTCAATTCGTTAAAACCAAAATCGTCCCCAGCAACAATTAGAGCATCATCACCAGTGAGAGGAAGAGATGCATCTCTAGAGCCACTAATGAGATTTATAACAGATCCAGCAACGTGGTCAGATACTGTAGTTCCATCAACTCCTCTATAAACTGTGAGTTCATTTCCACTGATGGAACGGATTTGCATGTTTTCATTACCAATAACAATGTAATCGTCAACGCTAAATCCTGATGCACTGTTGACTGAAAGTACGGTTTGCTTGCTGTCTAGATCTTTATTGATCGCATTGGTCGCATCATCATTATAATCTTTAAGAGCTCTTGGAGTTGCAGCATATCTTTGAACTCTCTTTGCAGTAAGTCTGTTCGTATCATCTTTATAGTCAACTGTGACTTTCTTGATGAGACCATCAGAGTTATCTGCGATTGCACCAAACAGATACGTTTTTGCGGTAAATGTGAGAGTGCTGATCATTGCACGACGATTATCAAAACTACCTTCATAATCGTCGGTCATATTCACACTATCAAGAGTAATTGGAACATCTCTTTTCTCACCAATAGAACTCACAAGATTAATTGTGATACTCAAACCTGGTTGAAAATATGGGAGAATCTGTTCTAAAATCTGCAACATATCATCATTCAACTTCGTAGCAATACTCAGTTGAAAGTTAATATTGTAGGGGACAGGCATGTAAACCTTCTTGATATTACCAAGCTCACCTGTATTGCAGGTTTTGAAGGTTTGTGTGATAGATGCCTTTCTACTTGGATCATATGAGATGCCTGTCATCTCAAAAGACATACGAGGCAAAGTAATTGCAACCCTGCCTTGAAGAGATGGTTGTTGTTCAATCTTGGCCAAAAACTTCTGCATCGGGCCATAAGCCAGAGGCACTTTCATCCTGCTTTGAACATCATCATTATTGTCGGAATGACGAATTTCAATACCATTAAACAAAGTACCAAAACCAATTACGGTTTTTCTCAAAATTTCGTGATAAAAATATTGACCAAACATGATTTTTTCTAACTATTTAGAAAGTACCGAATGGATTGGTCTCTGTGAAGTCAATAATACCGTCATCAGCCTCATTTTGAATAACAACATTCTCTGCATAGTCGTCATAAAGGTCATCGTATTGAATAGAACTGATGACGTATCTTCCCGTAGATCCCATTCCTGGATGAGATGCTGTTGTTGCAGTTCCAGTTAGAACTTCACCAAGCTGGAAAGGATCCGCAATGTTTGAAATTTTAAGAATTCTCGTATCTTCATCCCATGATTTAACACGAGCTGTAGAGAGGGAAGTTTCGCCTCTAATAATTTCATTGATATAGAAATTACCAGTAGCAATACCAGAAGAAGATGGTGCTGCAATAGTAACCGTTGGTGCAATTGTGTATCCAAAACCAGCATTTGTAAATCTAATTTCTCTAATCGTTCCCCCAGTTCCTACAATTGCAACAGCTGTTGCGTTTGCTGTGGAGAGTCCTACAGGTGAGGTAGAGATAGAAACAACTGGTGCGGTGACATAATTGGAACCAGTAGTACTAATACCACCAACGATATATACTGAACCTGTAGTTCCAATACCTGCCCTGGCGGAAGCGCCTGACCCGCCAGCACCACTGAAAGTGATTATAGGTGGTTGAGTATAGCCAAATCCAGGATTAGTGATTTGAACATCTTTTACGGAGTATGTTGTTGACCCAGATCCTGCATTGGAAGTTGTGATGGCTACAGCAGTTGCATTAGCACTAGAATCGCCGTTTGGTGAAGTTGAAATAGAAACCGCAGGTGGACTTGAATACCCATATCCATCATTAATCAGAATGATTTGATTAACTGAACCATTACGAATTCCAGAAGTAACAGCTGCAGTAAGTCCAACTCCAGCGAGAGTTAATGTTGCAATATATCCTTTATCTTCTACATTATCATCAATGGCTTCAATGCTAGTATCAATAATTTCATCCTCATATTCAAAGAGTTCACATGTAAGTTGATACATGTAAAGTTTACCAAGTTGGTAGAATGGATTCTCGTGTTCTACAAACTTGATTTCAAATATACTATCCGAAAGTGGGAAGTATATTAAATCTCCTTCTTTTGGTCTGGTTGTTAATAATTCTTCCGTAGGATTAGCTGCGTAAAAAGGCGTTATAAAATCTTCGAATCTTTCTTTGGAAATAACAAGGGTGAGTTCATCAGTGGTTCTGATGCCAAACTTTGTCATCAAGTCTCCAGAACCTTGAAAACCCTCATAGTTTTGAACATAGGCTTCTATGACAAAATTATCATCAAATTTTGCAAGAACGTTCTCTTTAATAATCGTTTTTGTTCCCAAAAATTTTCTGGGCATATAATAAATTTCAACACCATACATCCTCAACTGTTCGTTGATAAGGTCTTGAACTAATCTTTGTTCTGAAGCAGAACCTTGGAGGAAAAATGGATTTAAAGCCATTAGCCGATCATATCGAGAGGTGGAACTTCATAATCAAATGTCATTCTTTGTTGGATCTCTGCGAGTTCCCTCAAAGCGTCTTCATAAATTTGACGACCATTCAATTCAATACCACCAGGTAATTTTACACCAGTATACTTACTCATATTTGCACCCCACTGTTTTTTAATAAGTGCAGTGAGATATTTCTTTAAGAAACTATCATTGTAAATTTTTTCATTTTCTGTTGGATCAAGAACACGGAAACAATCAATAACAATGTATTCATTCTTCGCAACACCTTTCCAGTCCAAATCCAAATAAAGTCTATTGCCTCTCTTATTGTATCTAACTTTCTTGTCTGGGCTAACCAAGAATTGAATGGTCTCCAGATATTCTTTAGTCATTGAGTATGTTAACATCTCAATTGAACTAAAGTTATAAACATCATTCAAGAAAATCTGATAAGAAATACTGAACATGTTTTGGGTGATGGTATTATCATCAAATTTGAAAATACCATTAATACCAATAACATGATCTGGAATTTCAATATAGTTTCTTGCCTCGGTAAATTCAGTTCTAGTTGCAAGGAAGTGTGTAGAACCAATACCAGTGCTACCAGTAAATGTAATCGCAACTCCAGCTGCAGCGTCCGTGGAGTTTCTTGCCAATCTAATCTGATTACTATTATCTACAATTGCGTTAAGTTGAACACTATCAGTAGAAATACCAAGGAAACTAGTAGTACCAACACCAGCCAAAGATGTTGTTGCAATACCAATTGAAGTTGATCCCAAACCAAAACTATAATAAACTGGAGATCCAGTTACAAGTCCGTGATTTGGAATTTGAATATTACTTGCACTAATATTTAAAACCCCAGAAGACTCTGGATTAAAAACATCCGATTTGATACCAGTGGAAGCAACTGCATTACTTCTTGCTTCATCAATATCCGACTGAGAAATTTGGTGTTTGAGATACATTCTCTCAACACCATCAAAATGTCTTTCTTGAAAATACTGAATAGCATCATCGACAAGATCATCAATCTGATCGTCATCGACGTTGATTTCCAAAACAGGCTCACCCAGCTGTCTTAGGCAATAATCGATAAGTTCTTGTCTAGTGCTAGGTTTTGCCATGAATATACAACTAGCTTCCTACTATTTAGTGGTCGATTTTCTAGTGGTTGGACTTTGTTCCCAACCAGATCCTTTTTCCTTTTCTATTTTATAAATTTCAAATTCATTTTTTAATCTGTCATATTCTTGACGAAGACTTAAAAATCTAGCCTCCGTCAAGATTACTTGCTTTTGTGATTCAATTAGTTTGTTTAGTGCGAGTTCAATGACAATATTCGCATCAATATTAGAATTGTCCACCATCGATAGTATCCGTCCATGAAGGAACGCCAGAAGCGTTCGTTGTCAAAATAAAGTTAGAAGTTTGAATACCAGCGGAAGGAGTTGCGGTAGATGTTACCTGACCACTCGAATCGAAATATGCGACTCCGTTGGTATTTGTTCCAGCTGAAAGGAACAAGGTTGCAACAGTAGAAACACCTGTTACTATAAGATTTTCAAATGTTACATCCCCAGCATCAATGCGACTGCCTGTAGCAACAATTGCTCCACCAGTCAGTGATGTGTAATTAACGGTTGTAAATGTTGCAGATGTAGAAGACGCGGCACCAATTACAGTTCCGTCAATATTACCACCATTGATATCTACAGTAGTAATTGTAGCTGCTGCGGATACTGTTACATCATCAAAGATGGCTTGACCATCAACATCGATGGTTCCACTAAAATTAACGGCATCGTTAAATGTGGAAATACCAGTTACGTTAAGACCATCAGCACTAACAACCAATCCAGCACCACCAGAAACGTTGGTGCCAGCATTTACGTCAAGTAAACCAGAGGTTGTTGTGATGCCAGAAACTATAAGATTCGTGAGTGATACATCAACAGCATCAAGACGACCACCAGTTACGATGGTGCCACCATTTAAAGTTGTAAATGTACCAACAGCAGAAGATGCAGCACCAATTGTTGTACCATCAATGTTACCACCATTAATATCTGCAGTGGCAATAGTACCAGTACCCGTTACATTTAGGGTATTGATTGTCGCAGCTGCAGAGACATTTACGTCATCAAGCTCTGCAAGACCATCAACAAAGAGATTTTGCCATTCTCTAGATGCATTACCAAGATCGAAGGATCCATCACTCTCTGGTAACCAATCCTGATTAACTTCAAAACCACCCTGAGTTAAGTTCCAGAAGATAGTCTTGTCTCCATCACTACCAGCATGAACGAAGAATCCCCCGCCATTTGCAGTAGCATTTGAAGCAGTTGAAGTTGATGCAACACCAATAGTTTTGTCCTGGACATCAAGCCTTTCGACGTTGATGATTGTTTCTGTTCCTTCAACGGTTAAATTACCAAGAACAAGAAGATTATTGGTAATGGTCATTCCACCACCAACAACAATGTCGGTAGCAAGACCAACAGTAATTGTATTATCTGAGAGTGTTGTCCTAGTTTCGTTTAGAGTCGAAGCAATAGTTAATGTCTCTGTGCGCAAATCAATCGGGTCAGTAGAAGCATAACCAGCACTGATAACAAGTGTTGATGAAATTTCTTCGAATGAAAGAGTTCCTGAACCGTTTGTGGTTAAAACCTGATTCGCTGCACCATCAGATGCAGGCATCGTGTAATCAGCGATAGTAACTGTATTGTTAAAATCGGCTGGTCCACTAAAAGTAGCGGCGGTGCCAACTACAATATCATCAAAATCAGCACCACCATCAACATCAATTCTATTGTTGAAAAGAACGTTATCTACAAATGTTGATGCACCACTTACATTAATTCCATTTGCACTTACTACTAGACCTGCACCACCAGATACATTTGCTCCACCATTAAGATCGACTGATCCAGCAAAGGTAGATGCAGCTGATACAGTAATATCATCAAAAATGGCCTGGCCGTCTACGTCAATGGTGCTCTCAAATACAACTGCAGACTGTGCGGTTATTGCACCAGCAAAAGTAGATGCTGCAGATACAGTGATATCATCGAATATAGCTTGACCATCAACGTCAAGATTTCCCAGAATTGTTGTATTGCCACTTACTGTTGCGATTCCACTGACAAGAAGATTTTCATTTATAGTTACGTCTGTGGAAAAACCAGTTCTACCATTGATAGTTATGATGTCTGTATGAGCATCACCAATGGTTACATTGCCATTAAGGTTTAGGTCTTGACCAAAAGTGGCTATACCAGTTACTGATAAATTTCCAGTAACAGTATCAACGAAATCTGTTCTTTGAGCAGTACTGATACCAAGAACATTCCATCCATCAATTTGGCCCTGTGCATCAACAATAGCTACCGATGAATTAATAAGTTGCCCATGGACGTGATCCATGAGTTTGTATGTGTATTCACCACCCAGTTCTACAGGGTTACCAGAGGAGTTACCAACGAAAAGGCGACCAGCTTTATTTGCAGACGTTCCTGGTGTAGCGTCTTCAACTGTTACCGCAAGCTCTCCATACTCAAGAGAACTAGGAGCAGTCGCACCAGTAGATCTAAAGATCCTAATCTTACTGGCCATTAGAATGTGCCTCCGTTAACGTCTAAATTCTTTGTATTGGTTGGGCTTAATGTAGTTGTAGCCACCCATAACGAAGTATTTGAATCATAAACTAAAACGGCGCCATTTGCGACTGCACTGACATCAGTGTCACTTAAACCACCTATAGTACCACCAGTAGCACCAGTTGCTGTGGTTGCAACTTTAATGCCACGTTGTTGACCTATTCGAACTGTAATGTCAGGCATTTAAACTACTCCTTGGTTGCACTTTCCCTAACTAAGACAGATCCTTCTACAACACGTTCTTTTAATCCATTAGAATCGGTTAGAATGAGATCCCAGATATAACGACCTGGTTTTATCCTTTTGGTGATGTCATCACTTAAAGTAAGTTTGACTACACCATTTACTCTGTCTTGGAATGTTACCGTAAAACTATAAGAATTACGGCTGGAAGCGTGTTTACGAAGTTGTGCAGCTCCTGTATAGTCTGTTAAATCTGATGCGGCATTGGTTGAACCGTTTTCAAGATTTAATGTCTGTGTAAAATCGACACCTTGATCGACCACCAAATTTACAACATATACAGCCATTCTTTAGATTTAAGTTCGTCTATGTATATTTATAATTAGAGTTTATCAACCAATTTTTGTAAAAGGGACTTAATTTCACCAACTTCATTTTCTAATTTATCTAGTCTTTCTTTTTCTTTCAATTTTTGTTCTCTAATTTGAATATAATTCTGATATGCAGCCGTATCATTATTGATAACTGCGTTAGATTCCAGGTCTCGAATGAGACCTGGATGACCTTCAACTTTCTTGTAATCCATTATGCAAAAGCGATTGCTCTAAAATCTCTGATTCTAGGTGCGTAGGCTTGATTTGTGCCCGTCATGATGACTTTAATTTCAAATCCTACAAACTCAGGGAGATTACTTGCAGTAAACTGATAATCTCTAAAATTATCTGGATTGTTAGATTGTGGTACAAATCTATCAGGTTTTCCATTATTCAGTTTTGGATCAATAATCTGATCACCAAATCCATCACCAGTTGTATCTGTCATGTTGTCATATCCAGGGAACAATTCATATGTGGACTCTTGTGAAAGAGTATCGGATCTTACAAGACGATAAAGAACTCTGAAATCATTAGAAGAATGTCTATAGGCAGAGAACTTCACTTGTAAGAAGGTCGCTGGATTTTCAAGATTGACTCTCTTAGTAATGTAAACTGCGGCATTTGGATCGCCGAATCTTTCATTTACTCTAGAATCATCTGGATAGTTGGTAACTCTCTGATCAAGTCTATTGGTTGTGGTTAGAACAGCCAATCTATCAGTGTCGATTACAGGAGAAACATTCTGATCCTGTGAGGAAAGAACCAACTCCATAGTAAATGATTTATTACCAGGCAAATTACTCAATTGATTTTGTTCGTTTATCTTCGATGCAACAACTCTTGGAGTTTCAAGATAGTTTGTTCCATTCAATGATACAGATTCAAATCCTTGATCCTGGAAGGATACTTCAGATCCACTTACACTTGTTCCCGAAACAGTTCTAACTCTTCCAGAAAGTGAAGTATCTCTTGGGCTTAAGAATTCAACCAGAGGAGTTACAGCTTCGAATTGAATGTTTTGTGTTGCTTTTGCTTTTGTTCCACCAGTTGTTTCAGTATCGGAAATCTTAAGAGTTGGGAAACTATTAGTTCCATCTCTTACTGTGCCAACACCAGAAGAAGTCGTGTCAACCTTCAGGTAGTAACTATCAAGAGTTATTTCATTTGAGTTATTAACATTGGCAAATGAATGTGTCTTGTTAATTCTTCTCAAAGAAATGCCAGAGATTTCATATTTCTGAACAATATCACCAACGTTATGAGTCTGTGCTATTGTATTATCAATTGATCTGGTAATACCAGTGAGTTTTTGTGGTGTTGATCCTGCATTAACCCCAGTATATGAAAGAATTTCACTATTAATCTTGACATATCCTGGATTGGTTGATGAAACACCAATATTTTCAAAACTTGAGAATACTGATATTGATCCAACATCAAGATCAATAGTAGATGTATTCGAGTATTGAGAAGAAACTGTTGTGGTTGTGGTTACACCAGTTACACCATTAATGGTGACCCTGTTGTTTCTGGAGTGCATACCATGATTTCTATGATTGACCTTAAAGTGCAATCCATCTTTGTAAGTAGCCGTATTATTAATTGTAGATGGCTGAGAACCTGGTAGAGTTGATGCAACACCAACTGCATTAATTGTCATCAATTCTGTTGTTGTATTAAATTCACCCTGAACTCTGTCAAGAATAATGCTGTTTGTTGCAGAAACAATACCAACATTAAATCTGGTATTAGCCCCCGTCTCACCAATATCACAACCAAGAATATCACCGACAGCATATCCAGAACCACCACTAGTTACCGTTACAACACCGATTGAACCACTGACAACCTGAATATTTGCAACTGCACCAGAACCATTACCAGTAATTGATGTTAAAGCAACACCAGTGTAAGTAAAGTCAGATGCAGATGGTGTCAAACCAGTACCAACTCTGTTAGTTGTGATTCCACCAGCTTCAGTTGCAGAGGTATTGATCTTAATTGCACCCAGAGATTTAACAAGATTACCCTCTGCACTTGTATTACCAACTTGAGTAAACTTAGATCCAACAAAGAAGTCTCTAGTTGCAACTGTGCTTCCAAAACCAACTTTAATTTCGTGTGAATAGAACTCAAGTGGTTGAGGTCTGAGTTGTGGGAATTCAAACTTACCAACACCTAACTCTGGGTTATAAAGTTTCAAAGTAGCTGGACCAGGAACAAAGGCACACTTATAAAGAGTAAACTTAAGGTCTTCAAGTTGACTTGGATCCCATGTTGAACCATTTTGTGACTTAAACAACGAACCCATATATGGTTGTTGTGAAACAATTACTCTTTCACTCTCTGGGAGATTTGCACTAGACAGATCTTCCTCACCCATTCTAGAGATAAACACTCTGTAATTGTTAGAGGCTGAGAGTAGAACAAGAGCATATTCTTTCTTACCAGCAAGATAGACTGGTGATGGGAAAGTAAATCTTGTAGCTACTGTTCCATCTTCAGAGGTATTAACCTGAGATGGTTCATAAACAACCTCAGCAAAAGGAAGAATGGTATTTGTTGGTAAACCAGTCTGCATCGTTCTGATTTGCAGAGTCACTGGAATCGCAGTGTCCTTTGTTTGGAAGAAAACGTCACATCCAGAAACAAATACGCCGTTATCTTCAACAACCTCGAACGATTCGGCAAGTGGATCATACCACTGGTTTTGTGCAACTGTTCTTTCTTCAAAAGCTTGTGTTTGAATAGTTCTTGTAACTGTTTGATTAGTTACAGTGCTGTCGGTAACCGTCTCCCTCTGAACATCAACGTTTCTAATTCCAATAACATCAGTTTGAGTCGTGTCAAGAACACCTTCTGCAAAGAAGGAAACTTCTGCAGTAGAAGGATTATCAGCTGGACTGAGTGAGTTAACTGGGCTACTAGTACATCTGAACGTCTTTGTTCCTGTAGTGAATTGTGGAACAGTTGGTAAAGTCGAATTTGGAATAAAAAGACTTCCGATCAAAGCACCCTTCTCATCACTAATTAGTCTCAAATCAGTGACTGTAGCTTCTGCACCACTTGTTTGACCAACAAGTTTCATATTCTTTGCAACATAACCAGTGAAGGTTCCCAGAACCTCTTGTTGGAGAGAAGCAGTATCTACGTTAAGAACACTACTTGTGGCGGAGTATACAGAACTCAACCCAACAGTATCGGAGTATGGATTAACATCATAAATGATTGTTGGTGAGTCATATGCGCCATACTTATGATTTGGTTGAGCAACTCTAAATGTAATTTCTGGATTTACACCATCGGTTGATGATGTAACAGTTCCTTTCACGGTTTCTCCAATCTGGAAAACACCTTGAGTCATTGAAATCTCAAGAAGTTTTGGAGTGGAGTACTGGGTTACATCTTGATCTTCAAAGAAGATATAGAATCTAGTTCTTGGCTTAATTCTGTTAATGACAAACTCAATATTTCTTGATCTGACATAAGGAATCAGTTCCTTACTGATCAATCTGGTTCCTAATGATTGGGTATCAATTCTTTCATTAACTTGGAGTTGTACTCCACTTCTAGTCAATCCCCTATCAACAGAAATAACAGCTTCATTGTTGACGAGGAAGTTGTCCTGCATCGTCGTAGATCTAGTTCTTGAAACAAGACCAGCACTTTCGGTTGGAAGTTGTTGTCCGCCCGCAGTCCATCCTCTAGCCCAACCACTTTGACTTACAACTTCACTTGATTGAAGTTCTCTAGAAAGTTCTGTTGAACTTACATCAACAGAACTCCACTCTTCTTCCCATGAGCCCCAATCAATTGGAGCAAATCCTGTATTTGGATCCACCGAGAATGCATCCATGAAGGACTGATATCCACCTTCAAGAACCAAATTGTTGACATCAAGTCTCTTTTCTTCCAACCAAACATCACTTGTTGGATTAAGTTGAGCTGCACCAACCCAGTTAATTACAGCAAATGGGTTAACATTTTCTGTTCTGGTAGCAAACTGTTGTGTAATAAAAGCAGAATCTGAATAGTTAAGAGTAACAACATCTCCAGTTCTTCTTAGATCATTAGATTGAAGATCACTGACTTGAGTTAAGTCAGCATTTGGATTTGCTGTAGTACCAATTCCAATAATTTGTTCAGAACCTAAGATGAGGTCAACACCATGAGTGTAGTGAGTCGGTCTCAGTTCACCCTTCGCTTTATCAATAGATGATCTGAAGTTTGGATGTGTGATGGAATGTGATCCATGACCTCTGAAATTATCAACAAAGAATCCAGACTTAAATCTGTCAAGACCAGTAACAGCATCTTTAATATTGAAATTAGCCGTGTCTGTTTCCAACAGGGAAAGTTGTGTGTAGAATTCAATGTTCTTGATTCTAGACTCAAGTCTAGAGATATCAAACATTGTGTATCTCTTGTGTTTGGCAAGAACTACCGTGCTTTCTTTAGTTGCATTATGTAAGTATGCCTTGTTGTAAACGGTTGCAACTGTAAATGATCCAGATGGTTCTTGTGGTGGAACTGGATTATCAGATGCAGCTCCTTTTTTCAGTTCAAAGAACCCGTCTTTTGATAAAAAGATTTTATCAATTCTTGGCAAATAGTACGAATATCCCAACGTCGTAGTTTCATCACCCACCAAGATATGTGGTACATATCCACCAGAAGCACTAAAGTCTCTATAGTCATACTCAAATGGCGAATCTGTATCACTTGAAAGATTATAGTTTTTGACTCTAGGTCTTATGTCAATATAATCTACGATTGGTTCTCCCTTAAAGAGAGTTTGATCAAAGTCATAAGTATCTGGAGAATAGCTGTTTACAGTTGCAAGGTCTCCATTAGATCCAGAGTCAACTACATAATGATCAAATACGATTGCAATTCTCTTTTTAGGTTCAACTACATTGTCGGATCTTATAATTCTAGCATAATCGTAAAACTCCGATCTTTGACCATTATCGAAGGTAAAGTTAGTAACAATATTTTTATCACCAACGATTACAGCCGATACTTCTCCCGTTATACCAGAAGATTGGAATACAACTGGTTCTCCAACAACGAATCTCAGTTCGTTTTTATATACCAAATCAACGTTTGAAGATGATGACGTTACAACTCTTGCAACAGCACCACTGTTAGATCCAATGACCAATTCACCTTGCATGGTGTTGGTTAAATCGGAAGATCTATTGACAAGGGTAATGTTTGGTAAGATTGGATCTGCGGTTGTGCTGGACTCAAACACAGCATGAACACGAAGTCCATCTGGTACATTCAAACAAATTTCTTTGTCTTGTACTCTAGTTCCATAGACTGTATTATATGTCAAACCATCATTAAAGTTAGTTGAAGCTGCACCAGAATATTCATACTTAGATCTAGATACAATTAACTTAGAGCACTTGGAAAGACTCTTAGTCTGGGATGTAAGGTTAATCTTTTTAAGTGTTGAAACTAATATAGCATTAGTGTCACTAGACTTGCTAAGATCCAAGAGTGTTACAGTTTTGAAAGTATCGTTGAAGATTACTTTCTTTGCAGTTAATGGTTCAACTGTTCCATCAGAATAAACCAGATTGTATCTTTCCTCATCAAATGGTTGGAAGAATTGATCAGCATTTCCAATAGTTACAGTTCCTCTGGAACTAGAGATATTCAGTGTAAACTGTCTTCTAATTTGAATTTCTGATGAATCAAGATCAACATTTGAAATGTAAGAATTTGGGAGTCTTGTTGCAAGAGTTGATCTATTGCCATTTACAAGATTTGGTCTAATAAGTGTAAAGTCACTTGTCTGAATTTCACTTGTTGTAAGACCACCATCACAAACACCACTGACACTAGCCCCAAGAGACACCAGAGTAAGAGTAGATCCATCTGCAGAAACAGCACCAACTCTGTTAAAAGTTGGATCCGAGAATCCAGTTCTGTTATATGTGATAATATCTCCCGTCTTAATACCAACTGAGAATCTATTTCCAGGAGCCGTTACAATTCCAGCAGAACCTACTGTAAAATTAGTTCCAGATGGCGCAAGGGAGAATCTCCTTGAAAGAACAGTATCAGCATTAAAAGTGTTAATACCTACAGTCTGATAGATTGACTTTACATCATCGAAAGAATATTCCCTTACAGAAGTTACAACTCTTGTATCTTCAATACCATTGATAATGATTGGTTCATCGGTAATGAATTGACCATTAGTTGAGGTCAGAGTCAGACTTTGTGATCCAGAGACATCACTCTTTAAAAATCCTCTGGCTCCACTCCTAGCTCCTTCAATAAAAGCAGGTGTTGTTTGTGTTAAATCTGCACTTACAGTCAGCTCTGTAAATGTTTGTATATCATAAAGGAATACATCATATTTGGATGCATCATCAGAATATGCGGCTGCTTCTAACTTATAATCATAAACTTTCGCATTACCAATTTCAATACCAGAAGCGGAGGATCCAGTTGTTCCTACTCTCTGACTTCTAAGACTTACTACAGCTGTCGTTCCAAATCCAACAACAGGAGAACCATAAGCATTATTAATTTTTACATAATTGACACCATCAAAAGAGAATGATGTCGCAGAAACTGTCTTTGTATCTCTGGGTTTTTCTACATCAATGTAACTGGTGTTTAGTTTCTCAATGTCGAAGCCTCTGACATATGCCTTTCCAGGAGAAACTTGATAAAGCATCAAGTCAGAACTTGGTGTCCCTCCTTGAGCAGTTTTTTGATTTGGTAAATATATACCACCATTTCCTTGTCTATTGTTCAAAGACTCTTTTACAGAGACTTGGAATGGTTTTACATAGTAATCCCCACTTTCATCATAAGTTCTTCTAGCTAACTCATCGCGGATGAGATTATAATCAGTTTTCTTAACAAATTTTTGTAAGTCGCCATTTTCAAGCCTCATTAATTCAACGAAATTCTCATCGTTGAATTCATCTAAATTTTTCTTAATTAATGTGGTCGTAATTTGGAATCTGTCTGCACCAGGAGCAGAGAAATTAGAGAATCCTCTCGCATTATCAAACAGACTTGAATCGTCATAAGACGTGATTACGTTCTCACTCACCAACAATCCAACTCTGTAACTTGGAGTTGCATCATACTGGTCAAGAATTACTGTTTGAGAAGTAACTCTTACAAAGAATCCACGAATAAAATATACACCATCTTGAATTGATGCTGCACAACCAGTAGAGGTTGCATTTGATGGAACACAAGATGCAAATGGATTATTTGCAGTGATTCTGGACAATCCATATTCAATGTCAGAATTACAAATCAAATTCTCCCCATCTTGGAAAGTATTTGTTTGGAAATCTTGTCCAGATTTTGAATATTTTACATATAACGTATTATTTCCTCTATCCGACTGAGACGATAGTACATAATTGACTACCGTAGCTTCTACCCCAGAGGAAGAACCTCTAATTACCTTTCCTACAAGTTGATCAATATATTCCGACAGTGGCACACCAAGAAAGGTGTCATTCAATTCTACAGCATAATACAGTGGGTCATATGCAATTTGGCCAGGAATGACCATTGCACCTTCTTTAAAGAAGTGTTGACCAAATCTTTCAATTTGATTTTGTAAAATTGATTGGAGTGTTGTTAACTCTCTAGCTTGTACTGGGCTTGCAGGCTTAAAAAGAACTCTATTAAAGTTCTTTTCTTCATTGAAGTCATCATAATAAGGAGAAACATTGAGGTTGGTTTCTTGGGGCATTTTCTTAGAACTCTAATACAATTTTGATGTCTTCTTTCTGGCTGGCGCTGCGCTGAATCGCTGCCCTGTTATCTATGTATAAGATTTCACCAGAATATTTCTGGACCTCTGGTTGAGCTACACCACCAATAAAACTCTGTCCTAATTGAACAGAGGCTTGACCAACTGTTGTAGCCGTACCTGGGTTTGATGCACTACCAAAACTAGTTTCAATACCTAAAGCAGATCCAACGGTTTGACCACTAATGACATATGTGCCACCCGCACCAATTTGATCTGTAAAATCAACCATTCTAAATCCATAGGCGGTTGAGCCAAGTCCAACTGGATTATATAACTTCAAAACGCCAGTTGAAGAATCCCAGTTAGCAACATAACCAACGGCAGTGGATCCAATACCGATGGTCTGATAGACTGGGGTATCAACCGCATAAGTAGTATCTGAAATATCTCCACCAGTAAGAGATCTTAACTTTAATCCATAAAGAGCACTAGCCCTAGACTGATTCAATACACTACCAGATGGTGTAAGTGGGTTTTTAACAACACCTATTCTAGCAAAATCGTTTCCAGTAATAAAGTCTGGGTTGCTACTGTCATTTTCATATCTAGAATAAAGAAGAACTCTAAAAGCACCAAGCTCTTTGTAAACGTCGTACCCATGACCGCCTGGAGGAGGTGTAATAACCTCAAACTCAGCCACCGATGTAGTACCCACACCAACAGCAGATAATCCCGAAATTGGACCACCAGTCTCGGCACCAGGAGCACCAGGATAGAACTGAATTGTTCCCCTGGTATATCCAGAACCACCATTAGTCACAAGTACGTTTGATACTTTTCCCTGAGCATCAACCGTCACACTAGCTTTTCCACCAGTGCCATCACCAAGGATAGGAATGTTATTGAAGGTGGTACTGATTGGTTGATATCCACCACCAGCATTTACTACAAGAGCAGTTTCAAGTTTTCCAGATACTGCATTATTTTTTACATCCGCAGTATCTCCAGATCCCCAATTAGAAGGAACTGGAATAAAATCAATGGAATCAAATTTTACGATATCTGCAGGAGTAATCGTATAAAGATATTTCCAAATATAACCATCACCACTAGATCCTGCAGATCTTGGCTCAAGGTCAGTAAATGTCGGTTCATCCAGAGACTGTTTTCCTAGTGGATTCTCTGGGTTTTGTCCGTTATTAATACAGACATAAACTTTGAACTGACTATTGACAACATAAAACTTTGCATCATATAGATTAGTCGATGATGTCTGCGGACTCAGATTGTCTCTGGTGTAGTTATTCTTGTACATCTCATAGACAGTTCCAGCTGCCCATGTGTACTTTCTAACCATTCTCTTCACATCACCATCTGCAAGCTTTTTCAAAGCAATCATGGTGTCATAATCATCATTATATTCCCTAAACCCATCTTTAGGGGCTGGAGTATTACTATTCCAGTCGGTAGTACCATATCCAGCTCCCACATCTTGGGAATTGGGTAATCCAATAAAAGTGTAATAGGACTGTGAGGTGTCCGCTACACCAGCGACAAAATTCGCAGCATTTAATATTCTAAATTGATCTGAAATAATCGCAGGCATTTTATTAGACTTTTTGTTTTATTTATGATGTCTGATCAAAGTCACTGTAATTTTCCGCAAGTTGATTTATACGAATAGCAAGTGGAGCAGTCGTAAGTCCCGTATAACCATTTTGATTATTAATGGTAAATGACTGTGGAGAGACCCTATCTCTATTGAAATTGTAGAATCTTCCCCAACTGTAGTATCCAATTCTAGGTGAGAGACTTGTTGTGCCGACTCCTGCTAACGTTTCAACGTTAGAATATACAGTAACGATACCAGAATTTGATGTTACAACTTGATCCGCTTTGTAAACATTATCTATGAATGTTGTTCCAACTCCAATTGCCGTTCCATCGGTGTTAATGGAAGTAAGTCCATTTCCAACAACAGAATCATGAATTACAAAGTAATATCCACTGGTAATTCCACTCTTTGTAATATTACCAAATCCGGCTTGATCTAAGAATGGATCCACATTCAATTCAAACTTGACCATTGGAGTGTCGGTTCCAATACCAGTTGAACTCGTTCCAATTCCAATAACAGTACCAAAATCGCCTTCACAATCAACACTTGTTAAAGTTTCAACGGTGACTGGCTCCAGTGAGATAAGAACTTCAACTGGGAAGTTGGAATCATATCCAAATCCACGTTCAGTGAGATCAATACCAGTAACTGATCCACCAGAGATGATAGCAGTTCCAGTGGCGGAAACAGTTTCAAACTCACTGTACAAAATACTGGAAGAAAGTCCAACAGTAACTAACTTATTGTTACCATATGCAAGACCATTGAAGTCAGTTACTATTCCAGTTGATCTCTTATACCAGTTAGTTGCATTGATAGAATTCATTACATTTCCACTTTGTCCAATTGCAACCCAAACATTGTTTTGATAAGAAACGGAATTCAGTGCAAATGTTCCACCAGAAGAAACAACAGACCATGTAGAACCATTATCGATAGATTTAATAATAGTTCCTGCTGCACCAACTGCAACCCAGGTATTGTCTGCATGATAAACGTCATTAAGATTAGTTGTTACAGAAGTTGTCGTTACTCCACTCCAAGTTTCACCATTAGTAGTTCTGAGAATCTCTCCGTTATTACCAACAGCAATAAATGTACCACTGTGGTGTCCAATACCATTAAGATCCTGTGTAGAATACTTATTGGATAGAATAAATCCTGTACCAATTCCAGAAGGACCATCGATACTGAAAGCAATAGTACCACCAGCTCCAACTGCAATTGCTTTGTTAGATCCATGGACAATATCGTTAAAATTACCAGTAACAGAAACATCTGTAAAGTTATAGATGAATCCATTTAATGTTCTACTATAAA
>Ga0208019_1000741_pt1 | contig 17635 bp, 13 predicted proteins | sample CB_VirMetaG_5_FD_184540 | JGI IMG/M metagenome (GOLD analysis project Ga0208019, IMG submission 184540) | Freshwater to marine saline gradient viral communities from Chesapeake Bay - CB_1508_1D Viral MetaG (SPAdes) (version 4) | ecosystem: Environmental > Aquatic > Marine > Coastal | place: USA...
CTTGGTTGGTCTCCACGCAGATGCGCGCTCCCTCCTCGAGCACCTCAGCGTCAAAGAGCAGGTCAGGAGCTGAGCACATACCTGTGATGCTCACGCCAATCAGCGCCTCTTGTTGAAGGATGAGCTGTGTGGTGCGCGTCAGGTAGCCTTGATTGGTATAGCCTGCCTGCAGGGTGCCGATGTGAGCAGCTGCGCGACAGGCCTCAAAGAAGTCCTGTTTAGTGAGGCACTTTTCTCCGTTAATCTCGGTGAGGTTGCAGACTGACCACCCGCTCTGAAAGAGCCATCCCTTGCCCTCGAGCTCATCGCGCCTGTTGAGCATATCGATGGTGATCTGCTCAGGCTGACGACCATCTGGCATCTGCACCCAATAAGGGAACAGCCCAATCTCCGCGCATGGGTTGGTGCCATGACGCTTGGAGGCAAAGAACGCCACGCCAGGCTCACCCCAAGCCTTAGCCATCTCCACCACTTCATCCACAACCTTGCGCTGCTCCTGTCCTAAGATCACGCCTGCTGAGATGTTGGCGTAAGCGCGCTGTGGGTTATCCTTCCACCAATCGCCTGTCTTGGAGCGCATCATCAGCTCATCATCCTCATCGAAGATGGCGATAGATGCAGAGCGCCTCACGCCACCTGAGAGCACCGCCTCGCTCAAGAACATCACGATATCAAAGCAATCGATAGAGCGCAGACGTGGCAGACCCTCATTGATGCGAGCATCGAGGAGCGCCTTGATCTTCTCGAGCGCCACCTTGAGAGGCCCTGCGCCTGGAGCCTTCCCCCCGCTTGAGATATCAGCGCCCTTGGGTCTGATCAAGCTGAAGTCAAAGCGCACATCATGGTAGTCGGCGTAGTAGCCTCGGTGAATGTAGCTGTCGATGAGGAGCTGAGCAGCGTTAGCCCACCCTTCAATTGAGTCACTGACCAAGACCTCATGCACCAAGCGCCTGTCTCGCTCTTTGGGGGTGAGCAATCGTCCCAAGCGCCCCACGTCATCAGCGCGCACTGAGAAGCCTGTGCCACACCCACTAAGTAGGAGCCAAAACGCCTCAGAGAAAAAGCGCGGGCGATCACAAGGTGAGTATGTGCAGTTATAGATCCTCATGTTGTTGCGCTTGATGGCGAGCCCTCCAAACTGCGTTGAGCGTTGGCTTGGGAACACGCGCTTGTCATGCACAAAGTTGAAAGCCTGCTCAGTCTCAAGAGCCACCTGTGGGAACTTTTCAAGGTGCATCTTCTCGACACGATTGACAGCATCAGTCCAGCTCTCGCGTCCGCCCTCAATGGGTCGAGCGTACTGAGCCGCAAAGGCGACATCGCCTAAGATATGGTTCTGCATAGACCATCTCCGAAAAAAAGAGGCGTGAGATCACGCCTTGTGTGTGTAGGTCAGCGAGCGATCATCAAAGATGTGATCGTCACTGCTCCTAACACTAACACTACAGAGCCCCCCAACTTAAGCCACCACACCTCTTTTTTTAGATCCGCGCGCTCAGCCTCGACCAACACGAGCTCCCGCTTGAGCTTGTCGCGCTCGGCAATATAGCCCTCATGCACCTTGCGATGAGCCTTGAAAGCTTCGTTGAGGTGGTCGCGACAGATCGCCTGTTGGCTCTCGATCCTTCTGCCCCAAGCCTTGGCTGTGTTGTCGAGGTCACTCTTAACCATCGCGAAGTGTTCGACCGATAAGCAGAACTGATCAGAGGGCTCAACATAGAGCGCCTCGAGCTCAAGCCCGGTGCTGAGCTTGAGAGGCTCAGTCAGCGCGATTGGGCTGCTCAGAGGTGAGAGGAGAAGGCGCAGGCTTAGGAGGTAGTGCATCATTGGTCAGCTCGCAGATTCGGCAACGGATCGCCTTATATGTGTTGATGGTGTCTCGGCAGTTCTTCTGCTCTGCCTCAATGACCTCAATACACCTATCCTGCTTGGCAGCCAAGAGCTCTGCCTCACACTGATGATAGAGCTGCTCAGTCTGCTTGAGCGCCTCCTCACAGGATGAGCAGTCTGGCTCAGGCTGACATGAGTTGACGAGCACCATCAACACGACAGACCAGACACCTAACGCAACCGAGGTTGCGCGCTGAGCTTGTGGGGTTAACACTAGGTCGCTCATCATCCAGCCTTACTTGCGCGGATCTCTTTTAAGAGCTCCTCGATCTTCTCAAGCTGATTATTGATCGCCTCCATTTTGGCCTCTATTTTGCCGACCGTTATCTCAATCTGTTGGCTCTGCTTAGATGTCTCCTTGACCTCAGCCTTGAGCGTCAAGATGTCGAGCTTGTGCTGCTCGATCTGAAGCTGCGCCTTCTCCATCGCCCGCGATACAAGCATGACCCACCCTAGAGCTGGAACCAAAAGAATCGTGATGATGTCTCGTGCCATTTCCCACATCTCAATATCTCCAAACTAAAACGCGAGCTTTAGCGTCATAGGTGTATTTGGTGCCATCTATTGAGCCTATTGTGCCATAAATAGCATTGATCTTTAAGACCACTGACACATTTGATCCTGTTGAGCGAACATATACACGCGCTCTCTCATCAGCCCAAAGTCCAATGACTGTCTCTGCATCATTGATCATTGTGTTGCCGATTGCACTATTACCTTTGGGCGTTCCATCAACCTCCCAACGATGCCCCACACCATAGGAGGCTATCACCCCATTAGGTGTGGCTGGAGCAAGAGCAGCCTCAAAGACGTAAGTGTGACCATCATTTGGAACTGTAAAGGTTGAGTTGGATGGGCGAGCTAAAGAGAAGTCATACCCTGTAGTATGCTGAGCACCCCAGCTGATTGCACTGCCAACGCTAATGGTCGCTGTCGCTGTGTGATATACGTTGCACTCTGTCGCGATGCGATGAGGAGAAGGGTAATAAGTCATGGAGTACCCCCTATAGCAATCACTAGCGCGTGGCATTTCTCCGGCACACAAGATGTGGGCATCGTGCTAAAATAACCATCTTTTATGTGAGTGTGAGACTTTCCAAAAGATATGCAAATATCATCACCATTGGGAGCAGAATAAGAGCCCAACCCGCTTGTGCTAGATTTAGTAAGAGCCCACCCTCTAAAATACTTTGCTGTTGTGCTTTGCTCTCGCCAACCAACGCCTCCGCTATTAAAAGAACCAACAGGCCCGCCATGCACTTGAGCGCCTTCAACATAACTTGCATGGATTGTTTTGGTGGTTGAGGATGAACTTGTTGCGACAAGTGAATTGATATTGGCGCTTGCACTCCGCTCATCCCAAAAGAATATGCTAGATGATGAAGGTTGAAGAATAGCAAAAGGTGAAAGACCTTCTTCTCCCCATACGCTGTTGATGTGGCTCATAAACTAACCCTCCGAATAAATACTTGAGAGTGAGTGGACAAGATAGTTGGCGAGCCTGTGATAGCTGTGACTTTAAGCCTCAGAGAGCTGGTTGTCTCCACACTAAACACAGCCTCTGCAGCATCAGAGCCAACCTTACCAGTTGGCTGCCGACCACCTTGAGCACCTATCAAAGAACTGTCTAGCTCCCATGAGAAGTCAAATAGGTCTGATGAAGTGTTATTCATGTCAGCTCCTACAATGCCACTCACAGCATAATGACCTGATGGCAGCGTGAGCGTTGATGTTCCGCTTCCTGTTATGCTGATTTCATCATGCTCGAGCGTCATGGTTAAATAAGCGCCACTGCTCAAGGCTCCGCTTATATCTCCAATGGCGAGAGTGACAGACTTGCTTTCGCTCAGCGCTAAATAACTCATGAGAGCTCCTTGCTTTAGAGGATATACCACGCGCCATTGTAGGCGATTAAAGTGATCGTGCTATTCTGAACGCCTAGAACAAACGATGAACCACCATCGATTGAGCCATTGATGGTGAGCTCAAAGGCTGATGTGTTTTTAATTCCAACCCTCTTTCCATCATCGCCTGTGCCTGGTGCGCCAGGTGTCGGTGAGTTGAGCGTCACAGATGTGTTAGCCACAGGAGACATGATCCAAAAGGCTTCACTACCTGATGGCACTGTGATGGTACCACTTGAAGCAGCTGTAACTGAGGGAGCAGCAACACTGATATTTATGAGCGCTGACCCATCAATGGCAGGGAGCTTGCCTGAGACATCGAGCTGCACCACGTTGCCCGCGCTTGTGCCCACATCGAGCGTGACCACAGAGCCAGCGTTGAGCAGATCGCTGATCTCAATAGAGCTGATGTTGGATGGTCGAAGCACCACATCTGTTGATGTGCCCGCTGTAGTCTCAGCATCTGTGGCGAGCTCCACCAAGCCCACGCTTGTCTCAGTCGCTAGAGGCGCTGGAGGTGGGCTAGGCTCCCACAGGCTTGAGGTGGCGTTATAGATGAGGATCTCACCATCTTCAGGCGCGCTTGTCGTCAGATCAACATCATCAAGACCGTTGAGGCCATCTGCTGCGTTGACCTTCTCAGCGAGGCGCGCATCAATACCTGCGAGGTTACTATCAAGGTCTGCACCTGCTGAGCTATAGTCAGAAGGCACATGAGCTGTGTCGATGTCTGCACCACCGAGTGTGAGAGCGCCATCGGTGGGTGTGAGAGTGTTGACGCTGTTGACCGCAAGACCAACCTCGGTGTCGATCCCTGCAAGATGAGAGTCAATGTCAGCAGCTGCCGCTGTGTAGTTTATGGCCACATGAGCTGTGTCGATGTTAACGCCACCAAGAGTGACAGCGCCCGCAGTAGGCGTGAGAGTATTGATGCTCTTAACAGCCAACCCATCAAGCGTGGTGATTGCTGTGTCGAGCGCGCCAAGCTCATTGTCAACGCCCTCAAAGTGATCGCTTACACCATTCCCTGCTGTGGTGTAGTTGGTGGGAGTATAAGAGAAGGTGAGGTCTCCTAAGTCACCTGCTTTAAGCTCTCCCGCTGTCGCATCATAAACAGGGAGCTGCCCTGTGGTGTTGAAGCTGCGTGTGTTGGTCTCGATGCTTGAGCTGAAGTAAACACCCCAAGCGGGCTCATAACCAGCAGGCGTATAATCAAAGCCAAAGAGGTCAACAGTCGCTCTGCTCTCGATGGTGACCTGCCCATTTTGCACGATAGTATTTCCAACGAGCAGATAAGCCGAGGAGCTGACTTGATCCACTTGGATGACAAGCTGACCATCACCCCAATTCGTCACGCGAATGTATTCACCACTCGCTGTGACATTAGGCAGGGTCATGGTCTTGGTGCTCGCGTTAGCTGTTCCAATGATGTAATGCTTGCCAGCCTCTAGGGTTAATGCGTTGGTATCAGTGATAAATTGAGCAGAGCCAATCATTGAGGTAGGCGCATTAACGAGATCATCATAATCGCCTGTGGTCGCTACTGTCGCGAGCGCAGGTGCTCCTGTGAGGTCAGAGTAAGCGCCTGTGGTCGCTACTGTCGCAAGCCCGCTTACGTCTGAAGCTGCGCCTGATGTAGCGACAGCAGCCAAGGCGAGATCGCGCCACTTGGTGCCATCATAGACGAGCGCGTCACCATTGGCTGCGCTTGTGATGGTCACGTCAACGAGAGCACCGATTGAGGCTGTGCTCACATCTGCTGTGATGCCTGTGAGCAGAGAACCATCAACAGCAGGAAGCTGAGCAGAGCCGTTGAGCTGAACCACGTTGCCCGCGCTTGTGCCGACATTGAGCACAGAAGCAGTGCCAAGGCCAAGATTAGTGCGCGCTGTTGAGGCGCTCGCCAAGTCGCTGAGGTTGTTGGCTGTCTGAGCGAATGTTCCAATATCCTCGGCTGAAGCTGTGCCGAGTGTAGGCAAGCCAGAGAGGTCAGAGTAAGCGCCAGAGGTAGCTACTGTGGCGAATGTAGGCTTGTTGAGCAGGTCAGAGTAAGAGCCAGAGGTAGCTACTGTGGCGAGCGTTGGTGTGCCTGTTACCTCAGAGTATGCGACCGAAGTGTTGACCCAATCAGAGCCATCGTACTTGAGCACTTGATTGGAGCTTGCGCTAGTAATGGTGACATCAACGAGAGCACCGATTGAGGCTGTGCTCACGTCAGCTGTGATGCCTGTTAGCAGAGAACCATCAACAGCGGGGAGCTGAGCAGAGCCATTGAGCTGAACCACGTTGCCCGCGCTTGTGCCGACATCTTCAGCCGAAGCTGTGCCGAGAGTTGGCGTGTTGGAGAGGTCAGCATAAGAGCCAGAGGTCGCTACTGTCGCAAGCGCTTGATTCTGCCACTCGCTAGACACGTCATCATAGATGAGCGCGTCACCCGCTGCAGGTGTCGTGATGGTCACGTCACCGAGATCGCCCACGCTATCGATGTTGAGCCCTGTGAGCTGTGAGCCATCGACAGCAGGAAGGGCAGCAGAGCCCCCAACGTCAACAAGCTGAACCACATCTCCGATAGTTGTGCCAACATCCTCGGCAGACGCTGTGCCGAGAGTAGGCGTGTTGGAGAGGTCAGCATAAGAGCCAGAGGTCGCAACAGTCGCGAGGCTAGGTGTGCCTGTCACCTCGGCATAGGCCACCGAGCTGTTGACCCATGCTGTGCCGTTGTACTTGAGCACCTGCGCGCTAGAGGCGCTAGTGATGGTCACGTCTGAGAGGTCACTGATGACAGAGCTTGAGAGGTCTGCTGTGATGCCTGTGAGCTGTGAGCCATCGACAACAGGCAAGCCAGGCGAGCCACCAACGTCAACGAGTTGAACCACGTCACCGGTCGCTGTGCCGACATCTTCGGCAGACGCTGTGCCGAGAGTAGGCGTGTTGGAGAGGTCAGCATAAGAGCCAGAGGTCGCAACAGTCGCGAGGCTAGGTGTACCTGTCACCTCAGAATAAGCGACCGAGGCGTTGACCCAAGCAGAGCCATTGAACTTGAGGAGCTCGTTGGTGGTCGCGCTTGTGATGGTCACGTCTGAGAGCTCACCCACTGAGGCGGTGCTCACGTCTGCCACGATGCCTGTCAGCGCAGAGCCATCAACAGCAGGGAGCTGCGCTGAGCCGTTGAGCTGCACCACGCTGTTGGCGCTTGTGCCGACATCAAGAGCAGCCGCTGTGCCGAGCGTCGGCAGGCTTGAGAGGTCAGTATAAAGCCCTGACGTGGCAACAGTCGCAAGCGCAGGTGACCCGCTAAGGTCAGCATAAGCTCCTGTGGTCGCAACAGTCGCGAGGCTCGCGCTGTTGGCCTTGAGCCCAAGCGCAGTGTCAACACCTGCGAGGTGACCATCAAGGTCTGCTGAGGTGGCTGTGTAGTTGGTCGCTGTGTGCGCGCTGTCAATGTCAGCTCCACCAACAGTCACGTCACCCGCAACAGGAGAGATGCTGTTGACTGAGCTGACGCTTGATGAGCCCAAGTTATCGACAAGATCGCGGGTCTCCTTGAGTTTATCATCAAGGAGGCTGTCAGCATTCTTGAGGCTAGACGCTGCGCTGATATAGTCGGCTGTGGGGTCTGGAATATAAACGCCACTACTGCTGAGCCCTGCGCCTGTCTCAATAGCATTGATCTCTGTCTGCGCTGCGCTGATCGCGTCAGCGTTGACCTTAACTTGATCATCTAGCAGGCTATCAGCGTTCTTTAATGTTGACGCTGCGCTGATGTAATTGGCTGTGGGGTCTGGCGTATAGGTGCCATTGCTGTTTAGCCCTGCCCCGCTTTGAGTCGTGCCAAGCTCAAGCTCAACAGCTGTGATGTCACCCTCGTTGGTGGTCACGCGCCCCTCAAGAGCTGTGATGTCACCCTCGTTGGTGGTCACGCGCCCCTCAAGCGTGGTGAGGTCTGCATCAGTCGCAACACCTGACACATCGCTTGTGGTGAGCGTAGCGTTGACCCACGCACTCCCATCATACCTGAGAACCTCACCAGAGGCTTGTGAGGTGATGGTCACGTCTGTCAGATCGTTGAGCTCTGCAATGCTCTCTGTATTGTCGATCTTGTCAATCTTGGCGTTATCAATCGTGCCACCCATATCAGCGTTGATGATAAGGTGGTCTCCAATCTCCCAATCTTGACCATACCGAGTGCCTGCAGCGCTTACCTTATAGAGGTCACCTTTCTGACTATTGCTGAGGTCAGGGACTGCGTTGACTGCATCCCATAGGCCCTTATAAGTTAAACCGCCAGCAATGCCCGCAATCTCAGCTTGAAGACCTGCGGGAGTGACAGCAATGGCTTGGCTCGAGCCCGCTGCCTCAGCGATGGTGGCGAGGCGCACCTTCCCTTTGGTTGTTGTGGTCGCGTCAGGTACAGATGCACCACCGCCTAAGACTGAAGCTGTTCTGATCGTGATAGCCATGAGCGCGCCCCTTAAAAGTCAAAGCCAGCGATAACGTAGAGACTATCAAGATCAGCAGGCTTCTTCACGCTGATCGTAGTGACCTCTGCTGTGAGGGTGCCAATGTCATCGCTGTGGAGCGAGTAAGGCAAGATAGGCAGCTCGTTGTCTGTCGTGTCGTCTGCTGCCACACGAGCGCGATACTTGACATAGGCCACACCATCGAGGCTGAGATTGACCACACCGATCCAAGCGAATTTGAGCCCTGATGCAAGCGCCTCGCCTGTCGCTGAGTCTTTGAAGTCAGCGCTAGAGAGGTCTTGCCAATCGGCATTTGCTAAGCTGAGGTCACACATAGCCCTATAAGAGCCCGCCTTGATTGGGTTAGTTACATTTAAGCCTGACATATCAGCGCTCCTCAAAGTCCTCGGGTAAAAGTCGATAGATATGAGCGATGCTATCCACATCGCGCTCACGCTTGATCACGCCCTCAATGCGCCCCTCAGGGCCCATGCCATGAGCGTTGCCTTCGATGGTAGGGAACAAGCCAAGCTCGTTGGGCTCACCTACGCAGAGGGTGATGTGATTGCCTTGAATAGGCTTGTGGGTCTCGTCTGTGTAAACAACAACAATGTCACCAGGTTGAGGCTTCTCCCCATCGCGCAGGCGAGCAGAGCGGCCCCACTGATCCCAAAGGCGATAGCATGAAGGGAGCACCTTCTTGCGAAGCGCAGCGTGGAGAGCTCGACCATAGGCAAACGCCACGAACGCACCACACCAAGAGAATTGACCATTCTTGGTGTAGTCACTTTCCCAAGTCCAACCAAGACCATCTTGGCTCTTGATGTAAGCAGTGATGCGCTGATAATCGCCCTTATACTCTGGCTCTGTGACGTTGCGCGCCCACTCAACCTCAGCGCGCTTGATCGCCTCGAGCGCTCGCTCAGTCGGATAGACTGTGCGCTCAAGAGGCTGATGACCTGCCACCGCTGCTTGAAGGTCGAGGCTCATCTGACCGATAGATCTCTTTAAGCGCCTCACCTCATGGTCGAGCGCATCGACCTTTTGGTGGGCAGTCTTAAGGTCTTCTTGAAGCTCAGCTTTTGTCTTGCTCATGCATACTCCTGCGCCTCTGTGCTAGACCCTAGCACAGGCGGGGAAGTGTTGGAAGCGAGATAAGCATCAGCCTGATGCGATGCGCTCGCGCTTGTGTAAATGGTTGGCTCGATTGTGCCACCTGTTGAGGTGATACCATGAGCCGAGGTGAAGAAGATGATGTTTGCATAGAAGCTCTCAATGACAAGCCCTGTGATGGCGTTGTCCTCGTCACCCTCTGGCAGATAGTCCACCACATCACCCACATTAAAGAAGCTCACATCTGTTGCGTCTGCTGTGTAGTCGTCACCATAGATCGCCACAGAATTTGAGGTATAGGAGGCCACCCTCGCTGATGCGTTCCACCTCACAGGCTTTACGCCTAGCGCGATGAGCTCCAGCTCTGCGCCCTCGCGCATAAGGTCTTGGCGAATAGAGCGCACCATGCCAACCTCACCGCTCACGCCATAAGCGTCACCATAGCCCTTGAGCAGAGGTGAGCTCACAGAGACATAAGAGCCCACGTCAAGCGTCATGCTCTTACCTGTGCCGACAGCCCCGCGCCAAGCTCTTATCGGGTTACTGAGCAAGCGCCACAAGCGCGCCATCACAGGAAGAAACACCCCTGTTACGTCACCCACTGCACCGCCAATGTCGCGTGATGTAAGCGCATATAGATCAAGCTCAATCTTGGCGCTCTCGCCTCCATAACGATTGATGGCCTCTTGATTATTGAACGTGGCCTCACTAAGAAACTTTTGCTCATCAATCGACCAATTCCAGCGCATCTTTACTTGCGTCACAATGTCTTCATAGATTGACCACGTTGGCGGTTGATCAGAAAGCCAATCACCCGCCTCAATCGTAGCGCTCACATCAGACAAGATCTCAAGCCCCATAGGGCGCAGAGTGAGCAAGCTTCTACCTGTTGAGCTTCTCGCCATAACGAGCGCGCAGCCCATCAGCTTAAGGATGTCCTCAATAACATCCCTGATGTTGACACCTTCCCCGCTGATCTCACCTGTAAACAAGAAGGGTGATACCGTCCCATAACTGAGGAAGCTGTGTTCATCAATGTCAGCTGAGTTAATCCCTAAGCCTACAGAGTATAGGTCATAGTCTCCGTTCTTCTGATAGCCTCCTCCGCTCTCAAGAAGTTTGAGCAGCACCTCACTTGGGCTCTCACGCTGAAAACGAGCTCCACCGAAGATTTCACAACGCTCAACATCTAAACCATCCCAATCACCAAAACTCTCTACCTCAGACCAATCTTGATCTGGCGCAAGGTGAATGATGTAGCCGATAGTTGAGTTTTCATAAGTCGCTGAGGTCTGATGTGTTGCCTTAAGCCATTGAGTGCGCGATTCACCACTCGATGAAGTGTATTTAACTTGAATGTCATAACGCGCATCTGTGCTCACAGTCGGCAAGCCAATAGCATCCTCCACTAAGATGGTGAGCTCCTTCTTTTGATAAAAAGCTCGCGCTACACCACCAATTTCAACCGACCGCGAAAGCGCATCTCTGTTTTCAGGCAGATCTATCACGCGAGTGTAAGATGTACGCTCAGAAGGTGGCTGCACTTGATCAGCAGGTGGGCGCAGATCAATTGGATACCATAAGCGCAGATAACGCTTTAAAGGATCGACAGGTGACTGTGTATTTACTCCATATGCCCACTGTTTAGGCTCATAGGTAGAATTATCAATTTCCACTCTGTGAAGAGTGCCAGATGTCAAGACAAGCTGAGGCTGAACGCCTCGCGGATCGACAGTCGCTGTGACCTCCACAACGCGGTCACGCCTTAGAGTCCAATTAGCCCAAGCGCCACTATTCCCCTGTTGGTCAACAGCAGCGTTAGTTTCAAGCTCTGTCCTAATCACCGAGGGCCAAGGCTTCACTTCACCTTGCCCAAGCCTAACGGTTTTGACCTCTGGCTCTGTATTCGTTCTTAGTTGATAAAAAGTCTGCTCAACAGTCGGTAACAGCGGCGAGCTCTTGGTGGTGTCATAGGTGCCATATACTGAGGCATAGCTGGTGGGATATACAGTGACACCATCACCCTCAAGGCGAGGATAGCGAGGGTGAGCTTTTTCTAAAGCTAGATCATAACCATCGTTAAGGTTGGGGTCATACATCTCAAGCAAGTGAGCTTGAGTGCGGAAGTATTCAAACGTTCCTGTAGTAACGTCGATAGTTGAGCGATCAATGTAATAGTTAGGCCCTCCATTTTTGATCATCAGCGCCCATTCGAGCCAAGATGCTCGGAAGCCGTTGAAGTAATGAAAATTCTGCACAAGCTTTGTTGACTTGCGCGCTTTGTCTGCGATGCTGTTATCAATCAGCGCGCTTATAGGCAAAAGGCTAATGGTGACCTCACCGCCCTGCTCCACTATAGGCGAGCTCTCGATAAACCCGTTGATGACCTGAACAAAATCACTCAGGCCTCCTCCTGGATATTGCTGACCTATCCACAAGCGAGCTCTACGACCTCTAAAGGTAGTGATCTCTGAGCTGATCTCTGGCACATTAGAGCCCCAATCAGAGGGGCGATGGTCTTGCCGCTGTGAGCCTCCTACAGCTCTGACGCTATAAGTGAAAGTGCGCCCTGTAGTCTGAGAGAGACTAGACACTCTAAAACTTTCAGCACCTATATGCATGATGCGAGGAAAGGTGAGTTGACCTCTTGCATCAGCGGCAATGCGAATAATCCCTGTGTCATCATCATACGGCACACTGCCAACGATCTGATCATGAAACACATTAGATGCACGAGCTCCGCAGCGCCCAAAGATAACCGCAGGGTCATGCTCATCACCTCGCGCTCGATCACTCGCCAACGTCACGCTTAAAGGGCTGTATTGAGCAATGCCCCCGCTCGGGTCGAGAGAGCCAGCAAACGCGCCTACATCAATGATTGAGGCTCGATTGATATAGCTGATTCCATCGACGAGCTCGCTATCCATATTGGAAACGCTTGGGTCGATAGGGTGTGATGTGTAGCGCGTTGTGAGCCCTGCCACCTCAAGCACAAACACACGCTGAGCGCGATCATCTGTGATGCTCATCATGCCTCCTTGTAAATGTCGAACACGTTGACAGCGAGCAACCTACAGTTTGTAGCTTGAACACATAGCAATAACACATCCCCTCGGTTAGCTTGTGGCACATAAAGAGGCCGAGGCTCTGTGAATGTGCTCAAGCCACCTGAAGGGAAAGCATAAGGTTGTGCTCCTGTATGAGAGCGCTGCGCTGTAGTGCCTGAGCCTTGCCTAGGGCCTACAAGATCATAAGGCGCTTGGAACTTGATGCCCTCATCAATCTTCGTTCCCTTTGGCGTGGTGGTGCCTAGAGTATAAAGCTCAATTGTTATATATGGCTCCTGAGTTGCTTCTTGATTATTAGTAGAGCCATACACAAGCTCAACCGCAAGCCATTCTGTGGAGGGCATAGTGCCAATGAGAAGATCTATATCTTCTTGCTCTTCCTTCTCAAATGAATGCCCATGAGCAGTGCTGAGTTGAGCCTCAGTGTAAACAGGCCCCACCCAATAAAGCTGCTGCCAAGTTGATCTGCTGACGTGATAATTAGCTAGCGCTCTATACTTGACACCCTGCATCTGCTTGAGCGCTAAAGCGAGCGAAGAGGCTTGAGCGCCCATAACCATCTGCTCATTATAAAACGAGCTTTCAGATGGAAGTCTTTGAAAATTGGTTGGCGTAGTCATCACACACCCCAAACGCAGATAGCTTTAACTTTAGGCAGGTTAGGACTTGCATAAGTATTTAAAGATGCGAGGCTTGAAAGGTTGATAGGGTCATTGTCAGGGCCTACGCGATAGATGTTTAAGCTGAGCGCTCTTGACATTGACTCATCCCTGTCAACCAATACGCGCACAGTCTCGACATTCCATCCGTTAGCACTGACCTCTATCTCTGTTCCTAGTACAGAGTAAGAGATTGATAAACCTGCTGGTAAATCGTCAATAAGCAGCGCCACCTTGATTTCATAGGTAGAGCCTAAAACTGCCTCTGTGGGGATGTGAATAGGTGCTGCTAAAACATTGATGTCTCCTACACCTAAATATTTAGGCGGTGCAGGATCGTCAAAGCTTGTAGGCGCACTGTTAAGATTGTCAATGCCAGACCAAGTGAGATAGACCACAGGCCTCTTGCGCAAGAGCTCAACATTGTTGCGCGCGTTGACTCCCCACCTAGAGCTGAGAGGATAGTCATTGTTCACACGATTGATCCCGAATGGAACGAATTTATCACTCAGCCGATAGCGCGCCCCTGCTGTGACAGGTGATAGCAGAGGCACCCATCGCGCCATTATGCTTTGAATCTCATGGCGAGCGCTGTCATCTGATGTGTGAGCAACAAACATGGAGAGAGTCAGATACTCATCAGTTGGTGTGCCTAATGTTAAGCTTAGTCTCACTAGATGAGGGCCTGAACCAACAGAGCTCACAGTGTCAGTGACAGCTGCTGTGGTCGCTCCGTATAGCTCAAGAAGGATAGTTCCTGAACCTTTGGCGATAACAATAACCTCAAGCTCATGGTGATCGTTACTGATAACAGGAATCATCCACTTTGCCATCTGAACAAGCGAGGTTCCCTTTTGCACAAACTGACCATCTGCCCAAGCTTGACTCAGCACATTGGTGGTTGATCCATAGTGCCAAAGATAATTCATAGTCTCGCTCATAAGAGTGACTGCTCCCTCAGCAATGGGAAGCCCTGCCACAACGGTTGTTTCATCAGCGAGCTGAGGAGGTGTTGTAAAACTGTTGCTCATAGGTGGTCTAACCTCATCGATACAGGCACACGCCTCTTGAGCGCGCCAAAGCTTAGGTCATAAGAGGCGCTTGTGAGCGTGGCTCTGATGCGTCCCACATCTCCGTTATCCTCTGAGGTATAGAGCAGATCATAGGCAAGCTGATTCTCATCTACCTCAGCCGAGGTCAGAGACCGCCTGCTATCACCCCAACCTTGATAGAAGGTGCAGCGCTCACCATTGGGAACATAAGGCACGAACCGGTCTGTAAAGTGTCGGTATAAGTCGCGCTGATCAAGCAGAGCGTCAAGGTCAAAGCTGAGCTGGCTCTGCCGATAGACTCCGACATGGTTGGAGGTGTAAGCCCCGCTGATCAAGCGCCTGCTCTGCGTGACTGCTTCGACCACAAGGTGATGATCTTGAAAAGGTCGAGAAGGAAACAGCGCGCCTGGTAGAGGATGCTCTGCTGTGAGGGTGACTGTGTTGACTGCGCCATCTCCATTGATCACACCCACCTCAAGTCCACTGAAGCCAAGGCGAGCGCGGAAGGTGTCGCTGAGCCAAGTAAATGAACTTGCGTCATCGAGATACCACACCTCAACGTGTCCCTCATCATTGAGCACAAAGCGAACCTCTTTGCTTGCGCCTGTCCTCACCACAGCCTCAAGACAATCGCTAGGGTTGAGCGCATCGGCATCATCAACTGTGCCACGCTCACGCATCGCGACCACCACATCTTGAGCTGCCCAAGGCTGATCTGCTATTGAGGGCCATGTAAAAATAGATGGTGGGAATTGACCACTGCTGATCAAATAGCGCTCCCCACGATAGACACCACGCACCCAATCTAGGTTACCTTCAACGCTGTAGTCTCCTAGGTCGAAGGTAGCATCTTGCTCACCTAAACCGAGACTATCCGCAGCAAGCGGAGAGATAACAAAGGGAACGTCAGAAGTGATCTTGAGGCGATCATTCTCTGTCAGTTCAAGACTCCATGTCGTGCCGAAAGATGAGGCATCTTGAAGCGCAGATCCAAGCGAACCTATAGCGCCAGAGATTGAGGAGCTCCCCACGCCACGACCATTAAGGAAGAAAAGAGCATCCTCATATACACCTTCACCTAGACCATAGGTGGGGAGCGTGATGGTCTCGCCATCATACTCAATGACATCAGCGCCAGACCATTGGCGAGCATCGAAGGCACCCAAAAGCGCGAAGTTGGGAGCAGGTTGATTCAACGGCATATTAACCTCTCATCATCACAGGGCGCACAGCGCCTCGCCTTGGTCGATTGAACACAGTAGCCACGCGATCTGCGAGAGCCTCCTCAGCAGCGCGCCTTGTGTCATAAATCACAGCGCCACCAAAGTTAATGTTAAACACCATGCTCTCCTGCTCGGCTGATTGACGCTGAGGCGCAGGAGCCGACAGCGCTGACCCACTCGGTGAGGCTGTGCCTGTAGCGCCACCACCGCCACCACCTCCAAGAGCTGACGAGGCACCCTTAGCGAGCAAGGCAGCAGAGCCAAAGAGCGCAGCAGACTTAAAGTGAGTTGCGGCTTGAACAGGATTGAGCAAAAGCGCGGCTGTCCCCTTGGCGAGCTCCATGAGAGACTGCACCCCCGCCTCCATCGCAAGTGACTTGATTACCTTGGAGAGGCTCTCCTCAAAGTTTTCACCGAACATCAGCGCACCCACACTCGCTTGAGCAAAGCCCTTCCCATAGTCATCAAGGAGCTTCTCAGCGGTCTCCTGCATCTGCGCTGCTGACTGTTGCTCAAGCATAGCGCGCTCGAGGCCATAGCGCCTCTGTAACTCGGTGCGCCTCACCTGGTTATCTTCAGCAAGCGCCAGCTCTCGATCATACTTGACTTGAAGCAGAGCAAGCTCACGCTCGCCCTCGTCTGCAATCATCGAGGCGTTAAACTCGGCAGTCTCAAAGCGGAAGTCTCTGAGCGCCTGCGCTGTCTCCTTCTCTTTGGCGAGGCGAGCATCAAGCGCTGCCACATCTCGGTCAAGCTCAGCCTCTTGAATCTTGCGAACCTCGAGCCTGTATTGAGTCTCCACGATAGCGCGCTTGGTCGCGTCATCCTTGGCGAGTTGGAGCCCTGTATCATATCGCTCACGCGCCAAAGCCAAGAGCTGAGCATCGCCTTCAAGGGTGTATTGAATCTGAAGCTGTCTAAGTTGTGATTCTCTCGCAATCTGCTGTAACGCTAGAGCTTCTTGTTGTTTGGCGAGCGCCTCAGCTCGTTGTCGCTGAGCCTTAGCTTGATCTGCGCGCTTCTTATCAGACTCATCATAAAGTTTTTGAACAGCGCGAGTGTTGGCAAGCTGAACATTGGCTGTTTCTTGTGAGCTACGCAGAAGACTCTCAGTCGCCTTGACGTTGGCTAGGAGCTGATCTCTTGTCATCTCCTCAAACTCTAGTTTGCGAGCTGATGCCTCTTGCTCAGCAATAGCCTTCTGAGCGTTTAACTCTGTGAGGTCATCTTGAAGGAAGCGCTCAGCTTGCATAATCTCAAGAGCCTTCTGACGCTCACTGAGCTCAAGAGCTTTAGTCTTTAGAGCGTCTTTGGTGAGCTCCTCATAACCTTGCTCCATCTCCGCAGCTGCTCTGAGCTTCTGGCTAACCTCCTCTTGTTGCTTTGCAAGCCTAGCGAGTACCTTTTCATAAGCCTCTTTGGCCTTGTTGAGTTGGTTTTGAGCTGCGGTCTCTTCATTGACAGCAGCTGCTAAACCTAATGAGGCAGAACCTTCAAGGCCTTTAAGCCTGATGTGCTCGGCTGTAGCTTTGTTGAGGCGCTCCTGTGCCTCTTGCTCAGCAGTCATAAACTTAACACTGCGCTCAAACGCCTTCTGTAGTCGCTCCTTAGCGACCTGAGCCTCAATCGTTACTCGGCTGAACTTGATCAGCTCGTTTGTGGTGAGCACCACCCCGCCCTCTGCTAAAGCCTCCAGCTTGCTCTGTAGGTCACCCGCAGCAGCTGCCATAGCCTCAGCTCTATCCTCTGCCTCTTGAGCTCGCCCACTAAGCTGCTGAAAAGCCTCATAAGCCAAAGCCACAGCGCTTGTCACCAAACCAATCGGGCCGAGTAGAGCCAAGATGCCCGCTCCACCTGATGAGACAGACTTGATTGCATCGCTCATGCCTGTAAAGGCCTCGATACCTCCACCCACAGCATCAGAGACAGATGAGAGCCCTTCACCTAGCTTTTCATTGGTCTTGCCAACAAGGTCACCCACACCTTTAAAGCTCTCGCCTATGCCCTCAGCTCCCTGCTTGACCTTATCAAGACCCTTAAGGGTGTCATCTTGCCCAACGAGCTCGACCTCAATCTCAATGGTATTCTCAGCCATTACGAGCCTCCTGCATCATCTGCTCTTGTCTGCGAGCAAGCATTTCTTCTGTGTTTGAGTGTAGCACATCGAGCGCCTCCACTATTGCACAGGAAGGGTTAGGAAACACAGCGTCAATCGAGCCTAAGCCTTGACGCTGGCGATAATAAGCGCTGATCACAGAGGCGAGCC
>Ga0208019_1000742_pt1 | contig 17617 bp, 9 predicted proteins | sample CB_VirMetaG_5_FD_184540 | JGI IMG/M metagenome (GOLD analysis project Ga0208019, IMG submission 184540) | Freshwater to marine saline gradient viral communities from Chesapeake Bay - CB_1508_1D Viral MetaG (SPAdes) (version 4) | ecosystem: Environmental > Aquatic > Marine > Coastal | place: USA...
GTGTGCCAACAGCACAACGGGCAACTCTACCGGGGATGGGTTCTTTGTTGGTATTACTTCCGATGAGGAGGCGTACCTTTGGAACAAGGAGGCAACCGCCATGCGCTTCGCCACCGCAGGCACCGAACGCTTCCGCGTAGCATCCAGCGGTTACGCTCTCGGCATCGGGACAACGGATATTGAGGCGTGGGATAGCAACTTCTCTGCGATTGAGTTTTCCGAAAGTGCGTTGATGTCATCAAGGACGGCAAGTAGTCTCTATTTGCTCCAAAACGCATACTATGATGGTGCTTGGAAATACAAGGTGTCATCACAGGCGGCTGCAGCATTTGATGTGGGGGGTGCGGCAGGTGCGGGAAGTTTTGCATGGCGTACTGCCGCATCAGGCACAGCAGACGCAGCGATCACTTGGACCGAACGTATGCGCCTTACCAACAGCGGTGAGTTGCAGATCGGTTCGTACCTCCAAGGCACTACTACCAATGGCTACTTGGACCTTCGTGGTGATTCGGGTGCAACCGTAGGCGCACGACTGACTGACGCCGGGATGCTTGCTATTGGCAACACGACGAACGCCAAAATGACCGTGGGCCTGACGATCAACCAAGGGGCGAATGACAACGAGATACTTGCCCTGAAGTCGAGCGATGTGGCGCATGGGATAACGGCCTTAACAGAAACAGATACATACGCATTATTTCAAAAATCAAGCAGCACAGAAGGCGGCTTGATTATTGCAGGAATCACAGAAGGCGGCGAGGGTATTCGTACATTTGCCTACGTTACAAGTGTTGATACTGGAAAGACTACATCAAGCAGGGCGGCCCAAGAAACAAATGCGGCCTTGAAATCTGGATCAACAGTAACATCTATGACTGCAAACTCTAATGTATGGGCTGTTAGGTCAAGTGGAATAATGAAGTTTATTGTGGACCAAGAAGGTGACTTTTTCTATGACGGTGCAGACGGCGGTGCCTTTGACGCTTACCAAGATGCCCACCTTGTCCGCGCCTTCGCCCTTGCTACATCCAAAGACACGCTCCGCACCGCGCACGACGAATGGGTGCAGTACAACGAGCAGACACTTGTTGACATCGGCGTACTCGGCGCACCCGTAAAAGACGGTGGCCTCATCAACGGCGCGCAGTTACAACGCCTACACACCGGGGCCATTTGGCAGAACTACACGGCCATTGCAGACACGCGGGATGAAGTAGATGTATTGAAGTCGCGCCTTGCGGAAACAGAGTCGCGCCTCGCCATTGCCGAATCTCGATTGAAACAACTACCACAAGCATAACAACCACCATGCCTACCATCGAAGTAAAAAAAGCACAGACGGACTGCAAGCAGTTGCAGGTAATCATCGACCTTGCGTTCCCGCCCAAGACCGTGGACTCCGAAGGAACCGTTTCCTACGGCAAGATCAGCCACGTAGAATCGAAAGGCGTGGACGCTGACGGCAACGCCGCAGGCAACGTCTACTGGTATCACGACGAAGTACCCGCCGAAACAAAGGCCAAGCTCGTTGGTATCCTCCTTACCGACCTCCCGCCACTCCTTGCTACCGCCGCAATCAATGTGGACTTTACGCCCACGCCGTTTGAGGCCCCAGTAGTCGAGGAGCCAGCGCTGGAAGTAGTCGAAGAGCCTGATAACGCTGAATAGTTTCGTATTGATGCAGAAAGAACAGCATCAGATAGCCCACGGCAGGATCTGCCGCAAATGGGTGCTGCCGCTGTAATGAAGCACAATATGTCACCGCACCTTAACCAAACGGCATAATGCCACTATCTAAAAAGAAATACGGTTGGTACTGGGGCAGCAAGGGTCCATATAAAAGCAAGGCCCAAGCACAATCAGTAGCAAAAGCAGTATATTCTAAGAAAGGAAAGTAGAACCAAACAATCCCAAATATGAAAGTCTCATACCTTGCAATCTTCAACAGCAAACCAGTTCTTGAGCGCGCGTACATGCAGTCCAAATCTGGACGCCTTAACTATGCAATCAAAAAGAATCTCCGCAAGTTTGAACCTCATTTCGAGGACACTCTTGAGTGGCTTAAGGCAGACGCAATGGACAACGACTGGAAAATTGAAGCAGCGCTTCCGCTTGATAATGCGGAGTTCCGCGCTCGCTTTGAAGAATACCTTAACACTAACCAGGCAGATATTGAGCCATTCCATATTCATGAATCTGATCTTCAGCACACCAATGGAATTACTGGAGAAGAAGAGCTGGCAATTGGATGGCTCATTAAACAGGAAGAATAAATGAACTCTCAATCATCAGACAACATTAAGCAAGCCGTTATCTGGGTAATAGCCAGCATGTTGCTTATGGCCACAAGCTGGACTGTTGCAAGCACTAACGACTTGAATACACGTGTCGAGGTGATTGAGGACTCGCGCTTTGGCACTGCTGATGCCATTGCTCTTGAGATGAAACTCAGGGTTGACATGCGTGATGCTATTGACGAGATTAAAGAATGTCTTAACTACATTCAGCGCGGTAAAGAGTGCGAATGATGGAAAAGATAAACCCGCTACCCCCGCAGAAGCTGCGAGTAGCAAAGCTTGTACCACCAACAACGCTGCCAACAGCGAAACAAACCATGTTTAAAACTCTTCTTGATCGAATGAAAGAAGCCTCTACGTGGGCTGGACTCGCAATCATTGCACAGTTCGTACCGCTTGAGGTTGGTGAACTTCAGGTTATCTGGGAAGCACTTGCAGCGCTCGCTGCCGTTGCCGCTATCTTTATCCCAGAAGGCAAACCCAAAGCAGAGGAATCTAACGGCTAATGAGTAGCAATTACAGTCTGGCGACTTATCCTGAAATAGAGGTCATCAACCTTAACGAGACAAGCATGAAGCGGCTTACAAGCAACTTCTACTTGTCTGAGTTTACCTTTGAAGACCAAGGTCCAGTGGTACTAATCCACCCCAAGCTGCCACAACTGTTGCAAGCCATTAGAGACAAGACGGGTCATCCCATCCACATTAACTCTGCTTACAGAACGGCGCACCACAACGCAGAGGTTGGCGGCAAGCCCAATAGCAGACACATGTTTGGGATGGCTGCTGACATTGTTAGCGAGCATTTTACACCAGAAGAGATTGCAGAAGTAGCCAACAAGCTCCAAGCTGGAGGCGTAGGTAAATACCCAACATTTACCCACGTTGACGTTTGGGGCATGGGGCGAAGATTCTAATGCCAAAGCAAGCAATAAACATAAAGACCTTTGAAGGAATGGTAGGCTCCGTTGATGCGCATGATGCACCAGCGGGGTCTGCCGTTTTTGCTGAGAACATTGACAACATTCAGCAGCAAGGGTTGTTTACGCCGCTCCCAGAAGATCAGCCGCTAAGTGGCGCCACTCAATATGCAACCTGTGATCTTGTGACGCCATTTAGCGATGGCAGTCTTGGTGTCATCTACGACCAAGACGCTTCTAACGTTAGGGTTATTTCGCTTGACACGGGCACGGATGCTGGTTCTGCATCTCCTTCCCGCATCCGCTACGGCAATTTTGACACCGCTATCTCTGATGGCGAGTCAGCACATGTTGGCCTTGGCGCACACGCAAGCGCAAATCCAACTTGGGTTGGCGAAATCTTTCACGGACAGTTTTCTGGCGCAGCCCCAAGCGGGATTCAGTTTGAAGATGCCGAGATCAAATGGGCTAAGTGCGTAGGCGTTCATGTTACTGGAAACAAGTCTAACGTTGCTTTCATGCTCCCAGAGGTGGACGTAACGAGCAATGTTGCCAAGTGGGACACAACGCAAACTGTTCTTAAAAGCGGGTCTTCTTATTACTATTACGCATCTCTTGTATATGACGGCTTTCAAGAAGGCCCATTGTTCCTGATTGCAACCCTTGGCATTAAGGATGGTGGGATATTTCTTGCTGGAACTGGATACGAAGAAGCTACTGACACGACAACGTATGAAAGAAATTCAACCACGCAAAACCTAATTGCGTACAACAACGATCCAAGTGCAGCTAAAACCTATTCTTCGTACTCGTGGATTGATGCAACAACAGAGGATGCTGAAAACGAAAGGCCAGCAGATGGGTTGGCGCGGTTTGATTTTCAGCTTCGCGTTAGAACATCCAGCACGGTGCGCGAGACGCTTCCAAAACGCGTTACCCGCATAAATCTTTATAGGGCAGAGGATGTAAGCGGGTCGTTTAAGTACCCTTGGCAATGGCATGCAAACCAGTTTGGCGTTTCTGATCCAGTACTTTTTCAGTCTATTGATATCAATGATAGCGGGTGGGTTGACGCAACTGTTGTAAACGGTGTTACTGACTTTAACCAAAGCTATGATGCCTACAAAACAATAGAGGTTCAGGATACTGGCGTTGGCTACGAAACGTTTACTGGTCGCACGGCACTTCCGCTTGGCCTCAACAACATGAAGCTACACTATGGCGTGTCCTGCGTTGCTGAGTCTTACCATGTCGTTGCCCGTTGCTGGCATCCAGAACTAAAGCAAATAGAGTCTTGGCTCTTTAAGTCTAAGCCTTATCGTTATGATACGTTTGACTGGTCTTCTGACTACCTTGTGTTGCCCACACCACCAAATGCACTTGCCTACTGGATGGGCAAGATATACGCTTTCTGCGATGGCAGAACCTACGTAATCAACCCAGCTACATTTGATATTGAAGATACGCTTGAGGGTATTGGCGCAAAGCACCGCAAAAACATTCGCATTACTGACAGGGGAATGTTTTGGGGAGACGAAAACAATATCTACTGGCACAACGGAAACTCAATTATACCAATTGGCGGACCCGTTCTGCGAAACCAGCACAACGATGATGCCGCTTGGCTTGAGCGAGGCGGCAATGCTCTTGTAACGGTATACGCGCCGCGATATGACGCTATTCTTTTTGCGTATGAAAACGCAAGTGGCGAGCTTGGAATACTAATGTTTAACATTGGTGGCCAGCGTTGGTCGTACGTGACAATGAGCCAGCTTACCAGTAGCGGCTTTCCCTTGCAAACAAACCAGCTACTATCGTGCGGCTACCAGAAAACAAATGGTGAGCCAGTAATAGGATTTGACGGATCTAGCGGTGGCGTAGATAAATACTTCCACATGTTTGGACACGCCTCCAATAAGCGTAGCTGGAAGTTTGTGAGCCAACAGATTAAGGACGGTGGCTCAAAAACTCGATACTATCACGCAAGGGTTTCGCATTACGGTAGTCCTCCGTCTGTCTATTTTTACGACAATGATCCAAGCTACCAAACCCCGCATGTGGTGACACTTTCCAACGAGGTGTCTGGAAGCGTAAGCAAGGGCCAGCTAACAACAACTACTGACCAATGGAAGTATTTGCGAGACTTTGCAATTGAGTTTTCTGGAACTGGGTCACAGTCAGCATCTGAAGTTGCAATCATTTATAGACCGCTGGATTCGCGATGAGTACGATTGGACGCGCACCAAAGGATTACAATGCTGGCGCATGGGGACGAGTTCTCTCTCGCATTGATAAAGCTATTGCTTCAATTAGCAACAGGCTGTCTGAGAGCGAGAAAGAAGCTCGCCAGCTTCAGGCAACGCAGCGCGAGCAGCGTGGCGCGCTTACGTCTATGCTTACGCCAGAAGCCACGTTTGAGTGGTCTGAGTACGTTGACCCAGCCACAGAACGAGTGTACGCTCAGTGCATTGTAGAAGTAACTCGCGGCTGGGCGATTATATCTGACTTTGAATACCGTGAGGGAGATGGAAATATAAACTGGCTTACTGGCTGGGTTAGCTACAAGACTGGAGCAGACATGTCTTTTGTTGTTAGCTCAGCATACAAGGGCGGTGGCTACTACCTATATAGAAAAGAATTAGCGCCCGTCAAGCCTGGAGACAAGGTTTCCCTTGTTCATGTTGAGCTTCGTGGCAAGGCAGCAAATGATGATGTCTGGTTGCAATCTTCCCACACCTTTGACGGCAACAAGGTGCCGCAGTTCAGATCAGAGCCAAAGCTTGTGCTTCAATGGCATAATTCTACTGAAACGTGGCAAGTAAAGGCAACTGGAGAGGCTGATGACGACACGCTTTCTGTTGGTTTTTACATAAGCGACAACTCTGAGCTTAGTGTAACTGATGGGTTTGTCTCTGGTTATTTTACAACTGGCGTTACAAATCTTTCTGGAAACGATAAAAGATTTAATGTTTCTCTTGGATATTTCCAGCCATCTACAAAAGCCGCTCAGCGCATTTTGTACGTTGCCGCTGGCGCATTTGACGGCGCCAACGCATCGACAGATAACGTAGATGGTGTGTTTGAAAGCGTCTTGTTGAGCATAGAGATTCCAGTAAGCCCAACTGCATCTGGCATCCTTGAGGCTGGAGACATTACTGGGGAATACCTTGCTGATTCTGCAAAGCGAGCAAGCGTTAACCTAACTGCTGAACACAAAACTGGAGCAGAAAGCAGCACGGTAACGGTGTCTGGTACAATAACTTATATAGGAGACGCTTCCGCATACACTATACCATCTCAAGACATTGTTTTTGACACAACTGGCGTTGGTCCAGCAAAGCTTAAGGGAGATCTGACATACATTTATTTTGACCCAGCGGACAGCACAACAGCTCTTCGGACATCTACCACAAAATCAGATGCTACTGAAATATCTGGCAAAAAAATATTTGTTGGAATAGGAAGCGCCGCTTATGTTGAGAGAGCCTTCTTTGTATTTACTAACGACCAGCCAGTATTTAGTGCTCCATTTATTTTTGCCTCAAAGCTTGAAGCTCTTGTAGCAAGAATGGGTACTCTTATAGCTGGGTCGGCAAGCTTTAAAATAGGAGATAGCGTAAGCGGAACGGCGCCAAATGAAAACGATGGCATCTTCATTAATAGCCATAACTACTGGTACGACACTGGTAATTTTAAGGTTGGCAGCGGAACAGACTACATTGAGTGGGATGGAAGCAACCTAAACATTACTTCTATACCAGTTAGTTACAATCAGTCTACTGATCCAACCACTGATCCAACCGTAGATGTTAAATACGGAGATCTTTGGTATGACTCAACCTCTGGTGTTGAGGCTCTTAAGTGGTACAATGGATCTGGTTGGTCTATTATTGGCGATACGCTTCAGCGTTTTTATGCACCAGCAAGCACCACAACAATTAGCGGGGATAAAATTAGAACTGGGGCGCTTGAGTCTAACAACTGGAGCACAAGCGCTGGTTCTCAATTAGATCTTACCAATGGAACTATTAAACTTGGCGGGTCATCTTCTCCAGCATTTTCAGTAACATCTGCTGGTGTTATGTCTTGTACTGGGGCTAGTGTTTCTGGGGCAATAACGGCCAGCTCTGGTAGTATTACTGGCGCCCTAACAATGGGTGTTAGTGGAAAAATTGAGTTTACTGGTGGCGGGTATTTGTCTCCACGGTATCTAACATCTGGCACGAATGTTTTTCAGCTTACTGGCCAGGCAATACGGGTTGGAGAAACCAGTGGTGGGGAAATTTTTGTTGACGCTCAGAATGGAAGTGTTGATATATATTCTCGCGATGGCTCGCCTATTAACTTGTCTGCAAGCGGGGGCGCGCTTGGGGCTGACATATCTCTTACTGCAACTGGAGATATAATTTTGAATCCATCTGGCTCAGCAAAAGTTGGAGCTAGCGCAATTTGGCACGCTGGGAACATCCCATTTTCTTTTTCCTCTGTGGCCAGCGGAGACATCATATACAACAATGGGTCTAACTGGGTTAACTTGGCAAAGGGTGAAAATGGCCAAACATTAACCCTGTCAAGTGGCGTACCAACTTGGGCAACACCCGTCTCTGGTGGGTCTGGAACTGTAACACAGATAAACACGGGTGACGGATTAACTGGTGGCCCAATTACGACCACGGGCACCATATCAATAAACTTCCCAACAACCGAGGTGTCCCTATTCAACTTTAGGGCGCTGGGAATAGACAGTGAGCAGAACTACAAGTACCTTGACGTATCCTCGGTTGGAGCAGACATTGTTGGCGGTGCTAATGCTGCGGCTGTAAAAACGACGCTTTCTCTGGATCAAGTTGAGAATGAAGCTCTTAGCACTTGGTCTGGCACCAGCAATATCATTTACTTGGGTAGTGTAGTTACTGGCACTTGGAGTGCTACCAACATATCACTTGCGAAAGGCGGTACAGGCGCATCGCTGTCAGACCCAAACGCAGATCGCATACTGTTCTGGGATGATAGCGCAGGTGCGGTTACATGGCTTTCTGCTGGCGATGGATTAGCATTTAGCGGCACTGCATTGCAGATGGACTGGTCTGCTGCTGCCGGAAGCGTTACACCTTATATGGTGGTTGTTAAGGATGGAGATCAGGATGTAAAAACCGTTACCCTTGGCAGTCTTGCGACAGCAAGCACAATAAACAATACAAACTGGAGCGGCTCTGATCTTGCCATTGCAAACGGTGGTACTGGTGCAAGCACGGCCGCAAATGCAAGAACAAATCTTGGTCTTGGATCTGGACTGACCACTACAATAAAGGAAACCCAGATACAATCGCCGGGCGGCGGAGACAGTGATCAGTGGCGAGAAAGGGACTTGACGTTTACAAACGGCATCCTAACAGCAACAGGTACATGGACTACATGGGAAGACATCGTTGTGGTGTTCTAAACTAAATTCTATTGCTAACTACTAATAGTTTTGCTAACTTAAATCCAAATTAAACCACCTAAATGCTATGTTACCAGCAGCACTTATGATTGGCGGTGGCCTTCTCTCAGGCATTGGTATGCTGGGGCAGGCTCGCGCAGGACGCCGCGCACAACGCCAAATGAACCGCCTTGCGAGCGGTGTGCAGGGACAGTATGACGCTGCTCTTGCCCCTATTGGAGGTCTTCTTACGGAGTTAGCGGGACAGAATCTTGGCCAGATGGGTCTTGAGCAAGCTCGCATGGCTGGCTATGGGTTTGATCGCGGAACCAGAGAGGAATCTGATGCAGTGCGCTTTGCTGGACGCAATACTTATGGCCGCATGAAGGGCGTTGAACAGATACGGCAAGAAGCAGCACTTGGTCAGGCTGCTATTGGGGCTACTGCTAACCTGCGCCAGCAAAACCTTTCTGCTCGCATGGGCCTTTCTGAGGTAATGGCTCAGGGCCAGATGCGAGCCGCTGATACAGCCAGCCAGATTCGCCTTGGCGGTATTCAAGCCAGACAGCAAGCCGCACAGCAAACGTGGGGTCAGCTTGGACAGATTGGCGGATTTGCCCTTGGCGCTGGTATTCAGGCACAAACTGGAAATTATTTGGCTGGCCTAAATAGCGGCAGCAATACGACACAAATAATGCCGCCAACGTCTACGCGGCTTTCAGCTCCAATTGAAATGCGTGGGCCAGCCGTTTTAAATCAAGTTGGCAGAGCATCTCTTCCAGATTTTTCTGGCTTGCCAACAACAGCAGCTGATGTAATAAGCTCTCTAAGAAACAACTACATTTTTAATGCTTCTGGACTTTCCAGATGGTAGCCCATTTGCCTTTAATATGCTTGGTACTAAACAATGGCTCTAATTGATGCACTTATGGCTGGTCAGCAGTTTGTGTCTGGCATCCAGCAACAACGGCAGATGGCTCGCGAGTACCGCGACAGAATGGCTATGCTTGCTCGCGATGAAGAGCGAGCTATGCGTCAAGAAGAACGCCAGATGATGTCTGACTTCCGCGCACAAGAAGAGCAGGACTTTCGAATTGAATTGGCAAGAAGCGCTGAAGAAAGAGCAAAAGAGGATTTTAGACGACAGGGTGTTGCGTCTGAACTTGCTAATAAGCAAACAAGACAAAACATGGAGATACAAGCTATTGAATCAGAATTAGGGCAAAAACTGACAAATCTTGAGATAAGTGCTGCTGCATCAAAGGCGGCATTGGACGCCGCCAGTGCAAAAGAGCTTAGAGAGCTTGAAAATGTGCAAAGGCAAATTATTCAGTTTCAGCGTATTGCTACGCAAAATCCAAGCGCCGTAACAGCGGATATGTTTAACGCTGTTGAGCAGTCAACGTATAACCTAATTGAAAAGTACCCAAGTTTTGCTGGGTCAATATCTCCGCTGTACGCAAGCATGGTTGATGCTGCAAATTTTGCAATAAAAGAGGGGCGGCCAACGCAGCTTACAGAATCGGGCGCATCGCAGGCCTACGGGCGGAAATACACCACCGTTGGCAGAGAAGCTGGAAAGATTGGAGGCTCTGTGTATAGTCTTCCGAGTGGCCCAAACCTTCGGGCTGGTATGCTTAGCAGTACAGCTGCGGGCGCAACTGTTATTCCTGGCCCGCAATTTGAGTCTGGTAGAGAAAACATTCTGGATCAAACAAGGCGAGTTGAGCAAACTATGAACACGTTTCCAAACTTTCTTGGACTTATCGGCGCGCCGTACGCAAGCGCCTTGATGGACAATATTCCAAACAAATAGTAACCGCATTGGAAAAGCATGAATGAAGAGCAGTATAGGTACGTATACAACGCGTACAGGGCTAACCCCTATGCGTTTACCAACGAACAGGTAGACCAGATAGCCAATGCTGCAAAGCGTCTGAATGTGGACTTTGGGCGCGACCCAATGCACGAAGAGGCAAGCATTGGAAGTGTGCTTGGAAACGTTCTTAGCGGTGCTATTCAGGGCTTTACAACGCTTGAGGTTGGAGACCGCCCCGTAACCGCTGCTGATCAGATAGCTAATAACATTGGCTATCTTCTTGGTTTTGTTGGGTTTGTGCCTGGAGTTGGTACTGCTGGACGTTTTCTTACGCGTACTGCTGTAAAGAATATCGTAGGAAAGTCAGCATCAAACACAGTTCTGGGTCAGCTTGGACGACAGGCAACCGTGCGAACAGCCGCTGGGCTTAGATCAGTTACCTCTGGTCGCATTTCGAGCGTACCGTTTCTTATTGCAAACAGAATCATAGACGGCAAGGCCGCAAGCAAGGCAGCGCAGTCAGCAACTGACTTCTTTATTAAGAAGGGACTTGAGAAACAGACTGCATCAAAGATTGGAGACATTGCCAAAGAGGGCTTGCGCATGGGTGTTGCAAGTTCTGTATCAAGCTGGCAGTATGGTATTGACCAGATGGCGAGCAGCTTTGCTCAGGGCACGGTTACTGGTGGAGCATTTAGGGGTATTGCCAACTTTGTAAACCTTGGTAGCGAATCAGCAAACAGGTTTGCTCGCATTGCTGCTGACACCATCTATTCTGGCGGTATGTCTACGCTTGCTGGCGACCCAATGCCAGTTCAGGTATACAACTACGCTCTTGGTGCGCTGTTTGGTAGCATGGAGAAGCCGCTGAAATACTACCAAGCGGCAGAGTTCATCAACAAAAACGTTAACGTTCATAAGGATCGCTTCATGCGCCGCAAGGCTGTGGATGACATTCACAATCTTGACGAATACAAAAATCTACCTAAAGAAGTAAAGGATGTAGTAGATCACGACATAGACATTCAGTATGGTAGCGAGGCGCAAATTGCTGAGGGTCTGCTTGGCGAAGACTTTGTTGGTAAAATGCGTCAGGGAGAGCTTGTCGTAAACGAGGCTGTCCGCAGATACGCAGCAGAAAAAGGCATTAAGCCAGAAGATGTTGTTCGCACATTTGCTTCTTCGCAAGAGTATGTCCGCACAGTTGAAGAAAGCCTTGAGGCTGGAAAGACAGAAGAGCAAGCACAGGCAGATGGACGAGAGGCGGCGCAGCAGGTTCGCAAAGAGATTGATGACCTGCTCATGCCCATGATGTATCAAGGCGACCCAATTGCCGCTGGTGATTTTATCCCACGCCTCAAGGCAGAAGAGGAAGCTTACAAGCCTTCAGTTGGTGCATTTGAATCTGCGCTTTCAAGCCTCTCTCGCAAGTCGGCAACCCCGTCTGAGTTTTTTAGACGCGCTGAGATTGAGGTTTCTAAGTTCTTTGGCAGTTCTACTGAAAGAGTTGATCTCCAGACTGGCGAAATCCTTGAGGGAAGACGGCTCGTTTTGGGCGACAGGCCAGAGGATGTCGAGCTATTGCGCGCACGACTAAATGAACTTGATCCAACCATCAAGCTTACTGAAGCTGATGACAAGCTATTGCGCCAGACAATGAACACGTACAAAAAAGTTGGCGAAAAGCCAGCAGCTTACGTGTCAAAGCGTGGATATTTGCAGTATGGAAAGCTAACAGATTCGTTTCAGGACATACGCGAGACTGGTGACAAGACGTTTTTTGACTACATTGGCCTTCCAATAACGCTTCTGAAAAGAATTTCTGTAAGGAACAATAGCGAAGCTGCATCAGAAATAAGAGTTCGGTACGCGGGCGGACCGCCAGTGCGATCTACACTTGCTGGGTTGGTTGAGGCAGTTTCCGCTATTGGCAAGTCATCTTCGCCGTTTATGAAGTTTGCCTTTTCTCCAGTTAAAAACAAAGGACAGATTGCCCTTGTCCCATCTTTGCTTGGAGACATGGGTGATGCAGTTGCTCGCAAATCGGCCCTAACCGAGTTCAACAAAACACTTGACGGCATTGACGCTGAGCACAAGGGCGTTAAACAAGAATACATTCAGGCAAGAAAAAGATTTGTTGACGAGTTTTCTGCGCTAAAGCGGCAGTCCAAGGTAGCTGGAATATCTGTATCTGACTATTACGACCTAAACGCCCTCAATAACATTCGCACAATTGAGGAGATAAATAGATCAGTTGATCCCAATACTGGCAACCCAATCTATGTACCCTTTGCGGAAATGCTTCGCAATCCAGACAGGTTTATCTCTTCTTCTGATGAGCTTGTAAAAAGGATGCAGGGCTTTGCTGACTCTAACATTGTTGTTAATGCCCCATACTTTGATGGAGTTAGGGCGGGTGAGCAGTTTCCCACTATTGCGGAAAACGGTGGCTTCAACTATGTCATCCTAAACGACAAGAGGTCTGATGGAGGCGCCTCCTTTGGGGGGCTTTCGTCACTTGGGGAGAAGGCTGGAAAGATTACCCGCATTGACAACACGGACGGCGCGTTGCTCATGCGAGCAGATGTGTTTGATGCTGTCGTGCGGTCATCTGGTCTTGAAGACGGCATTGGCTCAATCAAGCTTACCGTTACATATGGTGACGAACTTGGCGCAAACGGCAGTCCACTTGGCGCAACGTTCCACAAGGTATCGGCCATACGACTCTCTTATATGGAGTCTGCGCAGCTTGCAAAGAATAACATTGATTACGCAGTCTTTGGCTCTGGTGTAAAGCAGACTGGCTTTAGAGATGCTGTTGATTACAAGGTTAGCGCAGATGGTACGCTCTCTTTGTCTGATGCAGCAAAGATTTACAAGGCTCCAATTGATTCAATGCGCGTAAACATTGGTGCATCTGAACACTTAGGCCAAGTAAACAACTTTGTTCGCGTTGTTTCTCAGATGGCTGATGACATCAGCGACCCTGTTGTTCGCCAGCTTCTTTACGATAAGGTGTACCGCCCATCTTTTGAGGGCAGGAAAAAAGCAACTGCTTCTTTTTTGAGCGGGGACTTTGAGGGTGTTGATATTGACAGGGTAGATATGCGCGAGCTTGCTGACGTATACTACTCTCCTTCGTCTGCCTATTCTCCAGAGGCGAGGGGGTTCTTTATCAAAGAGGTTCTGAAGAAGAACCTGCCAGACCCAGAAAACGATTACAGCATCAGAGCTGACAGAGAGAACTCTCGTTCAATGAAGATTCTTCAGGATCTTATGGATACTGAATATCTTGGACTTGGATTTGGTGACTTGGACAAAGGTGTTAGAGACTATGTTGAGGACAGGGTAAGAGCATACTTCCACACTCGCATTTCTAAACCAACGCATGGTGTTGGTGGCCAGTCTATTTTTACCTCTATTGACGCCTTTACCCAGCATCATCTTGCTGCTCTGGGCAATAGTGAAGCATACGAAAACATGCCAGAAAAGCTTAGGGATTCGCTTAAGCAAGGCGTTCTTCCTCAGGGGTGGGTTGTATTTAACGAGGGCATGAAAGATCAGCGCATCAAATGGGTGGACGGCAAAAAGGTTAGGCTTGAAGATGCGTTTAATGATTACCTAAAAGAAACCAAGCCAAGCAAGCGCAAGCAGATGGAGAACCTGCTGACGTTTTTATTTGTCCGCGTTCCAAATGACTCTGCCGCTGGCGTACTCCCGCTTAAGATTGCTGGCTTTGGGCAGCGCAGTGGTAGCGGCATGATTGTGCATGGCGAAGAGCTAAAGCGCATGGGCGGCGCTGATATTGACATTGATAAGGCGTTTTGGTATCAGGACATTGATGGCAACGGTAACGGAACTGGACCCATCATGAACTACTTCAGGAGCACCAAGCAAGCTGTTGCACCAGAGCCGTTTCAAAAGCCAGCTGGCAAATCAAAAGAAAGGAAGTTTGCTTCTTTGTTTTCACCAGAGTGGCTTCAGTCAGATGGGGCGCGTTCTAATGGTAGTAACGGGCGTATTGGTGTGTACGCAAACATATCAAAGCGAACAAGAAACTATTTGTACGATCTGTCTGGAAACGACAGGGGTGCTCTCTCTGCTTTTAACAGATGGATTACTGAAGGCATAAACTCTTCAGCTGATGGATATAACAATGAAGACGCATCATTAATTGGGGAGCAAGCGCGTCTTAAAATTGACGAAATTGCTGATGAGGTCGAAATTGGAGAAACCCTTATAAGCGCAGCAAAGTCTATTGAAGATGTTTTTGACAGAGGCAAAAAAAGAACGGTGCCTGAACGCGCTGCCGATGTTGCGTTTGCTGATGAAAATATATTCAATCATCCAAGGCACAGGGGTGCTATTCAGCTTGCTGAAATCATTAACAGCAACTCTGCAAAAGCGGAGTCTGCTGACCCAGCGGCTGCCTTTCCCTCTGTATCTACCAGTAGCGTAAACAGAATCATAGAGCGTTTCTTCAAAGTATTTGAGGGCACTGACGATCAGTCTCGCCTTACGCGCTTCCTTATTGAGGGTTTTGGCTCGCCAAACAAGGGTGGAAAGAGCAGATCAGACACTGACGCAGAAACTATTACTGCGCTTGGCTCTATGGTTGCGCTTGATAGGCGTGGCAGGGCTGCTATTGCTGAGATGCAGGAGCTTGGCTATACACGCGAAGAGGCGCTTGTTAACATTGAGGCCATCCAATCTTTGTTCAAAGGAGATAGCGGATACATTGGTCGTCTTTCAAGTGTCTTTAAAAACAAAAGCAGGGAAACAGCTGAGTGGGTATTCAGAGACATGACTGAATCTGCATATCAGATTGAGCGGGAATACGGCTCATCTGCAAGACTGTACTTTGAAATGATTGCTCGCGGCGGACGGCGAATGTCGCCTACCCCAACGAAGGGTGCGATTGATATGCTTCGCTCTGTCCCAGAGTCTACGATTTACAACACCATTGAAAGGGCAACGCAAGCAAAGGTAAAAGATGGAAAGCCAGAAGATGCCGCAAGAGAAGAGGCTATTTCAGAACTCATTGAAGCTGCAAGGAAACAAAAAGATACTATTGCTCAACAAGCCGTTGCGGTAAACGACTGGGCTGGCATTAGCAAGCAAACAAACGTAGACTACGCTGACGCTGTTACCTATGTGGCTCGTGGCGAGGATGCAATTGCAGAACGCGCTGCTGAGCCAACCATCGCTGAGACTGGTAACGTAAAGCTTACCAATGACCCAGAGACGGACCTCCCGCCAGATCCAGTTTCATTCAAGGAGGGGGAGCGAGTAGAAGAGCTTGCTGGGCGTATTCGCGGCAAAGAACTTGGTGCAAAGTTTAGCCCAGAAGACGAGGCAAAGATTACGCGCTTCAAAGAAATCCTGCACGAAAACCCAGGACTCTATGAAGAAATCATGGCCGGCGGTGCTGGATCTATTATCAAAGACGCAACTGGAAACCCTGTTGCGCCAGAGCTTTGGACTCCGCGAGAGCTTGATGTCTTTATTAATTACTTTAATAGAAGTAAGGGCGGTGGATTTCTTTGGGATCTATTCTCCAAAGGTACTGGTGATCTTCCAAGGCTTGCGTACCTCTACTTCCCAGAAACGGTAGTCAACTACATTAAACCATTTGACGGAAAGCTTGAGACTGCAATCAACAAGAAGATTGTTACGACAAGCGGCATCGTTGATGCGCCAGTAAGAGAGTTCTTTACTGCGCTTGATAAGCAAAAAGCGGTATTTGAATACGCCAGCGATAGACAAGGCCGCGCTGCTGCAAAGGAAAACGAAGTCCTGTCAAACTATCTTGGATTCCTTGAGCAAGAAGCCTTCAAGGGCGATGCCTCTGATATATTAATTGTATCAACTGCTCTTAGGGAGCTTGGTCTGATCAGAAAGATAAATGATGACGGCTCTCTTGGCGACTTCAAAAAAGGCTATCAAAAAACAGTTGTTTGGAAGCGTTTCAAAAACATTGAGCCAATCTACAACAAGCTTCTCGACAAGACATACATTGCCACCGTCCCCAAGCTTGATAAAGATGGCAACTTTGCTCGCGACGAGAAGGGAAAGATTCTGTTTACAAAAGAACTCAAAAAGGTTACTGGCAAAGAATTATTTGGGCAAGTTGATAACCCTAACAGCGGTACTGTAAACAAGGCGGTAACAAACATTCTTCGAGACATCTACAATTCATTTGTTGTAAACACCAAAGGAGCTGATAAGCACATCGTTTACAAAGACAGGGATCTCGGCATCGTTGATATTGATGCGACTATTGATGGCCTGTTTGATATGATTCGTCGCGGAAACGAGTTCAATATTGGCATTGATGGTGTCAACAGAATCCTTCATGCGCAGCAGATTGAAAGGCTTGCAATGGAAGTTGCCAATCGAAAGTTTCCAACAAAGCGCGGGTCAGATCGCTATAACAAAATTGTTGCAAACCTATACAAGCGCAATCCATTTGAGTACGAAAACTTAGATGCGCTTGATGCTGGAATGACAAAGCTCCAGACTGCTGCATCGGGCAAAGACAAGTCCGTAAGCATTGGGCAAATTGGCGAGATCAACATGTTTGCGTATTTCCCGCACAACGGTGTATCTCAGGCAATTGCTGGCGAATACGTCAAGAAACTTGAGCAACAGCTTATCAACGCCACAAGTGATTCAGAGCGCAATAGACTTAAGATTCGCATTAGCCAGCTATACTCCACTATGGCTGCGCCAGAGTCTGCTTTTACGCAGTCCCTTAGAGACGTGGCATTTACTACTCCGCGAAAAGCAAATGGCGAGCTTGTTATTGTTAAGCCAAGGCCAACGCAATCTCGTGGTGCGGAACCCATGCCTGGGTATGATCCTTCTGATGCAGCTATTAAAACGTACATTGGTCAGATTACAAAAGGATATTACGATGGCCTTTCAACGATAATATCAAATCACGAGATCAGCCGTTTTGAAGAGCGCAAGCCACTTGGTGATAAGACTCAAGAGTGGGCTGAATGGGGTCGCACATACCTTCGCACTGTGCTTGGGCACGATACTATGTATAGCGACGAATACCTTAAAAAGAACCCCAAGCTATACAAGAGTGCGGCATACTACGCATCAGACCGCTACTATTTTGACAAGTACTTTGAAACAGTCGTAAAGCGATT
>Ga0208019_1000743_pt1 | contig 17617 bp, 21 predicted proteins | sample CB_VirMetaG_5_FD_184540 | JGI IMG/M metagenome (GOLD analysis project Ga0208019, IMG submission 184540) | Freshwater to marine saline gradient viral communities from Chesapeake Bay - CB_1508_1D Viral MetaG (SPAdes) (version 4) | ecosystem: Environmental > Aquatic > Marine > Coastal | place: USA...
CGTCGTATGCGCGGTTATGGCCTCACGCAACAGCGTATTGCTGATCACCTCGGCGTAAGCCGTACCACCGTCCGTCGTTACCTAGCTGCTTGATATGAAAACCGATCCGATCATCACAAGATTTGCAGTGTTCGTCATGATGGCCATGACATTCGCGCTGGGTTACAACATCGCACAAGAACAGTATCAACCACAGGTCACAACCCATGAGTCACCTTGACATCCACTGTACATTCATGACTGCTGTTAAATATGGCGGCAGTTTTTACAAAGCACTTGGTGGCGCTGGGTTGTTAGCTGATACAGCAAACCGCGAGCGCCTATTAGCGGCATTTCCTGAGATGGAAGCTACCTACGGTCCACAGACTGCAATGCATCGTTATGTCAGATATGAGGTATTGGCATGACTATCAGCAATGCTGAGTACCACGCTGATCCAGCGGTCAGCGCCAGTCATCTGCATGTAGTAGCAGCTAGCCCATATCACTACTGGAGTCGATTCCTTGACCCGAATCGCCCGGCAATCGAACCCACTCCAGCGATGCGGCTCGGCAGCCTTGTCCATTGCGCAGTACTGGAACCTGATGAGCTAAACAGTCGTTATGCCATCGCACCAGACCGCCGCACTAAAGACGGCAAGGCCACTGCTGCAATGCTGGCCGCTAGCGGTATCGAAGCAGTCACTGCTGCTGATATGGAACTAGCAATGGCGATGGCCGCCAGCGTACGCAGCCACCAGGCTGCTGCAGAGCTGTTGCGTAATGGCAAAGCTGAGCAGTCATTCTGGTGGGATGATGTAGACACCGGTCTGCGGTGTAAATGCCGCCCGGACTGGTATTATGGCACCACTGTGGTGGACCTTAAAACCACTACAGATGCCAGCCCGCAAGGGTTTGCTAAATCGGTCGCAAACTGGCGTTATCACGTCCAGCAGGCGCATTACATGGCCGGTACATTTGCTGAGCGGTTTGTATTCATCGCAGTAGAAAAAACCTACCCGTATGCCGTTGGTGTGTACGAGTTAGATGCTACCGCGATGAATGTAGGTTATGCATTACGCCGCAATAATTTACAGACCATTGCGGACTGCAGAGCGATCAACGAATGGCCTGGATACAGCCAAGGCATTCAAAACCTAAGCCTGCCTAAGTGGGCATTAAATACTGAAACCACGTTTACCTCCGATGACTTCTAGCACCATTGCCGTCTGGACACCTGAACAGACGCAACTGATTTCAACCACGATCGCACCAGGCTGTAGTGCTGATGAACTGCGGCTGTTTGCTTATGCCTGCCAGCGTACGGGTCTGGATCCGTTCTCGAAGCAGATCTATGCGATCAAACGCGGCGGGAAGATGACCATCCAAGCTGGCATCGACGGCTTACGTGCGATTGCTGAACGCACCGGTGAGCTAGATGGCAGTAGCACCGAATGGTGCGGTGAAGATGGCCAGTGGGTTGATGTATGGCTTAACAGCAAACCACCAGCTGCAGCTAAGACCACGATCTACCGCAAGGGTAGTCAGCATCCATTCACCGGTGTCGCACGGTTTGCGGACTATAACGCCGGCCAGGGATTGTGGTCCAAGATGCCCGCCGCGATGATCGCCAAGTGCAGCGAGGCCCTGGCCCTCAGGAAGGCATTCCCTGCCAATCTTTCAGGCGTATACAGCACTGATGAGATGCAGCAGGCGGATGTAACCACCGTGGAACCTGTAACGGTTGCTGCTGCACCAGCGTTGCCGGCAGGTGATACCAAAGTATTCAGCGCCGGCAAGGCGGCGATCGCCAAGGCAACTACGCTCGAGGCCCTCACTAAGGTGACCGAACGCATGGAAGCCCGCAAGAGTGACCTATCACCTGAGCAGTTCAATACCCTGATGGAACTAGCACTTGCGAAGGAGCAGGAGCTGGTGCCGGCTGCAGCTGATGAGGATCCATTTGGTGATGACTGAACCGTATCTTACTACTGACCAGCTGGCAGCTCGATGGGGCGTAAGACCAGCAACAATCAAAGGGCAACGTGCACGCGGCAATGGACCAGCGTATTATCACGTCCCGTTGATTGCACTGCCACGTGGTACACCACGTGTGCGGTATTCATTATCTGCAGTCCTGGCCTTTGAGGAGGCCAATAATATCACCCCAATCAACCCATGAGTTTGTACGCATCCGGCATCATTCGTATTATCAGCGACATCGAACTTAAGACATTGCAAAGTGGTACTACCGTCGCGAATTTCGGCGGTGGTATTGCTGATGGTAAGGACAAAAACGGCAATTATATCAAAAATGCAATAGATGTCGAAGTATGGGGTAAATCCGCTGAAGTGATCTCTCAAAACCTAAGCAAAGGTGATGTGATCATGGTATCTGGTAATGTAAGGATGCAAGAATGGACTGATAAGGAAACCGGCAAGAACCGTCGTAAGCATGTGTTAAGCGTACAGCGGTTTGAATTCCTGCCGCGTACTACTAATGAAGAGGAGGAACCATTTTGACAATTCCAAACCGCGATCACCAGCATGGCGGCATGGAAGCTGTTGGTGATATAAGCCAGTACATCAAAATGGCAACCAGAGATGGTCGCAACTGGGAGCGATTAACGACTGGCGAACAGGAAGCGCTTGATATGATCGCGCATAAAATCGCGCGTATCTTATCCGGTGATGATCCACATGATCCTGAGCACTGGACTGATGTAGCAGGCTATGCCGATGCTGCGATGCGTAGTACCACAAAGGAGGCACCATGAAAGCAACACCTAAGCAGTGGGGTGAAGCCGGATCATTTGCATCTGATACACGCGCCTGCCTGCTGGAACTACGCGCCAGGATCGAAGCGTTGGAGGTTGCCGTCACGGCGGCACCTCCCGCCAGCTCGCTGGTAGAACGGGTGCAGCAGGCGATTTATGATATTGAATTTCCTCATGGAACCGACGAAGCCCGCGCCGCGATCCGTGGGGTGGCGGCATGGTTGCGTACCGGACGGATGCTGCACGCTGCTGAGCTGCTGGAACTGGAGGCCGACCGATGACTGATCTACTCACCCGCCTGCTAGCGCTCGCTGAGCTGGCCGTCAGCGAAGCCCTGGAGTTTGAATACGGCGACCCTGAGGACCGCCACATCTGGCGCGAACTGCAGGAGCTGAAGCCGCTGGTGCAGCAGGCGCAGCAATGACACGGCAGAGGCGGTTTGCATTTCGATGTCCGCAATGCCGGTCTGAAAATACCCGTGTTGTAATGACCGCTGACCCTGATCATCTTGTCATCAGGCGGCGATGCTGCAATGATTGCGGGTATCGGTTCTTTACTGCACAAGAGCCTGAATACCTACTAAGACGTGAACAGGTCAAATGGTCACGTAAATCCGTCACAATCAAAGAACCATGAGCGATCAAGCTACTGACTACTTGAATCAAATTGCTAAGTATCCATTACTTACGCAAGACCAGGAGATCCAGCTCGGGCGACGTGTAGCGCGATGGCGTGAGCTAAAGGATAAGCCTAACCTAACGCTAAAAGAACGACAAGAATTACGCAGTGGTGAACGCGCAAGGCAGAAATTCATCAACTCAAATCTGCTGCTTGTTGCGCATGTAGCACGTCGATATCAACGTCGTGTGCAACGTACAATGGAATATTTAGACATCGTGCAGGAGGGTAATATCGGCCTGGCGCGTGCAGTGGAACTATTTGATTACAGCAAGGGGTATAAGTTTTCAACTTATGCATACTGGTGGATTAAGCAGTCAATAATGCGCGGCATCCTAGCAACTGATGACATAATACGCCTGCCGGTTAATGTACACGATAAAATACGTAATGCAAATAAAACATTCCAGCGGCTTGCGCAGGAAAACGGACGGTTGCCATCACTGGAGGAGGTAGCGAATGAAACTGACATAAACTCCACGAAGTTGGCGCAGTTATATCAGCACAGCTATCGGATCACAAGCTTAGATGCACATGCAAGTGAATCTGATAGTACAATCCTGGATCTTATTGCAGATCCTAATCAATATGATCCGGAACGTGAGATATGCTACGAGCACCTTGAAGATTGCATTGAAAAGTACCTTGACAGCCAGACGCGAGATATCATCAAAGCTCGGATGCAGCCTGTCCCTGTAACATGGCGTGAGCTAGCGCAACTGCATGGTGTCAACCGTGAATCATTGCAGCATAAATACCGTTGCGGGCTCAGTAAACTTAGAATGCGAATGACAAGCCCGTTGCGTAATACACCACTTGGTGCGATCAATGGATCGATATAGGCAGCACGACCTGAAGCCTTATATTACAGTCGGCACTGATTATCGTGGCGGTACTGTATGGCTTGTGATCGATCGGGATATCATTATTGAATGCATGAATGGCCATCGTGCCATCGCGGTTCTTGAGCACATCGCCGCAACAAAACACCGCTAGCGTTGCGCGATGATCGCCCAGCCGCGATTTGCAGCGTGCTTATAGGCGCCAGGTCCAATAGGTTCAACTGACCATCGAAGCACGAAATCATTCAGGTCGTACTTAGCAAATCGTGCAATGCTGCTCGCGCGTTCGCCGGTGTTTAGGTCTATGGTGCCATAAGGGTCATGCACAATGAGTTGCTTGGTGGTGTAACCCACCACGATCAGCCAATGGCCACCGCCAGATGGTCGCTGCAATGGCCCACGGTGGATGTAACCACAGGGCACCGGGATACCATCATCGATCTGATTGCGCAGGCTCTGAACCGTGGCAGTTTTCGTCATGGTGGCGCGGATGCCGAAGCTGCTTAACGCACGGATCTGCGCTGCGATCTCGGTGGTGTCACCATAGTGCTGGACACGCTTGAGGTACTGATCATCACCATTGGGACCGTGCAGCGTATTGGGCTTCAGGTACTGGAGCAGCATGGCGCACGAACTGCTGAAGCACATCCGTTTGCCTTGATCAGTGCTTGAATCCAGCTGCGCATACCACGGCACCTGGAGTGGATTGCCGTGATCACTAGGCTTTTTTGCGGCTTCTGCCCCGAGGAACAGCTTCACCTCAGCAGCACGGCGTCGTGTCAGCCCAGCCAGTGGCTTGCCGTTGGCCTTGTCCCATTTCGGCAGTTCTTCGCGGATGACCTGCTTTGGATCCTGACCAGCCAGCAACCTTGTGCGCAGGCTTGAATCACGCACTGCACCACTGCCGACATTAAACATCCAGCTGATCAACGCTGCGCTTTGATGGCCAGACCACTTGGCCGCCATCGGCAGCAGCTTGAACAATTCTCGGGCGAAGATCTCCACCGAGTTCTGGAGCATGTCATCAGCCATCTGCTGGCTGATCTTGTCGCCTTGCTTGACCGGACGATCAATCAAACGGGTAGCGCCCCATCCGATGGTCCAGACACCAGCGGCGCATTGATAGGCCACCAAACGGCAACCCTCAAATTCTTTGATGATCTTGAGCGCGGGCGCCAGCCACTCAGGTTCTGGTGTCCTGCCGGCCTGGCTCCAAACCTTGAACCATTCCTGCTCACGGCTCAGCAGGTCAACCGGGATCTCGCGACTGAGTAGTTCCACCGCCGCCAGCTGATGCGGTTCACCACGCCAGTAGCGGAATAGATCCGCGAAGCGCACTGGGGCTTTACTCATGACTCCATGGGGATTGGATGCGCAGTTCACCGCCCAGCAGGGCGCTATCGCCGGGCTGCAGCTCAGGGTTGATTGGCTGCTCGCTGATTACCGGTTCAGCCATCGCCGGCGGTTGCGTAGCGTGGAACGCATCAATGGCTGCATCAAGCCGTGGCTTGATCAGCATTTCGTTTTTGATCGCCTGCGCGTAGTCCTTACCGCCGATGATCGGGATCAGGATGCTTACTTTTTTCCCGGTCGGATTGCATAAAGCGCCTGGAAGATCAGCTGGATTACACTATTGCTTTTGAGTGGCGACAACGCGATCAGCTCCGATGCAGCAGCGATAATGATCCAGGTAGCGGGGTGATTCAGGAAGTCCATGATCAGCGGTTGGGCCTTGATTCCAGTTTAGCTACACGTTGCTCAACTGCACCGATCCGTCCGAATGTTTCCTTACGATCTTCCTTGATGTCTTGATGTAATACTTCCAGTTGTGTTGCGATGTGCTCGACTGCAGCAGTGAGCCTAATTACTGCATCACGCGCTTCATCCGTACGTCGGCTGAAGCCCATCGCACCCATCGCAGCTACGCTGATGGATGCTCCAGCAACAGCAGCAGCGACTTCAATCATTGGTTATTGCAGAGTATATAAACCATCAAGGTTGCCAGCGACTAATGCCACCTCAAATTCCTGGACATCAGTTGGCGTAAACGAGCCAGTAGAAAGAATGGCGTTGATGCTGGCCTGGATGGCGGCAGTATTAGCCCGGCCGGCTTTGGCATCACCAATGAGTGCAATGAACTCAGTGGCGAGCGTATTCATCGGCAGGCTTGCCATCGACTGCGCACGGATGGAACCATACACGCTGCTGGCGATCAACGCATCCCAGAAGGCTGGATAATCAGGGCCAGGCGGTGGTTCGGGCGGGCGGCTTTGGATTTCCGCGATCTCTTCTGGCGTCAGCTCGATGATCTGCTGCTCGCCAGTTTGTACGTTAACTTCAATGCGGTTCATGGTCATCCTTCGTACATGATGTTGATGTTGCCGGCATCAAACGTGTCGGTGCCGTTGACGGTGGTGATGCGGAGCTGGGTGAGGGTATCGGAAAGGGTTTTGGTGCCAGACATAAAAGAATTATTGCCTATTCCATCGTTAAAAGTGCCCATGGCAGCCCAAGTATTAGAACCAAGCAAAGCAATTTGCATCATGCCAGAATAAGCCCTAGCCGCTACTCCGCCCGTTGCCGAAAACCCGTTTGTATTGCTGGTCGTGCCAACAGAAGAAGCGGCAGCAGTTATGAAACTTAAATAATCTGTATCTTCAATGCCGCCAGAATCACCTAGCCTGACGCGGAAGCTGCTTGTCCCATTCGTACTAACCCCATCAAACATCACCGTCACCCGCTTTACCCATGAAGGGATGCCAGTGAAATCAATGCTAGTCCCGCTGGTGGACGCAACAGAAGTGCCGGATACCAGCCGACTACGCGCGGCAAAACTAAGCGCACCGGACCCATCGGTAACGATTGACTGATCAGCTGAACCATCAGCTGTTGGTAGAGTCCATGTGACATTACTTGCTACTGTTGCTGGCGCCTGCAGTGCCACCCAGTTGCTGTTATCACTATCGCCAAGTCGCAAATCACCTTGGCTGCGGATTGTTACATCACCATTAACATCAAGCAGCGTACTAGGACTACTCGTTCCAATCCCCACGTTGCCGAAGCTATCAATCCTCATCCGCTCTGTCGGACCTGCTGATCCATCGGCAGTGGTAGAAAAGACAAGCCTTCCTGGCATGTCGCCAACGCCGGGGGTGCCGTCTACGGCTGCAATGATTGTAGCTCCGGTAGAGTTTAAGGTACTTCCATCGGCTCCGCTGAACACTATTCCGCCTAGTTCATCACCATTGGCAACAATGGTAGTTGCGCCATTACTTGTGCCCCGTGTTTTCCCAAAGCAAAGGTAAGGACCGTAGATATCTAACTGATTTCTTGTAATGCCAAGTCCTATAGTGGGAGTATTTACAGGAGAAACACCCTCTATTTGTGTTGACCACACTTGCGTACCAATGCTACGCGCACTAGACGTGCCCACCAAGAGCCTGCCCGAGCTGTCGATGCGGAGAGATTCGGTTGACCCGCCAGATGCAAATAAGAGATTGGAGTCACTCCGAATCCCAAAATCACCGATAGCAGCAGAAGCGAATGTATTGCCGCCTGCACCAATGTATCCCCTTGCAGTATTTGAGGTTGAAAAAACAACGTAACCTCCATTCGCTGCTGTTGAGTCAAACTGACTAACGTTTGCATTATTGCCTGCAAATACCGCTAGTTTTACGCCAGGGCTGCTCGTTCCAATCCCAACATTCCCACTTGCATCAACAAATAACCGCCCAGTCCCGCCTGTACTAACGGCTAACTGATCAGCGCCAGGGCTATAGATGCCGGTATTAGCATCACCGGCAAAATATAAACCAGGCGTTGATGCAGACCCGCCTTCAATGGTTAATGTACCATCAAGCTCACGCAGCGTGATCCATGCATTATTTGCTGCATTACGGATCTTCAGTACACCTGCTGTAGTATCAGCCCACAGCATATAAGCGAACGTATCCGTCGGTTCGCTGGTGCCGCTATTGAGCGATACAATCGCCGAAAGTGCATTATTCAGGTCAGACCTTACGGCTGAACCTGAACCATTAGCAATGACGTAGTCGTGTTGTGCCATGCTGTTAGTCTAGCCTCCCCTGCCATAACCTGTGGCAGACCAGTTGAAGTTACGATCAATGGCAGTGCCACCGCTATTTTTGAACGTAACCGTAAATCCAGTTCCGCTGATGCTGGTCACATCAAAATACTCACCAGTGCCGAGGTTATGCGCAGTGATCCCGATGCTTGGCAGGTAAGCGGTAGTGCTGCCGCCCAATGCTGTGGTACCAGTCCAAAATGGATGGGCAAATGTGATCACCTTAGCACCTGCAGTACTTGCTACTGCACCATCGCTATGTTCCGTACGCCGCTGGAAGGTAGCGTCATAACCAAGCTCATCCACCAAAATGTTCTGATCCGGCACCTGTGTGCTTAGCTCAGCTTGGAATCGAAATGCTCTACCCTTGAATGTACCATTTACCATATCTTGCAATGCAGTCCATGGCCCACCGCTAATGAGCCGTACATTGCCGCTAGTTGTTAAACTTGTGTCGGCTGTATATTCAAAGCCATTCGTAGTAAAGTTAGTACCAAGGATCGTAAACTCACCGCTGACGCCACTACCACTGGTGAAATCTACCTGCACCGTATCGCCAACGCCATAGCCATGGCTTGTTACTGATATCGATACCGTGGTGCCAGTTTGCGAATACGTGCCAATGTAATTGTTATCAGTGTGGCTTATTAACATCCGAGCATTAACCCTGTCTGGAATCAATCCATCCCAGTCGCTCCATTGATCGACTGTTGCAGTACGGCTATCAATGTTATCTGATGGATAATTACCACGTGTGATAAAATAACGACTTAAGTCAACCGCAAATATACCTTCAAGGTCCAGCAAGTTCAAGAAATCATAGGTTCCAGTGCTTAGCACTTCACCCACCAGATCAAACTCAACCATTGCATCAACATCAGGTACATCATCAAACGAGAAGTCACCATCAAGCGTCAGTACATTAGCGCCAGAATCATAAATCGTACCATCCTTGTCACCTTGAAATGGCGGGCTATCGCTATCTTCACGTCGTGATATTACCGCCAGCGGTGCAATAGCATCAGGCAGGTCAATAATGACGCTTGCATCATTTGTACTTTGTCTGCCGCCATCATCTTCAAATTTAACTAAGATCTCACCTTCAACCAATGGCACAATCGCTTCAGTGCTATAGCCAGGGATGGCGGGTATCAGGTCGATGCTATTAGTCCATGTGCCGGTGCCATCTGTTTTGCTGCTATGCCTGATGTGTACACGCCCTGCAACACGCACGTCTAGATCAGTTGTTGCATCCCACCGCAAACGGCCTGAGTTGTAGCTAATTGCTTCAAAGTTTAGATTCTGAACATCACCTGGCGGCTGAGTTTTGCCGATCAGCGTGATGGTTGCGTTGGCTGGAATACTTGCAGTGCCAATGCTATTAACTGCTTGCATCCGCACTTGCAGCGTACCAGCACTAAGCTCTAGCAACCTGATGCTTGGCGAGCTGGTTTCAACTTGCTGCCAATTATTATTATTCAAGCGATAGCTGATGCGATAAGATGCAACGCGGTTCGGTGGTGCAATCCAGCTAAGCTCTAATGCAGTGCGTACATTTTGCCCATCTTGATATAAATGTTCAACGCCAGTGATTGCCGTTGGCGGCTCAGGGCGTGCTGATAAGTTGCTGATATCACGCTCTTGTATTTTTAGATTACTTTCAATGGCGGCATAAATGCTGGCATTATATTCCAGCGCTGTCACACCATAGATGCCAGGGTCTGTTTCATTAACGTTTATCACACGAAATTGTTGCGTCTGCAGCCCGGCGTCTTGTATCACCCAGATTGATTGCACAGCTGGCGCTTGGCTAAATGCTGCGCCAACAGTGACGACTGCACCAACCAATCCGGTAATATTTCGCGTCTCGACGATACCTGTAGGTAACAGCACGCTGATGGTAGAACTGCCGCTGATCGTGATACCAGTTGCATCATCAAGCGTTACGGTTGTCGTTGTCGCAGCACTAATCCGCCCGCCGCGTCTGCTGCCAGCACGCAATGGATCAGCGACATCAATTACCATCCCAGGTCGTAGGATGATGCCAGAATCAATGGAAACGGCAAACGTACAGGTTTCTGTTAAATTTTGCTCTGATAGCAGCATCCATTTGCCGATGCGATGCGCTTGGCCTTGGCTATAACATCCGATCGCTTTGATGTCTCTATTGATGATGCCATACTTTGCTACCGCTGCTGCATCTTCTACATATTCATACGAAACCTCACCAAGTGCTTCATATGTTTGATATGCAACTGTTGCTGTAGTATGCCGCGCTTTTTGCGAACTGCCGCTGTAGTTAAAGATCCCGTCGATTACATTAGCTGGTGTCAGCAGATATTGCGAATCAGAAGGTTTATCCTGCAGCACCACCATGCTCCCGGCGCCGTAGTATGTAATACCACGGAATAATGCAACAAATTCCTGGATGACGTTATAAACTTCATCCCTGCTGTTAAGCACTACATTACAGCTAAACCGCGGTTCAAAGCCGCCTCTGCCATTACTTACAAGTTCATTACAGTACTGGCTGATGGCATAGAAATCAAACTTGTCCAATGTGCTGGATGGTATTCCAACGCCATAGCGTTCATTTGTTAGCAGATCCCATAAGCACCATGCTGGGTCATTGCACCAAGTAGCAGCACCAAACGTGCCATTCCACATGCCGGTATAAGTAACGCGACCTAGATATGTCGTGGTGTCAACTGTTGCATTGGTCGGTATCTGAACCTTAATACCATCGACAAGATAACGCCGTGATGGAATAGAACGAAACTGACGTGAATCAAACCGCAGTGCTGCTAATGCGCTATTTGGATAGCGGAACTTTTCATCAATGATCTCGGTGTAGCTACTCCAAAATGTACGATTCTGACGGCGTGCGCTGGTTTCATCTGGGCTAATGCGCTCCAGTCGGATATCAACAGGAAAAGCACCTGTTATTTCAATTATGTAATCACGCTGATAGGAGTTTGTTGTTTTGCCTTTGATTGTATCTTCAAAAACACTTGTATAACCGCCGCTATTGTATTGAACCTTGCACTCAATCGTAACGCTATGGCCGACGATATCACCATTGTCTCTTATGATCTGCAGCGCAGGGATTTGCACTGTAATCCGCACGCGATCGACATCACTATCGCTGATGGTGCGTGTTACTGATAACGCATTTGTTATTTCTACGCTGACTGCTTTTTCTGATTCTGTTCCATCGTTTGGTATATAACTTTGAGCCTGAGTGCCATTGCGAGTAGCGATTGTATAACCGGTAAAGTTCTCAATGCCAGTATTACTCTCTACTGGTGTGCCATCCAGATAGATACCTTTTGCACCGCCGACAATACCTTGGATTTCGCCTTCGCTGATTAAATCCAGTACATTGGCATACTGTACGGACTGCAGCGAATCATCTGCTTCCTGTGGTACTCGTTGCTGGCCGCCGCCATCTTTGCCGCCGCCGCCACCACCTGCGCCTTTAATCATTTCAACTGCACCGTATCAAGGCCAGCGCTAAGTACAGCCGAGCCAGCAAATGCTCTGCCGTAGATGATCGGCACCGGCAGACCCTGCTGGCTGGTATTAACAATGCCGGAGAAACTAAAGCTCTCTAACCTAGCTGCTTCCCTGCCGCGTTCTAATCCTGATATATTCGGCTGTGGTGAAATCAACTGCGCGATTCCTGTCAGGATAAAGCTAGTACCCAGTGTCACTAATGTTGAGCTAACTGACAATCCCAACAATGGTATCGTGGCACCACCAGTCAAAAATGACAATGCTATCAATCCAATACCAGCCAGAATCCTGCCAAATTCACCTGCACCTGTTACCACTGGTGCAATGCTAAATACTTCACGGTCAGACCACGGTAATACCGCTGCGCTCATATCATCATCATGAATTCGATCACGACCTACAGTAGCGCGAAATGCCATCCCATGCTGTTCGCTATTGATTAACCATTGCTGCAGGCCAGGGAAATTTACGCATAAGCATTTGATTGCTTCTGCTGGTGTCGCAACATCCAACTCAAAGCGGCACTGCCCGCCGAGGAATTTACGCAGCGCGCCATATACTTTAACGACTTTCATGGCGTAGCACCATCGCTGTGCTCTTTACATAATAGCCACCGTAAACATCACGACTGCTAAGCCGATGTTGTACATGATGCAAAATCAGCTGATCGCTAATATAAATGGCAGCATGGTTTGGAAGGTCCGCGCCAAGTTGCATTAAAATCGCGTCGCCATATTGCAATTCTTCCATCGGCACCCGATAAAAGCCTTGGCTTTTATAATTGTCCAAGTATAGGTTTTCGCCGCGTTCCCAGAACCGATCACGCCGGTCGAAGTCATCTAAGATCAACCCCCATTCGCGGCGATACCAATCACGCACTAATGCGTAGCAATCCACTACGCCAAATACAAACTGCCGACCGACATACGGCAGCTCCAGATCCTTCGGTTCGCAATAGCCCCATTGTTCAGTCTTAGGGTTAATAATCACCCACGGCAGGTCAGTTGCATTACAGCTCAGTTGATCCGCATCTGATGGCACTGGTGGTGTAACCGGATGACTATGCACAATAGCGATGATTTCACCGTCATCATCGGCAGATGCATAATCCTCTGGATGCAATGCAAAATGCTCACTTGGTGTAATAGCAATGTTACGGCATGGCCGATAACGCTGACGGCCTTTTATGATATGCACAACACCGCAAGCTTCACGTGGATCTTGTTGCCTTGCATGGCTGATGATTGCTTCTTTTACGTTATCAGATAGCGCAATCATTGCGTCAAGCCTGCACCAGGGAAGCTGCCGAATGGTAGCTCAGCCGTAGCACCAAACCGCAGCTTACAGCTCTCTACACGTTTGCCGCATACATCCTCCGATAGTGTTGCAACCGACTGATCGTTGATGTTCCAATAGTTGCTGCCGGTATAACCACATTCAGCACCACGATATTGCCATTGGCAGATATTAGCGATTACCTGCCGGCGTGGAATCATCTGCCCAGCAAGGTCTAACTTACTTGCTAGTTCGAATTCCACTACATCACGGTTTTCGCTTGATTTACGATCGACATACCATATTTCAGTCGGGAATCGTGCATTAGGATCAGCAGTAGGCTCACCATCTAGGAATTTCTTTAGCGTACGGATACGTCGTACGATGGCACCACCGAGATCATTGCCTGCTGTAGTACCATTCACCAGCAGTAGCAACGCTGTGATATCACCCATCAGATTCGCAACACGAATGATAGGTCGCGGCAAGCTGCCGGTGCTACTGTAATCAAAACCTGTTGCTTCTACCGGCAGCCGCATGTATGTATTACCGTCGAAGATAATATTACCAGTTACATTTGCATTGGCACCTGCGTGCCAGTAATAAATCGTGTTTGCGCCATGTAATGCAGCATCAAGTTCCAGCTCAAACAACTCGACGATAGCATTAGGCGCCAAAATGCTGGCATCAGCGTATACACTACTGATCGCCTGCCATGTGACGTTACCATCAACGATGGTGCTGCTAATATCTGTCGGCCAGGATGGCTCTGATGTGCTGCTGGTGCCAGCAACCGTGCATTCAAATACCAGCCCACTAGCTTGTACCGTGGTGGCGCGGACGACATCACCGACGACGTAAGCAGTGCTAGCGGCCCATGCTGCGTATGCCATCAGGGTTCAAATACCTGCCGGAATGTAGCTGTAATTATCGCGCGGTTATTGTATGGTATCGTCTTGTTCCATTCCTCGCAAACCCACTTATATGCTGTTGATTCAGCTGGTGGTGTCCAATCAAATGATGCACCATCATCAGCGCGTGCATCTAAGAATGTTTCGATGGTGTCAGCATCAGTCTCGGTGATATTATTCCACGTAAGTGACCATACCTTCGGGTTTTGGTTCAGCCCAAACCGCAATCTTTGCTCGTAACCATCACCAAACTGCACACGACGCACGACTGGTGCGCTGCGTTTCTCAGCGCCGTATGCTGGTGTGATTGCAGGAAATGTAGCCATTAGCGTCTGGTGGATGACAGCAACCCACCAGGGCGTTGCTGCTTAATGATTTCAGATTGTACTGCAGTGGATATCACCCGCCCGAGCTGGTTAGCATCTGGTTCGTTGCCTTGCACGTTAGTACCAGATGCATCAACATTTACGATCACATTAACACCACCACCGAAGCTGCCGGATGGTGCTATTGCACCACTGCGGCCTGGCATGAATAACTCAGGGCCGCGTTCGCCAACAAGATACGGCTGCCCGCTGCGTACGCTACCGCCGCCAGCACGTTGCGGGATGCCGTAGTTAGGTCCGAATGTACCGAACCCACCCACTTGGCCACCACCGGCGCCTAAAGGCGTTGATGCGCTGAATGGCGTGAGGAAGCTCTTGATCGCATTGATCGCCTGTTCGATGACGAAAATACGAATCAGCTGGTTGGCGATATCAACCAATACACCAGATGCAATCTGCGCAAGGCTTTTCTCCCAGCTTTGCGCACCACTGATCAATGCATCAAATGCTGATGCCATACCTTGACCGATAGTATTAGCAACACCATCAGCAAGTTTTTTCTGCTGTTGGATGACAGTATTCTGCTCATACTGCAATTCAATAGCTTTTTGCAAAGCTTCTAATCGTTCTTGATCAGCTCGCCGCTGGAATTCCGCTAGCTCGCGTTGCGTTTGGTTTTGGTTGATATAAAGCTCAGACAATCCTTGCTCGATGATTGCACGTTGCGCACGGGTATCATTCTCCTTGGCTAATTCCTGGGCGTATTTGTATTGGATATCAAGCGCCCGCTGCTCACCTTGTAGGCGGATCTGTAATGCACGATCACCAGCGGCCTCCGCTGCGCTGATACGATCCGCCATACCCTCGCGGATCATCATTATTTCAGTTTCAGCCTTACGTTCGCGTACGATGGCATTTACACGCGCTAGCTCATCCGCTGCAGCCTTCGCCGCACGTTCGGCGTCATTTGCGCGGCTGCCGCCTGCTCGACCCCCGCCTCCGCCGCCTGCTGCTGCGGTGACTGATCGTGCCATTCCTGTAGTCACGCCGCCGCCAGCTACTGCAGCACCTGCTTGCACATCACCACGAAGCTGGCGTTGCTCAGCTCGCAATTTTGCAAGTCGGCGATCGATACCTCCGCGTTCGCGACCCGTTGCGCCTGACCGTTGTCGCTCAAGCAGGCTGATATCCTGTCCAACATTCGACAACCTGGTGCGTGCTGCAGCCATTTCAGCGCCACCGCCGCCGCGTGCAGCAGCGCCGACTTTTTGCGACTCAGTGCGGTAACCACTAAGCGCAACCGCAGCTGCAGTAATACCAGCAGCAAGTGCCACCCATGGACCAGCTGCGGCGATAGTTGCAATCTTTAACCCACCAAGCAAGCCGATAACAGCCTTAATCCCTGGCGCTAATGCGATGAACGCAGCAGCAAGGCCTGTTACGGCTGCGATGATAGTTCTAATTGGTCCAGGTAGTGCGCCAAATGCCTTGATCAATTCCGTAGCAGCACTCACGGCCGGTGTCACCGCAGGCAGCAGTTCAGAGCCAAGTGCATTACTTAGCGCTTGCGTTGCATTTTGAAATTCTTTGAACCGCTGCGCTGGCGATTGATCAAGTAATTCTTTTACCTTGCTACCACTTTCTTCAAAGCCCTTTGCTAGAGCATTGATCAAAATGTCAGATGTAATCTTGCCTTCGCTGCCAAGCTTTTTGAGTTCGCCAACGGTGACGCCCATCTCATTAGCCGTCAACCGCAGGATACCAGGCACTTGTTCTGCTACGCTGCGGAACTCATCACCTTGAAGGGTGCCGCTGCCCAATGCTTGACTAAGTTGCAAAAATGCACCACTAGCAGCCTCAGCAGACGTGCCACTAGCCAATGCAACAGCATTAAATCCTTTGTAAACCGTTTCAATCTCTGACAGACTGATTCCCAATGGGCGTAAACGCGCATATACATCAGCTACTCCTTGTGCTGCTTCTACCTGTGACTGCCCAAATGTTTTGGCGCTTTGAGCAACAAACTGCTGTAATCTCGCCGATTCCCCGTATTCCTTAGAAAGGCTTTTTAATCGCAATTGCAATTGTTCCGCTGATGCAGCACTACGGATCATGCCGCCTACAACTGCTGTAGCGCCGATGCTAAGCAAAGCACCACGCAGTCCGCTAAGCGCCGATGCTGCCCTCTGAGCGCTATCCCGCAGCTGATTTAATGCCCGAGTTGCAAGATTCCTTACACCTGTCGCTGCACGCTGCACATCCTGCGACATTCCGGCTACAGCCTGCCGCAACTTTTGCGTTGCTGTATCCGCAAGCTGAGACGCGCGGTTAACCCGCTGCAATGCCGTGATGGCATTACGAGCATCAACCCTTAACTCGACATTTGAAACAGCCATGCTGTCATTCTAGTGGCGTTTGGCCTTATCCATTGCTTCCTTCTCGCGTTGACCTTTTAGCTCATAAAATGCTGCAAAATGCATAAACTCAGCATCTGTTAATTCAGTCCGCAGCCGACTGACCGTCATGCTAAGTTCAGCCGCCAGGAAGAACTCAAAAAATAACCAGCTATCCTGGCTTAATCTTTTTTTGCTTCTTCAAGGTCAGCTTCACCGCCAAGACCAAACAAAAATAGCTCCAGTTCGTTCAGTACACGCTCCGGCAGTTCGCGTTGCAGCTTAGCGGCATCAGCTGGTGCAAATGCCTTCTTGCCATCTTCCAGTTCTGCCATCTGGCATAACATCTGCGTGCTGATCTCCAGCGCTTCATCACTACCTGCTAATGTCGTAGCACGCTTACGATCTGCACGTGTGATCGGCTTAAAATATAAATCCAGCACTGATTCGCCGGCATCATTCTTGATAGTAAACTTCCGCCGTTGGTTTAGGTCAAATGCACCGGCAAGGATATCAACCGGACGTTGTTGGATTGGCATCAGATACTAAGCGTTAAGGTACCACTTGAAACAAAGCTGATCGTAACGATTTCGATCTCACCTACGGTAGCACTATATTCACTGCTGGTTACCACAATGGTGCCGGTAATCTTCTTGCCGCCGGATTCATCCAAGTACAGCTCCACTGCTGCATCAGCTTCATCTGTCGTTTGGTTTGCATCTTTGATCAGATCCAGTTTGTCGCCAGCACCTGGCGCGTCATACATCACCTCGATGGTGCCAGACCCGCTGATCAAACCGCCGATATTTGCACGATATGTATCACCATGAGCGGTGG
>Ga0208019_1000744_pt1 | contig 17603 bp, 36 predicted proteins | sample CB_VirMetaG_5_FD_184540 | JGI IMG/M metagenome (GOLD analysis project Ga0208019, IMG submission 184540) | Freshwater to marine saline gradient viral communities from Chesapeake Bay - CB_1508_1D Viral MetaG (SPAdes) (version 4) | ecosystem: Environmental > Aquatic > Marine > Coastal | place: USA...
TATATTTTTTCATTAAAGAGATTCTTCTACATCAAATTCAAATTGATATAAAGCATTACCATCTTTATCTGCACCTACAACACCAAATTCTTGAATATCATTTGTTAAATGTACAGTAAATGGAACATTATCATATTGAATATCTGATGAAGAAACTGCTGTTGTTAATGGTGGTTCAATCGTTAAAGTTCCTGTTGAAATATCTGATTGATCTGCAACGACCATATAAACTTTATCATGTGATGCAAACTTTATAAAATCTCCAGCTTTTAATGTACCTGTGCCTGTACCACCTAAAGTAATTGATGTAGCACCAGCTGAAGCTGTTCCATTAGGAGTTCCAGAAGCTGTACCTCTAGCATCTTCGACTTCTGGTGGAATTATTGTAAAATTTTCTTTTCCTGATCTTTGTTTAACAATAAATGAAATTAGTTCTCCATAAACATCACTTCTTTTTGCTGTAATTACTTTAGCAGTAAAACCCCATCTTTGACCATCTATTTGTCTTGCAAGTTTTTTACCTGATACTGATTTAGAAATAATTGTATTTTGAATTGATTTAATTCCTAAAGATTCAAATTGAGCAGTAGATATAGGAAACGCACCAGCCATTAGATTAAACTCTCTTTCCCTCTTTCATTAACTGCATTGTTAATTAATTGAGTGATAGTTCCTCTTGATCTAACTAATAAATCTTCAAAACCTGAAGCATCAACTGTATTGATATTAAAATTAACTGTAGTTTGTCCACCACTTGTTCCTCTTGCATTTTGAGTGATTTGTCCTGTTTGATTAGGTACAAACAATTCTGGACCGTTTTCTCCAACTACATAAGGTTGATTTTTAGAAACTGCACCACCTTTGGCCATACCAAAGAAACCTTTTAATGAACCTAAGCCCATTAAACTTGAACCTGCTGATACTGTGCTTACAGATGATTGTTTAACTTTTTCTGCTGTAATTAATTTTTCGATACCAAGTTTAGTTGCTAATTGACCAATTTGTGTATTTTCCATAGCTATGATTATGGCTTGTCTTGCAATCTGTTCTATTAGTACAGCTATAATTCTTGCTAAAACATTTCTTGCCATATTTGCTAATGTATCTGATAAACTTTTTCCAAATACTAATGTTTGTGCAAGTGCTTGTGACATTTTAGTTATTCCGCTATTAATTCCTTCTGCAATAATCTGATTAATATTTTTCATTTTTAAGTTAATATTTTCTAACTCTTTATTGTTCATATCTTCAAATATTCTTTTTACAGTTTGTAGTTCTTGTTGTTGATGTTTAATTATTCCAGCTTCTCTATTTGTTAATTCAACTACTTCTTTAACTTCTTTCTTATAACTTCTCATAAGAATAGCCATCTCTCTAGCTGAACTTCGCATTGATATATTTTTATCTACAGCTTCACCTAAACTCTCGATAGTTTTATCTATTTGTTTATTGAGTTCAATAAATGTTGCTGTTGTGGCCGCAACTGAGGCCGCCACTAAAGCTAAACCAACTCCTGATAGACCAGCTAAACCTCTAAGTCCAGCAAGTACAGGTACAATAGCTTTACCTAGTGAAATCATAAACGCAACTATTTTAATTGCGATTAAAACTTTAAATACTGTGATAACTGTATCAACATTATCTTTTAATGATTTGAATAAATTTACAGTTCCTTCTACTGCTTTAGCTAATACAGTTCCAAAACCTATTGCTATTCTTTCTATGCTTTCTGAATTTTGTACTAAGAATTTATCTAAATCTCCAAATTGTCTTTTTAATTGTGAAAAGAAACCTGCATCTAATAAAGTTTTTTTAAAGTTAAAAACTTTATCTCCTATCATTGATAAAGTTCCTTCTAATGTTTGTGCTAATTCATCTGTTGCTTTTCCAAATCTTCCACCTGGTGAGAATACTCTTTCAAATGCTTTTACTGTATCTTCAATAGATACTGTTGCACCAGCTTTGAAACCTAACATGTTTCTAACACCTTTTTCTCTAAATAGATCGGCCGCACCTATACCTGCACTAAATGATCTTTGTATTTGCTCAGCCGCAGTTCTAAAATCTAATCCTGTAACAGCGGCCACATTACCTGTTATCTCTAACATCTTTTGAAGATCATTAGCATTATCAGTAACTGTTGCTAAAATACCTGAACCTGATTGTATTTCTTCAAGAGAGAATGGAACACGAGATGCAAACTTAGTCATGTTCTCAAATGCTTTTGCACCTTCGTTTGTATCTTTAAGCAAGAACTTTAATCTTGTTCTTAAATTTTCTAAATTTTTTCCTGTATTGACTAGATTTCTAATGACTAGACCTGCACCTAGACCTACAAATGCGTTTTGTAAATTAAAAACAGATTGTCTTAAACGACCTAAACCTTGTTGTAAAATACCTAAAGATTTTGTTGCTTTATCTCGTGCTACTATGTCTATAAATAGTCTTTGATTTGCCATTATTTTAAATTCCTTGCTTCAGCTAATGATTTAGATGTTTTATACTGTTCTTGTTCTTTTTTCAAGTAAGCTAACCAAAGATTATAATGGCTAACAGGCATATCAAGAACTTGTTGAATTGTAAGATGTAATCGTTCCGCTATAACTAACAGCGACCTAACATCAGGGTCGCTATCTACTTTTTTTCTGCGTCCTCGTAATTAGTATCTGCAAGAATTTGATTAGCAATAGCTGAGATAATATTAGAATCTGCTTTCTTTCTTAAAGCAAATTTATCTTCTGGATTAAATGCTTTAATCATATCGCCTTTTTCGTTCTTAATCTGTAATTTCATAATTAACAGATCAACAAGAACAGTTAAGTCTTGAAAGTTGCTAGACTTCTTAAAAATTATATTTTTTTCTTCAAGGGTTAATGGTTCAGAATAAAAGACACTAGGATTACCATGTTCATCTTTCCACTCTTGTACTTCAATAGTGATAGTTTTAAGAGTTTCAAAATGAGATTTAACTCTATCAATAACTGACATAAATTAGAATTATACAGTTCCTACAGTTAAAGCACCAGTTCCTTGGAATGTTACAGTTCTTGAAACGATTGCGTCCATTGAGTTGTTAATACTCATACCTGTTATGATACCTGTTCCTGTGTAACTTGCATCTCCAGCCGTATTACCTTCTGGTAATAAAACAAATGAGATAGAAGAACCAGCAGTTAAAGTTTCTTGTTGAGTATCAGTTTCATCAAAGTGCATTTCGATTGTTCCTGAGAATGAAGTTCTTCCAGCTAAAAATGATTTAGTAGCATCAGTTAAAGCTGTATCTTCTACAACATCTCCAGTAGTTTCTAAAGTGAAAGAAGTAACTTCTCCCATTTCAGATCCACCAACTGTTACAACTCCTTCTTTTCCGTGATGTGTTGCCATGTCTTTTTATCCTTGTTAGATTTTTGTTTAGTTTCTTTTTCTTGCTTATAGCCTAATTTTAAAAAATGTTCAAGGTTTGTTTCATTGATACTTATTTCTGAATTACCTTTATATAATTTAATATCCTTAGCCATAAAGTCTTTTACAATTTATCATCTTCTTCGTCAATATCTTCTTCAAAATCTTCTTCTTCATCATCTAATTCTTCATCTAAATCTTCACTATCTTCTTCTTCCCATGTTCCATCATCTTCTTCAACAAGATTTTCTTTAATTTCTTCTACTAAATCTTTTACTTCTTCGCAGATCATAGATTCTTGATCTTGTAATTTTTCCATTTTAATAATTTTCTTACTTATTTTGTCTAATATTTTTTGTGTGTTGCTCATAATTTATCTCCTATGGTGTTCCAGCTTGATATTCGTACATACACCTAATCGTCATTCTTATTCCACCAACTGGAAATAAACTACCTTCATCAGTTTCTACTTGAATAACTTCCGAATCAAGTGCGTTACCATTTCTGGTAATATCAGATTCTATTGCAGTTTCAATAGCTGTTATCAACTCATTTCTTTTTGTGTCTATATTAACTTCTGCACCTTTGACAAAACCTAATATTAAGAAATCAATAGTTCCTGTTCTTGTTCTTGCACCTGAACCTAATTCTGCATCATCTCTATTTTCTTCAGATGTTTGAATGATTACTGCTGGATATTGTTGTTCAGATAATTCATCTAAAATAAATGGTTGTCTAGTAGCTTTCTTAATTACAGGACTACTAATAGCTGAAATAGTAGATAATAATTCTGATGCTATATTTTCTCTTACACTCATATTCTAAACTTTCTTAATTCTTTTTCTACAAATCTATTAAACTGTTTTCTTATTATATTAGCTGTTCTATCATTAAAACCAAAAAATTCACGATTTACTTTACCTAAAACTTGATTGAATAATGCTCTCTGACGCATTTGTGCATTTGAAAAACCTAATGTTATTTTGTGTCTTCCTGTTTTTCTTACAGTTCTTCCACCAGGTGTTAATGCACCCATCATACGACCTGTATTAAATAAATCTACTTTTGTTGATTTTCCTTCTTTTTGAAGTTGTTTTAAATAACCTAAAGAATATGGTGCAAATGGTACATCATTAACATCAATTCCTTTTGCTGTTTTAGTTCTAATTATATCTAATAATTGAAAACCACCTTGTAGAACACCTTTATCAATTATTCCTGGAAATCTTTTTTGTAATCTTGCGTATCTTTTTTGAATAGCTTTTGAATTAGTTTTTATCTTAACTTCTAAAGCCATTATCTAGTCAATCGTCTAAATCCGTGTAAAGGTTCTCTTTCATTAACAGAGATAGTTTGGTTAGCATCAGTATCATATTCAACACCATCTTCTAATATCATTCTCCATTCGATATTGTATTGTGACATGTAATATTCTGCCATTCTTTCAAATCTATCTTTTTCAGTTTCTGGTCTAAATTTAGATAATGCTGGTAAAAAGAATCTACCTAGAAATAGATAAACACCTGCTCTTTCGAATTGATCTAAATTAACTTTTGTATTTACCATTTCTGCTGTGTTTAGAACTGTAATATCTGTAAATACATTTTGCTTATAAACAGGCCACCACTCAATTCTTAATTGTCTAAAAATATCATTTGTAGTTTGAGCAAAGAAATTAACAGCTTCAGTATCTGTTGATGCAATTCCAAAATCAAAAGCATCAGGTTGATATTTAGTTACATCACCTGCAGTTATAACATCTGCACCAGTATAATTAGCCATTATTTACTCCACATAATTAAGAAAAGAATTATAGCAATAATAGGTGCTATAAACAGAAGATTATTCCATGTCTTTCTGTACAGCCACTTCCATTTCTTTCTTATCTGTTTCCAAATCCACTTGTACATCTTTTTTCTTCCTTATTACTTTTTTCTTTTTAGGTTTAATTTCTACAACCTTTTCTTCTTTTACAACATCTTGTACAGGTTTAAAACCTCTAAAATCATAAACTGCTTTATTTGTTTTGTAATCTAATACTGATCTTTCGATAATTTTGTTTTTTCTTTGAAGTTTTATAATTTGTTTATTTTCAATTATTTTTATCATTTTATCTCCTTATTGTAAGTAGGGGCTATTTCTAGCCCCCACAAAGTATTCAATTATTATTGAATTGATGAATCGTGATGTAACTCTACACCGTAAGTGTCATGGATTTCTCCGACACCGTAAACTGATGTAGCCACAATCTCATCTGCTCTTAGAGAAGCATCTCTTTGAGTTTCGATTTTAACATCTTGCATCATAGCAATAGCTAATGCGTCTTTGTGCATAGCCGCACCTTTGTAGTCACCAGCTGTACCAGTATTTGCGATATTTGAAGTTTCAAATATGTTCATACCAGCTAATCTGCCTACAAAACCTGATCTTAAAGCCTCGTTAGCTAAATCATTACCATTTGCGTTAGCAAAAGTATTAGTTAAGTTAGCTTTTAGATCGTAAGCGATTTTAGGGTGTAATACTACTGCACACTCGTCCACATTAAGAGCATTTGATCTTAAAGTTGAAAGAGCATTGAAGATAACAGCAGATGAAATAGCTGTAGTACCATCTCCTAATGCAGTTGCAAAGCCATCAAACAATGCTGTTAAATCAGTATCTTGTTTTCTAGCTAATGCTTCACCGAATAACTTACCAATGTCAGCCGCAACATTTCTTGGTGCAGAGTTTCTTGCTAAGTCGGTTAAAGTTGTCATAACACCCACTTCCGATGCAGTAATAGTTACTGAACTAGGGTCAATCGCTGTATTTGATAAATCAGTTGCTTCAGAAACAGCGGCCGCACTTACTTGTGCATACACTGGTACTTCAACTGCTTTACCACCACCTGTGATAGCATAGTTTTTAACTAAGTTTCTCATGATGGATTTTTCAGAAGCAACGAATTGTGCTTCTGCTACTATCTCTGTGTATAGTTCCGATAGTGTAGAACTTGTACTTTCATTTGCCATTTTTATTACCTATAAAAGTTATTTTGTTAAGTTTATCTCAACAGCCCCTGAATCTCTTTTCTTCCTATATTCTTGATAGGCTTTACGATCTTCTGGTTTTGTTAAGTCCAAGTCCTGTAGATTAAAAGGTTTAACAGTTTTACCACCGATACTACTGGTTGATCCTGTCCCAGGCTTAGACCCTTTACGGAAATGCGGGTTAGTATCTAAGAACTCTTTAACACGATCTTCGATTGTAAAAAGTTCTCCTTTTGCGTTATATCGTACATTAGAATTATTATCAACTACTTCTATACGACCATCATCTGTATATTTTATTTCATCTTTTATTAAAGCAACTACTTGTGATGGGCTAATTGCATCATTATTAGAAGCTACAGAAAGTATTGAATTATCAACTTTTTCTTTCTTGATTTGATCTTTGTATCTTAAAAGTTCTTGTTCTTTTTCAGATAATCTTTCTTGCATGATCTTTTCTAAGTCTTGCTTAGTCTTAGCTTCTTCAAGTTGTTTTTGTTTCAAGATTTCAGATTTTTGCTTTTCTTCTTCTTGAAGTTTCTTTTCGTATTTTCTTCTTTCAGCTTCAAGTCTTTGAGTAACGATATTATTAACTTGATCTTGATTGAAAACTGCTTGTTTTGTTTGTTCAGCTTCTGTAGTTTCTACAGTTTCTTTAGCAGTTTCATTTGTATTTTCTGTTGGTTGATTTTGAGGTTCAACAACCTTATTTTCTTCTGACATTATTTCTCCTATATTATTAGTTCGCCTTGTTCGTCATACCAATCAGGATTGACATAAGACCATTGATGTCGGCAGTTATAACCACCTCGAACAATTAAAGGATCGCCAGGTTTTTTACCTGACCAACTTCTGCTTGCCCATAGGCTTCTGACTTCATCAACTGTAAAAAGTCCACCTTTTCGTCTATCATATACTCCATTTATTACATTTCTGCAAATCTCTCTTGTTGTTGGAATTACATCTCCATAGTATTTTACATATGTTAAACCAGCATCTTGTGATTTATTAAAGTTCAAAGTTGCATCAAAATCACGCAGAGAATCGTTTAAAATTTGTCCTGCATATCTTTTCATGTTATTTCCAATTCGATCTCTAGCAAATTTACTTTGTAATATCTGCACTTTTTCATCTACTTTTGCTTGTATTGTAACATCTTCTGAATTTTGATTTCTATTTATGTAAGTAATTAATCTAGTTATTTCTGGATCATCTGAACTAGCATAAATACCATTAATTGTTTGTCTTAATTCTTTTTCTAATACTGCAAATTCACTACCTATTAATGTATTTTGATAAACTTGCTCTGACAATCTTCTTGTAAATGTATTCGATACATCTTTAAACTGAGTAAAATATTGTTGCTTTAGATTTTGGATTAAAGCTAAATCTCCTTTAGTTAGTTCTTGAAATTCTGGTGGTATATTTCCAATTAATTTAAATGCTTTTTCAATTCGTTTAGCTTGTTTGTTAAAACCTTCTCTAACAACTGTATCTGACCATGCTAGATATTCTTTTTCTAAAATAAACTTAATTCTAGGTCTAATAGCAATAGCTGATTGAAGTTCTACTAATTTTCCATCAGTTAAAGGTAATCTTGATGCAGTAGCAACTACTTCTCTTTCTATTCTGTCTAAAGTATTTATTAATGATTGATAATATTCAGCTTCGGCAATTTCTATTTGCTTGATTCGATATAATGTTGCTTTTTTTACTTTATCAGCCATTTGTTCTAATTATGTTCTACCAAAAATATAGCATTTACTAGGTTTTAATTTATTTGACTTTTATATCAATTTTTACTAATATTTATATATAAAAAAGGAGAGAGCATGAACAAACAAACAATCAAAACTAAATACGAAAAAACTTGGGACGCACATAATGTTCAAGTAATTTTAAATGGTGTTAAATTTCCAAGAGAAAGAGGAGAATGGTATAGACCATCTGCTGAAACTGAAAATGATGCAAAATTTAAAGCTGTTAGATGGGCTATTGCAGAATCAAAAGGTAAGTATCTTTCATCTGGTGGAATTATTTATAATTCTGAAAAAGAGTATTTACAACAACAAGATATTTTATTAAATAATTAATTAATCAACTAATGAAAGAGGCGATCTATATGGTCGCCTTTTTTATATCTGCTCTTGTGCGACTTCTTGATCTACTTGTACTGCCTCGTCTTGAGTAAATTCTCCGACTTCAGTTTTAATATCAATCTCATCAAATATAATATTTAACTTCTCATCATCATCAACTACTGCTCTAGCAATTTCTTTATCAATTTCTTTTGATAATGTAGGAGATTGTACACCAACAGCTTTAGCTTGTTGATAGAACATTAGATCAGTTGCGTAATCTCTAATATTGAAACTATCAGGATAATTTATTTCACCATCAAATTTAGCATCTTGAAATAAAGCATATAATCTAAATAATTGTTCTTCAGCTATTTGTAAGTTATCAGCTTTCTCAGATAGTCTAGCATTAAGTAATTCAAATTCAGTTTGTAAAGCTACACCAGATGATATTCCTGTTTTCTGAGTTCTTACTGCACCTGTGTGTGCAATTCTATTTATAGATTCTACTTTGTTATTAATTGAATCCATAATAGCTTGTAAGTTTTGACCAGATGGTTGTAGTAAATATGGTTTTAAATTAGGTTCTAACTCATCAGGCATTTCAATAACAGCACCTGCTCCAGCACTTGCATTAACACTTGGAGTTTTAACTAATGATGGGTGGTTAGTTAATCTGATTAGTTGTTCCATTTCTGAATATTCATTGTAGATAGATTTTTGTAAATCAGCAATATCAGTTAAATCTGATTGGCCAATTCCTCTTTTGTGAGATTTAGAATTGTACAAAATAACTGCTGGTATTTTACCAATCATATTATCTACAGTATCTATTAATCTCGGTTCTTCTCTTTCAGGCATATACAAAGTATCAATTCTATCAGGGTACCAGATACGCATATATGTTCCATTATTTCTATCAACTTCTTCTCTAATTTTTAAATAGTTTAATTCGTATTTACCATTTAATTGTCTTTCGTAATTCCAATCTAAAACATTCTCAGGAGTTACGATTGATAAGTATGGTCTAATATCTTGTTCTAATTCTTCTGCTCTAGTATTTGTAGTAACATTAGGTTTGTCTAAAATTAAAAAACAATGACCATAAATTGAAGCATAGTTTTGTGCAGATTTAATTACTGCGTTTAAATTATTACCTTCTAAATCAGCATCTTTTAAGAATGATTGTAAAGTAGGTTCATCAGCTAATGAACCAAAATCTCTGCTAGGTCTAACTCTAAAAAGAAATGATGAATAAATTTGAATGATGTTTTTACAATGGTTATCGCATGGAGTGTTAGCAAGTCTTTGATTAAATTCATTATCAAGTTCTAAATTATATCTATTTAGATATTGACCTACCATGTAGTCATATCCACCATTATATGATCTTATATAATATTCCCAGTTATTAATCGTTTCTGAATAATCTTTATGAACTTCTTGTGCTTGATCTCGTGTGTATGCCATATTTTATTTCATTGTCCATCTTGTTGGAGAAGAAAAATTAGCCTGAGTAGTTAATGGTTTTAAATAATCAATCATATAGCCTAAAGCATCATTCATATGATCGAAACCATCTTCCTTGTCAGGAATATTTGTATTCTCCTTGTATATTTGTCGTTGTAAACCTTTTATCAAAGTTTTGCAAGATTGTGAAACAAAAATATGTCTTTCTCCTTTACTATCTTTCAATCTACTATTAACTGCATTAACACGATCTCTGATCGCTGGGTGTTTATGTTTAACTTTAACTTTAAAACCAGCATTTTGTAGAATAGATAAGTCAGTTCGTCCACCAGCAGATGTCTTTCTTTGTTTAGAAGCAGGGTCTGGATATATAAATATTTGCATCTTAGTTCCATATCTATCTCTAATTTCTTGTACCATTTCATCTGTATTTGAACCATAAATGATGATTTCATCTATAAAATAAACTTTATCTTTCTCTATTTGACCTACACAAGCTGACATAGGATCGACATTGAAGTCCATTCCTATATGTAAAGGTTTTGTCCAATCTATTTGTCTTTTAACAACATTATCTACAGGGTGGAAATTATAATAAACTGCACCAGCATAATTCTCAAAAGTACCTTCAAACTCTTGTCTAAATGTCCTAATATCAATATCTTGTTTAGCTTGTTCTATTTCTTCTTGAGATACCATACCACCTTGAATAGTTGTAAATTGAAAGCTATCCCATTCTTCGTCTTGTTTTCCTTTTAAGTATAGTTCGTAACTCCAGTTACCATAGCCTTTGGGTGTACCACAGAATAAAACATGACCTAATCTGTCGGCAATAGATGCTCTTAAAACTTCAAACCATGTTCGTTTATCTATATCTGCAAATTCGTCTAAGATTAAAAAGTCTAAACCTGTACCTCTGAGTGAATCATAGTTATCAGCACCTTTTAGTGAGATAACACTATTTGATTGTCTAATTTTAATAGTCATTGTTGTTTCGTTAATATCTTCTATCCAATTAAACTGATTAAGCATTTCTTTAAGAGTTCCCCATACTATCTCTTTAGCCATCTTAAATGTTGGTGCTACATACCATATTCTTCTGTTTGGCTGACTTGCATATTTCATCATCTCAGTAACAGCTAGATAAGTTTTACCAAATCTACGACCTGATATTAAAACTCTGAATCTTGCTTTTGATGTACTAACTTTAAGTTGGGGTTTTGTTAGAGTGATTTTCATTACAGAAGTAAGATATATATAATTTATCGTTGTTTAAAAGTTCTTCTTGTCTTTTAGCAAATGCGATTGTGAGTTCACTACCAGCTACTACACAATCTGTCCATGTATCATATGATGGTTTTACTACAGTTGGATTATTACAAAAACCTGTGATTGCAGAGCAAATAGAAAAGACTAAGACAAATTTCATTACTTAGACTTTATAATCTTTTTTATTGTTTTACTACCATCAATATTTTCTTCTAATTCAGCTTCTACTTCCCCACACATAAACTGTTTATTTTGCATATCCATATTTCTAGTTGCTTCTCGTTTCATTTTTAAACAAGTAGATAAGCTATCTTGTATTCTATGCTCTACAAGTTCTCCATTTATAAATAAGCATAATGCAAATACTAATTTAGTGATTGCCATTTAATTTACCTATGTTTGCTCTTACTGAATCTTTTAATTTCTCTACATCAATTCTAAGTCTTTCAACATCAGTTTGTAGTCTTTCAATATTAACTCTGTTATTCATCATACCATCTACTCTTTGAGTTAATTTCTCTAATTGTTCAGCCATATGTTCTAGCAACATAAACTGTTCTTGATCTATAGGTTTTTGTGCAGATGCTTCTAGTAAATCTTGTTCTTGTAATTTATCAGCAGTTTCTAATAATGTTATTCTTTCAATTATGCCAAAATAAGCCCATACACCTATTGCTACTGCCCCTACAATGGCAAGTAAATTTCTTATCGGTAAAGAAACCGAAGTATTTTCTGATATTTTCATTTAGCAACTTTACCTTTATTGATACCTTTTTTAATAACATAATCTTGGGTCCCATTAGCACCTACATTAACTTCTTTTTTAAGAAACTTAAATAGATTCATTTCTTTAGATTTCTTTTGTGCATTTCTGCTGTATTGCTCTAAAGTTTTAGTATCTCTCATTTTTTTTTCTTTCGTTTTTTAACAGCTTTAACAAATTGTCTATCTACCCAGTAAAACCATGAATCTACTAAACCAAAGAATTTGTATAACCATTTATCAATCATACTTTGAATCCTTTTTTCCATGATTGAACTGCCCAATAGGCAGGAGATAAATTCTTTTGACCTTTTACTTTCTTTAGAACTGCACCCATTCTTGCCATGAATGATCTTTTTCTGGCTGGTATATGCTTCTTAATAGACATTTCTTTAGAGCCAAAATTAACTTTCTTAACTTTTCCTGATGATCTATCTTTTACAAATACCTTGAATTTCTTAACATCACCACGCATTGGTTTGTTAAGTTTAACAGTTCTATTTTTGTATTTAGCCATAAAAGACTAAATATCATAAAACTATCTTTTAAAGAACCTTTTTCTCCACTCGTGGCATACATAATTTTCTTTTACAAATTTAGCACCCCAACGACCACAAAACTGCCTACGATTAGAATATAAACCACAATTACCACATGCTTCTTTGCTTAAAGTTTTTTGAAAAGATTGTGGTAAGCTGTAATCAATAATTTCCCCATTAGGATAGAAGTTACTTCGTTTGATTTGCACTTTCTACCAACTTTCTATAATCTTTTATAATATCTTCTAATTTCTTTTGCTTTCTTAAAGCAATATCTCTTTGAATTTTAACTTGTTCTAATTCAGCTTTCATTTGTTCTTTTTGCTGTCTTAATTTTAAAAAAGTATTTTCTCCTATTACTTCACTCATATTATTTTCCTTGTCCTTTGTATCTAGTTTGTTTTTGTTGTCTTTTCTCGTGTTTGTTTTTTCTTTTCTTGTGTTTTCCAGCACCTCTCTTAGGTGGTTTATCTCTAGGTATGAAGTGCGTGAATTTTTGTTTAGCCATTTACATCTTCAGCTTTAGCTTCAATGATAAGTGGTAATGGTTCAACAGTTGATGTAGTGTGTACTTTGTCTACCATGTTTAGATAGTTTTTAGATAACCATATAAGCATTTTAGGATCCCCTTTTAATGCTCGTTCCCACATTTTCTTTCTTAATGAAGCACGGCCTTTATTTTTGTTTTCTTCGATTAAATCTGCATATCTTCTTTGTAAAGTTCTAGCAGAAGTTCCTACAACTGAACCTATTTCTTCTTGTGTACAACCAATTTGACTAAGATTTGCAATAATATTTTCATCTAACTCTTTTCTAGGTCGTCCCATAGATTTTGTCTTAATTGTGTCATCTGACATATTTTTGTCGCTTTTCATAATCTTATATTTCTATCTTTTTCATCTCTTTAATGCAACCAATAGGAAAGATATTTCTATCACTAAAACTTTCTTCGTTTTCATCATAACTTGCAAATGTCCATAGATATTTTTTATCTTTTCTAAAAACATATGCGTTAGTAATCATTACAGCAGGTTTCATTTTTTCAAATTCCATTACACTAGCATGACCACTATCTCCTAGAATATCTAGCCATTTGATTTCATAGAAATAGTATTTTTGTTTATTTATTGAAATATGACGAAATTTTGACTTTTTTTTTACCATTTAATGTTTCTTATGTTCGTTAGATTCAATTATAGCACGATAATATTCTAATTGCGTTTTTAATATATGATTTTCGATACTTAAAGCAATTATTCTTTTTCTGCAATATTTAAAGATTCGCAAGATAGATTTCATACATATGGTGTTATAGGTTCATCTTTCCATTTATGTTTTTTGTATCTTTTGTTGTTTTTTTCAAGAATTGAATATTCTCCCCAATCTCCTATTTTCTTATACTCACTCTTGCTAGACTTTTTAATTTTTTGAGTAAGTATATTAGTATGTGTATTAGTTTGTTTATTAGTAACAGGCGATAAGTGGTTGATAAGTGATTGCTCCGAATCCACATACTGAAATTTGTCATAGTTTTCAATGCTTATTACGGTAACAGATCGGTACTTGTGATTGTTAGTGGGCTGTAAGTGAGCCAATCTTGTGCTAATCATCTTTTTCTTCTTCAACTTCAGCAAGAAAGTACGCATTTCAGAATAAGTCATTTTAAAAATAGATGCTGTTTTTCTAATAGGAAATATCATTTCTGATCTTTTTAGAAAAATAGGATTATCAAAAAAACTTAATGTTTTATCTTGGTGCGTTGCTGAACTTATCATATACAGCCAAACTGATGCTTCTATGATGTTTTTAAATGATTTGTGTTTATAAATATCTCTATAGACTATAAAATACCCGGATTTTCTTGTAATCATATGTTTAACTCCTTTAAAATCATACCATAATTGTTGATGCCTTTTTTTATCTTATAATTGTGTTTTAATTGTAGCTTATTTCTTTTAAAACCATCGTAATTAACATGATGTTGATAACGACCAAACTTCCATGAAACTGTGCAAATATCTGGGTGCTGATCTACTAAAGATTGAGCCATTTTTAATCTTCCATCATCTTTGTAGAGTTCATCAGTATTTCCACCTTTTAGTGTCATAGTGGCCGCTTTCTCTTGTAGAAAAGCATTAAATAAAATTGTACAATAGCCATCTTTTAAAACTCTGATACATAAATCAGTATCTTCGTTGTATCGACCTCTCCATCTGTGCTTTACAGAATTGTCAATTAAAATACATGAATAAACTCTAGTATTTAGATAATATGGTGGGTGTTTTTCAGTAGGAACCATAAAAAAACGATAATTCATACCAGAAATTTTGACATTTTCGTAACGATCAGTAAAATCTTCGCAACATTTAAAAATTGTACCTGTTTGTACGATATTTCTTGAGTTTCTATTTAATCTATAAAAATCATAAATATTATCGTCAAGAATCCAATGCTTTTTTGCACCTATTGATATTGAATGTTCCCAAACCCAATTTCTTGCTGGAATACTTCCTTGACCTAAGTTAGAAAATGGTAATGTTAAAATTTTATCTTTATCAATAACACTAGCATAATTATCATATTCTTGTGGTTCAATAACAATATGATATGGAACTTTCATTCTTTCTAAAGATTTAGATGTTAAACGAGATTCCCAGCGACCTTTTGATATAATATAAACAGGATATTTAGGATTCATCTACCCACCTTGTCTTAAATAGTTTCTTAGCTTCAAGTTTAGGAAACCACATTGATTTAGTTTTATTATTTAAGTTTTGATCTACTAACTTAGCAAATTCTTCTAAATCTTCTTTGTTTCTAAATCTTATATTTATATTTGCATAAGGTTCTTGTTTTAATTGATGAAACTCTGGCATATCTTGCCATTCTTTTTGCCAATCTGTTTCAAGTTCTTCTGGTGCAAATAAGCTATCTTTATCTGACATTGTTTTTACTCTCCTTTTCTATTATTTCGATTAATTGTCTTTTTGAATATCTATTCAATAAAGTTCTTATAATGTTAATTGTTTTCTTTTGCTTCTCATATGCTCTTGCTCTGTTTCTTGAAACTACTTCAAGATGTTCTTCTCTCATTTCAGCCATTATTTCTCCTCTGTTGCGTAAAAGTTAAAAAGATTATTAGATTCATCTAGTTGTTTAATTTCATTTAAAGTTCTATGTAAAAGTTCTTTTTCAGTTCCATACATAGCTTCAAATTGTCTTTTAGTATTATGAATACTAAAACTACCGACATGATGATCTGGACATAATGGTATAACATGATAATTACTAGATCGTTTTCCGATACCGACATTACCTTTTCCATCTCCTAGATTTCTAATATGATGACAAATAGCTGGTTGCTGACAAATCAAGCAACCTAAACTCGCTACTTTAGAAAGATGTTCTCTCTCTAATTTATTTGCTAATTTTTTTTTGCCCATACTATTGCAGTTTTACCATGTGGTGTTTTTCTTCTTAAACCAGAATCTACAACTAAGTCTAAAATTTGTAATTCTCTACATCTTGCACAAATAGAACTTAAAGGTAAATCTAATTCTTGTGAGATTTCAAAATTAGTAGATGCTTTTAATTTTATAAACTCATAAACTTGCTCTCTTTTAGTTTTCAGTTTTGGTTTTTGTTTTTCAAAAGCTGATTTGCTAGTTTCAGTATAGTTATGAGATTTATATTCAGTATCGAATATATCTAATTGTTTCATTTTCTATCTCTCTGTTAATGACCAGCCTACCAGAGAGAAAGTAGGCTGATCTAGTATTATGATATGAAAATAAATACTTATGTCTTTCGACATAAACCTCTCTATCATTTTTTTATTTATAATCATATCTTTAATTGATTCGTTTTTTATACAAGTGATTTGTTTTTGTAAAGATATTTCTAATATAAGATGATATAATATGCAAAAAAGCTATATTTTATGCGATAAATAAAGCTATTGCAATTACAACTCATGTATGATTTATTATCGTATGTTTAATAAAAAAAAAGGAGAGAAAATGAAAATAAATGATTTAGTTTGGATTAAACAAAGAGATTACTCTGGAGATGCTTGGGTATTAGGTAGAGTAAAAGGTTTCACAAAAAAAATGATTAAATGTGAAGATTTAACAAGACCAGAAATTACACAAGATAAAAATGGTGTTGGTAATTTTTTACCTAAAAATGTTCAATTAATTACTGAGCAAGAAATAAAAGAAAGAAATTTTAAAAAACTTATAGAGGAGAGAGCATAATGATTACATTAACTGATAAAGAAACTTTATTAGCACAAGAACTTTTAGATACTAATGATGATACTGATTGTCATATTTGTGGAGAAGAATGGATAGATATTGAAAAACTAAAATGGAATGTTGATACACTTAAAGGTGTGTTTGGTTCTTTAGTATCAAAAGGTTTTCTAAATTATGTAGATGAAAATGATAATGGGGAAATATATCAATGGTCAGTACCAGTATCTGGTTCTCAACAATTTATGAAATTTGAAACTGAAGAAGAATACACAATTAATAATGTTTCTGATTTACTTTTTCAATTCAACAAACAAAAAGAGGAGAGAATATGAAAAATATATTAAACTTTTTGGAATATCTGTCATTTGCAATTCTTATGTTGTATTTTTTTGCAGGTGGCTTTAAAATGACAATAGATTATTTACTAGTAGTACAATAATGAGAAAATATTATAAAAAAAGTAAAATTGTAATCTTTCATGCAGATGATGATTTTCCTAAAAAAAAAATAAGGAAGAAAAAATGAGAATACCAACTAATTCTACTTTCACTAAAGAAATATCAAAACAATTTAAAAGAATATTTCATAAAGATATGACTTTAGGTGGATTACAGGATTTACAGGAAGAAGTTAATTTAATTAACCCTGTAGATAGTTACTTGGAAGATCAAGTAACTCAAATAAGGAAAGCAAATGGAAACAAAGAAAATGTTTCAGATGCAAGAGCAGTTAGACAAGAGTACACTCAAGGAAAAGGTGCTATTGGAGAAATTGTTCAAATTGAAACAGAAGAAAAAG
>Ga0208019_1000749_pt1 | contig 17579 bp, 16 predicted proteins | sample CB_VirMetaG_5_FD_184540 | JGI IMG/M metagenome (GOLD analysis project Ga0208019, IMG submission 184540) | Freshwater to marine saline gradient viral communities from Chesapeake Bay - CB_1508_1D Viral MetaG (SPAdes) (version 4) | ecosystem: Environmental > Aquatic > Marine > Coastal | place: USA...
GTCCCTACCACCTGCTGTCCTACATTGACGTTCCGGGCAACATCATGCCGCTTTCCCCGGCTGGCTTGCTCGTAGACATGCACGAACTGGTCAACCGGATCTTTCGCAAGTTGGGCCGTCAGGCCGAGCGACAGAAGACGCTGACCGTCGTAGCGGGCGGTGCGGAAGAGGATGGTCGCCGCATCGTCAACGCTTCTGATGGCGACACCATCCTCTCCGACCGCCCCGAAGCAACGCGAGAAATGAAGTTTGGCGGCGTAGACAGCCCGTCACTTGCCTTCATGATTCAATTGAAGGACATGTTCTCGTATCTTGGCGGCAACCTTGATTCTCTTGGCGGCCTTGCTCCGAGCGCGAAGAGCGGCAAGCACGACTCGCTGCTTCGTCAGTCGGCGTCTGTTCGGATTGACGACATGCAGGCTCGCACCACCAACGCTGTTCGCAAGGTGGTCGAGTCAATTGCCGACTACATCTACTACGACCCCGCTCCGTCAACTAAGGTTTACCGAGACATCCCCAACACCGACATGTCGGTAAAGGTGGATTTCGATCCCGAGATTCGGGAAGGCGATTTCCTCGACTTTGCAATTGACATTGCTCCGTACTCGCTTCAGTCGCGAAGCCCAAGCGAACGGCTTGCTGCGATCAACGAGATCATGCAGGGTGTGGTCATGCCTATGGCTGGTCAGTTGCAGCAGCGTGGCATTGTTCCCGACATGGATCGTTACATGGAGATCATTTCCAAGTACTCGCACATGTCGGAGATTGCCGAGATCCTCAAGATCGCCGACTTCGCCGAGATGGAAACGATGAAAGAGATGGCGGAGATGGGCGGCGGGCAACAGCAAGGTGCGAACAAGGCACCCGTGACCGAACGCCGCTATGTCCGAGAAAATGTCGCCATGGGTGGCACCCGTGCTGGGCGAGACAACGCAATGGCTCAGGCACTGATGGGTGGAGGCGGAGACAACGCCGTTACCCAAGCCGCAATGGAAGGCATGTAATGGCCAAGAAAAAGGGCAGCATGAAAGGCATGAGCATCAAGTCTGGCGACAAGCGCCCGACTAAGCAGGGTGCTGGCATGACTGCAAAGGGTGTTGCAAAGTACCGACGACAGAATCCCGGCAGCAAGTTGCAAACTGCCGTTACAGAAAAAAGTCCGTCTGGCAAAAGGGCCAAACGACGCAAGTCGTTTTGCGCTCGCTCTGCTGGACAAATGAAAAAGTTTCCAAAGGCAGCGAAGGATCCAAACAGCCGCCTTCGTCAAGCAAGAAAGCGTTGGAGGTGCTGAATGGCAACTTTTGAACTCGCTGACAACCGATTAATTATTCAGCAAGGTGCGACATACACCCTTGCTATTAACGTCACGGATTCAAATGGAGACACAAGAGACTTCAGCACCTACACCGCAAGAATGCAGGGAAGAAAGAAGTATTCGTCTACAACTACAGAATTTAGTTTGACGAGCGGAAGTGGTATTACTCTTGGATCTGTTACGCCGAACATTACGATTGAAATTGACGCAGTAACAACTGCTGCAATTTCAGCACCATCAGAAGGCGTGTACGACCTAGAAATCGTCAACGGCCCAATTGTTGAGCGTGTTTTGGAAGGCAAATTCACGGTCGCGCCGGAGGTGACTCGCTGATGGCCTCTATCCAAGTCACAAATCTTGAGTCAACGGTTCGAGTAAACGAAACAACCAATGTCGTAACTATTTCGACGATTGGTTTGACTGGACCGCAGGGTCCGCAAGGCATTCAAGGTCTTACTGGGCCAACGGGTGCAACTGGGGCAACTGGACCACAGGGGCCGCAAGGCGTTCAGGGAGATACTGGCGCAACTGGTGCAACTGGTCCGCAGGGAGACACCGGCCCGCAGGGTCCACAGGGTCCACAGGGCATTCAAGGCATCCAAGGCGATACTGGTCCGCAGGGGCCGCAGGGCATCCAAGGGGATACTGGACCCCAAGGCCCGCAGGGTGTGCAGGGGGATACTGGACCACAAGGTCCACAAGGAATTCAAGGCGACACTGGGCCGGGAGTTGTTGCTGGCGGAACGACTGGCCAACTTTTTGAAAAGGCTTCGGCGACCGATTACGACACCCAATGGGTAAGCAAATCGGCCATTGCGTTGTCGTCATTCAACGATGACCTTGATTACGCTTCATCAAGCCATAGTCACGCACTCAACGACCTCACCGATGTCAGCACCGCAGGTGCAACCACCGGCGATGTGATCGTCTACAACGGCAGCACTTGGGCACCGGCGGCTCAGTCTGGCGGAAGCGGTGGTGGCGAGATCGTGTCGGATGCCGAGAACGGTGTCGGCGAGAACTCGGTCACCAACATCATCGCGATCACGCAGGCCGAGTATGACGCCCTGACTCCGCAGGCCGACACGTTCTACATCATCACGGACGCGACGGCAGGCACCGACTACACCACCTCCCCGGAGGCAACCACCGTTCGTCTCTTTGACGACATGACCAGCATCGGTATCTCCAACCTCCAATCTCATCCAAGTGAGGTTTGCTACATCGGTGGATCAAGTTGGAGTTGGAGAGGAAATTACTACATTGGAGGCGAAGAATTTGATGGCGACGATGCAATAGGCGTCTTGTGGGCGCTAGAGAGTGGGCAATATGACCGAGGTACTTTGTATGGACCGATCAGCGTTCTCCGATACGCACCGAGCGATGGAGACAAGTGCCTCTTTGAATGCAGAATTAAGTTCAACTTTGCAGCCGGTAACACAGCCTCGTATCTTGCCGTTGGGTTTATTTCTTGGCTGAACAACGCAAGCCAAGGAAGTACCGATGTTGGTACTCACTACACCTCCGTTTCAATGGCTGGTGTAAAGTTTAATGCAGGAAACACTTATCTTAAGTCGTTTGTCAAAGACAACTACGGAGTCGCCGGTGGTCCGACGTTTGCAGACATTACAAGCGTGAGCGTGACCAACGACACTTGGTATCGCATTGGAGTCGTTTGCACCTATGACGCGGCAAACACCCGATGGGTGGTCACTTCATACATCGACGGAACGCTTGTTGATACTCAATATCTGACGACTTGGGGACCGCCTCCGACCTACGGCATCTGTTGTTACCAAAACAACAACACTCAAAACAACCTGTACTACGTCGATTGGGTGTCCTGCGAATACACCCGATGGACCACTCCCACCCTTCTTCACATTGAGGATGTCTAATGGCTAGCACCACCGCTCAGTATCAGAAGTCGCTCACCGCGATGACCGTCATCGAGACGGCGATCGCCGACCTTGGCAACACCTTCGCCGCAATCCAGCAGCGGACCTCCGTCGATGACGCGATGATCGACGCGCTCGTTGCTGCGGCCAACGGTCTCGCTGCGAGTGCGACTGCTCTGAAGACGATCACCTACACGCCGCCGCAGCCCTGATGGCATACGCACCGTTCAACATCGGTTTCTCTCAAGGTCGAGCGATCCGGCTTGGGTCGTCTCGATCCTTGAAGGTGTACCGTGGCTCGCGGGAACTAGGGTCTTCGGATCCAATTCTGACCATTCACGATGCGTTTGGTGGGTCCGGGTATCTCGACGGTCGCACGCCTGACACCGTTGACAACGGAAACACATGGTCGACATCGGTTGCGACTGGATGGCCGGTTTCGTCTGGTTACACCAATTACGCATCTGGTGATCTTGCTGCTCTGATTGATCCGGGAACCTCCGTCTATCAGATCGTAGCGGAGACGTACACGACCGCAACCCTACAACACGGGATCTGGTTGAGGTTCGACGGACCGACGATTGAACGATCAACAATTTTTCTCAACAGTACAATGACGTTGCTCCAGACTTTTGAAAGAGTCGGAGGCACAAATTACGTCACTACACTGGCAAGCGGACTCAGTGGTCTAACCAATAAAACCTTGACGTGGACGCTTGATGTCAACGGGACAAGTGTGGATTACGACTTCTCAGCATCAGGAAGCAGCATCGCTAGCGGGACGTGGTCAATGCTCAATACTCCCGCCGATATCGGACCGTTTCACGCAAATACTGGAACGGGAGTTAGAACACTCGACTTCAAGGTCTACACGCCGCCGGTTGAAGCAACTCGCAAGATCAACTGGGACACCTACGAGGATGGCATTTTTGCGTTCTATTGGACGAGCAGCGGAAACCAGCCGGTCACGAACGCTTTCTATGCGAAAGAGATCATCTCTAGTAGCACCAATTACAACGATCCGGCGTCTGGCGGTAGCAGTTTCCTACGGGCCAACTACTACGGCACGAATACGCTTCGCTTCTACAACACGGCAGGCAACCTGCCTCCGTGGATTGCGTTGTGGGACACGGTAAATGAACAGTGGCACGTCGGAGAAAAGACCGGCGGTACTAGCACAAACGGTTCATACGCCCTTTCTGGGACGATGCCGGACTCGACGACAGGACCTTGGGAAACCATGGTGATGATCTACCTCCCCTCGGACCCCGGAGACATCTCAGGATGGGGTCCATATGACGGCACTGCACCGACTCTCACCGTGTACCCTTAAGCATCACCTGCCCCGCCCGCGTGATGAAGCGTCGGTCATTAGACCTGCCGCACAGCAGTTTGTCACAAGGGTGATCCAAAGTTGGATTTTGAATTACCCTAGTTTCTCGCGTGAGAAAGTGTGGAGAATCAGGAATGCAAGTCCCGATCTGCGCAGTAGCACTCACCGCCATGCAAGCCACCCGGCTCTTCCTTGACGGAATCTGGGTGGTAGAAGCCCACGACGACAATGCCACCAAGAAGACGGATGTGATCTACACCATTGAGACTACCGACTGGGAGTGGCAGATGGATGGCGAGATCACCACCGAGAACAAGATGGCGTCAAACCGGCTCCACACATTCCAGATGCGGTGGAAGATCCCGGACGGCAAGAAGCCTGTGGCAACAGACGGAGAGGTTTGCTGGGAGTGGTCACAGAAGGTGATCGTCGCCCAGTGGAAGACTGCTGTCGGGCCGCTCCAGACCGAGGTCGTCCCCATTGATTGGGCAATCCGACTGTATCCTGTAGGCGACATCAACGAGGACGGCAAGGTGGACGGCGAAGACCGGGGCCTGCTGTTTGCGGATTGGGGCACCGATGCCCAGCGGTCCGACCTCGACTGGGACGGCAAAGTGGGGGGAAGTGACCTCGGAGTTCTAAACACCCAGTGGGGATGGGAGGCACCATGGAACCAACAGCCCTGATTCCGATTCTTGAGAACAACGTCACGCCCCTGATTGTGTGGGTGCTGGTGTACTACACTATGGTCAAGGGGATTCGGCAGGATCTTCAAGACATCAAGGATAAGTTGGACGACAAGTGACGTACCTGAACGACACAAGCAACATGGACGGCGTCGAAGTACCGATCGTACCTCGACTCCATCCTCCCCACATCATGTCGGGTTTCTCAGAGTCGATGTCGATTCCGGGAAACTTGACTGATTTTGCGTTCAGGGTGCCACACTCCAACGCCAATTCCATGGCGTCTGGTTATGGCAACGGATTGTCCCTCGTTAACACGATGGGGGACATGAACCTTTTTGCTCCGAATGCTTTCTACTTTGACTTCCCAGACACTGGAGGGGGAGGAGGCGGATCTGCCTACACCACCATCACTACCTCCGATACGGACTTCATCAAGTTCACAACCAGCCCGAATGTTTATGGCGGTACCAACTATGAGTTGGAGCGGGGCGACGACCTCTGCTCGTTTTTGGTTTCTTGTGTAACGGCGGTAGATGGATACGGCAACGTAGTGTCGGATGCTGGCACGATCTCCGCGTCGGGAGGAGACGACACCTTCACGATCTCCGGTGACTGGACGAGCGGGGCCAACGGACGATCCTATTACATCAAGACGGATGCCAGCAGCCAGACGGTAAACCTCTCGTTCGACCGCTGGTTCCACGAAACCATCACCGTCAACGATAGTGGGGGGAATCCCACAACCTTTGAGGCTGGTGCCCAAAACGCTTCTCTCATCTTTGAGGACGGGCTTGGCATCAAGGCAGTGGGTGCGGCAGACAGCACTAACACGAAGGTCACGATTTCCACCACGGGCCGCCCTACCATCGTCCAGATCACGGGGGAGGCCACAGCGGGGAGCGTCGGGGATGTGGATTACTACTCCTATCCCGTACAGGAGGTTGTGTTGGCGGACGACGGTGGCTCCAAAGACTTGGAGTTCACAAATGCTGGAGTCCTCTACGACTTCAGTGTCAACGTCAAGAACGAGCCGTCAACTGTCGTAGCCTCCTTCACGCTTCAAGCCTATGCCGTACAGACGATTGTGACTGCGGTCGAGGTTGAGGCTCCCGCGTCTTGGGGGACTGGGCGTGTCTACATCATGGGCGGAATGCCCGCACTTGGAGTGGCCTGTACCTAGCCATGAGCAGAGGTGGACTTGCTGGTTCTGTGTGCTGTTGTGACTGCCCCCCCGAAAGGTGCAGGCTTGACTGCATGTATGTAGATCTGAATTACACAGCCACTGGAACTTTTACTGACACCTATTCTTCTTCAAATTGTTTTGGTGACGATTACGAGACGTTGTCCCGTAACTTTTCGTTTATTGCGATTGGGCAGCCGGGCTACGTTCTGAATAGAGGTTCTGCCACAGATCCCGAATGGGTTTGCAAATGCCCGAAATCCAACCCCTATAGCAATGGCAATATCAGCGGCGGTCTTTCTATTACCGGAAGCGGTTCGTACTCCTCGGAGAGTGTGACTTACTACTTCTTGGGTTCAGAGCGAATACGAAATGTTGTGACAACTGATTACACTGTCACATGGTCAAATCTTGGAAGTCCTAGTTCCAATTTTGTCTACGTTGATTCTAATGAACCCGGCCCAAATTTTTCTGCCTACGCATGGGATATTGTAAACGACGATTACAATTGCGATGAAGAAGAAAGGTGCATGATTCTCATTCCGAACGGCGGAGTTTTAAATGGGGCAGGAAGTGTTTTTACCCCTAGCGTTTTTCCTGAAACATTGTCTGTTGTGTATCGGCAGACAAGGAGTGGGCAAACACTTGTCCAAGAGTTCGATGAAAGTGGAAGTATCATTTTTCAAGAGACAATTCCAATCTCTGACCAGAACGACTATTACTTCCCTTACGCCCACTTGCATCGAATCCTGAACAACCGAGTAGATTGCGATGATGAGATCGGCCCTTACGAGTTGGCTCAAGGAAACACGGCGGCCATGTGCTTTGCTATGGAGCGGGCATTAAGTATTGGGTATTTGCCTATTGGGTTTCCAGATCTGAATTACCCGGAGTACGAAGTTTGTGAGCAGGGGGAACAGCAATCCCCCCACGCCAGAGGTGCTGCTGGAGTAGATATTTACGATACGGGTCCTTGCGTAAACAGTCTTCCTGTAACTGTCAGTAGGAATCGAAATATCCGGGCCACCGCAAGGTCTACTATCGAAGATTGGGGGGCTGCAAATTGTCCAACACCATGAAGTGTTACAATCTGAATGGGCCTTACTGCACGCTGGGGCACTTCAATGGGACTCCCACAAACAGCGACTGCTTGTCGTGCAAGGACTATGACGGCGTGAGCAGGGGTCTTGGAGACGACATCACCCGGGCTCTCCGGAAAATGAAGTTGGAGAACGTCGGAGAGAAACTCTCTGCCTCCTTCAAATCTAACTGTGGGTGTGCCAAAAGGCGAAAGCGATGGAACGAACTCTTTCCCCATGAAAGCGAAGACTGATGGCTGAGATTAATAGACGGTGGATCTACCCAACCATTACTGCCTCTGAGAACAAAGGCATTGAACGAATCGCCCTCAGTGGCGAGGGTCTTGCCCATGAGGTCGTTGGCATTGATGGTTCCCGCAAGTTTGGATGCCGTCCTTCCTCGGGCTTCAAGTACGCCCATACCCTTGGCACCCTCGAAGACTTCAGTGGTCTTGGAGCAGACGCTCCTCCTGTTGCCACGAAATCTTCGAGAGTCACAGACTGCTACCCCGTCCATTTCCAGATCAAGGAGAATCACTTCGGTCACGGTTTCGTGTACCGAGTGAAGACGGGCTCCGACGCCGCTGTCTACATGGACTTACAGACCACCCTTGCGGTGGACGGAGCAACTGCGTGGCGGACCATTCTTCTGAGTGACCACACTGGAGGAAGCCATATCAGCCCCACCGCCAACATGGAGGTGGTGTCGATGGGCCGCTTCGTGTTTGTGTTCGTGAGGGGGGAGGCTCCCCGCGTCTTTTACACGGAGGACCCCAGCGGTGGGGGCACTTTCGTCTCGACGGTGCTGGACGCAGGCCCCGGTCTTCCCCCCACTGAGGAGGCTTTCGACAGCCTGACCCAGTGGGGCAGCCCGGCGGAGGAGTATCCCCGGTTTCGGTTTGTGCTGGAGGCGCAGGCGGGTGACAACCACACCTTTGAGGCGGGCGATTACTCCTTCGCGTTCTACCTTCACAACAGCCTGACGGGTCGCCGCACCGCCCTTAGCGAGATCACCTCCAAGGAAGAGGAAGACTTCGGGGCATCGGGCCAGCAGGTCACGCTGTACTGCGAGGTGGACTCCACCAAGTACGACCAGATCTACCTGTTCCGGTCTGTCCGCCTCCAAGCAGTGGGGGGAGTGTACGCAGGCAGCATCCTGCACCTCGACGGCATCTACGATGTCGCTGACCTCACCGACGCTGACGACGGATCGGCTCCCTACACGGCAGACTTCAACGTCAAGAAGGTGAGTTTTGCTCTGAGCGACATCGCTCTGGCGATGCAGGACATCTACCTTGACCGTGCGATTTATGACGCCGAGGTTCCGTACGCTGGTGCCGCTGTACCCTTTGAGGGCAGCCTCATCATTGGGGATCCCGACGGCCCCACCAATGTGTCGGAAGGATCCGGCCCTTTCCAAGTCTCCATCAGCATGGCGGAACGGAAGCGGAACGTCGGGGAGATTCGGTGGTCGTCGCTCACGGAGCGGAGTCCGGAACTCTTCCCAATCAACAACAAGTACGTTCCGGATGTCTTTCAGAATCGGGTCTCGAAGTTGGTGAGGACTGGCGAGTTTGCGATTGGGTTCAGCAACGACCGCCTGTACCACATCCGTCGGAACGGGATCTACCTGCGGATTGAGGATCTCCACGCTGGCTTTGGTCTTGCAGCCCGGAACGGTGTGGCATCTGTCGGCCCGATCGTCTACTTCTTGACGACGAAGGGCCTCAAGTCTGTCGCCAACAACGGCCAACTCAACGATGTTCAAGCCCTTGACAACCTCCTATTGGAGGATTGGTACGATGACTTGGCGGATCTGAGGCTTGGTTACGACCCGTACTCGTCGGCTCTTTACCTCCAGAACCCGAACCAGCACAAGGCTGTCTGCATGTGGTTCGGGACTGGACGCATCTCCGAGTTCCATGACGTTCCGTTTGACGACGTTCGCACCGGGATCTGGCCTAAGACCGGGACCTCGATTGGGGTGGACACCGTCATGGTGGAGAGGGCGTTCTTCCTTCAGAATGCTCCCACTACCCTTTCAGCCAATATCCCCAACGGGTGGCAACCCCGCGTCTACATCCAAGACTTTGACCGGGTCAAGGTGTCGAACGGTGCAACTGCTATCCCAAACGGGACCGCCACGATCCGTACTTTAGAGTATATCGGCGATGTCATCTTCAAGGTGGGAGCAGTCTCCACGGCTAGCGGTGTCACTACGGTACAGCCTTTGACTGACACTTCTACTGCTAAGATAATTTCGTCTGGTTCTGGCTACGATCTTGTTGGTGCCTACGCTTACGTCGTAGCGTCTTCAGACCCCTCAAAGGTCGGTACCAAGAAGCAGATCTTCAGCGTCACCCCCGGCGTAGCCAACCTGACTCTTCCGGGGTTCGGCCAAGGATCCATCGTCTTCAATCGGTGGGACGCTCTGGCGGCAGGGGACGTTATCGCCCTGAGCCCGGTCCTGTTCCGGTATGTCGGCGGGGCCCTGCCTATGATCCGAACGGAGGACAATCAGGTCGTGTCCTCCATGGACCTCTTCCAGAACAAGCAGGTCTCATCCGTGGGCTGCCACTTCGCTGACGTAAGTGGGGGGACCACCGGCTACAAGTTCTTCCGGGGCCTTGTTTACAACACGGATACGGATTCTCCAGCCGTTTCAGCAATTCCCGTTGACTTTGCGGGCACGATTGTAGGAAATTCCATCAAGACTGGAGAGTCTGACGACTACGCGGCCTTCACTGCTACGGGCATTCAGACCCGGGGCCGCCACGGCATTCAAGACTCTGCCCTCAATCCGGGGATCGAGATCTTCTGTCCGGATGTAGATTACAAGTTGATGGCGGTGATCTGTAGGGGCCGCACCACGAACACCGACACCAGCGAAAGGAACACCTGATGAGTTCATTCGGGGCATTTGGAGGCGGGCCGACCTTCACCAACTTTGGTGGCTCGAACAACCAGCAGGCAAGTAATCCCTTCGGGCAGTATTACGATCTGGTTATGGGACAGGGATCCCCCGGGAATCCTCCTCCGGGTTACAACTACAACCCCGCGACGGGCATGAACCAAGCCCAAGTGGGGGGATCATTTGCCAACCCGTTTGGTGGAGTCACCTTCCAAAGAACTCCCATGGGACCGTCTGGACCTTCCGGCATGGCCCAGTTCCAAGGGGCGGCTCTGGCCGATTATGAGTCTCTCTTCAACGCAAACCTCCAGAACTACCAGAACACGATGGGGGCTGGTGACGCTTTCCTTAGTGCTTTCCAAGGGGGGGCTGAAGACATACGTCAGGCTGGTCTTCAAGCCCAGCAGGATCTGTATGGCTTTGGGCAAGATGTCCTTGACAGGGCTCAGGATTTCTATGGAGACATTTCTGGCCGCGTAGACAAAGCCGAGCAGGGATTTCAGGATCTTGGGGCAGCCCAAGCATCCGCTATTTCTGCCGGGCTAGCCCAGCAGGAAAAGAGCCAGAATGCCCAGATCAATGCTGCGGCCTTGATGGGAGATCCTCAAGCGATTGCCCAGAAGGCACAGAACGACCATAACGCCAATGTCCAGCGGGCTCAGGTTATGACGCAGCAAGCCACTGCGTTCAATCAAGGTTTGTCTGCTCTTCGGATGCAGGGAGCCCAGACCTTGACGAGTGCCGGTGGTGTAGTCCAAGGACTGGAAGGAATTTCCGCCAACCTGAATCAGATGGGTTCTTCGCTCTACAACTCTGCTCAAGCGATGGCAGCCCAGTTTGAAGCCCAAGGGTTCCAAGATTACGCCAACTTCATTTCGGCAAATCCCTATAACCCTGTTTCGTTCCTGCCGTCTCTTACTTCCTTCTTCCAGTTTACGCAGACTCCCGGAGCCGAAAGTTTCGGTGGGTTTGCTAGCGAACTTCTTACGGCTTGAGGTAACTGATGTCTAGAGGCGCACCCCCCACTCAAATGCTTTCTGCGGTTCCCAATCAGGTGAACCAGAACATTGCCGCTGGCGGTCAGATGAACCTTCAGCAGCAGCAGATCAACAATCAAGCGGCTGCTCAACGGCAGCAGGCTGAACTTCAGCGTCAGCAGATGCAGCAGGAGAGGGTTCTGTCTGAAGAGGCCCTCCGGCAAAGAAGCATGGAGTCCCTCCTCCAAGCCGAAAACTACGAAAAACTCAACGCGAGTAACATGCAGATTGCTCGCGAGAGAAACATGCAAGCAGAGGCTACTCGTCGGCAGCAGGCCCAAATGGCCCAAGCCGATCGAGATATGCAAATGCAGATCCATCAGCAAACGATGGCCGCAGACAAGGAAGCCAAAGCCCTACAGATTCAAATTGCCTTGGCCCAATCTGAGACGGGAACTCCGGAAGATTTGGAGGCCCTTCGTCAGGCGGAAGCGCGTATGGTAGATCTTGGAATGCGTCTTGATGCTGCAAACAGGATTCAGGCAGGCCAAGTCAAGAATTTCGAGGAGTATCGAAATCAAGCGGCTGTCGCCATGCGTGATACCGTTGAAAACATGGATAGGGCATTTGACCAAGTAACGGCAGAACTCCCTGAATATACTACGGCCATTGACTACACCAAGTACTTCGGGGATCCGTACGAAGATGGATCCCTCTCAGCAGCCGCGAGTGGTGCAGCCGAGGCCGGATATACGTTTATGAACCTGTTCGGGGCTGGTATGGCAGGGCAACGAGACTATCGTGCTTTGCTGACTATCAAAGATGATCCTGATGCTGCCCGTGCGGCCAATCTGCAATACCATGCAGATCTGGTTCAAAGAGCAGTAGAGTCTGCTTTCCCCCAAGCAAACAACCCAAACGCAATTGCTGCCTCATGGATGGGTTTGTCTGGATCTCTGGAAGGACTTTCTTCGGAACGAAAGGAAGCAGCAGTTCAGCAATTCCTTGGGGAACTCCAGCAGTCTGGGGTGGATCCCCTCATGTTCGGAGAGTTGATGCGTCGTGTAGACAGTACGACCCAAGGCCGTCTTGACGAGTTGAGGGAACGGGGTATCACTCCAAACCTTCCAGAAGTCACGGCGGAACAAAGTGGTGATTTCATCACTTCTCACCTCCTTCGTACTACGCCCGGACACCGAATGGCGGTAGCATTGCTACCAAGTGTCAACCCCATGAGGACTTATCTGGACACCCTTGACTCCCCCGACATCACGTTGGATCAAGTTGAGGCAATGATTCAGGGCATGGGCCGCAGGGGCATGGAAGTGGATCCGGAACTGCAAGGACTCTCAGATCTCTTGGAAGAACTCCAAGGAACTAGGGAAGACATTGTCGATATTCAGCGTCAGACTGGCCTTGAAGAAGCCGGTATTGAGCGGATGGGTACGGACATTGAAATGCGTGCGCAGGAACGCGGTCGAAAGCGTCTTGAAGAGATTGCACAGGGACTTCTTTAATGAGTAGAAACTGGAAGGACGTATCCAAAAAGGCTGCTGGTTTGGAAGAAGGAAGTTACTTCCTGCTCTCAAATCCCGAGTATTCTTTGGATACTCTTCCTGACGAGGTAGTTCATCACCGCTACGAAGAGCCCGTAGTGGGGGGAGACACGCCCCTGACCCCGAAAGAACTTCGATCCTTCTTCTGGCAAAACCGGCGTAATCGGGTTCTGACCCGGCCAACCGCCACTGTGTGGAGAGAAGGAAACACTTACGGATTTGGGGCAGTCGTCCTAAGAAGCGTTCTTGAAAGGTTGAGCAATGGCTACTAAGCCGGTTAACTACAAAGAGGTCCTTCAAAATCTTCTCTACTTTCTTCAAGACGAAACCGATCCGGATCTTAAGAAACTAGAGGGATTCTTGGATATCACGGATCTCCAGCGTTTCGCCAAAGAAGATCCTGAATTCCTTGAACTTCTCAAGAAACCTTCTGAGGGACTTATTGATGAACTGAGGGATGTTTATCGGTCTGCTCTCGTAGGAGAAACTACTGACGTACTGGGTTCAGTTCGGGGGAGTCTTAAGGGTGCAAAGGGTGCGGCACCCATTGCAAGTGCTGTAGATGATCTGATTCCTTCTGCCATCAAGAGCCCTATCGAGGATTTCTATACTCCTGATTACACAGGCCGTGGGCCTACTCGGGAATACGTTGGATTCAAGCCGCCTAAGGGAGCCGTGATTCCGGAAGGAACCATGGGTCCTTCAGCGGGCTCTATCCGTAGGCGAGGCGAAACTGCTCCGGGGTTTCGTGGTCGCGTTGAAGCCGCAGGTCGGGCGGCTTCTCCCGGTCTTGCGTTGACTCCCGAGCAGGCATTTCAAAGAGGAGCAAGTGGTGCCGTTGCTCCTGCAAAGCCAAGACTTCCCGATACCTCAAAAGGGACTTTCGGACGAAACCTTAAGGCAAGACTCCTGAATCTTCGCCGGGGTTTCAAAAGCCCTGTAGCAAAGATGGGTCTGGTTGGCGGTGGCCTTGCTAGTCTTGGTGCCTATTTCACGCTCATGGAACTCCTTGGTGGAGTCCAAGAGAATGTTGGGCGTCCTGCTGCTACCATGTCCCGTGGATTGCAGGAAGGATTTGGTTCTGCGGTTGAGGCTATGGGGACTCCCAGCCCTGAGTCTGTTCTTGAAGAGTCTCGGGCTCTCAGGGAGATTGCAACGGCTGGCACTGGAAACGTGGGCCTCTCCCGAGAACTCCAAGATCTTGTGGATGTGACAGACAAAGAACTCCAATTCATGCGTCAAAGGGTCAACCCCACGATGCGTGAAGCCTACGCCCGAGCAGGACTTCTCTAATGACAGCAGCCCCCGCCATGGGAGTTCGAGTTCTCCGGTCGATGTTGGGAGTCATGGGCAAGACCCGTGGACGCACCCCAACCGTCCGCGAGTTTATGCGTAACCCTCTTGCGGTTGCGGGCCTTGCTCTTCCGTCTGCCGCTTTTCTTTCATCCAATATTGCAGCCCCCATCGGTGAAGGCATTTATGATACCGCTAGAGGGGACCAAACTCTTGAACGGCTTCGCGGTGAAATTGGAGATTACCAAAGCGATCTTCTAACGAAGTTGCAAGAAGCCCGGATGAAGGAAGAGGTGCAGAGAAACATGATGGCGGTTCAGCGTGCGAACCCTCATCTCTATGCTCAGGTCATGGCAGGCCGTCGCCTGCCTCAAGGCTCCGTGGTTCTTGGCGGCCAGCCCCGTCAGGATCTCATGGAAGAACTCGCTTCCTACATGGGATCGCTCCCTGATCCCGATCCCCTTTTCCAGTAAGGATTGACCAATGACCGTTATCTCCCACGACCTGACTCCCAGTGCTACGGCTTCCGACGCTAAGACTGTCACCTATTACCCGGACGATTTTGTTTCGGAAACTTTCGGTCCGTTCACTACGGGGACTACTGGAGTCCTTCACCTTTGTGATCGTGAGTACTTCGTTGATCACGTCACTCTGCGTGCTGGAACGGCGAGTGTCGTAAACCAGAACCTTACTATTTCGTATGTTCCGGAAGGTTCTGCAGTTAGTCAGGCTAACGCGGTCCCTGTCACAGAAGCCTTTAACTTCTCGGACACTGACGGAGCAGGCACTGACATGGTTGCCAACAAGGCTTACACTATCAAGGGTCTTGAGGGTGGATCGAACCGGATTCCCGCAGGAAGCCTTATGGTTTACGAAGTGTCTGGAACTCCGACCAGTCTTGCGACTTTTTACATCACTGTTCGGTTCCGTAGCCGACTGTCCTGATGGCTGAAACCTACGACGCTGAGGGTCTGGTCGAGGGGAACTTCGACCAGATCCGGATTTATGATGCCCCCGCCGTCGCCTTGACTCAGATCATGGACGGCGAGGCATCTTGGCGTTCGTTTCGAGATACGATCTTGGATCCTGCTTCGCTGTCTCCGGCGGAGCGGGATTCCTTTACAGGTCGTATGAAGCAAGCCCTTGGGAACAACCCCATGGGCAATGCTCTTGTAGACATTGTCACGAATCCGTTTGTCCTGCTGATGTTCGTGACCAGTCCCCCCGCAGGGGAAGCCCTCCGAAGGACAGGCCGCGTCTTCACGGGCCTCGCCAAGGAAGTGGGGGGAAGAGGTGCCGAGTACATGCAGTATGTGCTGGGTAACTACAGCCCCATCCGAATGGCGGGGCTCCTGAATGCTCACCAGTATGGGGCTGGCACGCCCCTTACTTCCGTGATGCACGAAGTCACGGCTCGCCTAGACGATCTTACGGCTAAGGACACCCTGTCCATTCGGCCTATGATGGCCGAGGTTTTCAAGAAGATCTCCACCAAGTTTGGGGTGGCGGTGGAAAGCCTTGATCCCTCCAAGGCTCCAAGTGCCTTTGCTGAAATCAATGGCGAGATGATGTCGCTTCAGGATTACCTCAAGCGAGTCAATGTCTACTCCTATGCCCACATGTCGGGCATGTCAAAGCAGGTCAAGAAAGCACAGGCAACTCTTTCGCAGGTCAATATCTTGGAGGTCAAGGGGCCGAAGGGCATTGTTCAGGTGGAACTGGAACGTGACCAAGCCACCCGAATCTCCGACCTCCTCTCTAAAAGGGCTGCCGCTACTTCCCAAGGCAACGCAAAGCAAGCCACCAAGTTTGACGATGACATTCGGGCTTACCTTGTCAGGCTGAAGAAGACCATCCCTGCTGGTGCGGACATTCAAGGTGTCCGAACTTCCGAAACCTCCAAGGGGTTCATCCCCATGGGAAAGGATAAGGAAGGCTTGAAGGTGATGACGAAGGAGATGTTGTCAGAACCTTTGGATCCTCAAGGCTTGACGACTAAATGGCTTGAGCAAGAAGGTCTGCTTCCTCTGCTCCAGTCTAGCCGAGCCATGATGAAGGAGCGGTATGCTGAGATGTTCCTTCAGGGAGGAGCCAAGGCTCTTGCCGAGGGCAAGATGGTGTATGACGAGGGCAAGTTGAGTCGCATTTTCCATGCGATGTCAGATGCCGCAAAGAACAACAACTACCACGCTTCTGAGTTCCTTGTTCGGGAAGTGTTTGGCGGGGTAGACGAAGGACTCCGAAGGAAACTCCTGAAGGCATTTGAAGACGGAACCATCACGCGAGAAGGTTTCCGAAAGATGCTTGCGGATGTACGCAGCAAGGACGACATCGAGAACTTCATGTCCCGCAACGTCTGGTCGTTTGTTTACACAGACGGAAAGAAGATGCGGGTTGATGCCAGCAATCTGACGAGAGCCCAGCAGAACGCAGAGATCTCCAACCGCGTAATGGAACGGCAACTCCGTGATCCTCTGATGGACGTAGAGGATCTTGAATACCTCAAGGAACTTTACGATCAAAGAGGTACTGCCTCCAGCCGGTTGGATTACGTTCTCAAAACCAACAAGAAGATCTTGGAAGGCCGACTGAAGCGGGGTCCCCGAGACAACCGCGTTCAAGTGATGAACTTGGATTACCTGTCTTCCTTCAACAAGTACATGCGGTCCACCCGCAACGACCTTGCTCTTTTCATTGATCCGTTGGGGGAGTCTTCCCGGCAGGCCATCAAGGACTTTGGGTTTACCGGGGCAAAGTCAAAGGCTGGTCCTTACCAACGCAAGATCTTTGAGGCAAGAGGAGAGCCGTCTCGCTTCAATGCGATCGAAGGCATTGCCCGGGAGATCCGAAACACGGAAACTTCTGGGGGCCAGCAGGCTTACCGTTACATCATGGACACACTTATTGAGCGAGTCCAAGGCGCAAAGCCTATGAAGGACTTCCTCAGTGAGACGGTGGCTCATCAGACTCAGCGTGTTGCGGGCATGTTGGCTGACTCTCCGTTCATGAAGTCGGTTGCAGGAGAGAACAAGTACGGACAGAAGTTTGTCCAGTCTCTCAAGCAGGCAGCAAACAACCCCATCACAGAGTCTGCGTCATCTCGTACAGGACGAGAACTGACGAAGTTGCTGTACTCCTCGCACCTTGGTTTCAACCTTGGATCCGCCAGCCTGAACCTCATGCAGCCTCTGATGTTTGCGACATCAAGCATGGGGGCCAAGGCGATGGCAAAGGGTTACGCCCAAGGCATCAAGCAGTACATGGAGTACGTCCAGCAACGCCTTGCCATGGGTCTTCATGCTGACCCCATCAAGGTAGATGAACTCCGAAAGAAGGTGTTCCGGCTTT
>Ga0208019_1000750_pt1 | contig 17579 bp, 28 predicted proteins | sample CB_VirMetaG_5_FD_184540 | JGI IMG/M metagenome (GOLD analysis project Ga0208019, IMG submission 184540) | Freshwater to marine saline gradient viral communities from Chesapeake Bay - CB_1508_1D Viral MetaG (SPAdes) (version 4) | ecosystem: Environmental > Aquatic > Marine > Coastal | place: USA...
ATGCGGAAACATTAGGGGTCTGAAGATCGACCCCTATGCCCCCTAGTGCTTGCGGTGAATGGCTTTATGACAACGCCGGCAGAGCCGACGCACGTTCGACGGCTCGAACGCTAAATCGGGACGTTCTAGCACGGGGATGATGTGATGGCACTCGGTCGCGAGGTCTGATCCGCATTCCTCGCACACCGTCCGCGACCTGGCGAGGTCTCGCCTAATGCGTCGCCATCGCTTGTCGTCGTAGATGCCCTGATCGACCCGCGTCGCTCGCAGTTTCGGCAACTTGGGCCGATTGAGTTTCATTCGCTCGACCATCGCACTACGCCGGCAATGGTGCTTCTTGGGCCTGTTTCAGTGCGTGCGACACCGCCGGCAAGTCGTGCAGGTAGTGCATCAGCAGAAACCTTCCGCGGTTCTCTCTCATCAGCACAATCGGAAGGCAGCCTGGATAGGCGTCGGCCACCGCCTGATCCATGAACCGGGCCGCCAGAAGGCTGGCTCGGCCTTTGACCTCGCAATGCAGGTCCGGCGCTCCGTGTATCCGGATGTCGCCGGCGCTGCCCCTGCCCTGGTACTGGATCGTGCGTTCGGCCTCAATGTCGAGCGCTCGCAACGCTCGCACGGCGTCGAGTTCGATCACCTTGCCCTTGCGCCGGCTGTTCATCGAATCGCTTCCTTCGCCAATGCGAGCGCCTTGGCGCGCTCTTGCGGTGTGAACTGGAATCGGTACTCCGGCAGGTTGCCGTCTGAGGGTGCTACGTTCCCCTCTACGGCCTTCGCGCCGATAAGGGTCTCTACCCCCTCTTCCGTTCGGATCGCCCAACAGGGGGGATCCTCGACCCCTTTGAAGGCATCCGAAGCGCGGTAGTACCGCGTACCGACCGGATCATGCCTCGGATCCTCCTCCATCGTGCGTTGCCGGATGGCGTAACCGGGGAACATCGCGCGCCGGCCTTGTTCGTCGAGGTTGTCGACGTCCACGCGCCGGCGCTCGCGCTTGGCGACGCGAGGGTCGTCGGCCTCCAGCAGCCTCCCCTGGTCGATCAGTGCGGAGACCACCGCCGGCAGATTGCGGACGTTCGGATCGGTTGCCTTGGCGGCGATCGTGAGCAGCAACCGAGCGAGGCCGTTCGGCATCGCGGCGACGCTGGCGGCTCGCTGCTCGACGCCAAACACGCCCGCGTCCTGGAGCGCCTTCCGGATCTGACCGAGATCAGATCCCCCCCCCACCTCCACCCCCAGCGCCGGCAGATCGAGAGGAGTCATCGACCGACCTCCGCCGAGGGGGGGTTGGGGGGGGTGGAGGGGGAAGAAAACTGGGTATTACAAACAGGGTATATCGTTGTAGCGCCGGCGCTCGCGCTGCTAGAGCGCACGCGCTCGGTCTGCTGTAGCGCCGGCGCGCGGCTGTGGAGGCGGAAATCGAGGTAGCGTCCGGATTCTGTTCGGGTGTCCAGGATGCCCAGCGTTCGCAGCCGAGCGAGCAACTTTCGAACGTGTCCGGCGTGCATGTTGCAATAGGTTGCAATGGTCGCCGTCTTGGCGCGCCCAAGCACGAACTCGCCGGCTTGCGGCTCGCTGTCGGACATCTCCCAGAGCGCGAGGCAGACGCGAAACAGCGCCGGCGGGAGGGGCCTCCAGGCGTGCAGCCCGGCGTTTAAAACGTCGAGTTTGGTCATCGCGTTTCGACCTCCGCGGCAATCTGTGCGGCGATCTCCTCGCGGATAATCTCGAAGTCGGATCCCGCCTCCAGGGCTACGCGGATCTTGCCGTGCCGGTCTTTCCAGACCTCGATTCGGAGGCTCTCGCCGGCGTGCTTGACGACGATCCGCTCATGGCATCGCCTAGTGAGGACCAGCATCAGAACACCTCCCCGGCGATGGCATCGCCAGCGGCGTCAACCGCCCGGATCGACTCCAGTTTCCGGACGCCGGCCTTGGTGCTGGGGACCGTGACGATTGCGAACTCGGCATCGGATCCGCTCGCCTGGGAGACGATCCGCATCCACGCGTCGGAGTTCGTGCCGACCTGGAGTTCCTCGCCGGTCGAGGTGTCGACGAAGAACGCTTCGACGCCCTTCCCGTTCTTGGTCTTGGCGGCCTTCTTGAACCGGCCTTGCGAGGCCATTTCCGCCGGCGGTGTCGGCGATGGCGGCGGCCGGAACGGCTTCCGCGGCGGCGTCGAGGCCGCGTTCCCGTCGTCGTCATCCTCGCCGGCAATGCCGAGGATCGCCTGGAGCGCGTGACGCTTGAAGTAGGTGCAGGCGGCGAAAAGTTTATGGGGGGTCGTCTCTGGAGGCAGTTCCCACGAAATCACCGACCGGATCACCTCGTCCCCCTTGCGGAGTTCGGTCACGATGCCAAGCCGGCTCCCCTCGGCTACAGGATGCTGGAGCAAGGCAATCCCGTTCCGAGCGAGAGCCGGCCTGACGACCGCGAGAAGAGCCGAAAGGGTCGCGTACCGAGATCCGAAATGGTCGTTCTTGGCGTCGAACGCGAGCGCCTCGAACTGGCCTTGTGCGGCGGCGAGAGCCTCCGCGAGCGTCGCTACCGCGTCGGTCTGCCCGACCTGGTCATGGAAGGCGATCAACGCTCCACCTCGCCGAACGGCCAGGTGACGACGATCCAGACCGCACGCGCTACGGCGGCGGCGACGATGATTCCGACGGCGATTTCGAGCATTTGCGGGCCTCCAAGGGGGGCTCCGCGTCACGTCCGATAACGGGGATTATCGGACGCTTGGCGGAACTTCGCCCCGTTCTACCATCGTTCGGCGATCCGTGCTGCGAACCGTGAGATTTTCTTCCGCGGTTCCAGACCTCGCGCATCCGCTCGGCCCTCGCACGGTCGCCGACGCGGTACTGCATCCGGAACGGTTTTCTTGGAGGACGCTCCCAGGCGTAGACCTCCCAAAGCCCGTCGATCAGATAGAGGCCCCACCACCGGCGATTTCTTTCTTCCCGCATCCGGGAAGCGTGTCACCACTTGGCGAGCGGGCAAGTTTCTTTCGCGAGCCTCGTCTTGGCCCAGGTGTAGCACCCGCACGAACCGCATTTCCCGTGATTCCATTCGGGGCAGCCTTCGCAGGTTCGCCGGCGGGCGTCGATGGCGTCGGCCGACGCCAAGCCGATACCGAGTTCGGCGGCGACAAGTTTGACCGCCCCTTTGGCCGCTTTCGTCGCCGTGTTTTTGTTGCAGTTGCAGCCCATCAGCAGGTCGGAGCGGTGCAATTCTGGTAGGGGAATAACTGGATCGTCGGGAACGTATAGCCGAGATCATGGCAGATCGTGCAACGGCCGACTTGCGGGTTGCACAGTTCACAGGCGAAGTCGGTGCAATCCTGAACGCAACAGGCGTCCGGAGTCGCTGGATCGCAGCATTCCGGAACTGTGCAGGGAAGAAACCCGGTCGGATAGAGGCAGTCGTACGGCCCCGAAACGCCGATTAGCCGCCAGGTCGCCATATGCGGCCCGATCCGCGGCCCCAGTTCCGCGGCGAACTTGAACTCGATTGCCGGCACCGTGTCGGGACAAGTGCAAGACCCCCACCCGGCATTATCGAACGTGAGGGTGAGGTAGTGCGTTCGGGTCAACGCTGGATCGAGATCGCAACACGGATAGTTGACGGTATCGCAAGCGTTTTCGACGCATTCAATCGTCGCTCGGCCGGATACGCAGTTGATCGGTTCGTCGTAATCGTCCTCGCCGCAACAGCCGTTCACGTCTTCGTCTCGGGTTCTGCCGATCCAAGTTAGACGGTCGTTCTGTGCTATCGAGCAATCGCACGGCGGCGACGTGTAGAACGACGTCACACCGCCGACCGACGAGTCGATGTTCGGAGGGGAGTACGACCCGCTATTGCATATGGACGTCGGTTGTGCGTTCCAGATGTCCTCGGGCAAATCCGCGGTCGACTGGCACAGCGGCAGCGACTTCGGGCTTCGGAAGAGTGCGCCGTATGCGCACAAGGTAAGTTCCTTTTCCCGGCAGCATTCGACGCACCCCGAACACGCTTGATTTTCCGGGCATGGCTGGCAGCCGTCGACCGGATCCCGGCATTCGCACCGCCTATAGAGGTAGTGGAATCCGCTCATCTGGAAGCAATAGCGGTTTAGCCATAGCGGCGGATCGTTGCCCACCTGGCAACATCCGGAATCGTCGCACTCGTTGCAACAGCGATGCAGACTCACAGCCCGCGACGCTTCCTTAGCGGGAAATACATCCCCGCCAGATACCCAGCAAGACCAAGCATCACACCGAACCAGATCGAACCGAGGAAACTTTCCATGTCAGGGCCTCCGATATGCGGAATCCAAAAGGGGATCGGAGGCGCGCAACACTGCAACGGCCTCCCGTACGTCGGTCGTCCCTGCGACCGATTCTCTGAGCAATTTTGCGGCGTTGCGTTCCCGTTCCGGGATCCAGCCGACGAGACGCCGGAACATGACCCCGACGCCCAATTGCCACACCAGGACAACCACGGCGACCGCAACCACACCGATCCCGACGGTTTCAATCGTGCCGAGGATCGGCGGCTCGATCTCCTGAACGTCCGCCGCCATCACCGACACCACCGACGCGCGTTCAGCGATTTCGACTTGTTCCGCCTCGCCGGCGGTGTCCTGGTGCGATACGAATCGCGCTCGGCTGCTCTCCGCAAGGTCGCGAATTGCTGCCGCTTCCGATGCGATTTGCGCCGGCCGACTCGCGCAACCACCCAACGCGACCAAAGCCGCCGGAAGCCTCATTGCTGTTCCAGCCTTTCGACCCGCTGTTTGAGCAAGACTTGTTCGGTGGCGACGTCTCGGATGAGTTCGTTTTGGCGCCAGAAAACGCCGACAATGGTCGCAGCCAATACGAAAACCAAGCCGATTAGCCGAAGCCAATCGCTGAACGAGAGACTGACCTGGACGCCGCTCTGCGTGGTCACGGCGCGTCAGGTTCAGCGGGGGTTGGGTCGTAGGCGATGGTCAACAGCGCCTCAGCGGCAGGCACCAGCGCCGCGGCCTGCTGGAGCATGAGCGTGATAAGCGCGTCGTCTGCGGTGTTGCGCGGCTCCAACTCCTTGAACGAGTTGCCAAGCGCCGCGATTCGCGAGTTCAGCGAGGAAAGGTCGGTAACAATCTGCGCGTGATGATGAAGGGTTCGCATGTCCTGTCCTTAGAGTAGGTATCGCACAATCACAATCCCGGAGCCGCCTGCACAGTCATAAGTGTCGTTAAGTTTGCCGCCGCCTCCGCCGCCAGTGTTGGTCGTTCCGGGAGACTTGGCATCCCCGCCGCCGCCAAGACCGCCAACGCCGTCGGCACCAGTACCGCCGCGGGTGCCGCCTCCACCGCCTGCGTAGTAAGTCCCAGACCCCGCCGGCCATTCCAACCCGTCACCGCCGTCTCCACCGTCGTAGTTGGTCCCGCTGCCCAGATAAACCATCGGACCTCCAGCAGCGCCAGCACCGCCACCCCCGCAGCCTCCTTGGTTAGCGTTCGGCGTCTGACCGCCGCCACCGTCGTTGCCTTGACCAGCCGTTCCGCTGCCGCCTACGCCGATAGAGGTATCGTTCCACGATGCGGCGCCTCCGCTGCCGCCAGCAATTCCGTTTTGCCTGTTTGCCCCGGCACCGCCACCGCCACCAATCGCGGTCAGCGTGGTAAAACCAGAACCGGCAAATGTCGAGTTTTGGCCGTTGTTGCCAACACCGTTCGAACCGGTACGGTCTGCACCGCCTGCTCCGACAGTGATGGTGTACGCCTGCGCTGAGAGCGATGCCGTGCCAGTCAACATGCCGCCAGCACCGCCACCCGAGCCGCCGTTTCCGCGTCCACCGCTACCACCACCGCCACAATGCAATACTCCACGCTGCCCGCGCTCGACACGGTAAGCGTGCCGTTCGAGTTGAACGTGTGGTACTTGTAACCCCCAGCGGTAGTCTCAGTGCCGCCGGACGCAATGGCGCCACCGCTGCCGCCGCCGCCAGCATCAGGCCAGTGGAGAACAGTCGGGGGCGGCGTCAAGTGATGGCCCCCGTCGCTCTGCTGTAGACGATGGTGAAGCGCACATCCGCACCGCTAGATGTAGCGTCGATCTGGAGTTCCAATTGGTTCCCGGCGCTAATCGCGGTGTTACTGAGTCCGCTGGTGACGTTTGCTTGCGTTGTCCCCTGGCCGTCGGCGGTGTAGATGTCGGCACCTATACCGGATACAACTCGTCGGAGCGTCCAGTCCACGGTGCCGCTGCCGGTCACGATATGGATTCCGGTCACTGTGCGAGCCGTTGCTGCGTAGGTGTCGACGTAATAAGTACCGACGGCCGGCGCTTCGATGTGCCCGACGTAGGAGTCGACGAAGTCGTGGGTGTGGGCCGTGGGCGTGCGGGCATCGCTCAGGCGGCTGTCGTTGCCCTCGCAGGCGGTTGCCGCCGTGGTGCCGTAGTCCACCTCAACGTCGTACTGAGCACCCGCACCGCCGTCTGTGGCGGTCAGGCCGGTGCCAAACGTCAGCACACGCTCATCGCTGAGCGTTGCGTCTGCACTCAGCGTGAAATACTGAGCGGTCGTCGGAGCGCCGCCGCCGCTGCTGGTGCTGTCCGCACCAGGAGCCCAAGCCGACCCGTTCCACTTCAAAACTTCACCGGTAACCGCGCCGCCTTGCTGAATGTCGCTTGGTGGGTGAGTGTGGGCGGTGGGAGTCCTGGCATCAGTAAGCCGGGCGTCGTTCCCCTCGCAGGCTGTGCCTGCCGCGGTGCCATAGGCCACGCTGAACGTGCGATCCGCTGCGAGCGTGCCTCCGCCAGTAAGGCCAGTGCCAGCGGTCACCGTTCGCGTTGTCTCGACGTACTGGCTTGCACTCGGGATAAGTTTCAGTTCCGGCGGCTCTACGCCGGTGTCAATCGTGAGCCCAGAACCAATCGCAATGTCTCGGCACACCCCAGCGCCAGCGTCAGATCGGCCAACCAACGAGTCAGTCGGAAAGGTGCCGATGTCGCCCGCGGTGTGGGAGTGCGTCGCGGTAGCAAAATACCCCGCCGCTTCCAGAGCCGCGGTTCCAATGCCGAGCGTCGTCCGCTGCGCCGCAGCGTCTGCGTCGTCCAAAAGCGCTTTGCCGGCGGCCGTGATGTCGTCGCCTAGTTTCGTCGTCCCGATAACGCCGGCGTCGACGGTCCAGGTGGAGCCGGATCCAGATACGACGATGTCGCCTTTGTCGCCGTCGGAAAGTGAACCGCCCGGACCGCTGCCGGCGGGACCGGTAGCGCCCTGGGGGCCGCTATTACTGATGATGATTTGATCAGACATTTCTGACTTCCTCGACGACGGTGAAAGAACCCTTCAGCAATGGATAGTCGCTGCCACCGCCGCTAATGGCCCAAACGTCGTACTGGTGAAGGCCGGTCGCCATTGCCCGGCCGACCGAATCGCTGATCGTGAACGAAATTTCGCCGTTCGTCGGATCCGCAATCGTCGCGGTGATGCCCTCGCCGGCGTCTGTGGATGCCAACACAGTTCCCGCCTGGTCTTTTACATGCATGGACACCGTGTAGCCGGTGAGATTCGCAACAACGCCGCCGGGCTTCCATGTCGCCGTGAACAGGTCGGAGGTGCCGCGGTAATAGGTGTGGTCGTAGCGCTTTGGCCGGTTCACGCGCAAATTCCGTCGAGGACGTTAGCGAGCGAAAAGAACCACCGCCGATCACTGTTGGAATCGACGGAGGTCCACAATTGCACAACGGGACCGCCGGCAATGGGGCGAATGTCGAACCCGGTTGGAGCGTCGTAGACGTTCCACCCCGGTCCCTCCAGTTTGTCGGAAGCCGATCCGCCGTCGTTGCTGAGTTCGCACAGATTGAAGGCCGCGCCTTCGTTGGCTGACGTAAAACCGTCCGCCTTGTTCTGGGCGCCGGTGGTGGTCAATTCGACCTCGGTCCAGTCGTACGACCAACGGTTCAGTTGGCCGGGAATGATGGTCGCCGCGTCGACGCGAGCGAGGATGTACGCCAGTTGGGGCCGGTATCGCGTCACACGGTCGGCAACCTCGGCAACCTCGGGCGCGCGATCGTTGAGGAATCGCGCCGCTTCGGTGACGCTGTTCAGCGTCGAACCGTGCAGGCGGCCGATGCCGCGGCGCAATCGCGGAGCGTGGATCATGGCGCCGCGCTCCTGATAGTTGTAAGCGGTTTGACCTCCGTCGGCACATACGAGGCAGCCGCTTCGGCTCCAGTGCATGCCGAAGACCAATATTGCCAGCCGGATTGCGCCCAACCAAGTTCGTCCGCCGCGAACATGCTCGTAAAGTCGACCGAGCCCACCGACGCATCCGACCAGGTGACATCCTTCACATGCTGCGCCGGAGGCGTTCCAAGTAGTGCCGTCACGACGTTTCCTTGCCTGTCGCGGCCCGGCTCCTGCGTGAGGTGGTACCACTGATCCCAACGAAACGACATGACTACGTCGATCGACTCGTCGCGGCGCGGTCTCGCGTACGCTCCCTCAAACATGACCGACCGAATCGGGAAACCGAGGAACGCTGCCGAATTGACTTTGTTTACCTTGTCGGCGAAGAGCGCTTCCATATCCGGCCAACCGTCGGCATACGCGGCTTCATCGGTTCGCCAGGGCAAGACGAGTTCAATTTGGATTTGTGGCACCGTGAACCGTTGCGGCTTGTCGACTACGTCGACGAAATTGGTCCCGGTAATAGCGTCGCCGTGTTGAGTGCTGGACGTCGGCACCTCGTCCCGGTAGCGGTCTGCGGCCCTGGCCGCGACGACGTCCGATCGGACGACGTTCGGTTCCGGGCAATACGCTACATGGCTGGTGTAGTGGATGTCGCACAGATAGACACACCGGCCGCTCCGGTCCTGCGTCCATCGAACTTTGCGCACTCGATAGTCGAACTTCCAGTCGGGGAACGTGCCGAGTTCGGCCGCCCAGGCGTAGGGGCTGGCCCATGCCGCGCGGTCGCCAGGAACGGGAATCTTGGCGTCTTGTCGAACTTCCTTGTAGTGGGTCCACGGATTCCACAACACCGGCGCGCCGTTTTCGTCGACCTGCTGGACGGATAGCGTTAGATCTAGCGTGTTGTTGGTGATCTCGCGAGAGTGCTGCAGATCGACCAATTTGACGATCCAGGTCATTCCGGCCCCCCTGATTTGTCTGCGATCTCTCGCAACAGACGTTCGGCGTTGTCGGCAGAAATCCCCCGCCTCGATCGCTCATAATCCAGAAAGACGTTCGAGGGGGATTGACTGGTAATGCGATTGAACAGCGACGACAACGAACCGGGTTGGTTCGGATCTTGTCGCGACGCTCGATCCTGCCGGGCCAACTCGTCTAACGCCGCCTGCCGAACAAGGGTTCCCGAGGTCGCCGACGCCATCGCTTGATCAACCACGCCGACATCCAAGACGCGGCCAAGTCCCCGAAACACATTGCCAGCACCGCCCCCGAGAGCCTCGGCGATCTTAGCGCCGTTGGGGCTTTTCGCCAGTTCGACCAACATTCGGAGGGCTTCAGGATCTGACGCCGCGGCAATGCTGGCGAGCCTGTCCGGCATGACGCCCGCTTCGGTAAGTTTGTTTTGTTGCCGCCAGTCGTCGCCGCGGAACAGTTGCAACAGTTTGGCGACGTCCGACGCCGTGCCGCTGCCTGCGATGTTGGCGACACGCTGGAATTGCGCTTGTTCCTGGACACCGAGGCCGGCGCCGAGGTCGTCAAGGTTCTGTCGTCCTCGATCGCGGTCGCGTTGAACCTCAGACACTGCCGCGGACAGGGCCGCCGCCGCGCCGGCCATAGCCAGCATCGGGCCGGACAACGCCGCAATTTGCAGGCCGGCGGCAAGTCGGCCGGCGGTCGGGCCTCCCACCGCGGCACCGGCGACGGAACTCGCGCCGGCGGTTTCCCGCAGTTGGCCGCGGACGCGGTGCATCGCAGCGTCGAACCGCGAAGTATCCGCGGATACCTGGACCTTCATCGAGGCGACTTTGGTCATCGCGTCACCTCCGCAACCCTCAAACGAATTTCGTTTGCGACTGCTCTTTCGACTGCCGGCCCCTGGGCGTTCATCACCTTTACGAAGTAAAGCACCCCGTTTCGGCGGTTGCTGTACGTCCCGGATTCGAGGAAGTGGAGCCGCCAGCCGGGCAACTCGCGGAAGTATTTCCGCGTGAAGGCATTCCGGTAGGTTCCGCGAGCGTCGACGCCCTGGGCAACTGTCGATTTCACCGCTCGCTCCATTTGCTTACCGGTCGCGGTCCCCTTTCGGATTCCCACCGCGCCCCAGGCAAGACGATGCTTTCCGCGGCGATAGACACGGCTCACGACGGCGACATGGTCCGCCAGATGTGGCCGCGCGTAATCGGTGCGGTGCTGCCCAAACAGACCTCGAAGCGTCGATCGCCACAGAAGGAGGCCCTTCCGAATGGCCTTGCGTTGAATGCTGAGAGCGAGTTTTTGCGGAAGACGCTTTAGGCGTCGGTCGAGTTGATCGGCCTTTACGTGGATCTTGACGCCGATCTTTCCGGTCCGAACCGCGGAAGAGAACCGCGGTCCTCGCAACGATGCCTCATGTCGTGCGACCGCGATACGCTTCGCGCGATCTCGCCACCAACCGGCACCCATTGCGGATTCGGTCGCCTCGTGCCAGTGCGTGAACGGCGTGCCGCGAAACGTCATCCCTCGCGGTCTGCGTCTGTTTTGCGGCATTAGAGGAGTCCGAAAAAGTCTTCGATGCGGGTCGGCGGCGGTTTCGCCTCCGGCCTATCCAGAGCCAACCAGGCGAGCAACTCGGTGGCAGTCAGATTCTCCGTCGTCTGCAACGTCCACCCGTGCCGCTGGGCGAGGCGCATCAAAACGCGCCTCGCCGGCGTCAAGAGGGGGTCGCATTAGTGCGGCGACCTCCTCCATAATTTGGGTCGACGCCCAAGCCGGGATCCGAAGCGCCATGTCTTCCTCGTCCTCGCGGAACATCGGGCTTCCGTCCTCGTTGCATAGAAAGCGGACGAGAGACCAACCAAGGCCCTTTCCGTCGCTTTCGACCGCGTCGCCGGCGGTGGGAACGCGGATCCACAACCGCCCGATTTGCGGCAGGTCGAGCGGTTGCGGATCGCGCGAGGGGAGAAGGTTTGTTCGGGACATGATTACGGACCGGTCGCGGTTGCTGCGATGGTCACGGCGCCAGTCGTCTGGAAACTGAGCGTCGACCGAACCGCGTCGTCTTGCTGTGCCGAAATCTGGGCATTCGTCACAAGCGCCGTTCCAGTCACCTGGCCGTTCTGGAAATCGATTTCGAATGTCCCGGTCGTTCGGTCTAGAAGATCGTCGATGATCGCGGCGTGTTCTGCGTAACTCCAAACGACCTCGATCGTGAAGGTCATCGCGTATTTTCCGCCGATGAACTCCCGGAACGCATTCGCTCCGATGGTCGACACGTCGATGATCGCGCCACTAATTGACACGTCCGAAATCCCGGCCACATCCCCGACGAGATCGCTACCCGTGATAGTGCCGCCCGCCGCTCGATAGTAAAACTTCGCAAGGTTGCCAGATGCTACGGCCATGTTTAGAGCCCTTCGTAGTGCATTCGAAACTCTGTAATGATCTCAAACGGTAGATCCTCTTCGCCTTCGCCAATGCCGGCGTCGGCGGCGGTCTGACCGAAATAGACCAGACTAAAAATGTTCGTACCGTCATGCTCGCCCGAAACGCCGTTGAGCGCGGCAATCGTCACAGCGGCAAGCGTCTTCGCCTGCGCGTAGGTTTCGGCAATGGCAGCGATTGAGACGGTCGCCATCGTGAGGTCGGCTGTACCGGCCAGCACGCGAACCGGTTCGAACGATTCCACGGCGTACACCACGGCCGGAAGTTCGCTTCCCTGTAGCCGGTTGTGCGGGGAGATGCGATCGCCGGCGATTGCGGTAACGCCTGCGTTTGCGGTAAGCAAGTCGAAGATCGCGCCTTCGGCCGTCATAGCACCGCCACCGCGTCGATTAACATGACGTCCTCCTCTTCTCGCTCCCGTACGAAGCCGGTAACCTCCATCCGCTCGCCGCGGTACTCCAGAACGCTGGTTGCCGAAACGCCGGCGGAGACGCCGGTTTGCCACCGCATCCGAACCTGGTAGGTCGTACGCATCGCGGCGCCGCCGCCGTGCGTCATTTCGGACGCGCCGGTTGCCCTGACTTCCGCATACACGGTCGGTCCGTCGGTCATCGTCTGCGACCGCTGGCCGTACCCGTCGACCGCGGTGCTAGCGGTCAGCACCTGGACGCGGTGGCGAAGTTGACCGGCGGAAACGATGCTCAATCCGGCCCCTCCCCGTCAAGAGTCGGGACGGAGCGATTTTCGATCACGGTTCGGATTCCGTACGGCACTTCGGAAAGCGACAACATCGAGGACGCTTCCGGATTCATGTAGTACGAACCGGCCAGGCGAGCGACGGCCAATTGAAGATCGGCCGGGATGTTTCCGGCCGTGTATCCAGCGGTCCAGGTAATCGAGACCTTCGGCGCGTCCGGGTCGAGGTCTGGAAGATCGCCGATGAACCGCACGCGATGTAGAGCGCCGCTTTCCTCTAGCGTGTAGTTCGCCGCCGGCAAAGACTGGATAACGCCGTCGACGTCGCGATACGTCACCGCGGTAATCGACTGAAACGGCGGGTACGGCAAGGTCACCTCGGTCGTCGGAAACTCGCGTAGGTGCTTGACCTTTGTTTTTGTCGACAGCGCTCGCCGCGTATGCCTCTCGATGAACTCCTCCGCGGCGTCGACATACAGAGCCAACACGGCGTCGTCCTCCGCGAAGTCAACGCGGAGAATGGACTTGAGAAGATGCAGGGGGACGATTGGCATGGAAGAAATCCACCCCGCCGGCGCGGCCGTGCTACCGGCGAGGTGGCGTTGGAGGCTGACTTAGGACGCGGACGTCTTCAGCGTGACGAACGCTTCGTCGAGAGTTCGCGTTGCGTCGGTGCGTCGGACGACCATCATTTGGATCTGCCACTTATCCGAAAGCGTGTACGGATCCACGACGATCTCGGTCGGTCCACGATCGTAGATTTCGTAATAATTGAAGTTTCCGTAGACGGCGACATGCTTGTTTCCGGCCATTGCGTCGACGTACTCGGAAATATAGTACGGCTTTCCGAGGATCGTTCCCGGCGAGCCGGACGCCATCATCTGCTCGATCGGGTTCGGAACCCAGATGTAGTTTCCGTTTCCGTCCTTCAACTTGCGAAGGTTCATCAGCACTTCGTCAGAGGTGACGATGGCCGCGCCCATCCGGTACTGCACCGGCAGCGTGTAGACCCACTCGACGATCTTGTCGATGGTGGCGTTCGTGCTGGCGATTGCGGTCGCGTTGCCGGTCGGAAGCGTGACGGCCGTAATTGCGCTACCGGCGCCGTTGATGACGCCGCGAGGCTGGCTCGAACCGGTGCCGTCCCAAAAATGGGCGTCTTGCGCTCGGGCGATGGCCTCGGATCCGGTGCGGATGACGTACTCTTCGAGGTTGATCCCAGAGTCGGCGAGGAGTTCGCGCGAGGCGACGACCCGAACGCCGTACTTCCACGCACCGATCGACAATTGCGTAAACGTCGCGTCGCTTGCCGTGATCGTGGCGCCTTCGCCGATGATGGCGGCGGTTGGGATCGCGTTCTGGATCGGAATCTTGCGGTCGTCGGGCGTCTGGGTCACGCGGGCAATGCCGCGGATGACGCTTGACTGTCGCAACTTCTCGACAACGCGGTTTTCGACGGTTTCCGGAACGGTGTAGCCGCCGTTGGCATCGGTCGCGATCGACATCGCTCGCATTTCGGAACCGTCGCCGCTCTTGAGGTAATGCCGGAAGGCCTTCTGGTACTCCTCCGTTCCGCGGATGTCTACGCCGTCTGCGGCCTTGGCATACGCCATCGCGAGACGCTGGACGGGCTTCTCCAGGTCGACGGCCGCGGCCGCGACACGTTCGCGGCGCTGCGACGCCCGAATCTGGGCGTCGATCTTGTCCGCGTCGCCCATCAGGCGGTCGAACTTCTGTTCTTCCTCGGCGGAAAGGTCGCGCGACTCGGTCTCGGTCACGTTGAGCAGTGCTTCCGCCTCTCGAACGAGCCTACCTCGCTCTTCGAGAAGGTTCTTGGTCGGGGTCATACTTTGGCCCTTGATGCCAGCCGAAGCCGGCGACGGAGAAAAGCGACGCCGCGACGGTTGCGGATCGCCGAATTGGTCTGTGGGTACGCCGCTTCCGGCGTGACGCTGATTTCCGCGAGGTCGACCTTCCGCAGATTGCGAACCAGGCCGTTGGATCGTTCGGTCCACTTGTCCTCGATGACGCGGAACCCGAACGACATCTCGCCCGACAGCACGCCGCGCGACATCAATTCGCGGATGTCGTTTCCGCGCTGCGTGTCTGGAAGTTCAAAACTGAACCGCAAACCGATGTCGTCTTCGCGCAGACTCAGCGTGTCCGGGTGCCGTGCCAACACCTCGCCGGCGTCGTGATTCCAGAGCGCCCAGGCACCGCCGGCGCGGATGCTGTCTGCAAACGCGCCACGTTCGACGAACTCGGTAAACCGACGGCCGCGACCATCGGTAAGCGGCAGACTCGGCCGGTCGAAGACGCTCGCGTATCCGGAGAGCGTGCGACCTTCCGTATCGACGCGGAGACCGCGGCGGATTTCAAGCGTCGGCATCGTCTGCCCCCTGATCCGGCGCCGCCGGCGTCGTGTTTACAGGCGTAAGCGGCTCGTCCAGGCCGGGAAGCGTCGGCATACCGAGACGCTGGCGGGCTTCGTTTCGAGTGAAGAGCCCCGCTTCGACAGCGGATCGGAGGGAAGCCACCTGATCGCTGAACGAGCCTTTCAGAAGATCCTTGGTGTCCCAGGCCAACGTCTGGCCGGGCGCGAGCAGTTTCCGCCGAATTTCTTCGGTCCAAACGGCGGTCCAGTGCGCGAGGCACCCATCCCAATAGGTCCGAGTCAGTTCGACAATCGACGCGAACGTCGCGCGCGAATGCTCCGACAGGTACACAACGGGAACGCCAAAGAGGCGGGAGACTTCCTGCACGCTGAAGTCGCGAGCCTGAATAAACATCTGGTCCTCCAGACTCATATTCAGGCGTTCGACGCGCATCCCCTCACCCAACACGAGCGGCCGACCGGCGTTGTCTGCGCCGGCGTGCTTGGTCTGGTAGGAATCCGAAATCGACTGGATCGCCGCCGGGCTGAGCGCGCCGGGATGCACTAGGGCCAGTTTTGGCACGCCAGCCTGGGCATACAGGCGGCCTCCCGACTTTTCCATCGCCTTAATCGTTCCGAGCGCCTCGCGCGCTCGCTTGATGGGCGACTCGCCCCACATGCCATCGAGCCCAGGGGCGCGGAGGTGGATTACATCTTCCGGTTCGACCTGGCCGAGCGTGTTGTGGGTGTAGTGAACGCCGAGGGCCTCGCTAACGTGCATCGAGACGTCGCCTGGGAGGAGCGGGATAAGTTCCAGCACCTCGCCGCGGCCGTTCCTCACGATGTATGCAAAAGCGTTCCCGTATCGGAGCGCTTGCGATGTGAGCGTCCGACGGAACTCGAAACCGCCCATGTAGCGATTTGGATCTTTGCCGACAAGGTCGGCGGCGGTCGATTCGACCTCCAACAGATCGCCGTCGGAATCGCGTACCGCTGCGGCAACGGGCATTCGCCCGATGTCGTTTGAGATCATCGTGATAGCGCGATAGACCGGCACAATCCCAAGCGAACCGTCCTCGCTAACGCGCTCGCCGGAACTCGCCGGCTCGCCCATTAGAAAGAGGTTGCTTTCGGTGACGGTCTTCAGGCCAAAGGCCCGCGTCGCCAGGTCACGCCATCGACCCAAGGGGGTCCGTATCTACGGCCGCGTCGCCCATATTGTACCACAGCGACCAACGCACCACTACATATAGAGAAACGCGCGCCGGCGCGTCAACCTACCCCGATGCCTTGTTCGTACATGCTGGCGACCACGCTTTGGTCCTCTCCGTAAGCGTGTACCGCCATGATCGCGGCGACGAGAGGGTCGATCAGGCCGCGGGAGTGCCGCTTCGACGGCCTGAAGTTCCCAGCGTCGTCGACCTTGGCGAAGGCGTTCGCGCACGCGGAACGCAGTATCGGGTCGTTCGAGTGCCGTAGCCGCCGGCCTATCCAGGCATTTCCCCATGCTTGCGAGGCCGGTCCCATCATCCCGATCCCCTGCGAATGCTCGACGACAGGAAGGCCGCGAGCCTCTAGCGTGCGATTGAAATAGGCCGAGTTCCACGGATCGACCGCGACCTTCCGAACGCGGTAGCGCTGGCCGAGGCCGCAGATCCAATCCATGATGGAATCCCAGTCGATTTCTCGACCTGGGGAGAGTTCCAAGCGGCCTTCGGCGGCCCACTTGCGGAAAGGCATTTGGTAAGAGATCTCGCGTTCGGTCGCGTGTTCCTGGGGATACCAGTACCGGCCCGCGAGGTGAATCACGCCGGCGGCGGTCGGCCGGGCCAGGACAACCGCGGACATATCGAACGACTTCGAGAGGTCGACCCCTACCCAGACCTCGGCCCCGTCTGGCACCTCGGCCGGTTCGGTGATCGCGTCCCAATGCCTCATGTCGAGCCAAGCGCCGGCGACGTCGACCGCTCGGGCCAGGTGGAACCGGACGAACTCGGTTCGGCCGATCTCCGTTAGCGACATGGTTTTCCATTGCTCGCGGAGGGCCTCGATTCTGAGCGTCGCGCCGAGCGACGGATTCGCCTTGAACCAAACCGCTTCGTCGCCGGCGTCGTCTTCCTCGTCGACGCCGTAAATAAACGCCTGGTAGTGATCGAGATCGAGTTCGCCTTCCAAGACCTGCTCGCATCTGGAAACGAGTTCCGGATAGATCAAATCGGGGTTATTGCCGGGCGTCGTGATAAGGCAACCAAGCGGATCGGGTCGCCCAATGGTCGCCGTTTCCAATTTAGTAATAAAGCGACCTCGCCATTCGCTCACCTCGTCCCCAACCCAGAGCGACGGTTCGAGGCCGTCGAGACTCTTATCCGCGGCGGTTTGCGCATTCATAAACCCGGCGTCGGTGACGATCTGGTGCAACTGGACAGACTTTCGGCCGTCTGCGGTTTTCGCCGGCAACAGCGGGCGCGCCATCTCCATCGCGGTTTCGAGGACGATCCGCGCTTGTTCGCGCTTGTTCGCGATCACATGGACCTTCCGGCCGGCTTTGCCGGACCCGATCAGATCCCACAAACAGAGGCCCGACATAAGCGTCGACTTCCCGTTTTTCCGCGCCACCTGGAGAAGCAACATCTTCGTTCGAGGTAGGCCGGTCTCGGTCCATCGCCAGCCGATCGCGGATGCCAACACCCAACGCTGCCAGGGGAGCAACGTCCACGCCTGGCCGGCGTGACTGCCGACGAGCCGCAGGCCCTCGACGAACTCGACCATCCGTTCCACTTCGTCCCAATCCATGACGACGTCGGAGCGTTCGAGATCCGCGCGGAACCGCGCCGCTGCGCGCCGTATCCAGTGATTCGCGCGGCCAGCCAAACACTCGTCGACGTGCGCCAGGATGTCGGATTGGGCGGTCACAAAATTTTTGTACG
>Ga0208019_1000757_pt1 | contig 17486 bp, 34 predicted proteins | sample CB_VirMetaG_5_FD_184540 | JGI IMG/M metagenome (GOLD analysis project Ga0208019, IMG submission 184540) | Freshwater to marine saline gradient viral communities from Chesapeake Bay - CB_1508_1D Viral MetaG (SPAdes) (version 4) | ecosystem: Environmental > Aquatic > Marine > Coastal | place: USA...
CATGGACTTCTCCTTCTGGTTTATGGTCATACAGCCGACCAGTGTGTTTACGAAGCTGCTCACGTTCCTTGTAGCAGCTTTCGTGGTACTGTTCGCCATTCTCATACCGGCGTATGATGAATGGCGCTATCTCTTTACCGCACCATTTGCACTTGTCCACGCCGTTCCTCCTTGTGTGCTTCGTCGCACACTTTTGAGCAAACACAGAACTTGCCGTGAGACAAAAAGCCGTAAGGCTTAGTGGTCTTAGTGCCGCACATCACACACTTAACCGGTGAAATGTCAGGCAGTGAAACTTGATGCTTCACACCAGCTTGATTTGCTTTCATAGACACCTCAACAAGTGCATAAAATTAGGGCAGTAGACCATGCTACCACTGATGTGATAACACCCCAGTATACCCAACAAAAGATCTTGTGACACATTAGTCGTACCCCCTACAGCAGAATGACTCAACTCCAAGCTCTTCTTCGAACTCCATAAGCCGTTCTTTATGCTCTTGGCACCGATAGTGGCAGTGCCGCACACCTTTGTCTGTGGTCGTAACATACGAGCCTTCATGCACGTAGATTGGCATACCACAGAAGCAGCATGTACCTGTTTGCGTGTTTTCTTTGATAGCCATTTGTTTTCTCCTTTGAAAGAACCATATAGGCATTTGTTTATCCTCGTTTTTCCCCACTTATTATACACCTACGGACAACTACTTTTTTAAGTTATCCACTTTAGATGCCACTATTTCCAGCATTCTACGTACATAATCAATAGACATCGGTACACCATTTTTGATATTAGCTTCGTAAGCGGCCATGTGCTGATCTATAAGTTGTTTTGTGTTCATATAAATTTATCACGTTTTTTTATAACTTGGGTGGCGAGATTGTAGAGTTTTATAAGTCCTCTGTTTTCAGACCTTGATCATGTTATCACGCAATGAATAATCAACTCCTTTTCCTTTTAAATAGTTGTATAACACCTGCTGGAGATGAGCTTCACTATTTGGTATATGTTCTGTTTTAAACACTACCTTTATTGTTAGTTCTTGCATAAGTCTATAGTATCTTTTTTTCCTTAGCACATTCTCGGCACACTTTCTTTCCATTAGCTTCAAACAGACGATACTGCTTACCTTGACCACCTTCTTTCGGTTGTATAAAACACATCTCACACGTAACTGGTGTGTCGTATGCGTACTGATAACCGTTTAGTTTTTGTTGAATACCTTTTTCCATAATGCACCTAAAACTTCACCAATAGCCAGAAAGAACCAAGCTAGTATTGTTCCTGTTAGTCCAAGAAAGTTTTTCATTTCTACTTACATACTAACTTATAAACAAACTCCCGTAGCTCTGGGTTGGTTTCGAGGTTGTCGGTCAAGGATTTTTTAAGGTCAATAATGTTGCTATATACACGCTCTCCATCTTTTATTTGAAACACCTCTCCTAACTGTGAGATGTTTAAGCTGGCTCCTTTTTCAAAAGATGTACGCAGAAGATGTACAAGGTTGGGATGGTGTCCGATGATTTCACAACTGTCCACAGGGAATTTAGCCCGTCTATTTTTACTGCCTTTATTTAAGATAATACAATGCCAATGTTTACATGGGTTGCTTCTACCAGTTGTAGTACTCTTATGAGTGAGTTCTAGTACTAAGTTGCGGTTATATTTTGATGTAAAAAGACAGCCTCGTGTTGGTTTCATCAGCTCTGGACAAGCCTTACGTATCGCTTGGATAATTTCACTTGTTTGCTGGTTCATATTAATTTGAAAGATAGTTTGCTTTCATTTTTGAAAAGATACTATCTTATGAGTTAGTTATTGTTTTCTCTCTAAAAGTTCTCTAATAAGACGTAATTCTTTCGCCACCTGTCTTGTTGCTCTTGTCTCTCCAAACACATTTGATAGAACCAGCGTTATTACAATTAGAACAACGCTTATAATTAAGCCTGTGTTCATAAGCCTAAGACAATCATGGTTACGGTCTTACCTACCCACTCAGGAGGCAAACATGGTGTCACAAAAGCATTGTATACACTACAGAGTACTTGAGCTGTTACGCTAACAGATTCCATAGGATTGCTGCAATTACTATAGTAACTACTACTAACACAGTCAGCCAATCATTCTTCCATGAGAAGTCAAAGAATGACTCATCCTTGAATGATGAATATTCGAAAGGTTCAGTGTGATCTTCTAGTGAATTAAAATGTTTTGCGTTTGTCATATCTTTATTTGTATAAGCGTCTACTAAATCAATGTTCTCTGGCTTTTTGTAATAGTTGTAGTCTTTTCTTGGCATGTTACAGGTACTTCTCAATTACATTAGGGTACTCTTTGTGTACCTTGAATAATGCCTCGATTACATCTTTCTGATAACGTCTGTGCTTCTTGCACAACTTGTCTAGTGTCTTTTTGTCTTTGTCAGACATTCGGATTGTTACTTTTTGCATGGTTATTTTTGTACGTTATAGCTGACGAGCAGCCCTGCGTATGCGTCTGCGTGTCGCATAATGGTGTCAATGTCTTGTGCTTGTAGCCAGTTGTCGAAGTTGTAATCAGCCGTGTCTTTGTTTCCGACTTCCTCTGGTGCAACTTCAAAAAAGATGTAAGTCATGTACTCCTCGAAGGAGCTTGGTTTTAGTGACTTGAATGTTTCTAATGTCATACCTTAAATCTTAGCTGCCACTCGCATCATATACCCCCAACTAGGAATGTGACGGAGTTTGGTGTGAGCGACGCGGTTGTTAATGTTAATCTTCTGTACTTCTCGGCTTTGTTTGTGTTGTTTTAGTTTTAGTTTCATACGTTGTGCCTTCTGGCATACACATATGCTACCATAGTGCCAGCATAGTGCCAGCTACTTATCCACAGGTTAAATTACCCCGTCTTTCTCTAACTTCTTTCGTAATTCATGTGCTGATAGTGTGTCGTTTTCAGCTCCTCTACTAGGGAAAGGTATGTGTATCTCAAAGTTCTCTCCAAAGAATTTGTTTAGTCCCTCGTAGATTTTATCTACCTCTAGCTTATTGAGTTGTGTTGTGCTTTCTTTCTGTACTGCCGCTAACTGGTACGGTTTCCACACTGACTCTTTCAAGTTGCTCATAGTCGGGCGTATCTCTGCTCGCTGTATCTTCCCGACTACATTCTGCAGGGTGTGTCCGTGGCGATCTAACTCCTCTGCTACTTGTGTCAGCCATAGGTGAATTGCGGCGTTCTGATTCAGTGTCCGTGTGCCGTTCTTATTCTCCTCCTTACCAATAAACACACCCAAGTGATACTTGATCTCTTTAGGATTGCCGTTGTAGATCTCTTTTAGTTGTGAGATTTCTTGTGATGTCATTTTCAGTAGGAAAGTAAAATAAGTCCTTCTTTTTGTACGTCTGCAATCTCTCTGGGACAAATTGATACATCAAACGGTTTTACAATTAGATGCCACCCGTTTTTTGTTGCGTATGCTTTTTCTATCTCTATGTGATTTTCTCCGCAAAATGAAAGTGCTTTTGAGTTATCTCTCTCATCTACATCAAGAATGAACTTTGCGCATCCTTTTGGTGGTTTTCCTTGTACTAGCGCACTTATCCACTTATCCTCCAGTCTTTCGTAGAAATATCTCTTTCCAGTTTCATCTCCAAAGTCTGTCTCTAGCTGTGTTTTTTTGAAAATGTACTCTCCGTTCCTTAATGAACGTGGATTTACTGTCATGTACACTCGACATTCTTGGTGTGTAGTTTTTTGTAACGTAAGGCATTTGCGGATTGCGTCTTTTAATTCCTTTTCATTGTGGGTTATCAAACGTAAAGATCGCCTCTTGTATTCGTGGTTATTGCTCCCTCCTTCCTTTCCTCTGTGTAACAAAAAGACAACACGTACCCCACCAGTATAGTCACTAAACTCTTCCATTAAATGCTGTGTCTGCAAATCTACTTCGTCAATCACAGCTCCAATTTTCTTTTGCTTTCCACTCATACACTCTCTCGATAAAGCCTATATGCTCTCTCAAAGTAGCTAGGCTGGTCTTATAATATTTGCACTACGGTTCTTGGGTTTTTTTTATCTACTTCTTTAAACACATGCAGCTCAGTGATCTGGCTGTCGTCTCGGTAAATAATCCCTGTCATACTATCGAGTAAACACTTGAGATGTGAGTCAATGTCGCGCTTTCGTTCATCCTTAAAATAAAACATGACATTCAGGGCTACATCCTCTTCTATAAGCCCAATATTGCTTGCTTGTGTGAGGATTTCTCCCTGCATACCACGTTTTGTAGTTTTCCCCCTCGGGGTGCTAAATCTGCGACCTCTGTACATTAAGTTCAGTGAGATTGGTTCGGTTAGAAGTGTAATTGTTTTCATGGCCTTAGTTTAGCAAACATTTCTTTGTTTAATTCTCGATTATGCTCTGTCCTCTCATGACACGCTTGGCAAGCAACAATTACTTGGTTTACATCTGACAGTAACTCTACATCTCCTTTATACCAAGACCGTTTGTGTCGGTGGGCGTATTGCAGCGGCCAGTTACCCATACATCCTTCCAGTCTCATCTCGCAGTATTCTTTTGGTAGTTTTTCGGACAGCTTTTTGTTAGCTTCTATGTTTGCCTTGCCAGTTTTACCAATTCTTTTAAGTGGCGTTCGTCTCATTTTAGCGGCGTTTTACGGGCTAGTGGTTTTTTTGATTTTAAAGAACTGCGGCGCATAGTTTCATTTCTCTAAATAATACACATAATCTCCCTTCACCTTCTTTCCTACGATGTTCATACCTTCTTCCCTACAGTCGGCAATTCTCGCAGCCAAGCGACTGATGTATCGTCGTAGACATTGGTTTCTACTAACCATCCCTTTTTCTTCTAGCTGGGTTTTAATCCAGAGTTTTTGAGATGTTTTCATACTATTTTTCAACTCGTCTTAAAAATTGATCCCAAGTTTCAAGTTTTTTTGCAACCTCTGGCTTCTCTTTTCGTAGTTTCGCGTAACAAGCCTTACAACAAGTAACTTTCGGCATGTCCACAGCCACCACACTGTTCCCACAACCCCACACACATGGATATTTGTGGTCGCTGTTCATTTTTTCTCGTACTTTTTCAGTAATGCTTTCCATAACTCTACCAAGGAACATCTTGTGGCGTTACTTCATCCGCAGCTTCCTCTTTCTTCTCCGGCTGCCACGTGTTCTTTTTCGTGTACCACTTACCACTCTTACCTTCTAATAGATCAAGATTCACCCACCCACGATCATCCTTGTGCTCTTGTAGGAACTTAATAGCTTCATCTACCTTAATGCTGAGACTTCCTTTTACAAAGTCTTTTGCATTAGCATGTGGTGCTTTTAAGATGAAACCTTCACCGAAAACTGTTTGTTGTTCTGACATATTTATTTATTTAATTCCTTCTTAATCTCCGCACATTTTGCGGTTACTTCATTATCATTCTTCAGATTCTCTGGTAAATCATTCCATAATCGTACTAGATGCTTTTCGTCTTTTGCTTTGGTTACGTGCTCTAGTGCTTTGTCTAAGGTCCATTCTTTAGGTGGTTCTACGTTTCCTTGACCTTTGTATATACTTGCACCTACACCCAAATAACTAGCGCACTTGGTAAGAGCGTCTGTTGCCCCACCCTTGAGTGAGTCACCCTTATCGTCACTTAGGTTGCCGCCAAATTGTTCTACATGAATATCATGCTTTGGGACAGTGAGTGTCCCATGTACGGCTGATACCCATACATCACGATCTCCATTGCGTGTATTCTGCACCTCTTTAGTGACTTCGATTTCTCTTGCGAGGAACTTCCACTCACCAACACCAAAGGCTTCATTTAGTCTGTCGATTACAGCCATCGGGTGAATCGAGGTCATCCCTTTCTTTGTTGGATGATCTTTGATCGCCCATGCTGGAAGTGCCTTGTTTAGAATGTCTAATGTTTCTTTTTCCATACTAATATACATTTGACTCAATCTCTGATAATTGCTCTGGTGTAAGACTGTAGATAGCCAAGTTTGTCTTAGGGTGTAGTGCGTTCCAAGCTGCCTTCTTTCGATCGTAGTTGTTGATGTTCAGTACTCTGTTTTCTTCTTTTCGTAACCACTTGCAATAAGCACGGTCTTCTTTGTTTATGATGTTTATTGTGTCGATGTCCATACTAAAACTTTTTATTTTTTCTAATACGATCTTGCTTTTTACACCACTCGTTTATTGGTAGCTTTGTGTTGCGTAGGAACTCATCGTAGGCTTGACCGATAGTGGTGCGCTTGCCGATGATTGGTTTAGGGATGATTGGTTTTGAGATGTGCATATTATTCTCGATAAAGATTAGCCTCATCTTTTGCCTTGGTTTCTAATTCCTCTAGGTCTGCTTCTTCTCTTTCGCCGGTAGCGAGTTCTACGGCTAGTGAATTGATGTATTCTTGCATATGTTTCATACGTTACTTGGTAACATGTTTAGTATACACCTTTGCCAGCTTTGTGCCAGCTACTTATCCACAAGCTGTTTCATCCTCCTATCTCTCTGTCTCAACCTATCTCTCTGACACTCTTTTCTATCACAGTACTTCCAAGAGATTGTGGCGAGAGACTTTTTACAGTTGGCGCAGGTTTTCATCTATTTTTTATTACTAAAATCAAAGGTATTTGAACTGATGTAATTTATTACTTCTTCAATCGTCTCGTAGCTATATTCTTGTGTGAGTTTTTTAATGTTTGCGAACAAATTTAATTGTTCAGGTGTAAACTCTTTAATTTCCTTTTTCATACTAGCCTAACTTCTCTAAAATATCTTCTAAGTAGTCGATTTGGGTTTGTAGGGCGTGGTTTACTTCTCTACAACCACAGATAGCAGGATAGTCTGCACCACAACCGCCACAACCAGTAAAGTGTGGGTCGCCTTCTTTGGGTGCGTCTTGGTCACGCTTTTCTAACCTTAACCTCTCTACCACATTGGTTAGGATTGCTTTGGTGTGGGATTCGACAAGTGGCAAGTATGGTCGCACCTGCTCTCTGTCGCTTTCTTTTTCTGTCTCTGATAAGTCTTTATAGGTGGTGGCAATTTGACGTTCCCAACGCCTATACAAACCCACTGGCAAACAAACAAATTCTCCTTTTCCATTTGAATGTTCAACCATCTTTGAGTGCATGTAGGCTTGCCATTTTCCCCAACGGTCATGCTCAAGGTCTGCACCACTTTCCACAAACTCCTCCTTTCTTTCCTCTATAACTTCTAGTAGGTCTTTCATACTTATTTATCTTATACCTTCACTATACACCCTTAGTTGTGTGTGGAGGGGAGTTATCAACAGGTCACTTTTTAAGTGCGTATTGAAGATCAGTCGCAATCGCGTTTCCAATAAAACGGAGCATACTTGCGCCAATAATTGAGTTTATGCTTTTGACTCCATCTCGTACTGGGACTTCTCTCTTTTGCGGTATAAGGTCTTTGTATACCGTTGGGTTAGTGTAGATACAGTTTGGATTTTCTTTAAAATAAGCAAGTTGCCGTTCTATAATTTTCTTCTTCACTTCGTCAGTCATCTCTGTATCTGTGTTTGAACTCCACACAAGTTTAGGGATTCGCAAGATGTTTGCCCTTTTTTCGATTGGTAGAGACAGCATCTTTTTTCTAAACTCAGCATACTCCTGTTCTTCTGAGCTTGTGTTGCGAGCATATTTTTCTGAACGACTTTTTTCAACTAAGTGGATGGTTTTAATGTCACTTGTGTTAAATGCTTGATTGTTTGCAATAAGGCGCATTGACTTGTTGTTGAGGTACGCATCCATTATCACCTTACCTTTTTCATCCTCTAAGAAAATTGGATCAATTCCACTTCCTTTAAAAACTAATTTATACATACTAGGCATCAAGATTAAGTGACTCAATAACTTCAACTTCATCTTCCCATCTTTTTCCGTTTAACCAAGTGGTAGGGTGTGGAATAAATTTACCACCATCTCTACTCCATTGGTCAGATTGCTTCTGCGCTTCTATGGCAGCTAACACTTCAGCTAGTGGGGGTTGGTATTTTTTCCATACTTTCTCTGCATTTGCTTTTCCGACTTTTCGTGGGTATGCGTCCCAAAAATTAGAAAAGTCATTAGAGTAATCCGGCAAATTAGATGGTTGAGATTTTGACTTTTTTATATCCATTTCCTTATCCCTTTCCCTTTCCCTATCCCTGGAGGGTATCGATAGGGTATCGATAGGGTATCCATAGTCTATAAAAATGTCTAAAATATCCTTAGGAACTCTACTTATTTCATTCTCAACAGCTATCAACAGTTTTTCACCAGAAAATTTCTGATATTTTGGATATTTAACCACACACAACCAACCGTTTCTGTAAATTACCTTACCCTCTTGTTCAAATCTGTTAAATATCTTTACTACCATATCCTTATCAAGTCCTGTCTCAAAAGCTACGTACTTTAGTGGGACTTCATAGATGCCAGTCAAGCCAAGGTAAGGACTTGTAATAGCATAAATAAACAGCAGCTTTTCGATTGGGTCTAGGTCACAAATGTATGTATCTTGCCAAAACCTTGTGTGGAAAAACGTATTTTTACTCATAGTCTTCTAAACACATTACGATAGTATCACAAACAAGTAATTGTAAATTGATACCACTTTTATAAACAGTGAAATGTTCCATGTTGAACATTTCTATTACTTCATCCCTTAGTTTATATCTTTCCCCGTGTTTACTAGACCAGAATTTGTATATTATTCTTATAACTTCTTGGTGAAACTCGAGACCTAAATCAGCATTAAGAAGAATAAAATCACGTGTTTTCTTGTGCATTCTATCCAAATTAAAGATCTGATTGTTGTATTCTCGCAATATTTCAGAGTATTCTTTTGGTAGACTTAGGTTTCTTATGACCCCGTTTAGATAGTTTATCAGAACTGAAGTATTGACTCCTTCATCTCTTAGAAACTTATTTTCTGTTATCGAAAGTGCTTGAAAGAAAACATTATCGTTATTGAGTTCTTTTCGTACAGCTAACAACATAGCTATAGTTTTATCACTATAGTCATAGTGAGAGGAATCAAGTATTTCCTCTCGTTCTATACTTGAAATTTGTTTTTTTACTTCCTGAATTTTCTTCCTACTCTTTGTTAGTTCCTTTAATTGTTCAAGACGTTCTTTTGTCTGTTCAAGCTCCTCCTGAATATCTCTAGTGTCTTTGTTTTTTTTCAATACGCTTTTTGCACTTTTACCTAGATTGCAATCTCGACATGAAGTTATAAGATTTTCTTTGTCATTTGTTCCACCATCCTTCACTGAAATAATGTGGTCTACATGTAGCACAACATCGTCTTGTTCTGGTGTTCTTCCACAATATTGGCAAGTAAAACCATCCCTATGGAAAACCGAAAAACGCAATCGTTTTCCAATAGGCTTTCTTTTTGTTGACATATAAATAAAACCCCTATCTCCGAACCGAGATTGCGTTGGGTGTAAGCAAACCCGACTCGGCTCAGAGATAGAGGTATTAAATTAGTGCTTACTTTTATCATAATGTGACGATGAACGCAATTTCACCGTATACCTCCATTATACCACACCCAAAATCACGCAACTCAGTTATGCACACCTATGCAGAGCAACTCTCACACTCCTCTAACCGCTTGTGTATACGTAACTTCGCCTCATACACAAAACCATGATTATCTGCTAAGTCACGCTGGTACTCTAGTGCTTTCTGGTCTTTAATCTCTACTTCTGACACCACACCATCAGGAGAGCGGCGGGTGTATGATTTTCCAATAGTCAACATTACAGCATTATACACGATTGAAAGTGTGATAGAATAAAGAGAGCTGGTTGGGCAATAATCTCAATGCGTTAGATTATTATTCTCTACTTCCCGTCAGCAGTTCCTCGCTCGTCCAGTAGTGGCGAGCAACTACCCTCGAATAGATTTCTACACTCCGGTGTTTCTAGGTGCACAAGCTCAATCATTGCTTTAGTACACCATGTGATGTGCACAAATGCTTTCATACGAACATCCTTCACAAGAACATCCACCCCATTTTTTTGAAACACAAGGAGTCTATACAGTTGCAAATACTGTTGAGGGTGCATGAAAACAGATCGTAAATGTTTCTCTTGTCGTAAACCAATAAAACACACCGGCCTCTACTGTTCTAAATGCAAAGACAAGCCGGTAAAGACTACCGGTACTCTTATTATTTACGATAAGGTATAATAAACAGGTATGTACAGAGCATTTAATAAATACGTCATTGTAAAAGCAGCTTTTAACGATAACTTCAAAGTCCAAGTACTAGAAGGTAAAGTAGTCTCAACTACTAAAGAGACAGAAAAGCTACAGGGTGCAACCATCATGGCAGACCGACACAAGTACAAAGAGCTAGGAGAGACTGAAGAAGAAGCGAAGACAGAATCGGGCATCATCCTCGGTAGTAAATCAAAGTACGCAGCAGTTAACATCGACGACATAATTGCAATCAAACATGAGTAAAAAGCGAGTATCACAAGTAAACAAAGAAGAAGAAGCAAAGCGTAAAGCATTTTGGGAAGACATTAAGGAACTAGAAGCTAAGCACAGTATGCAACTAGGATGCTTCCTAAACTACTCAGCACAAGGGATTATTCCAGTACTAGGTGCTAAGTTGGTAGAGAAGAAGGATGTAACTAAAGAACAAGATGGAGATAAAACCCTATCAGAATAACGCCAAGAAGCACCCACAGAAACAAATCGACCAGCTCGCTGCAATAGTACGTGAGGTAGGCTGGCGACAACCAATTTTAGTCAATCAGCAAGGAGTCATTGTAGCAGGACATGGTAGATGGGAAACCTACCAACAGAACCAAGACTTAAAAGAACCTTGGGTGATAGACGACAAAGGAAACACCATCATGGGTGAAGCAGAAACTACCCCACTAACTGAACAACAAGAAAAAGCCTACCGCCTAGCTGATAACAAACTAGCGGAGAGTGATGTTGATATGGGGTTGGTAGTAGAGGAACTAGGGGAATTAGACGAGCTTGCGCCACTAACTGGCTATGAAAATATCGATCCTGAAATAATGGACGGATTTGACCTGCCAGACGGCGACAAGCCAGAATACCAGCAAATCACATTTACATTACACGATACACAAGCCGAACTAATAAAGGAGGCGATGGGTGCAATAAAGCAAATGGGTGTAGAGCCTGATAGTGATAACGAAAACAGCAATGGGAATGCGATTTATACAATATGCAAAAAGTGGTTTCAGCAAAAGACATAAAGCTACACGTTATTGATGCAAAAAGTGCAAACGCTTTCGTAAAGCGGCATCACTACAGCGGGAAGGTCGTGCCAAACAGCCAGCTACATTTCGGTGCGTTTTTAGATGGAAAATTACATGGTGTTATGTCATTTGGTCCAAGCATGGACAAACGCAAGGTTCAAACTCTTGTAAGAGACACTGGATGGAACGAGTTTATAGAATTGAATCGGATGGCATTTGACGATCATCTGCCGAAAAATAGCGAAAGCAGGTGCATTGCAATAGCAATGAGACTGCTAAAAAAACACGCACCTCAAATAAAGTGGGTAATTTCATTTGCGGACGGTACTCAGTGTGGCGATGGAACGATATATCGAGCAAGTGGGTTTGTCTTGACAGATATACGACCCAATCAAAATACCGTACAACTACCAAGCGGAGAAGTGGTTCATAAAATGACACTTGAAAGTTCACCACTACAACCAAGACAAGAATTAGACGGAAAATCGTACTATGACCTTACGGGCGGTAAATACAACTTAAAAAAATACGCACAACATACTGGAGGTAAGGTTTTGACAGGCTTTCAACTTCGGTACGTCTACTTTATAGACCAAACATACAAAGAAAAAATAAACGTTAACATCTTGCCGTATTCACGTATTGAGGAAATGGGAGCATCAATGTACTTGGGGAAAACTACCTTGAAAAAAGACTAGTCAGGTGTACTCTAAGAATATGGAAACAGTATTCAAAATTCAATACAAAGACAACATCAGCCTTTCTTGGAAAGACATACAAAAACGATATGCTACACGACATGAGGCACTTGATGCTGGTAGACGTTTGAAAAAAGGACACGATCTACGTTTAGTAGAAATCACAAGGACAACACGAACATTTGGTGTATAATAATATTAATGCGTCAGTAGTGTAACGGTTGCACATCTTGCTTCCAGCAAGACAGTGGCAGTTCGAGTCTGACCCTGACGCACAAAGAAAAATGTTGTACAATAATAACAATGGCAGAAAAAATCGAAGAAAAATCGAAACGACCCCAAGACGCTAACTTAACCCCAGGTGGTCCAGGCAGACCTAAAGGCCGCAAGAACTTCAAGACTCTGTACTATGAAGCTATTGAAAAGATAGCAAAGGCAGAAGGACTAACTGGTGAGGAGTGGGAAATAAAGTTTGTTGAGCAGGCAGTACGCAAAAGTTTCAACGGTGACCGTGGCTTCTATTCAGACACTATGGACAGAGTACATGGTAAGGCAGAGCAACACATCGACCACACTACTGGCGGAGAAAAGATAGCTGGTTTCAACTTCGTAAAAAATGACTCCGACGATCAAACCGACTAAAAAGCAAGAACTAGCATGGGAGAAGTGGATGGATGACACCACTAAGTTTATTGTCTTTGGTGGAGGTGCTGGTGGTGGAAAAGCGCAGACACTGGACTCTAAAATATATACACCAACAGGTTACACCCTGATGGGTGATATTAAAGTGGGGGACACAATTCTTTCTGCTGGTAGAAAAACAAAAGTAACACATATTCATCCGCAAGGAGAAAAACAAATATATAAAGTTACATTCCAAGATGGTGCTATTACGAGAGTAACAGGAGAACATTTGTGGGATTGTTGGGTTTCGTCAAAAAAGGGTAGAAGAAAAGTAAGGACAACGGAGGAGATTATGAAGATGAAAAGTAAAGTCATCATCCCTTTGGGAGTTGCTGAGTTTGATAGACAGGAAGTATCTGTTGATCCTTATGTGCTTGGTGCGTTACTTGGTGACGCTGGTCTGACTAAACATCTCACTTTTACTAGTGACGACGACTTCATAGTGCAAAGACTAAAAGACAAACTACCGAATTTTTTTATAAGGAAGACAAGACACCAACAATACTCAATAACCCAGCTTGCCAGGACTTCGCAAGGTTATATGAAAAATGATGTTCTTAATAGCTTGAGAGACTACGGGCTTTTCCCAATCAAATGCGATGAGCGATTTGTACCAGAGGTGTATAAATACAATAGCAAAGAAGTGAGACGTGAGCTTTTGTCTGGACTTATCGACACAGATGGTTATGTAGACTCAAGAGGGCACATCTCTTTTACAAGTAAAAGCAATAAACTAGCAAAAGACGTGCAGTTTATGGTGCGGTCTTTAGGAGGTCGAGCAACCTTGAAAAAGGTACACAAAACTTGTGGTAACACAGGAGTAACAGGTACTTACTACACTGTTTACATACAAATTAAGGATTCACAGAATATAGTTTCTTTACCAAGAAAAGTTGATAGACTCACAAAATTCAACGGTGGAGTATCAGAAGTCGGAAGGCGTATTGTTTCTATTGAAAAGGATGGAGTAGAAAAAGCTCAGTGTATTACTGTTTCTGACCCGAGTCATTTGTACTTGACTGATGATTTTATTCTTACCCACAATAGCTGGGTAGGCTGTGAGATGCTACTTACCGCTTGTTACTTTTATCCTGGTTCATCATGGTTCATGGCTCGTAATGAGCTGAAGCGCTTGATGAACACCACATACAAAACGTGGACAAAGGTGTGCAAGCACCACGGTATACCAGAGGGAGACTGGAAGCTCGATGGACAATACAACGTCATTAAGTTTAAGAACGGCTCAGAAGTTCACCTTTTAGATGTAGCACACAAGCCAACTGACTCGATGTATGAACGATTTGGTTCGTATGAGTTTACTGGTGGATTTGGGGATGAAATTAACGAATGGGAGTTTGATGCGTACGATGTACTAAAGTCACGTATTGGCCGTAATAATCATTTTGAAACAGATGATGGTGAGATAGAACTACCACCTAAGTTCTTTGGAGCGTGTAACCCTGCTAAGAACTGGGTATATCAAGAGTTCTATAAACCATGGCGTGACGGTACTCTCTCAAAAGACAAAGCATTTATACAATCACTATTTAGCGACAATCCTCACACAGCTAAGAGTTATGGTGAGCAGCTTGCGTCTATCAAGAACTCAATCAACCGACAGCGACTTATGGAAGGTGTGTGGGAGTACACCGATGACATTGCAGCACTAACCACATACACTGCGCTGTCTGATATGTTCACTAACCCTGAACAGACTACAGGCACTAAGTACGCTGTGTTTGACGTAGCAAGAGGAGGGAATGACAAGGCAGTAGCTAACCTATTCGATGGTTGGCACTCATACAAGCGTATAGAACTACCAAAGACAGACGACCCGCAGGAACTACGAGAAGAAGTGCGCTCGATACTAGTAGAAGAAAAGATTGCATACAAGAACGCTATTTATGATGATAATGGTGTAGGTTGGGCGCTAGGTGGTGGAGAGTTAAAGGGAATGCGACAGTTTGTAGGCTCACGTTCTGCCCTACCATCTAAAGAGCAGATAAAGATACGGTCACGTAAACGCTTTGACCCTGATGGACAAAACCCTAACTACGCTAACTTAAAGTCTCAGTGTGGTTATTATGTGGCTGATAAGATCAACCAGCACGCTACTTCCAGTGCAGATGGAGATGATCGAGATGTTATTATCGAAGACCTCACCGCCTTACTAGTAGAAAAATACCCAGAGAAAGAAGCTAAGTTGCAACTAGTATCTAAAGAGGATATTAAAGATAACCTCGGACGCTCACCAGACTACGGAGACACATACATCATGCGCTCATGGTTCGATCTGTATGAACAAACAGAAAAAGGTGACCCAGAGGAAGGAGAACGAGTAAAGGAATTTTACGATAGACTACGCTACTCAAAACAACGCAGAACTAAACCAAAGGCTGGACTTCGCTAAAACCATGATATAATTACACCATCTATGCAACTGTACGAATTTGTACAGAGCGAGCGTAGCTTTTATGAAAGCCAAACCATCCCATTAGTGTCAGGTGATGAATTTTCACAATATCAGCTAATCAGGGCGATCAACTTTACCAGACGTAACAAATACATGGACGATGCAGCCACCGATGACATCATTGGTGACTTTCCGTATGACAACATCTCAAAGTACCGCATCCGTCTAGAAGCTAGGTCAACAGATTTTGATATTAAACACATCGAGATCGAACCAGTAGACAGCTCACAAGAAGCCAGAGTGTCTGCAATGATTGCATCTAAGGCTCTACAAAAGGAACTTAGAGACATGGACTTTGGACGCTTCCTGAACGTATACGCTGATACTCGACCTGAGTACGGAGCATTCCTTTGTAAGTACGTAGATGATAAGTTCCATAAAGTACCGTTCGAGAACGTCATCACTGACATGACAGACATTCTCTCATCTCCTATTATCGAAAAGCACTACTACACTCCTTCACAGCTCAAGAAACAAGGCTGGGACAATGTAGACGTTGCTATCGAAACAGCACTCCAGAAGAAAAAGGACAAGGATATTAAACGAGGTGCAAATGATGAAGCAGAGACCGTAGGACGCTTTATCGAAGTACTAGAGGTTACTGGTGAAGTCTCGGTAGCAATGCTCAAAGAAGCACGTGATGAAGACTGGGAAGCTGAAGATGAAATGGAATACGTCCTTGCCCGTATTATCTTTGCTCCACTTGGTAAGGATGAGAAGGGAGTAGATCAGGGTGTTGTGTTCTTTGCTGAAGAAATTTCAGAGGATGAGTACCCATACTTCCTAGACGTTCGACACCCATTGGTAGGACGAGCGATTGGTGAAGGTATCCCCGAAGAACTAGCAGAACACCAACGATGGCATAACTTCTACAAGACAGAAGAAGCTCGTGCGGTAGCCATTGGTGGAAAGATTGTCTTCTACACGGATGATGGAAACGTAGTAGATTCTATTTACGCAGAAGGTATTGAACACGGAACTATTTTGCAGGTAGGTGAAGGAAATACTTTTGGACAGCTCAACATGATGCCAAACTCAGTACCGATGTATCAGAACATCCGCTCAGAGTGGCAAGACTCAGCAGATAAGAACACCAGCTCATTTGACGCAGTAATTGGAGAAGAAAGCAAATCCGGTACACCATTCCGCTCACAATACCTCCAGAACATCGCAGGAACGTCACAGTTTGAACGAGAACGTGAAGATATGGGCTTCTTTATTGGTGACCTCATTACCAAGCGTGTACTCAAACGAGCACTTGAAAAAGCAGCTAAGGCAGACAAGATCGACTCTATCTTCAATCGTCAGGAACTTGACATTATCAACCGTACTCAACTAGAGAAAGCTACTCTTAATGACATTGTAGAAAAGACTTTAGGAGGAGAAGCGGTAAATCCAGAACAAGTAGACCTCATCCGTCAGTCTATCAAACAGAGACAAGGAGACTTCGGTACACGACGAACCATTACCGACATCGCAGAGTTCATCAAAAAAGCTGGTGACAAGGTAATAGTACACACCACAGACGAACAGCGCAGTAAAGCAGTACTGTTTGAGTCACTCTCTAATGCCCTCATGCTCTTTGGTGAGAATGACCCAGCTCGTATGGCTCTCCGAGATCGTGTCCTTGACCATATGGGAGTCTCATACGAAGAACTAGCGATGTACGCTAATCAGGCAGTACAAGCAGCGACACCACAACAAGGAGTATCAAATAAACCGCTACAGACTGAACAACTACAAGCAGAAGAAAGCTTAGCAGCTAACATACAACAATAATGGAGTGGACAGAGCAAGAACGAAAACTAGCAAGAGAACTCATACAACCTGGGATGAAGGAGTTTTTGCATAAAGTATTTGTTGAGATCAAGACGCAGAACGGTGAAGAAATCAAAAAGAACATCGTAGCACTCGATAACGCTCGCTATGGTGAGATCATGAAAGTTCTATACCTAACTGAAAAAGAGAATAAGGCAAAACTACAACTGATCAACGCAATTGCTAGAAAACCAAAAGAAGGCAAGCAAGCACCAGCAGCACCGAAATAAAATGTGTTATAATTATGGCGTACATGAGTTCTAACATCTCATTGTCAAAAGTTTTAATATAAATCCTCTCACTAAAAGGTTAAGTGACCAAAGATATGAACGAAGAGCAAGACCAGGTAGTGGATTCAGCTGACACTACTACCACAGAGTTAGAAGATAACTCAGATAGTTATGAAGAAGCAGACAGCACTGGAGAAGATGAAGGCGAGGCGAGCCGCGAAAGTAGCGAGCAACGCCCAACTGAAACCCCAGAGCAACGTAACGCTAGAATCAAGCGACAAGTCGAACGAGAAGCCAAAAAAGCAGGCATCACGGTCGAAGAATACCTTGGTA
>Ga0208019_1000758_pt1 | contig 17450 bp, 24 predicted proteins | sample CB_VirMetaG_5_FD_184540 | JGI IMG/M metagenome (GOLD analysis project Ga0208019, IMG submission 184540) | Freshwater to marine saline gradient viral communities from Chesapeake Bay - CB_1508_1D Viral MetaG (SPAdes) (version 4) | ecosystem: Environmental > Aquatic > Marine > Coastal | place: USA...
GCTTCAGGATCTCGTTGACCCGCGCTGTCACATAGGGGTCGTGGTGCGTTTCGCGCAGCCGCACCAAGGCGGCTCTGATCTCATCGATCATAGGATCCCCGCTGAATGTCGTTGATGGCTTTCTCAAGATCGAACATAGAGCGAGCTGCTTGCTTGGCAGCTGCTTCGGTGGGGTAGAGCCCACTGCTGCTCCGGTTGAAGTTGACGCGCCAGAAGGTGTGATCCCCCCGGCGCACCTCAATGATTGTGTACTGGCTTTCCACCTCAGTTCCCGCTGCAGTCCGGTTCCCGGTTATCGTAATCGGGCCAGTGCCCAGCGCAAACCATTTCGTCGTAGTGCTTCGACATTTCCACGGCGTGCTCGTAACCGTCGTCCGCCAGGGCGACCATCCCGAGGATGATCGCCGCGAGAACCCACCAGATCTTCTCCATGGCTAGCTCTCCACCCGGTCATGGATCGCCACAGCCCCGTAGAACTTGTGGCCCAGGAGCTTGCTGCAGGCGTCTGAGAAGCCATTGCCAGAGCAGGCTGCATAGTTGCCGCCGAACATGGTCCAGCGCTCCTCACCGTCAGGGACGATGGTGAGCAGGGGCTTGCTGTCCCCGAAGGGGGTGCGCACGATGAGCCGTGCAGCAGGGCAGTCCTCGCTGGGCTCAGCGCTGCCGGGAAGGTTCACAAGGCACAGCTCGGTTGCCTTGGAAGAGATGCCACCGTTGGTGCAGTCATAATTGCCGTGGCGAAAAACGCTAACTTGAATACCCATGATTATGCCTCCTCGCAGAGGACGGCATCGCCGCCCCACTGGTCGCCGGTTCTGAAAATGTAGGGGCGATGCTTGCCGTGCTTGGCATAGGCGGGAGCGGTCTCGTCCCGCTCTTCCAAGCCAAGGCCCTTGAGGATCCGACTGCCGTTGCCGGTGGGAAGGAAGGGCTTGCCGCGCTTGGCGATGAGCGCCTTCTCATCCTCATGAAGAAGCCAGCAGGTGCCGAACTTCGTTTGGATCTCCTTGGCCTTGACCCGGCGGTCGCCCTCGTAAAGCCCAGGGAAGATGGTGCGGAATGCGTTCTCTGCAAGCCCAGCGATGAGACGCTCAAGCTCAGCGTTGTGCTCCAGAGCCCACTGGGACAGGAAGCCGTCGGTGTCGCAGCGCTGGAAGCTCTCCTCAGCGCGGTCGTGATATTTCTGAGCTTTCGCCTTGTGCTGGTCAGCCAGAATCTTCAGAACCTCGGGGGTAGCGTCCTCGGTGGGGGCAGGGCCATGCAGCACCCTGATCAGCTTGGTGGTGCCATCCTCTTCCATGACGAGGGCTTCTTCATGCTCAGCCTTGTACATGACTTGGATCGTGCGTCCGACGTAGTGAGCTTGACCATCAATCATCAGTGCCATTTGCGATCTCCTCAATCAATCCGCACCTTCAGTATACAGATGCCGTGTCGAGATGCAAACATTTGCACAGGAAAAAGCTACCGTTCGTCATCCTCTTTTTTCTTCTCTTCTTCGAACTGCTTGAGCCGTGCCTGGGCATCTGCTGCCCAGGCTGCGTTCTTGTCCCTCCGCCGTTGACGAGCCAGATAGCGGCTCGTCGGGAAGGGTGGCTTTCGATAGGTCATGCGGCCTCCTTATTTGCCTGTGCAGCGCCGACCATGGTCAAGCGCCGCGAAGAAATACTTTTGCAGGGCTTCCTTTGGGGCGCCTTTTTTAACTCGTCGATCCTCCCAGGAGAGGGCGCATTTACGTTCGACAATCGTGAGCAGACCCTCGGGGTCCATGTTGAGGAGGAAGTCTCGGACCTCCCGGTGAGTCCCAACGCGGGTCTTTTTTTCGATAAGGGTAGCAAGACGGTTCGCCCTGTCCCTGCGAAGCAGTTCGTAGAACTGGGTGCGGGTCTCGTCGGCGCGTCGGTCGGCGAGGCGTTGTTCCATTTGTTGTTCGCGCAGTTGTCGTGCAGTCATTTGTCTCTCTCCTTTGGCGGCTTACGCCGCCTCCTCTTCAGGAGCCAGCTCTTGGATCATGAGCTGGGCGGCGTAGTCCTTCACGCGATGGCAGATCCAATAGGCGTCACTCTGGATCCACTCCGGATCCTCGCAGCTCTGATACTCGTAGCGAGCCACCAGCTCGTAAAGGTCCGCTGGGCGGTAGACAAGCGGAATGTTGTCAGCGTTGACCGGCACGTCACGGTTGCGAGCCATCTGCATGCAGGCGGCGACGTAGTCACAGGTGGGACCAACCAGCATGCCGCCAGCCTCGCCATGGTTGGGGTAGCGAAACTCGACGCTTGTGATGTTCTGCACCGCAAGGATCTTGGCGATCTCAGGCGCGTCGAACTCGTTGATCTCACGCTTGACCATGTTCACGATCCGACCACCAATCGAACGCCAGCCGACCTTGTGGGCCGCGATCTTGGCGATGGCGGCGATGTCGGTTTCATCAACAATGTATGCACTCATTTCGTTCTCCTCATCGTGGCCCCGCGCCACACCACTAATGTACTAAATCCCGTGTCGATGTGCAAGCATTTATACACCGCTCGTCGGCCAGAAAAGAGGCGGCGCTATGCCGCCCCTCTATCTCGCTTGCTTTTGATTTCCAGCAACGCAGACTCAACCTCGGGCCACCAAGTACACATGATCTCGTCGTCCCACCGGCTTTCCGGGTAAGGGTTGTGGACGTACACCCGCCAGAAATTGTCATCGCGGCAGATGTCCAGCTTTACGCCCAGCTCAGCAGCCAGCTTGCGGGCGGCACGTCGGCTCTTGGCGTTGGTGTTGCGCTCTTGGCGCTTGCTTTCCTCGCGTGCTTTGCGAGCAGCTTCAGCTCTAAGACCCGTCGGGTCACGCAGTAGGTCGTCGAACAGTCCCATTACGCATCCTCTCGCAAGTCCAGTTTCAAGTGGGCCTCTGGGAACTCATAACCGAACACGTCGATCAACAAGTCCCGGCAAGCCTCGCGGTCGACACTGTCGCCGCAGAACTCCCCTTCCCAGCCCTTGGCTTTGTAGAAGGCGGGAGCCATCACCAACGAAGCGGCGGCTTCAGCCACCTCCTTCGTCAGCGCTGGCTTCAGGGGGCAGAGGCCCTCGGGGCCGTAGAAGTCAAGCAGGTAGTTCGCGAAGTTCATTCCCAGCCCTCCATCTCATCAAGCAGCTCATCGAACTCTTCTATTTCGTCCTCGGTTGCCTCGGTGTACTGGCCGAGGCTCTCAAGCCCGAAGAGGAAGATCTTCATCTTGGGCGTCATCTCGCAGGGCGAGGCTTTGGCGATCTTGATCAGATCGGCGCGGCTTATCTTCGGAATCGTCAGCACTTTGGTCATCTCCTCATGGCGTGGTCCCCGCGACCACATTCATAAGGTAGCACATCCCGTGTCGATGTGCAACCCTTTATAAAGTTGTTGACAACGACACGGCACTTCTTTAGTCTTGGGGTTGTGGGGTTGTCCCACGGCGCGAGGAGAAAAAAATGAGTGCTTACATTAAAGAAGAAAGCTTGGGTTTTTTGGATGACTCAGACATGGTCTGCCCAATCTGGCAGGTCGTGTCGGAGACGGCCTTTGGCACCGAATTCACCGATTTTGACACGCTTGCCGAAGCGACCGCTTTCATGCGGCGCAAATCGAACGACGAACATCTCGTTCAGGGGTGCGACGAAGACGGGTGCGTCATCACTAACGCTTACGCGCTTGAAGACATCGTGGGCTAAGCCCTAAGTCACGGCTCTGGCGAGATTAACCAACCGGCTCTTATCGTAGAGCCAGAAAACTAGAAGGTAGCGATCACCGCTCTGCACCGGCAAACCCCGGTGCAGGTTGGTGAAGCTGGGGAAGATCAGCGCATGCCCGCTGGGCAGCGGGTTCAACTTCCCCCAGTTGTGGAACTCAGTGCCGCCCCCCTCATACTTACCAGTGTTGAGGGGCACCACCACGCTGATGTCTGCGCTTTCATCGTGGTGCCACGCGCCCTGCTTCTTGTCCTTGAGGTTGTAGTTCGCGATCTGCACTGACGCGATGTCGTGGCACTCACGCTGGAAGAGGCTGAAGAAGATTGGCTGCAGCACGGTCTGCACGACAAACCACATGCGCTCAAACAGCTCGGGCACATGCTCCTCCAGCACGATCTCGGGGATCTGGCGCAGCACGTCCTCATCTTCATTCGGGGTGAAGCCAATCTCCCGGCGCATCTGATCGATCTCCTCCACCATCATTTCGCACCACTGGCGGCGGAAGAGGGGAACGCGGTAGACGCTGGGAAAGACCTGCTTGCAGAGCCGGGAGACGGGGGTCTTGGGAAGATCCTCCCTCCCCATGCTGGCTCGGTAGCGGGTGATGAGGGGCACCGTTTCTTCAACGGCAGCATAGACGCTCTGGTTGATGAACCAGTGCGACTGCATGCTCAGTAGGGGGTTCGCGATAACGTATTTCATGGTTGCACAGTTTTACACATATGCGTATATTTGGTCAAAGGATTTACACGCAATGAGGGAACCATGGAGACCGAGAAGAATCCAGAGCGTCAGCGCAAATCCCTTGCCGTTGACCAAAAATGTTTTGAGATGCTGCAGGCAATCTGTCTGCAGGAGCGGCGTTCGAAGATCGACCAGCTGCGGATCTTGGTCGAGCGAGAACATGCCAAACTCTTTGGGGGTGCTGCTTGAGTTTGTTCAAGAAGGCAAAGGAAGACCGGGTGCTGCCTCAATCCTATCGTCCCCAGCTGGGAGCCAATGAAGTCATTGAGCTGTTCAGCCGCATGACGCTCCACCAGCAGGCTGCGCTGCTCAGGCTCATGAGTCGCAACCTTGTGGTTGAGATCGATGGGGAAACCACCATGGGCTTTGAGCTGGACTACGAAGTCGACGGCGCTTTGATTCGCGTCAGCATGGCGGGAGAGGAAGAGGACTAGATCAGTCCTGCAATCCCCCCGCCCCGAGTCCGCATCGCCAGCTCACGATCCTCTGCCCTCGGCAAGATCGTGGGAGACATGGCGAGATCCATCCCCATCCCAGCCGCCGTCTCCGCCACAACTGGGAGCGGTTCAAATTCCATTCCCTCAAAGGCGGGCGCTTCGATCTGCGGCAGCTGGATGCTGCTGAGCTGAGCCAGCAACTCTTCCCGATTCGGGAGCACCTCGTCTGCAACCGTCGAGTCCGTCTTGCGGCGGAACTTCAATTCATTGCCCTCTGGGAGCGCGCTGAGCGGCGGCTGAGACGCAGAGGTCTCATAGGGCATGGGTTCGATGGTGTCCTGCGTGAGGCCCTGGAGAACGGCTCTCACTTCGTCTCGGATGTCGGGGTTGACCTCAAAGACTTGGACCAACCGGCGCACATGCTGGCCGAAAGAGTTGGGATCGTAGACCGCAGTCTCCACCCCGTTGGCTAGCCACTTCACAAAGTCCTTGTTGGTCAGGAGCTTTGCTGAGGCATAAGGGCCGACTAGGCCAGACAGGCCATAGCCAAAGCCCGCTGAGCCAATGTCCAAGCCGAAGACGCCAAGGGTGCCCATGGCAGCAAGAGCGCGAGCCGTGCCCGAAGGGTTGGCCATGTCTGCTGCAGCCTTACCCACTCGGTCAATGGTGAAGACCAGATCGTCCAGAGCCGGAACCAGATCCTGATACTCGGTGCCTGCGAAGAGCGCTTCCTTGGCTTCCTTGCTGAGGCTGTTCCAGTTGGTCACGAAGCGCGCCGGGGAGAAGCCAGCCTCGCTGATGGCGCGAGCCCCTTCCTTTGCTGCTGCCTCACCAATCTCGGAAACGCCCTGGGCGCTTGCCGTGGGCAGACCCATGCGGCCCAGCATAAAGCCGCTGAGCACGTTGAACTCTTCAGGCGTGAACTTGCGGCGCAGCGCTTCGATGGAATCGCCACCTTCCTTGGTTCCCCGCAGAACCAAGCGCAGCGCACCCGTCGCCTGTTCTTCCCCGGCCCGGATCACCTTATCGATGAAGGCGATGTCCCCACCCTTGCGGGCGTTATCCGCTACAAACTTGTTCGCGGCCTTGTATCGTCGGAGCACCTCTTCGCCCAAAGTGGAGCCCGATCTTGCGTCAAACAAATCCATTTGACGCGATCCAGCGCTTTCGACCAAATCATCAAGATCCTTGGTGACGTAGCCAATCAGCTCTTTCACTCTGCGCTGCGGGCCATCCAGCGCGCCCTGGCTTTCAGCCCGGCGCACGGTGTGCATGAGGCTGGTGCGGAACTCCTTCAGCCGGTCGTAGTTGAGCACACCATCCTTTGCGTCCTGCAGCACTCGCTCCGCCTGTCGCAGTGCCGGGTTCAGCTCGGGCTTGCCAGTAGCGGTTCTTGCCGAGGCGAGATAGCGCTCAACAAAATCTCGCACCGCTGGCGCGTCAGAAACCAGATCGGGCGGCATCAGCTCCCCAACCTTGTTGTACATAGCGCGCACCTGATCGTCATAGCGAGCGCGTGCTGCCTGCGCTGCGCTCATGGTGCGCTCTGCGGCTTCGCTGTAGGTGCGGGTGCCGCCGTACCTTTGGGCGAGATTCTGAACCGCTTGATCCAACTGGATCAGGGTCTGCTGCGCATTCTCCCGCATGATGCGAGTGGAGGTTGGCGCATTGGCTAGCGCTTGCTCAAAGAGGTTTGCCAGCGGGCTACCCGTCACCTGCCCAGCCGTCGGGTCAGTTACCCCGGCCCGAGTCATGCGCTCTAGCGTTTCCTTGGCAGGCGTCGAGAGGCTATTCGCCGCGTAGCGGATCGGTGCCCCGGCCACAAACTTCACGCCCTTGGCCACCTTGCTGACGATGGGGCCAGCGGCTGCGTTGATCGCTGCCGTGGTTGAGAAGTCACCGAACTTCTCCAAACCAGTACGGTTGTCCTCGACTTCTCCGAAGAACTTGATGATGTTGATGTAGGCTTCTCGCGCTGCAGCGCTGCCTAAGCCCTCGCCAGCTGCGATGCCAGCGGCAACACCAGGGGGGCCTCCCGGCAAGCCAGCTGCACCACCAGCGATACCACCGAAGATTCCGCCAACGGTCTCAAAGATCTCCGGGCCAACATCTGAAATGTCTCCCCGGCTGGGAACAGGGATCCCGAAGAGCCGAAGATCCTCATCAAAGAGAGTCGGTTGTCCGGTTTCGGGATTGGTGAAAACGAAGTTTCCCCGCCCATACTTTTCCGCCCCAAACTCCGGATCGAACACCTCGACCGGAACCGCGTCGGGGAAAAAGTTCCGTAAAGTCATGAGCTTATCTTCAGGGCGCATAGCGACTGCAACCTGCTCTCGCACTTGAGGCGGAGCGCCGCTCTTCGTATCCACTTGGCTATTGAGCCTCTCCTGCGCGAGCTTCATCAGGAAGTCGTTGGAATAGCCGGTAGCAGAAGGATCAACATCCTCGGGGGATCCGCTTGCCATGCGGATAAGGATGTCGTCGCTCAAGGTTGAGAGTGCGGTTTCGCTCATTGCATCATTCCTCGACGACGAAGTTCTGCGGCCAGATCAGGATCATTTTGCGCTCGGCGACGAAGTTCTTTCAATGCTTCCTCTCGCGTCAAGGTAACCGGCGGTTGGCCGGGAGCTTCGCTATCCGTAACTTTAAATCGCTCGTAGGCTTTCCCCGCAGCATTGATTAAGTCCTGAAGCGCTAGCTCCCGAGCCCGCCTCTTCGCCGCGACCGTTTCCGGAGCATCCCCCGGCTTTGGGGCGTAGATGTTCGCTGTGTTTCGGATCTCTTCGTCAGACTGCTGGGCGCCGGTAGTAAAACGCAGAATCATGTCCGCAAATTGCAGCATGGCCCGGTCATATTGTTGGTACTTTGGAGAAGTTAGGTAATTGCGGGCGACATCAGGCAAGGGCGTCCCCGGAACGAGAACTCTGTCGGGGATGTTCGTCGGGTCGAAGCCACTATTTTCTAACGCATTCAGTTCTTCCAGCGCACTCGCCATCCGACTGGCAAAGAAAGCAATCTTCCGGTCTTCACCCGTCGCCGGGTCTTTGCTCTTTTCTGTGCCCGCAATGGGCGTCACCCTGATAGCAGGATCCTCGGCGGGCGCAGGCTCACCAAGATCAAGCCCTTCGATTTCTTCCGGAGAGAGCGGTCGCAAAGGCATCAGTCTGGCTCCATCACAAAAAGCTCTTTTGTCCCATCGGGAGCGATCCGGAAATAAACCGGGTTGCCCTTCTGATCAGTCTGTCCGCTTGGTGAAAAGCCAGCGGGTACCTGTTGCTGGGAAGGAGCCTCTTCTGAAAACAAGCTGTCAACGTCAAACCCTGGGCTTTCAACTTGCACAAGCCCTTGCTCCGTTGATTGCACGCTCGTTTTCGGTTCCATCAAAAAGGCGCGAGCGACCCGAAACTCAGGGGTGTTTCTGATCGCAGGATTCTTCATGGCAGCAAGGATTGTGTTCAGAGCCACCGACTGCGGTCCCGTTCCTGGGAAAAATTCCTTGGTATTTTTCATCTGCTCAAGCTGAAGTTTGAAGCCAGCGTCGGCCATGGCGCGCTTGAGTTCCTCGCTCTCTGCCTGCTGCTTGCGCAGATCCTCATAAGCCATAAGGCGGAGCTTCTGCGTCATGTCGTCCATCTGGGCGCGGCGCTTTTGCTCCATTTCGTCAAACAAATTGAAGCCCATGGCTAATCCATAGCCCACCGAGGAAGGACGCCCGCTCTGAGCCTGGGCAACTAGCCCCCGGCTTAGTGCGTCTGCCAGATCAAAGATGTTTGGGCGCCGTTGCTGGGGAACCAGCATCTGCAGCTCTTGGATCCTTGTCGCAAGATCCTGCTGGGTGATGGGTTTGCGCTGGTTTTGAATCTCTTCAAGCTGCTTCCTGTAGGTATCCAGCGGGCCACCGTCTGCGTACCCTTTGATCTGCTCTGGCATTTGCGCTCTGCTTATCGCCATGGTTTACCCCTAGATGATCCGACTACCACCGGGCATAACTGCTGCGGAATATTGCGGCTGCGGCTGGAAGAACTGTCCCAGCGCGCCAAGGGTTCCAAGCCCCGTGGCCAAACCGGCCTGCAGCGGGCTAGGCGGCGGAGCGTACTGGGTATCGATCTGCGTAGTTCCTCGCGGAGCCATGGAGACGAAAGGCGCCAGTGCTTGGTATTGAGCCAGCGGTGCCTGCTGAGCCTGCAGTGCTGCCTGACGCTGGGCGTCGAGGAGCGCCTGCTGTTGCTGTTGCTGCAGAGCGCCAATGCCGCCAAGGGCCGAGACATCTGCCCCAACGGCTTGCTGCGCTTGCTGCCCCAAACCGGCGAACTGCTGGGCCGCTGCCTGCTGGGCACCGAGTTGCTGGAGACCGGCTTGACCAAAGGCACCGCCGAGAGCTTGCTGCGCACCGGCAACTTGCCCTGCGGTTCCGAGGGCTTGCTGGCCTGCCTGCTGCATGGCTTGCTGCTGGGTCTGCCCCAAGCCAGCAAGGGTCTGACCAAGCTGCGTGCCTGCACCGTAGCGTGCCTGCGCTTGCTGGCCAAGGACGCCGCCAAGCTGTTGTTGAGCACCGAGGCGTTGCTGTGCTGCCTGTCCCATCTGCTGGGCCAAGCCCTGCTGCGCTGCAAGCTGCTGCCCTGCGGTGGATTGAAGAAGCTGGCCGTAGCCCTGCCCTGCAGCAAGACGCTGTTGAGCGGCTGTAGCGCCCATGCCAGCGAGCTGTTGCTGTGCGCCAAGGCGCTGAGCTGCGGTTTGCCCAAGCTGGCCAGCGAGGGATTGTTGGGCTGCAAGGCGCTGCTGTGCTTCGGTTCCAAGTTGACCGGCCAAGGCTTGCTGAGCAGCAAGACGCTGGGCACCGGCTTGACCCAGTCGCGATGCCTGAGCCGACTCGGCTGCAAGGCGCTGAGCCTCGGTCTGCCCCATGGTAGAGGCAAGGCGTTCGCGAGCACCCAGCTCCTGCCCGGCTAAACCGGCAAGACCAGAGGCTGCGGCACGCTCAGCTTCACGCTGACGAGCGAACTCACCCATAGCCGCTTGCTGAGCGCGCTGGAAGCCGCCTGAGCGGATCCCCGCTAAGGCTTCGGTCAAACCACGGCCAAGGGCGCGTTGCCTCTCCTCGGCGCCTAGACGCGCCCTGGAGCCAAAGGCGGATTCACCGCCACGGGCAATGTCTTGGGCGCGAGCAGCCACGTCGGCCATCTCGCCCCGCTCAAGGATGTCTTGCATGGTTTGCTGGACCACGCGCTCCTCAAAGGGATCGTAGAACTGCTCGGTCATGCCGGGCTGGAAGGCACCAGTGGTTCCACGAAGCAGAGCCTCGGATTCGCCGAGATCCCCTCGGAAACCACCAACTGCCTGCGCAGCTTCACGCTGCTGCGCCGTCAAGCCGCGACCGAACTGCTCAGTCGCTCGGCCAGCCATGCCAAGCTCTGCACCGAGACCACGCTCCAAGGCGCCGATCCCGCCACGCAAAGCGCCGGTTGCTTCCCCGACGCCTCGACCAAACTCTCCTGCGGCGCCGCGAGCGATCTGCTCAACCTCGCCCAAGCCGCGACCAAACTCGCCTGCGGCACGCTCTGCAACACCCATGCTCTCAGTGATGTCGCGGCCAAACTCGTCGTAGACGCGACCGCCGATCCGCTCAACGCCACGCAGGGCCTGACCGAACTGGCCTGCTGCCTCCTGGGCTGCACGCTCCGCTGCGGTGACCTCTCGACCGAAGGCGCCGGTTGCTGCTCGTTGCTCTGCACCCAAACCAGCAAGCTCGCCACGCAGTCCTGCCTCGGCGCCAATGGCGCGCTGTTGCGCCTGTTGCAATGCGCTTTGTAGCCCAGCCAAGCCTCGGCCTCTGAGCGCAGCCTCTTGTGCCGCTCCTCGCTGAACCGTCGAGAGGGCTCCACGCTGTTGGGCAAGCTGCTGACGCTGTGCTTCGGTTAAGCCGCCAAGGCCCGTGCGCAAGGCGCTTTCTGCTGCACGCAGGAAAGGCTGCTGCACGCCGATCTGTTCGCGAGCCAGCTGGAACGCCGCCAACTGATCAGGGGTGAAGCCAGCGATTTCTTGCGGGATGACGATGGGCCGACCCTGGGCATCGAAGAAAGTGCGTTCTACCGCCCGCATTGCGCCGGGGATGAACCCGCCTTCTCCAGCCAGCCCAAAAAGGAGCTGCTGGGTGATCGGATCCATCGTGGTTTCTCTGCGGGTTACCCCGGCAATGAAAGGATCTTCAGCCATCTCTCAACCCCTATGCGGTTTTGGGCGCAGCTGCGTAGTTGGAGAAGAGATCCATCATTTGATAGAGGACATCAACTCCGCGTTCGCGGCTTTCTTCAGCAGAGGGCGTCAAAGTGATGATGCCGCCGTTGCCGACATTCATATCAAAGGAACCGGCGCCCCGCACCGCCCTCCCCGTCATGACAAACTCGCCATCGCTCAGCATCGCCGGGATGTCGTCAGAGACTTCGGTTCCCTCACCATTGATGTCGCCGTTGCGACGGGGGAACTCTTCTTCGATTTCGATCTCGTCGTCGGTGATGGAGATCTCCACCCCACCGCCTTCAGAGAACCGGCTCACCTCACCACCGTTCCGATAGGCCATCACCGGACCACCCATCATCATCTGGCGCGGTTCTTCCGGACGGCCACCGCTGAGCTGGGGCAGCGTACCTGCAGGAAGCAAACCAAACTCGACGGGGTCAGGGGGCGCCTCTCCCATCCGACGACGCACCTCCGCTTCAATGTTGTAGCGACCCACCGCCCCCTCTTGGGTCAGAGGAGTGAGCGGTACGCCGCGACTGCTCTTTGCTTCCTCCATGGCAGCTTTGCCAAGGAGGTAGGCGGGGATTCCTGCCATGGCGAGGGGGCCGAGGGAACCGAGGAATCCGCCTCCCCCCTGACTTCCGCCAAGGCCCAGCAGGCTAGCAAGTCCACCGGCACCACCCGGTTGGGCGGCACCGCCCACAGGTAAGCCAAGCGCCTGAGCGCCGCCTGTGGCAACGTTCCCGGTTCCTTGCAGGATCGCGCTGAGGAGGTTTCCGAGCCCCGGTTGTTGACCTGGAGCTGCGGCTCCTGCTGGTGCTGCGCCGGGGATGTTGATGACGCGACCCTGGATGAGTGCGGTCCCGGCAAGACCAGGGTTAGCGGCTGTGAGATCTGCAACGCTCACCCCCAGTTGTTGGGCAATACTCTGCAGGCTGTCGCCGGTTTGGATCGTATAGGTGCCAGCTCCGCCACCCGCAGGAGCTGCAGCAGGGGCGCCACCGAAAAGACCTTGAAGCAAACCAAGGACGCCGGTTGAACCGGCAGGGGTACCGGCTGCGGCTGCTGCAGGAGCGCCAGCAGCGGGAGCGCCAGCAGCGGGAGCACTAGTAGCGCCAGCAGCCGCAGGGGCGGCAGCGACGGGTTGACCGCTGTAGCTCGCGCTGCGCAGAAGACCGGGCAAACCACCGCCGCTCGGCCCCCCGAACAAAGCCTGACCGGGAGTCGAAAAAAGTGAACCGATACCGGACCTAGCGGCCCCGACGGTTTGACCAAGGCTGGACAGGACGCCACCTTGCTTTCCGATCTGGGCAAGGTTCTGGCCAATGGTCCCGCCTGCTGCGGTGGGACCGGCTACGGTTAGAAGGCTGAGCGGGCTGGCTTTCCCCTTCACCACGTCAGCCACGGTGAAGGCTTTGTTAGCCAGCGCCGCCACGGGTTGCCAAGGGCCGGGGATGAACTGGGCAACTGCTGCCACCGGCTTGGCCACCTTCGCCACAGCACTGCCAACACTCTTCAGCGCCTTACCAATCTTCTTGAAGAAAAACTCTTCCAGTCCGGTGGTGGGGTTGAGGCTTGCAATCCCCACCCCAGCGACCCGGCTTGCGGGATCAATGCCCATTTCCTTAAAGCGCTTAGCGATGGCCTGCTCAAGATCATCATCCCCCTCAAAGGCTTGGGGCGGGATGATCACGTCACCGGGAGCAACGTGGGCCAAACCAGAGTCGCCCTCGCGGCCAGCCTGAGCAAGAAGGATTGCCTCTTGCCCAAGCGGCGCGTTCATGCCGACTTCTGCGCTATTGATGAGTCGATCAAGAACCGCCTGATCATCAGGATCGTCAGCTTTCATGCGTTCCTGCATGAGCGCTTCCAAGACTTGACGAAGGTCATCGTCTGGACCGGCTGAGGGGGCCTGCATCATCGGCATGGGAGGTTGAGGCATCGGCTCAACTAATCCACCAGCCTGCATCATGCGAGGCGAGTCGTAGATCTGCATCAGTGTATTTTCTAGGGCTAGGCTCATGGCGTGCTCACCGTTACAGATCCAAGGCTACTGGTGATGGAGACTCCTGTCGGATACGTCTGGTGCTGATATAGGTCTCTCCAAACTGTCCCGTCAAATGCCTGATGGATCTCGTTCGTCGTGTTGAAAATGATACTACCAGTTGCGAATTGATTCTGCCCTATCTCCGTCGCATTGAAGTGCGGGGAGAAGGAAACATCGACCGCTCCGAGGTTCAATTCCAAAACCCGAACCAGTCGGTTGAATGTATCCGCGCTGACCGTCTGACCTTGGGCCAGAGGCAGTCGCGTCTGGAGGATCTTGCTCATCGGCGACCGCTCGGCTGAATATCAAGACGAGTCGCCCCTAGCCTCCATTTATAACCTTTCTGGTTTATCGCTGCGTTGTCATCATCTGATTCAAACCGAACCGCGATCTGGCGCGCTCGCGTGCGCAAGTTTTTGAAGGCAGTCGTTTGCGTGATCTGCGTTGTTGAGTCGGTCACCAGAGATTGCCCAGGATAGTTCCTGCGCTTCATCACAAAGTTCATGGCTGGAGTGTTAGAGACCGTGCTATCCACCGTGAAGGCCATGTCGGGGATGATCTTCTTGATGAAGCTGAACTGCTCCCCTTCTCCAATGTCGATGTCGGCGCTTTCGATGAAGACACCCGTCATCGGTTCCGAATCTGCATCGTAGCCGCTCTCATGCTCAACCAAGCAATAGGCGCCATTGATGGAAAGCCCAGCCAGCGGCTTGTCATTGATCCCTTGATCAATCCAGCTGTAGCGGATCAGCTTTCCAATGCTCCAGACTTGGTCAAGGTAGTTGTAGGTTACATAGCGGCTGATCTCTCCCGTGCCATCTTCAAGGCTTGGGTAGAAAAACCAGATTTCGTTATAGGCCGCATTGACGCCCATCACGCACTTGAATGCTTGGCCAAGATCCAGATCGTTGAAGACGTATTCTTGCACCGTGCAACGAACGCGCTGCACAGACCCGTTATAAAAATAAAAGCCATTCTTCGATACAAAGAAGACCCCGGTGGGGGCGTTAGCCATGGCTTTCGGCCCAATCAAACCAGCGCCTTCGTTGACGAGGTTCACGGCGAAAGTTAGGGGCGGGCCAATGAACTGCATGCTGTAGAGGGCGGTGTCAGTCCAGATCAGCACTTCCTGCCGAGACTTGATGCCGCCGACGATGAAGGATCCGCTAGAGAGCCGCACCGAACCGGCTGAGTTGGTGTTTAGCGGCTCAAACTGCAGCTCATCTTCCTGATCGCTGAAGGCCACCAGCATGGGATCAACTGACCCGGTTCGCGCTCCGCCAGAGATGGGATCCGCCCCCAGCACGATAAGGTGCCGGTCGGTTTCCGAGGTGATGACCTGCAGACCCACGGTCGGAACCAGATTCGCGCCAGAAACTTGGGAAAGCTCGACTGCCCTGACCGTAACCCCAGAGTTCTCAACCCAGCGGTAGATGCCTGCGCCGCGAGGGTTCATGATGAGGTTCTCGCCGTAGTTGTCGTGGGTCCAGAGCCTTAGCTGGTTGACGGCGGAAATGGCTGAGGCTGATCCGAATCCACCGGCGCCCCAGGTGCCCACCCCCCAACCTGAGCTGCTGACATAGGTGTCGAGGCCGACGTTGATTTGATATTCACCGACAATACTGCCGCCGCCGTTGCCCGTATCTGAGGCATTCGCCGTGACCGTGGCTCCGGCAAGGTCTTTTGCCTCAATCTCATAAGTATCCGCATCGACAACCGCTGAGATTTGATATTCCTGATTGAGCACGTCGGCGGTAATCAAGCCGCCCAAGGAAACCGCGCCAGAGAAAGTGACAAAGTCGTTCAGAACCGCGCCATGGGCGGTGTCAGAAACCGTGATGGTTGAGGAGCCACTGGTGGCTGCGAAGGTGACATCGCCAGCTGCCGTGGTGGCGCGGATCGGTGTCACGTCGTAATAAGTTTGCCCTTGCTCGACATAATACTTCCATGTCGTGCCGATGCCGTTATAGCGAGTGCCATCAAGGGAAAGCCACGGGTGGATTGCCCGAGGCGTTCCCTCTATTGAGTCGGTGCCGTATTTTTCCCAGCCGCCAATCTTCTCCACCCGTCCCTTTCGGAACCGGACAAGATTGCCGTCGACCCATCCGCCTTCTGCCGCATAATCAGTGCTTTCGCGGTTGATCCCCGGCTGAAACTCCAGCTTGGCCAGCGGCATCTTCGCGCATCAGGCCAAGCGGATGATGGCGCCGGTTGCGGTCGGCGTTGGGAAGACGATGGTGAAGTCACCAGCAGTCGAGGTCTTGTCTCCGCCGAAGTCGATGGCTGCAACCGCCTTGTTCGAATCGGTGCTGTTGTAGATCAAGCAGCCGCGAGCCGTGATGGTTGCCGTGGAGAAGGTGAGATCGTTGAAATCCACCACCGCCGTCGTGCCGGTGGCAAACGGCGTCACGTTGGTGAGCGTGCTGCCACCAGCGGAGTAGTTGGTTCCACTCGCCTCACCCGTCGTGGTGTAAGCCGTGGTGGCTGCGCCAAGGGTTGCGCTGCTGGTATAGAGAGCCAGCTTGAACGCATCACCAGTGGTGTTGGTGAAGTCGTGCGTACCGACAAGCAGCTCTTGCTTAAAGGACGTGCAAATCGCGGAGGTAATCGCCATGTCAAAGCTCCTTAATGATCTGCGCCAAGTCCTTGATTCCGCGCTGCCTTAGCTGGTTGCTAAGGGTCACGCGATCTGAGCGAATGGCGCTCCGGATCTCCTGCAATACTACTTGGTAAATTCTATCCCGAAAAGCCAATGCTTGCTTGCGGATGTGGGGGTCCGCGTTTTCAGAAATCCCGCAGATTTTTTTGGTCGCTTGCTCCGCCCAGAACTCGGGGGCGTGCCCCCGGTTCTGAGTGGTAGAAACCATGACGTTCCCCAGCTGGGGGCCTACCTGATCCTTCATCCTCGGTAAGGCTCCGGAGCCTTGGCTACCTTCATAGGCTCAATGCCCTTTTCTTTCATCACCTGCCCAAGCATGGAGCGGTGGCAAAGCACCCATTCATCCTCATGGGGCATGGCAACGATGGGATCATCTAGCCGGTGGTAACCGTAAAGGCGCTCGGTCACGCCAACGTTACTATCCAGCAAGCTGGATCTTGGGGAAGCCCCAATCGCGATCTTGTTCTCCAAGCACTTGCTGATCCAGAACTCCACGCAAGCGCGCCCAGCTTCTGCAAAGTGCAGGTTATGCGAATAGCTGAAATCCACCCCAAACAAATCAATGTGGCCCACTTCTTGCCAATAGGCATAGGCGACGGCATAGGCCACGGTGTTGTTCAGATAGGCGCATCTCGCATAGGTAACCACCTCAGCGAGAGGGAACTCCACAGCTCCCGGCACGCGCTCATCCAGCTCGCAGGTGTAAATGGGACCGGGATGTTTCGGGAGCATCTCCCGCATGATCTCGGTCTGGTTTCCTGCGTCTTCGGTGTCTAAATAGCGGGAAGGGGGATCCAGCATAAACACCCGATCACACTGCCGGTAAACTGCCAGGGCCGAGTTTATGCACCATACTTCATCCCACTTCCTGCTGTTTTCTAGCCCGATCACAAAGTCAATTTGGCTTGAACCTAATGCGACGATTGCGACCTTTTTCCCCTTTAGGCCCGGTTCTTTTTCCATCAACTCACTCCAGTTCTCAGCATGTCGTAACGAACTTCGTCCCGCGTTCCCCGGCCCTCGCTGAGATTCTTCATGCGAGCCACCGCTTCCTTGAAACGAGCCTCCATCTGTCCAACGACATCACCGGGCTCTTTCAGGAAGATTGCTGCTTCAACCAACGTCCCGTAGAGCATGGCCTCGGGGTACTCGGTTGAAAGCAAGGTGGTACCGGCATCCCCGCCAGAGGTCAGGGAAGCTGGCTTGTATAGGTAGTGCAATTCAATGCTGTAGTCCGCGTCAGGAACCGGAGCAAGCTCAAAGGCCGTGTCGTCAAACTGGCTATAGTATTTCGGTCGACCACGGGTCGTTGAGTCGGGCGCGTATTCCTTGATGAAGGACGGGTGCTTGAAGAGCAGGTAGTGGTACTGGTTGCTATCAATTACTGCAAGCGAGAAGGGCGCGAAGAAGTCTGTCGGCGTTGCCAGAAACCGATTGTTGGTGCTGACGTTCGCCGTCACGTTCTTCCGCTGCTCGGGCAGCTGAACCAGCTTGAAGATCCGCGCTTCAGTGTTGCGGATCATCTCGTCAAGGTTGTCGTTGAAGGTGGTCTCATCCACCTGCATCCACTCTTGCACCGCAGTCTTTAGGGAAGCCAGGGTGTAGCTCAT